>Ga0105095_10001627_pt1 | contig 11897 bp, 12 predicted proteins | sample PPLLak2March2015_2_FD_79180 | JGI IMG/M metagenome (GOLD analysis project Ga0105095, IMG submission 79180) | Freshwater sediment microbial communities from Prairie Pothole Lake near Jamestown, North Dakota, USA - PPLs Lake P8 Core (3) Depth... | ecosystem: Environmental > Aquatic > Freshwater >... | reverse complement strand
TCGGGCAAAGTGTCCTATCACCTGACGCATGTCGAGGACGTCGCCCGGGGCTTCATGAAAGCGGCGGAGACCCCCGCGGCCGTGGGAGAGGCCTTTATCCTGGCCGGGGCCCGCCACACCACGGTCGAGGAGCTCGTCGGGCTCATCGCCCGGAAGGCGGGTGTCGCGCCGCCCCGATTTCACTGGCCCGCGGGCCCGCTCTACACCGCCGCCGCCCTTTGCGAGGATATATGCCGCCCTCTCGGGATCGAGCCTCCGCTCCACCGGCGCCGCCTCGACTTCTACCTCAAGAATCGCGCGTTCCGGAGCGACAAGGCCCGGCGGGTCCTCGGCTGGGAGCCGCAGGTGGATCTCGAGCAGGGAATCGGGAAGACCCTCGACTGGTATCGCGAGGCGGGATGGATCTAGAGTGAGTGGATCCATGTCGACCGAGGCCCAGCCCAACGACCGGCGAATCCAGATCGCGCAGGCCGAGATCGCCGACCAGAAGAAATCGAAGCTCCAGAAGTACGGCGACCTGGTGGTGGGGAAGGCTGCCTTCGGGCCGCTCGTGCTCTACGAGCTGGTGATGCTCTTTTCCTCCTGGATCCCCGGCGCCCTCGGTCTCTTCCTGCGCTCGCAGCTCTATCCACTGCTTCTCGGGGCCTGCGGCAGGAACGTCACCTTCGGTCAGAACGTCGTCCTGAGGCACCCCCACAAGATTCGGATCGGAAACGACGTCATCGTCGACGACCATGTCCTCCTCGACGCGAAAGGGCTGGACAACAAGGGAATCGTTCTCGAGGACGGCGTCTTTCTCGGACGAAACACCATCCTCTCGAGCAAGAACGGCTACATCCACCTCGAGGAGCGCGCGAACGTGGGATTCAACTGCGAGATCTTCGCCGCCGACGAGGTCCGGGTGGGGAAGGACGTCATGCTCGCGGCCTACGTTTACCTCGTCGGGGGAGACCACATGCACGACCGCCTGGACGTCCCCATCTCCCGGCAAGGGAGGATCGGGCTTCCCATCCGGATCGGCGACGGCTCCTGGCTCGGGGCTCACGCCGTCGTCGCCGGGGGCGTCGAAGTGGGAGAACAGGCTATAATCGGCGCTGGCGCCGTGGTGCTCGAGAGCGTCCCCGCGTACCACGTCGCCGCCGGCGTCCCCGCGAAAACGATTCGGGATCGCAGAAAGAAAGACTGAGCCCTTCGTGTTCGGAGACAAGACCTACGTCGGGAAGCTCCTGAAGTCGAGCCTTCCCTCGCTCCCCGCGGATTTCCTGAAGACCCAGGTGGTGGGTCGTTTCAAGGCGATCCCGCCGACCGTCCTCATCTTCAACGTCTCCTACAAGTGCGACTCGAAGTGCGTCATGTGCAACTCGTGGAAGCTTCCGTACCACGACGACCTGACGACGGACGAGTACCGCCAGGCTTTCTCGAGCCGCCTCTTCCGCAGCATCGAGTACGTCGGGATCACCGGCGGCGAGCCCACGCTCCGCAAGGACATGGTGGAGCTCGTGAACATCATGGCGGACCACATGCCGCGCCTGCGGAAGATGACGCTCAACACCAACGGCTTCGTCAAGGATCGGGTGGTTTCGACGCTCGAGAGCATCATCGACATCGCCAACGATCGCGGGTTCGTCTTCGGGACGCGGGTGAGCCTCGACGGCGTCGGCGACGCCCACGAGGACATCCGGCGGGTGTGGCACGCGTTCGAGCGGGCGATGGACACCGTGCGCGCGATGCAGGAGCTGCAGAAGAAGAAGTTCTTCAACTTCGGCGTCTCCTTCACCTTCACCGCCCAGAACATGGAGGAAGGCGAGCGCATCTACGAGCTCTGCAAGAAAGAGGACCTGAACGTGGTCTTCTCCATCGCCCGGTACTCGGAGCTCGCCTTCGGGAACATGGACCTGGTGGAGTCGACGGAGCTCAGGAACGAGGACTTCCCGAAGCTCGCCAGCTTCTTCCGCAAGCGCGTACGGGAGTCGGGCCTCATCGACGGCGACGCGCTCCTCTATCAGGGCTACGTGAAGATGTTCCAGAACAACATGAAGCGGGCCATGCCCTGTCCGTCGATGGACCAGGGGGTGCTCCTCAACCCCAACGGCGAATTCACCTACTGCGAGAACAGCCGCATCCTCGGAAACCTTCGCGAGAAAGACGCCCACGATCTCTACTTCGACCCCGAGAACCTCGCGGTGCGGCAGGAGCTCCTGGAGCGGGTCTGTCCGACCTGCGCCAGCCCCTGCTTCGTGAACGCCGCCGCGATGAAGCAGGTCTTCCCCTACCTCAAGTTCGTGATCGAGCTCGGCGGCGAGAAGCTCTTCGCCTCGCGCAACGGGTCCTGAGCCGTGTGCGGGATCGCCGGCGTCGTCGCCCGTGACCCCAGGCGCTCCCTCGATCCCGCGGTCATCGGCCGCATGGTCGCGAAGCTGCACCACCGGGGACCCGACGATACCGGCGTCGTCACCCTCCCCGGCGTCTCGCTCGGCCTGAAGCGGCTCTCGATCATCGACGTCGCCGGAGGCCGCCAGCCGATCTCGAACGAGGACGAGACCATCACCTTCGTGGGAAACGGGGAGATCTACAATTTCCGCCGTTTGCGGGAGGAGCTCGTCGGGAAGGGTCATCGCTTCAAGACCGGCTCCGACATGGAAGTCGTGGTCCACGGCTACGAGGCCTGGGGCGACCGCGTGGTGGAGCGGCTTTCCGGACAGTTCGCCTTCGCCCTCTGGGACAGCAGGCGCGCGAGGCTCCTCGCGGCGCGCGACCGCGCCGGCGAAAAGCCTCTCTACTACCACGAGGGACCGGAGGACATCGTCTTCGCCTCCGAGATCAAATCCCTTCTCTCGCGGGCCGACGTTCCCCGGAAGCTCGACGTCGAAGCGCTCGATCTGTTCCTGACCTACGAGTTCATCCTCGCGCCGCGGACGATCTTCGAAGGGGTGAAAAAACTCCCGCCGGCCCACGCGATGTCCGTCGAGGGAGGGAAGGTCGCGACCTGGGCCTACTGGCGGGCTCCGGACGCGGTTACGGAAGGCCGAAGCGAGGAATCGTGGGCGAAGGAGCTCCGGGAGACCCTGACCTCGGCCGTGCGATCGCAGATGATGTCCGACGTTCCCCTCGGGGCCTTTCTTTCGGGAGGCATCGACAGCTCGACCGTGGTCGCGCTCATGGCCGAGGCCTCCTCTCGTCCCGTCAAGACGTTCAATATCGCGTTTCGCGAGGGGAGCTACGACGAGTCCTCGTACGCGCGCGAGATCTCGATGCTCTTCGGGACCGAGCACCGGGAGGAGGTCCTCACCCCGGACGTCGTCTCTCTCTTCGACCGACTCGTGGTGCACCTCGACGAGCCCTTCGCCGACGTTTCGCTCTTCCCCACCTACCTCGTGTCGGAAGTCGCCTCGCGCGAAGTGAAGGTCGTCCTCTCGGGGGACGGGGGAGACGAGCTCTTCGCCGGCTACGACTGGTACGCCGCCGACAGGCTCGCCAGGACGCTATCGCCGTTTCCCGGCATGAGCGCCCTCCGGATCCTCGAGCGCGCGAGCGAGTGGTTCCCCGAAAGCCCGAAGAAGAAAGGCCTCGTCAACAAGGTGAAGCGCTTCCTCGCGGGCGCATGCGCTCCCGAGGAGCTCCAGCACTACCGGTGGCTCTCGCACCTGACCGCGGGAGAGAAGACCGAGCTCTACTCCGAGGGCCTGCGCTCCTCCCTCGCGGGTTTCTCCGCCGCCGCCCCCGTGGTCTCGATCCTCGACGAGAAGCGGAACGACCTTCTCAACCGCCAGCTCCACGCCGACTTCAAGCTGTTCCTCGCCGACGACATCCTCGTCAAGGTGGACCGGATGAGCATGGCGACGTCTCTCGAGGCGAGAGCCCCGTTTCTGGACAAGAACGTCGTCGAGCTCGCGTTCCGGATGCCGGGATCGATGAAGCTCCGGGGCTATCGGCGAAAGCACGTCCTGAAGCTGGCGATGGCGGACAAGCTTCCCTCGCACATCCTGAACCGCCGCAAGGAAGGCTTCAGCATCCCCATGAAGAACTGGCTCCGGGGCGAGCTCCGGCCCCTGATGGAATCGCTCCTCTCGCGCGAGCGCGTCGAGGCCCGCGGCCTCTTCGAGTGGCCCGCGGTCGAAAGACGCCTGCGGGAGCACCTCGAAGGCGGGAAGAACCACGCGCACCAGCTCTTTCCGTTGATGGTCTTCGAGCGCTGGGCGGAAGAGTTCCTGGGATAGGTTCTGCAAGATCACGCCGGCCTCGTCAGCCTCATCCCCGCGGCGTCCGTGCTTCTCCTGGCTCTCGTGACGCGCCGTACGTTCGAATCTCTCCTCGGAGGAACGCTCGTCGGCTACGTGCTCACCAGCGGCACCGGTTTCTTCTCCGCCTTCACCGCCTCCATGCTCTCGGTCATGAAGGACGAGACCGTCGGGTGGATCACTCTCGTCGTCGGGCTCTTCGGCGCCCTCATCGCGCTCCTGGTCCGCGCCGGCGGAACTCTCGCGTTCGGCGAGAAAGTCGGGGCGCTCGTGCGCGGGCGGGTGGGAGCGCTCGTCGCGACCTGGTTCATGGGACTCGTGATCTTCCTCGACGACTACCTGAACGCTCTCGCCGTCGGGGCCTCGATGCAGCGCGTGACCGACCGGTTCCGCGTGTCCCGGGAGATGCTCGCCTACGTCGTCGATTCCACCGCCGCGCCGGTCTGCGTTCTCGTGCCCCTCAGCACCTGGGCGTTCTACGTCGCCGGCCTTCTCGAAGGCGTCGGCGCCGCCCCCGCGGGCGAAGGGCTCGCGCTCTACCGTGCGGTCATTCCCTTTGCAGTCTACGCGTGGGTCGCGGTCTTTCTCGTCCCTCTGGTTGCGGTCGGAGTCGTCCCTCTCTTCGGGCCCATGCGCTCGGCCGAGCGCCGGGCTCGCGAGGGTGAGGTAGCGCCGCCGGATTCCCCGGCCTCCGAGGCCGCCTTCGGTATCGACAAGGCCCCGGCGAACCCGCGGCTCGGGAACTTCCTCGTCCCGATCACGGCTCTGATCGGGTTTTCGTGGTACCTCAGCGACGCGCTCAAAGGGGTCATGATCGCGGTCGCCCTCACCATCCTGATTTTCCTCGCGCAGCGGATCCTGAGCTTCAAGGAGATCTCGGAGAGCTTCTTTCTCGGCTTCCAGTCGATGGTCTATCCCCTCGGCATCGTGGTGGCTTCCTTCGGCCTTCGGAACGTGAACGAGGACCTCGGGCTCACCCGGTTCGTCATCGAGTCGGTTACGCCCGTGATGAGCGGCGCCCTTCTCCCCGCGGTCGCCTTCGTGAGCCTCTCGCTCATCGCCTTCGCCACCGGCTCCTTCTGGGGCGTCTACGCCGTGAGCCTTCCCATCATCGTTCCTCTCGCGCAGTCGATGGGAGTCTCGCTTCCCCTCGCCGTCGGCGCCGTGGTCTCCGCGGGAACGTTCGGCTCCCACGCGTGCTTCTACGGAGACGCCACCGTGCTCTCGGCCCAGGCGAGCGGATGTAACCTCTTCGCCCACGCCTGGACGCAGCTTCCGTTCGCGGCCCTGGCCGGAGCGATCTCAGCCCTGGTGTACGTCGCCCTCGGGTACCTGGCGTGACCCCTTACCCGGCCGGATAGGCACGGGTCATCGCCTTCCGGGCGAGGTGGCGGGTCAGGAGCCAGGGCGGCATCCGGAGCCAGTGGGAGCGGACGTAGAGGAGGAAGCGCGCGGAGCTCGTCGGGAACGAAGGCCCGTCCCAGCCGTCCGGTGTCACGGCGCGGCAGGTCAGCGCGTCCATGAACGAGCGTACCGGTAGCGAGGGTTCGGCCACAAGCACCGCCTGCTGCACGGCGACAGGAACGGGGCAGCCGAGCAGAACCTGGCAATAGCGGAGCGCGTAGTAAAGCGGTCTCGCGAGCGAGAGCTCGATCGCGCGCGGAACGAGCCCCTCCCAGAAAGCCGGGCCGGCGCCGAAGTGACGGAACAACAGGTCGAGATCCACCAGATCGCGGAGCCCTCCGTCCAGGTCTCCATCCTGAAAGAGGTGCGCGGCGCTGTGGAGCACCATGTCCGGCGGAGCGAGGATGAAGAGCCCGTCGCGCAAAGGACGGGCGGCTTCAATGAGAGCGCGCGGGTCGGGCCTTACGCGCCCGCTCTCCGGCAGGATGGTGTGGTGGACGTCGACCATCGTTTGCCGCTCGCTGTGCCAGAGAGGCGGGAGCTCGTGCATCCAGGTCCGGTAGTAGCGCTGGTCGTAGGGGTCGAGCTTGGCGGCTTCGTAGCCGTGTCGGAGGAGCGCCGATTCGACTTCGGCGAGGGTCTCTTTCGGGACCATGATGTCGATGTCCGAGCACAGGCGCCCGGCGGCCGGCGGGAGCCCGGCGAGCACGTAGGCCGCGCCCTTGAGCAGGATGACGGGAGCGCTCACGTCGCGGAGCGCGCGCGAGATGCGATTGACCTCCCAGCGGACCATACGCGCGTTCTCCTCGGCGGCGGTGAGCTCGGCGCGGATCTGACCGACCGCCTGTCTCGGAAGCGAGTCCAGGAGCCCGAGAGCCTCGAGCTCGGCGCTCAACCTTCCCAGAAGGCGGGTGTTCCGCGCCCGGCACAAGAGCTCGTCCCACCGGGTCGGGCTGAGGTCGAGGAGAACCCGAGGCCTCGCGAGAGCCTCGACGACCAGCTCCGTCGCGTCCTCCGGGTGACCCTTCACGCGCGTCCCTCCAGGAGGCTCGAGAGCTCGTCGAGCGCTCGGGGGAGGTCATCGAAGTCGAGGGCCAGGCATACCGACTCCTGGACCAACCTGGCCAGCGCGCGGTATCCCGCGGAACCCAGAACGCCGTAGTTGATGCAGTTGTCCACGAGCTCCATCATCGCCGCCGCTTTCGCGACCGGCTCGAGGCGGTGGTTTCCGCCCCGCACGAACTTGGGAAAGACCACGAAGCCCGGCGCCGCCGTATCGTCTGCGCGACGCACGCTGTCCTCGAACGGGCGAAGGTGGGTCACGTCGCCCTTCTCGGTGTCGTGAAACGTCGGGCCGAAGACGAGCTCCGGTCCGAGACCCTTGATGACGGCGATCGATTCGTTCTTGAGCGCGATCGGCCGCGGGATCGGGACGACGCGCCCATCCTCCGGTCGAATCAGGGAGTGCTCGTCCGAGAGGAGCCGGAAACCGCGATGCACGAGACCGGCGGTGAGGGTGCTCTTCCCCGAGCCGGGGTCGGCCGGAAGGAGCAATGCCCGACCAGAGCACTCCACCACCGCCGAGTGAACGATGAGGTATTGATGGGCGCGGTTCGAAATGCACCAGTTGAGGCCCCACTCGAAAAGGGGCGGCGCCAGCCTCCGAGGAAACGGCTCGAACTGACTCCGCCCGTCCAGATAGAAGAGAACCTGCGGCCGGTAGAAATGTCTCAGCCCGATCGGGGGAGCGAGTCGAACGTGGAAATCCGCGATGCCCGAGTCGCCTTCGAGAGGATAGTCACCATAGAAGAAGCCGATGCTTCTCGCGACGCTCGAAAGACGAGTCCGCACCTGAGCGACGAACGGGCCGACTCGAAGGCGGAAAGCACCGCGCCCGAGTCGGTCCCGAATCTCCGAAGGGGAGAGCTCGCAGACGTTCAAGACCGAGCCGGCGCAATCAGTCCCAGCTCGTCGAGCTCGAGAACGAGCGCCTCGATGTCGCTCGAAATTGTTTCGTCGGGAGTTCGGTCGAGCAGATTGGAGGCCAGGACCCGGAGCTCCTCGAGGGTCGCAGCCTTCGTCTCGAGGGACTTCAAGAAGTAAGCCGGAATGGCGTTGATGAGGTGGGTGTCACCCGATGCCGGGTTGAAGACGACGTGGAAACTGCCCCACTGGCGCCATTCGAGTCGCCAGTCTTCGGGGACCATCCACTTATCCGGCACCAAAACCCGCTCCTGGCGAACGAGGAGAGCTATTCCGTCGACTTGATTGTCTTTTCGATGTGGGTCACGGGGACGTCTCGACCCGGGGTCTCTCCCACTTCGGGCCGCCACTTCCGCCAGTCCCAATCGCTTTTCGCCGTGCCGGTTGAGTTCTTTTCGCCGTCGGAATACTTGACAGTTCCAGCCGAGCGAGGAGGCTCGTCCCAATCGGCCCAGCTCTTACCCTGATACCATTTGCCCGGCTTCTTCCCGCCGCCCCCTCCGGAGCCCCAGCCGAACCCGTCCTTCTTCTTGCCGGCGGAGGTCCAGAGGGATTTTTTCCCGTCCCAGCCTCCGTACGAGCTTCCGGTCGTCATGATCAGGGGGACAGCTCCGAAGCCTTTTCCAAGGAATTTACGGCGATCCGTCACCGACGCGTCGGATCTCCCGTCTTCCACTTCCCGCGGTTTCTGCTCTCGTTTCATATGTCGCAACCCGGACTGAAAATAGCGTTATCGCGAGGGGGGACCTGCAGGGTATCACGGACCGAAAACCGATGCAAGGTGGTTTCCGCATGGCCGCTGTCCCGCGGGGGCCCGATGGTTTATTCTCTCGCCATGGCAATGGCGCCCCTCGTCCTCGGGTATCTCCCGTGACGCGAGTGGCACTCCTCCAGCTCGCGAGCGCCGAGGACCCCGCTCTCAACCTGCGAAAAACGGAGTCGCGCATCCGCGAGGCCGCCTCGAAGGGCGCCTCGATAGTCTGCCTCCAGGAGCTCTTTCAGTCCCGCTACTTTCCCCAGCGGGTGGACGTGAGGGGTTATGCCCACGCCGAAGCGCTTCCCTCGAAGACCACCGAGCGTATGGCGGCGCTCGCCGCGGAGCTTTGCGTGGTCCTCGTCGTCCCCGTATTCGAGGAGGCGCGGCCCGGGGTCTATTTCAATACCGCCGTGGTCTTCGACACCGACGGACGCGAGCTCGGGAAGTACCGCAAGACCCACATCCCCGACGGACCGCAGTACCACGAGAAGTTCTACTTCACGCCGGGAAACCTCGGCTATCCGGTCTTTCGCACCCGCCACGGGGTCATCGGCGTCGGTATCTGCTGGGACCAGTGGTTTCCCGAAGTGGCGCGGGTCTTCGCGCTCGAAGGGGCCGAGATCCTTTTCTACCCCACCGCCATCGGCTCCGAGCCGGACCGGCCGGGCTACAGCTCCGCCGAGGCCTGGAGGACCGTCATGCGCGCGCACGCCATCGTGAACGGGATCTTCGTCGCCGCCGTGAACCGCGTCGGAGTCGAGGACGAGATGACGTTCTACGGCGAGAGCTTCGTCGCCGATCCTTTCGGAGAGATCGTGGCGAGGGCCGGGGGCGGGGAAGAGGTGCTGCTCGCGGACCTCGATCTCGGCCGCATCCGCGAGCTCAGGGAGCTCCTTCAGTTCCTGAGAGACCGCCGCATCGACACCTATCGCCCGCTTCTCCAACGTATCGTCGAGTGATGTGAGTGAGGTAGAAAAATGACGGACAACGTCTCTCCCATGAAACAGCACGTCTCGATCCTGGGGATCCTCTACATCGTCTTCGGCTGCCTCGGGATCCTGGGTGCCTTCGCATTCCTCGTGCTCTTCGGAGGGCTCGCGGGAATCGCGGGCCTGGTGGCGCACCAGGAGCCGGACGCCTCCGTTGCGGTCCCGATACTCGGAGGCATCGGGGTTACGGTCTCGGCCTTCATCGCTCTCCTGTCGATTCCCGGGGTGGTGGTCGGGATCGGCCTCGCGAAGTTCCGGCGCTGGGGCCGCCTGGGTGGAGTGGTGCTGTCGGCGGTGAATCTGATGAACTTCCCCATCGGCACCGCGCTCGGCGTCTATGGGCTCTGGGTACTGCTCTCCAAGGAATCGGAGCCGCTCTTCGCCTGAGCGGTTACAATGCGTCCGTGATCCGAAAGGGCATCATCCTCGCCGGTGGCACGGGCACAAGGCTCTATCCGATGACGGCGGCGGTGAGCAAACAGCTCCTGCCGGTCTACGACAAGCCCATGATCTACTTCCCGCTCTCGACGCTCATGCTCGCGGGAATCCGGGACGTTCTCGTCATCACCACCGCTCACGATCAGCCGCTCTTCCAGGAGCTGCTCGGGGACGGGAGCCGTCTGGGCATCCGGATCTCCTACGCCGCGCAGCCGCGGCCCGAGGGCCTGGCGCAGGCGTTTCTCATCGGCCGGGAGTTCATCGACGGCGAGGGCTGCGCCCTCGTTCTCGGGGACAACATCTTTTATGGGCACGAGCTGACGCTTCACCTGCGGCGGGCGGCGGAGCGGGACTCGGGGGCGACCATCTTCGCCTACTGGGTCCGGGATCCCGAGCGCTACGGCGTCGTGAGCTTCGGGCCGAACGACGAGCCCCTGCGCCTGGTGGAAAAACCGGAGCGCCCCGAATCGTCGTACGCCGTGACCGGCCTCTATTTCTACGACCGCCGGGTCGTCGATTTCGCGGCGATGCTTTCGCCGTCCGCGAGAGGCGAGCTCGAGATCACCGATCTCAACCGCCTGTACCTGGAGCGAGGAGAGCTCCACGTGGAGAAGCTCGGCCGGGGTTTCGCCTGGCTCGACACCGGAACCAAGGAAGCGCTCCACCAGGCGTCGAATTTCATCGAGTCGGTCGAGCAGCGGCAGGGGCTCAAGATCTGCTGTCCCGAGGAGATCGCTTTTCACATGGGGTTCATCGACGCCGCGGCGCTGCAGGAGCTCGGGGAGACGTGCCAGGGGAGCGAGTACGGGCGCTATCTTCTCTCGCTCGTGAACCGGGACCGCCCGTGAGGGCCCGCCCAACCGAGCTCGAGGGCGTCCTCCTGTTCGACCCGGTGCGCCACCAGGACGCCCGCGGCCTCCTGGTCGAGACCTTCAAGGCGCCGGCCTACCGCGAAGCCGGCCTCGACGCCGTCTTCGTCCAGGACAATCTTTCGCTCTCGCGCCGGAACGTCGTCCGCGGGCTGCACTATCAGAGGCGGCAGGGAAAGCTCATCACCGTGGTGCGGGGAGAGATCCAGGATATCGCCGTCGACATCCGCCCCGACTCGGAGACCTTTGGGCGCTCGGTGCAAGCCCGGCTGTCGGGCGAGGACCATCGGCAGATCTACATCCCGCCGGGGTTCGCCCACGGGTTCTCGGTTCTCTCGGACGAAGCCTGCGTCTGGTACAAGACGACCGACGTCTACCGGCCGGAGGAGGAGGGGGGAATTCGGTGGGACGACCCCGACCTCGCGATCGACTGGATGGTCCGGGAGCCCATCGTGTCCGACCGCGATCGACGCCACCCGCTCTTGAAAGACGTCGAAAGAAGCGCCCTCATCACTCGAAGAGAGCTCGAAGCGTCCTGAGCGTCAACGCGATCCTTCCACTACGATCTTCCCGAAATGCGCTCCCGCCTCCATGTGGCGGAGAGCCTGGGGCAGCTCCTCGAAGGGGAACCTGCGATCGATCGCCGGCTGGATCGGATGCTCGTCGAGGAAGGCCACGAGCTTCTCGAAATTCGCTCGCGAGTCGACGAGGATTCCGAGTACGCGAAGCCGCTTCATTGTGAGCGGCGCGATATTCACCTCACCAGAGAGCCCCGTGACTCCGCCGAGGACGGCGACCAGGCCAGAGGCGCGCGCGGCTTTGAGGGATGCGTTCATCGTCGCGATTCCCGCGGTCTCGACCACGATGTCCGCCCCCTGTCCCTTGGTGGCGTCGAGGACGTCCTTGTCCCAGCGAGGGCTCTTCTTGTAGTTGACGAGGACGTCGGCGCCGAGAGCGCGAGCCCGCTCGAGCTTCTCGTCGCTCGAGGACGTGACGATGACTCGCGCCCCGAGGGCTTTCGCGATCTGGATGACGAAGACCGAGACCCCGCCGGTGCCGAGAGTGAGAACCCACTGGCCGGGCTGCAGCCGGCCCTCGGTGACGAGCGCGCTCCAGGCGGTCAAGGCCGCGATGGGAAGGGTCGAGGCCCCCGCGGCATCGAGGTTCGCTGGCGCCTTCAGAACCGCTCGCTCCGGCAGGAGGACCTTCTCCGCCGCGA
>Ga0105095_10001625_pt1 | contig 11899 bp, 11 predicted proteins | sample PPLLak2March2015_2_FD_79180 | JGI IMG/M metagenome (GOLD analysis project Ga0105095, IMG submission 79180) | Freshwater sediment microbial communities from Prairie Pothole Lake near Jamestown, North Dakota, USA - PPLs Lake P8 Core (3) Depth... | ecosystem: Environmental > Aquatic > Freshwater >... | reverse complement strand
GAAGCCGTCGCCGTAGCCATCGGGCTCGGCGTGATCTGCCTCATGGTGTTCGCCGGCTGGCGCTCATCGCTCGAGGAACGGACCCTCACCTATCTCGTGTTCCCGTTCATCATCTGGACGGCGTTTCGTTTCCAGCAGCTCGGGAGCACGCTCGCCGTCTTCTTCGTTTCCGTCGTCGCGATCTGGGGCACGCTTCACGGCTTCGGTCCGTTCGCCTCCGCGTCCGAGAACGAGGGCCTCTTCCTCCTGCAGACGTTCCTCGGGGTGGTCGCGCTCACCGGCCTCACCCTCGCGAGCGCGACCGCCGAGCGTGACGCCGCCCTGAACCAGGTCCGCGAGGGCCACAGCGTCCTTCGGGCGATCACCGAGGGCACCACCGACGCGATCTTCGTCAAGGACCTCGGCGGCCGCTATCTGATGATCAACCCCGCCGGAGCCCGACTCCTGGGGAAATCGGTCGAGGAGGTCGTGGGCAAGGACGATCGGGATCTGTTCGCGGCCGAGAGTGCCGCCGGGATCATGGCGCGCGATCGCTCGATCATGATCGACGGGAATACGTCGACGCACGAAGAAACGGGCACTGCCGCGGGCGTGACCCGGATCTATCTCTCGACCAAGGGCCCCTATCGCGACGACGAGGGAAGGATCATCGGTCTCATCGGCATCTCCCGGGACATCACCGAGAGGATGCAGGCGGACGAAGAGCGGCGGGGCCTTCTGGAGCGGGAGAAGGAGCTCCGGGCCGCGGCCGACGAAGCGAGCCGAAGGAAGGACGAGTTCCTGAGCCTTCTGAGCCACGAGCTCCGAAACCCTCTGGCTCCCATTCGGAACGGGCTCGAGATCCTGCAGCAGGACGCGAGCGAGAAGACGCTGAAGACGGTGCTCGAGCTCATGGGCCGGCAGCTCCACCACCTGACGCGCCTCGTCGACGACCTGCTCGACGTCTCCCGGATCACGAGCGGACGCATCGAGCTCCGTCTGGAGCCGACCGCCCTCCGCACGATACTCGAGCGCGCGGTCGAGGCGAGCCGGCCGGTCCTCGACTCCCGCGAGCATACGTTGTCGCTTTCCCTTCCCGAGGAGCCCCTCCCGATCCTGGCCGACGTGACGCGCCTGGACCAGGTATTCGTGAACCTCCTGAACAACGCCGCGAAGTACACGGATCCGGGGGGCCGTATCGAGCTCGAAGCCGAGCGCGAAGGAGACAGTGCGGTGGTTCGTCTGCGGGACAACGGCCGTGGGATGGCTCCGGAATTCCTGCCGCGGATCTTCGATCTGTTTACCCAGGCCGACCGTTCCCTCGCCCGCTCGGAAGGCGGCCTCGGGGTCGGCCTCACCCTGGTGCGGCGTCTGGTGGAGATGCACCGGGGAAGCGTCCGGGCCTCGAGTCCAGGCGAAGGCCGCGGAAGCGAGTTCGTGGTGCGTTTGCCGCTCGCCGCCGTCGCCGACCGAAACGAAGGAACCCGCCCGAAGAGAGAGCCGGCGAAGGGCGCGACGCTGCGAGTGCTCGTGGTGGAGGATCATGCGGACTCCGCCCGAAGTCTCGCCCTCCTCCTCGAGCTCCTCGGGCACGAGGTCGAGGTCGTCGCCGATGGGCGGAACGCCATCGAGGCGGTCGAGAGGTTTCGGCCCGCGGTCGTGCTCCTGGACATCGGACTTCCGGGCATGGACGGCTACGAGGTCGCGCGTCGGCTGCGAGCGCGGGGCTCGAAAGCGCTCCTCGTTTCCTTGACCGGCTACGGCCGCGATGCCGACAAGCTTCGTTCCCGGGAGGCGGGGTTCGACGATCACCTGGTGAAGCCCGTCGACTTCGAGACCCTCGGGAGGCTCCTGACGTCGATGGCGCTCAGGGCGTGAAGGGCTCGCCTCGACCGCTTGTTTTTGGCCATTCGCATCGGCTATCGTTTCCTATCGGATTCGGGAGGGAGCTCGCCATGTACCAGTCAGAGTCCCGACGAAGACTCACGCTTCTGGCCGCGATGGTTCTTGCCCAGGCGCCCTTCGCGCTGAGCGCTACGGCGCGGCCGGCCTCCGACACCCCGGTGACGTTCACCAAGGACGTCGCCCGCATCCTCCAGCAGAAGTGCGAGGCCTGCCACCGCGAAGGCTCCATGGCGCCCATGTCTCTCGTGACCTACGAAGAGACGCGGCCATGGGCGATGTCGATCAAGGACGAGGTCTCGGCCCGGCGTATGCCGCCCTGGCACATCGACAAGACCGTCGGCATCCACGAGTTCGAGAACGACCGGTCGCTGACGAACGAGCAGATCGCGACCATCGTGCGCTGGGTGGACGATGGCGCCCCCAAGGGCGACCCGGGCGACATGCCGGCGCCTCTCGAGTGGCCCGAAGAGCAGGTATGGAGCTTCGCCGAGAAGTTCGGCGAGCCCGACTTGATCCTCAAATCGCCGTCCTACAAGGTTCCGGCGCAGGCCCAGGACGCGTGGTACAAGCCGGTGGTCGAGACGGGCCTGACCGAGCCCCGCTGGGTGCGGGCCATCGAGATTCGCCCGAGCACCATCGAAGGGCGGAAGGTGATCCATCACGCGCTCGCGAGGCTCGAGCAGGAAGAGCCGGACGAGGATCAAACGAACGCGGATGAGGAGGCGGCCATCGGAGCCGGCCTCTTCATGGAATGGGCGGTGGGAAAGCAGGGCGAGATCATGCGCCCCGGGAGCGGAAAGCTTCTGCTTCCCGGCTCCAGGATCATCTGGGACATCCACTATCACTCGGTGGGCGAGGACATCGAGACCTCGGCCGAGCTCGCGGTTTACCTGTATCCCAAGGGCGAGGAGCCGAAGCACCGGCAGGTTCTGGGAATCTTCCACGCGATCCAGGGCGGACCGCGGGGGCTCGACATTCCTCCGAACACGGTCACCGTGCACCAGGGATTCCACGTGATGAAGAAGGCGGGCCGGGTGGAGAACTTTCAGCCGCACATGCACCTTCGGGGAAAGGCGATGTCGATGGAGGCGATCCTCCCCGACGGCAAGACCGAGCTCTTGAGCTTCGTCGACAACTTCGAGTTCAACTGGCACGTGAACTACGTCTACGCCGAGGATGCGGCGCCGCTCTTCCCCAAAGGCACGATGCTCCGGTTCACCTCGTGGCACGACAACACCACCGCCAACAGGTACAACCCCGATCCCACCCAGTGGGTGGGCTGGGGCGATCGCACGGTCGACGAGATGGCTCACGCCTGGGTCAACATTACTTATATGGATGACGCGGACTACCAGGCGGCGGTCGAGGCGAGGAAAGCGAAAAAGGAACTGCCCTCGACCGACCAGCTTCCGTGATGGGGTCCGCCGCCTTTCTCGTTTGCTGGGCGTTCCTGCAGCTGCCTCTCGAGCCCGCGCGCGACTCGGGCCAGAGCGTGACCGCGGCCTATGAGGGCTGGTTCAAGAACCCGGACGGGACCTACAGCCTCCTCGTCGGCTACTTCAATCGAAATCTGAAGGAGACTCCGGAGATCCCGATCGGCCCCGAGAACCACATCGAGCCCGGCGAGCCCGACCGCGGCCAGCCGACGCACTTTCTCCCGAGGCGGCAGTGGGGCGTCTTCACCATCCAGGTTCCCGCGGACTTTCCGGGCAGGAAACTCACGTGGGTCGTGTCGGCTCACGGGAAGGAGACCCGGATTCCCATGGGCCTCGACCCCTTGTGGGAGGTCGAGCCGTACAAGGACGCGGCGCAGGGAAACACGCCGCCTGTTTTACGGTTCGCTCCGGACGGTCCGGCGCAGCAGGGACCTCCCCTGGGAATCAGCGCCACCTTCGAGGCGACGGTTTCCGAGCCCGTGACCCTCATCGCCTGGGCGACGGACGACGCCGTCATCGACCCCGACCGGACCGACCACAAGGGTCCGCAGTTGACCGTGAAGTGGAGCAAGTACCGCGGACCCGGCGCAGTCACCTTCGAGAAGGCCAATCCAGACGTCGACCCCGCGGACGGAAAAGCGACGACGACGGCGACGTTCGATACCCCCGGCGACTATATACTTCGGCTGCAGGCAAACGACGTTTCCGGAGAAGGCGGGGCCGGTTTCCAGTGCTGCTGGACCAACGCCCACGTCGCCGTCAAGGTAACCAGCAAAGGAGAAACCCGATGAGATTCGCGCGATTCCTGGCAGCGGCTTTGGCAACCACGATACTGGCCGCCTACCCGATCCTCGCTCAGAACGCCGCCGACAACATGAGCTTCTTCATCACGAGCTCGGGGCCGGGAAACGGCGCGAACCTGGGCGGGCTCGCGGGCGCGGACGCGCACTGCCAGAAGCTGGCGCAATCCGTCGGCCGTGGGAGCGGCACCTGGCGAGCGTATCTGAGCACCAGCGCTACGGGTGGAACGGCCGCTGTCAACGCCAAGGACCGCATCGGCCAGGGACCCTGGCACAACTCGAAAGGCGTCGTCGTCGCCCAGAACGTCGCCGACCTGCACAGCGACAAGAACAACCTCACGAAGCAAACGTCAATCAACGAGAAGGGCGAGGTGGTCAACGGCCGCGGCGACACCCCGAACCGCCACGACATTCTCACGGGGTCGACCCTGGACGGAACCGCCATGTCCGCGGACGCGGACCATACCTGCGGCAACTGGACCTCGAGCGGCGAAGGCAGCGCCCAAGTGGGACATCACGATCGTGTCGGCGGCGGCGACAACCCGACGAGCTGGAACTCAGCGCACGGAAGCAGAGGCTGCAGCCAGGAGAACCTGAGAGGCACCGGCGGCGACGGCCTGTTCTACTGCTTCGCTACGAACTGACCGCGGGCGGTGGGGCCGGAAGGAACCGGCCCCATCGTCTTCCGCCGATCCTGCGAGCGTTCTCGGGTCAGGCAATCCTGCGCCCGACGTCCTTGATCCGTTCTTCCGCCCGCTCGACGATCTGACCCACCAGGCGCTCGCCGCCCTTGACGAGGTCTTCCCTGGTCTCGTCCATCCTGCGGGAGAGCATTCTTCTCGTCTCGCGCCCCGAAGCCGGAGCGAAGAGAACTCCCATGAGAGCGCCAATACCGCCCCCGGCGAGAGCGACCGCGAAGTACTTGAAGCCCTGTTTGAACGTCATAGTGTCGACCTCCTTAGGCTCAACTACCTTCGAGAGCAAGAGGGGTGCCAGGATGAGAACCTGGCCTGCGCGAGACAAAGAGCCCTATCTCAATAAGTTGCGAGAAACGGCGTCGGAAGGCAATGCGCGAGATGCCCCATCCACTGTGCCTGGTGACGCTCGACCTTTCAGCGCGCTCGTCACCGGTGCTGAAGGGTGCTCAGCGTTCTCTTACACAGGAACGTTCGAGGAGCGGTGTCTCCCTCACCCTCACGCTGGCTGCTTTAGATCTACATCACTGGACTGAACAGGCCATAAATGCGTCGTCGCGTCACCATGCCCGTCGGCTGCGTTCGGCCTCAAGAGGCCCATGTTCAGTTCTCGGGCGATGCGCTTTCATCGCAGCGGGGTGCCTAGAGCTAGCACGCCGCAATCCCCGCCCCTCCGAGGACGAGGAGAAAGTAGTGTTGGCCTGTCTCGGAGCGACCGCTCTCCTTCCGAGTATCCATGCGGCCCGATGAGGATTTGAAGGTCGCACTCATCGCCTGGTCCGGCGCGGTGCTGACAGTTCTTTCGGAGTCAGTCAGGCCATTTTTCGCCGTTCCCGCCGATCGCGTCCTGAGTAGATCTATTTTTGATTCAACTGGTACCGGGGCCGGGAATCGAACCCGGACGTCCGAAGACAGGGGATTTTAAGTCCCCCGCGTCTACCGTTCCGCCACCCCGGCGGTCGTCATCATTGTACGCGAGCGATAGGACCCGAGGCGTAGTGGCCATCCGCTTTCGGAAGAGAGGATGCGGACCTCGTGGCGCCTGACCGATTCGATGGGGACTTCACTCTCCGGCGGCCACGCCACGCAGGATCTCAGATCTGTTTGACAGCTCTGGTACTCGCCCTAGCCCTGAGAAGGGACTAGGATAACGATAGGAGAGTGAGATGCCTGCCTCGAATTCTTCGATCGGCGCGGTCAACGATTACCAGCTTGCCGTCGACTTTCGCTCCATCCGGCTCACGGACGAGCAGTTCTATCGACTCTGTCAGGACAACCCGGAGCTGCGCATGGAGCTCACTTCCGACGGAGGGCTGGTCGTACTGAGCCCGACGGGCACCAAGACCGGCTGGCGCAACAGACAAGCTGAATCAGCGTCTTGCGAATTGGGCGGATGCGGATGGCCGCGGCGTCGCCTTCAATTCGAACGCCGGTTTCACCCTTCCGAATGGCGCCAAGCGATCGCCTGATGGGGCATGGGTCCGCCTCGAGGTCTGGCAAGCCTTGAGCGACGAGGAACAGGAACGCTTCGCTCCGCTCTGTCCCGAATTCGTCGCCGAGCTCCGTTCTCCCCGAGACAGCCTCTCGAGCCTCCAAGCGAAGATGGAGGAGTACATCGACAACGGAGCCCACCTGGGTTGGCTCCTCGATCCCATCGAGAAGCGGGTCTACGTCTATCGTAAGAGCCGGGCGCCAGAGTGTCTTGAGAACCCTAAGCGATTGAAGCGGCGAAAAGGTTCTCGAAGGCTTGGATTTCGACCTCCAGGACATCCTTTAGGACGCCCGATATGGGCCGAGGGTCGGAAGAAGCCTAAGGGGGATACTTTTCCCGGAGCCTTCGCATCAGTGGCGCTGGGGCCCGGAACGTCGTTCGCTGAAGGCGGTCCAACGCCTCCGACATCAGCACCAGCCCCCGCTCGGCCGCAAGATCGAGCACTCCCAAGGTGCCGGAAATCGCCAGGCCGCGGCCGTGCGCGACGGCTCGAGCCCTTCGCTCGTCCAGGAGCACGAGCTTCGCCTCGGCGGAGTGAGCGAGGGCGATCGCTTCCCGCTCGCCAGCACCGAGCGGAGAAAGTTCCGGAGGAATCTCCTCGACCTCGCGGAACTGAAGCCAGTTCGGACTCGTCGCGAGCCAGTCCGTCACCAGTGCGGGTGCTCCAGGCGAGCGGAGCTCCCGGAGTACCGCTCCCGGAGCAAGGACCGCGGAAAAAAGCGCGGGGAGGACGTGCGGAAGCTCGATAAGGGCGAAGTAGTTGAGCGGTGAGGTGTTCGAAACGACGATCATCCGCGCGTAATGCGCTCAAGATCCTGTCGGTCGCGTTCCAAGTCCTCTTCCGTGTAGGCGAGGTATGCCCGCCGGTTCTTCAGGAACGCCTCTGTTTCCCAGAAAGAGAGTCCGAGGAGCTTCCCCACGTGATCGCGGCTCAGCGTGCCGTCTCGATAGCCCTCTACCGCGATGGCCTCGATCGTACCGCGGGATAGATCGGACCATCCGTCCTGGAGACGCTTCGCGATGTCTTCCGGAAGCTCAACGGTAACGTGCATCGCTCTCTACCTCCCTCTCAGTCTACCGCAGAGGAGGAGGATCTCGCCTGCTCGTGCCACGGCTCCGGCGATTCGTGGCTTCAGTGAAGGTGGAGGCGGCGCCCGGATTCGAACCGGGGAATAGAGGTTTTGCAGACCTCCGCCTTAGCCACTTGGCTACGCCGCCGGAATCGATCTCGGCCGGAGGGCCGAGGCGATTGAAATACTAGATGGAGCGGGAAACGGGATTCGAACCCGCGACTTCAACCTTGGCAAGGTTGCACTCTACCACTGAGTTATTCCCGCTCAACCAGACGGGCAATCGCTATTTGTAGCAAAGACACCCCGGGTTGTCAAAATCGGAGGGCGTCGGGGAAGACCTCGATACGGGGCTTTGCCCCGGCGGCGAAGGTCACGCCGATGACGTCGAAACGGACGGCCACGTCCCGGAGCCTCTTCGCCTGAAGGTACGCGCGGGCGAGTTTTTCGAGCTTCCGGCGCTTGTCCCGGTCGACGGCGTCGACAGGCGGACCGTAGTCGCTTCGGGAGCGGGCTTTGACCTCGACCACCACGAGGACCTCGCCGTCGCGGGCGACGATATCGATCTCGCCGATTCGGCACCTCCATCGGCGCTCGAGGATCGCGTAGCCGCGGCGCCGGAGCTCGCGCGCCGCGAGGGCCTCTCCCCGGCGACCGAGATCCGCGCCCGGGAAGAGATTTCGAGCCCAGTCGAGAAGGTTCGGAAGTCCTACTTTCGTCGCCACCTGGTTCCGGTGGGGGAATCCTCGAGCACGATGCCGCGGTCCTCGAGCTCCTTCCGGATGGCGTCCGCCCTCTGGAAGTCCCGGCGCGCTCGCGCCCGGATGCGCTCCTCGATGAGGGTTTCGACCTCCCGATCGAGGGAGAGCTTCTCCCCCTTCCCGAACACCGCGAACACCTGGTTCATCCGCTCGATGGCCTCCTTGAAGGCCCGCGCGTCCCCCTTCGTCATGGAAGACGAAGAAAGGGCGGTGTTTCCCTCCTTCAACAGGTCGAAAACCACGGCGAGTGCCGCCGATGTGTTCAGATCCGCGTCCATCGCTTCTTCGAAGCGGGACAGAGCCCGGGCGGCCGCTTCCCGGGACTCCTCGGAGGCCTCCCCCTCGCGGCTCACTTCCGAAAGCCGGTCGAGGAGGTCGTCCACCCGCCGGATCGCCGTCTCCGCCTGCCGCAGCCCCTCGCGGGTGAAGTTGAGCTGCTGCCGGTAGTAGACCGAGAGCAGCAGATACCGCATCGCCATCGGGGAGTAGCCCTCGTCCACGAGCTCTTTCACCGTGAACTGGTTCCCCTTGGACTTCGACATCTTCTCCCCCTCGACGAGGAGGAACTCGGTATGCATCCAGTGCCGCACGAATGGCTTTCCTGTCGCGCCCTCGCTCTGGGCGATCTCGTTCTCGTGGTGGGGGAAGACGAGATCGACTCCTCCCGAGTGGAGGTCGAAGGTCTCTCCGAGAAGCTTCATCCCCATGGCCGAGCACTCGAGGTGCCAGCCGGGCCGGCCCGGGCCGATGGACGTATCCCAGGAAGGCTCGTCGTCTTTGGGCCCCTTCCACAGCACGAAATCCCGCGCGTTCTCCTTGGTGTACTCGTCGGAGTCCACCCGGGCTCCGGGTTTCATGCCGGTGACGTCGATCCGGGAGAGCTTCCCGTACTCGGGAAACGAGTCGACCTTGAAATAGATCGACCCGTCGCCGCGGTAGGTATGTCCGCGCTCCTCGAGCTTCCGCACCAGCTCGACCATGGCGTCGATGTACTCGGGGTCGGTCGCCCGGGGGTAGTGCTCCGCTTTCTCGATGTTGAGAGTGTCGCAATCCTCGAAGAAGTAGTCGATGAACTTCTGGGTGTACTCCCGAAGGCCCATTCCCGCCGCCCGGGCGCCATCGATGGTCTTGTCGTCGACATCGGTGAAGTTCATCACCTGGGTGACGCGGTAGCCCTTGTACTTCAGGTAGCGGCGGAGAATGTCCTGGGAGACGAAAGTTCGGAAGTTCCCGATGTGGCCCCGGTTATAGACCGTGAGCCCGCAGGTGTACATGCGGACGTGTTTGTCTTCGAGAGGCTCGAAGACCTCGAGCTTTCCGCCCAGGGTGTTGGTGAGCCGGAGTTGAGACATGCCTAGACTCTCTGCGCGACGACCAGGGTCAAATCATCCGACAAGCCGGCGTCGGCCGCAAAGACCCGGACCCCGGCGACGAGACGCGCCACGATCTCCTGTGAGGGCCGGCCGATCATTCCGCGGAGCGCCGTTATAATGCGCTCGTCCTCGAACTCCTCGCCTTCGGGACTGCGCGTCTCCGACAACCCGTCGGTATACATCACCAGGAGATCACCCTTCTCGATCGTCGCCCGCCCGGTGGCCACCTGCAGATCGGGGAAGAGCCCGATGACCGACCCTCCTTCCGTGAGGCGCTCGACGGCTCCCGTGCTCCTCATCAGGATGGGATAGCAGTGGCCGGCGTTCACGTACTCCATCTCACCCGTCGAGCAGTCGAGACAGGAGAAGAAAGCGGTCACGTAGCGGTTGAGCTCGGTGGACCGATAGACGATGGCGTTCAAGCGCTCCGCCAGGTCCTTGAGTGATATCGCGCCGAGGCCTCCGAGCGCGCGGAGGGCTGCCTGGATCGAGGCCATGAGGATCGCGGGCCCGGTTCCCTTTCCCGAGACATCGGCGATGACGAGCCATTCCTTGCCCCCGCCCCGCTCGAGGTAGTCGAAGTAGTCGCCGCCCACGGTGAGACAGGGAATGTTGATCCCGGCGAAATCCCAGCCGGCGATCGATGGGGCGCCGTCGGGAAGGAGCGCTCTTTGTATCTCGCGGGCGAGCCCCATCTCCTTTTCGATCTTCTGCTTTTCGATCCACTCGCGCGACAGACGGATGTGGTCGAACGCCGCCGCCGCCTGGGCGGCGAGCGACCGGAGGAAATCGCGATCCTCTTCGGAGAGCGCCACTCCCGAGGCCCGCGGGCCCAGGAGCAGAGCGCCATGGAGGCTCTCTCCCGACCGGAGCGGCACCACCAGCTCGAGACCGAGGCGGGACAACCGCTCGCGAATTCCGGCATCGGCGATCTCCGACACTCTCCGGTCTTCACCCTGGCCTTGAAGAGCCGCGCTCGCGGCCTCGATGGCCGCGCGGTCTTCCGGGCTCAGCGGAGCGCCGCGCTCGGCAACGACCGCGCCTTCGTGAATCAGGATGGCCTTCGTCGTCAGAACCTGGCCCATGGCGTTGGTGATCAGAACGTCCCGGACCCGGTGAACGTCGGGGCTCCGGTTGAGCTCGCGGGTGATGTCGAAGAGCGAGTTCAGCTGATAGACCTTGAACGACAGCTTGCGGTTTAGCTCCTGGAGCTCCTCGTAGATGCGGCCGTTGTCGATGGAAGCGGCCGCCGAGACCGAGAGCGTCTCCGCGAACTCCCGCTCTTCGGCGCCATAGGGCTCGCCTCGCTCGCCCAGGAGGAGCACTCCCACGAGCCTCCCGCCTTTGCGCAGCGGAGACACGAGAGCGGCGCGGGTCTTCGCTTGAACCTCCCGCTCCCAGATCTCCGTGAGCTCCGAAGGAATGTCGAACGCGAGCGACGCCCACTCGGGATCGCTCCGGCCCCTTCGGGCGGCGGGCCGAATCCGGTCGTCCGGGCCGCGAAGGAGGATTCCCGCCCAGCTCGAACGGGTCTCCCCCATGGAGACGTACAGCACCAGGTCGAGGATCTCCCCGAGCTCGAGCGACTGGTTCAGGGTGGAGTTGAAATCGAGGAGGGTAAGGACCTGAGAGAGCCGGCGCTGGATCTCGGGCTCGCTCACCCGCTTCGCCAGGGGCGCGAGCGCTTCCTGGTAGCGGAAGGAAATGGGAACGGGCTCGACAGGCTCGACAGGCTCACCGGGCATGGCGTGAGGCTTGGGCCCCGAGGCCTAGCTCCTCTCGGAACCCTTCTGCTTGTATCGGACCATGACGCACATGTTCTTGCCCGTCCCCGCCCGGCCGTGCTCCACCTTGTCCATCATCTGGCGCATGATGGTGAGGCCGAGTCCGCCTTTGCGCTTCTCCGCCACGAGCTTGTCGAGGTCGAACTCCGGAACCGGCACGGACTCGAGAGGCTCGCCTTCGTGGAAGATCACGATATCCAGACTCTCGCCCTCCGGATCGAAGTGAACCTCGATCTCGTGGCCGGGCTCGCCCCCGTAGGCGTGCTGGATGACGTTGGTCGCGGCCTCGTCGACGGCGAGAGCGATCTGCTCCGCCTCGACCGCCTCGAACCCCGTCGACTCCGCGAGGGTCTTGGCGAGCTGGTGGACCATGTGGAGGTACCGGTTCTCGCTCGGGAACCGGAGCTCCATCAGAGCGCGCTTCCGCTCGGGCTCACGCTTTCGGGGCTTCGTCGGCATCTGGGCTCAGCCGCCGGCGATCGGGTGGTAGCTCTCCAAACCCTCGCGCTCCGAGCCCAGCACCCGGCAGAGGTGGTTGAACCCGAGCACTTCGAAGATGTTCCGCACCGTCTCGTTGAGCTCCGCGAGCCGGATGTCCCCCCCG
>Ga0105095_10001624_pt1 | contig 11903 bp, 10 predicted proteins | sample PPLLak2March2015_2_FD_79180 | JGI IMG/M metagenome (GOLD analysis project Ga0105095, IMG submission 79180) | Freshwater sediment microbial communities from Prairie Pothole Lake near Jamestown, North Dakota, USA - PPLs Lake P8 Core (3) Depth... | ecosystem: Environmental > Aquatic > Freshwater >... | reverse complement strand
CTTGTCGGCGCGGAGCGTGTCGACGGTGACCAGGACCACGTTCAACGGACGCGGCTCGAGGGCCCGGGGCAGGAAGAGGAAGCGAAGGAGAACCGCGGCGCTCAGAAGGAGCACGAGCCCGCCGACGAGCGCGAGCCGCCTCGGTGGCGCGGCTCCCGGCGTCGGCTCGACGGTGCTCTTCGATTTCGGTGAAGTCTTCTTCCTGCGGCGGCGCGCCATGCGGTCGTGCCGGCATCGTAGCATGCGACCCGAGGCGCCGCAAAAAACACGCGCGTCGCGGCTCTTGACGCTGGCCGCGTCCTTCACCCACAATTGGGGATCGGTTTCCGTTCTCTCACCCATCGACCAGGAGGTTCCTCCATGTCGGCCTTCGCCGGCATCATTGCCGGGCTCATCCTCTACTTTCTCTACCGCTGCCTCCTGAGCGGCTTCTACACCGTGCAGCAGAACGAACGCGCGGTCATCACCAGCTTCGGACGGGCCACGAGGCTCGAGGGACACTCGACCACCGAGCTCCCCATCGCCGAGGGATTGAACGACGACGAGCGCTCGCGGTACGCCTATCCCCAGCTCCAGATCGTGGGGCCGGGAGGACCGTACTTGAAGCTCCCGTGGCAGAAGGTGCACAAGGTGGACGTCGCCATCTGGACCACGAGCGTCGCTTACGACCCCGAAGAACCGGAAGCGAACCGGGGGAACACGATGCTGGAAGCGGTCACCAAGGACCAGCTGAACATCGGCATCACCGGGCAGCTGCGGTTCAAGGTCTCGGAGCACAACGTCCACGCGTTCCTCTTCGGGGTGAAGAACCCGGTTGCGCACGTCATGGGCTATTTCATCTCGATCCTGCGCGAGCGCATCTCGAACTTCGAGGCCAAGAGGGAGGTCGGCGGTGCCGCTCCGGCGGTGGCGGCGCTGACCGACGTCGCGCGGGTCGAGGGGATCTCCATCAACGACCTCCGCAAGAACCTGAACGACATCAATCAGCAGATGGACCAGGAGTGCCAGTCTTCCGCGGCGAGGTACGGAATCGTGCTCGACGCCTCGCTCATCACCGGGATCGATCCTCCGTCGGACATCGAATCGGCGCTCGCCGCCATCAATACGGCCCACAACGAGGTCTCGGCCCAGGTCAGCCTGGCGCAGGCCGAAGCCGACCAGAAGATCGAGCAGTCGAAGCGCGCGGTCGAGATCCAGACGATGCGGACCGAGGCGGAAGTGCAGCCTCTCCTCCGGCTCGCCGAGGAGCTCGAGGGGCTGAAGAAGAACGGCCCCACGGTGCTCGAGGCCTACCTCCGGAGCGTGCGCCTCGCGCTGCTCACCCGCGCGAAGCGGGTGATCGCGGAGGTGAGGTCGTGAGCTTTCTCATCGCCTTCTTCCTCACCTTCGTTCTCGCCGGCATCGGGACCTCGACGTTTTTCGGGATCCTGCGGCTTTTCGGCCTCTACACCACCGTCGACGAGTGCCGCGCCAAGGTCTACGTGCTGTTCGGAAAAGTGATCGGGGTCATCGACGAGCCCGGCCTCCGGTTTCCCATCGTGGAGATGGGGCCGCGGGCGGCTCTGGTCTCGTTCTTCGGGAAAGTGCACGAGCTCGACCTGCGCCTCGACCAGAAATACCTCCGGAGCCTTCCGGTGAACACCGAGGAGGGAACTCCCATGGGGATCGGCGTCTGGTACGAGATGCGAGTCTCGAACCCGGTGGCCTTTCTCTTCGAGAACATGGACCCCGCGGGCTCGCTCCAGGCGAACGTCGCCAACGCCACCGTGCGCTGCCTGAGCAACATGCCGCTCGACGACATGTTGACCAGCCGGCACGGAATGAGCCGGCTGGTGCGCGGCGAGGTCTCGCCGCGGTCCGAGAGCTGGGGCTACCGGCTGGGCTCGATCTACATCCGGAAAGTGCACTTTCGCGATCTCCACATGATCCAGCAGATCGAGCAGAAGGTCGTGAACCGCCTCCGGCAGGTCACGTCCGCAATCCGTCAGGCGGGAGCGAATCACGTGGATGTCATCGGCTCCGCCGCGGAGAAGGAAGCGGCGGTCGAGTTCTCGAGAGCGGAGGCGGTCCGGCCCCGCCTCGTGGGTCAGGCCCTCGCGGAGATCTCGAAGGATCGCGAGGTGCTCGCGGCGCTGATGGAGATCCTCGAGACCCAGCGTCTCGTCGAGGGGAAGGCCGAGATCACACTGGTGCCGGCCGGGGGCGCGACGCTCCTGCCCCAGCTTCTGGCCGCGAGGCCGGCGGAGCCTCCATCGTCTGGAAGCTCCAAGAAATCGACTTGAGGCGTTGTCGAATGCATCGATTCGTAATCACGCTTGCAGCGGCAGGATCCTTGGTGACATCGGTCGCGGCGCAGGATAACCACTATTGGACGACGCAGTTCGGAAACCGCGCCCGTCTTCTCGGGGGTGCCGTCGTCGGAAGCGCCACTGACGGGAGCGCCCTCTACTACAACCCCGGCGCCCTGGCGTTGGTGGCCAAGCCCCAGCTTCTGCTGTCGGGAACGGTGTTTCAGTACGAGCAGGTAGGCTTCGCGAATGCCCTCGGGCCGGGAGAGAACCTCTCGAGCAGCCGGTTTGCCCTGGTCCCCTCACTCTTCGCGGGTGAGATCCATTTCAAGGGGCTGGGAAAGAACCGTTTCGGATATGCGTTTCTCACACGTCAGGACGCCGAGTTCCGGGTGTACCAGCGCGCCGACGTAACCGATATCCTTCTGCCCTCGATTCCCGATCTACGGTTCGTTTCCGAGGGAGTGCAATTCGAAACGCTCCTCCGGGAGTACTGGTTCGGCGGAAGCTGGTCCCGAAAGATCGGGGAGAAAATCGGCATCGGGGTGAGTCCGTTCTTCGCCTTGCGAAACCATCGCGCGCGGGCTCAGGCGTTGATCCAGGGTCTCGGGCAAGGGGGACAAGGGGGGATCGCCATCGCGAGCCGGGATTTCGACTACCAGCACTGGCGCTTTTTGATGAAGGCCGGGGTCTCCACCGACTGGGAGCGCTGGAAGCTCGGGCTCACCGTGACCACTCCGAGCCTCGGTCTTTTCGGAAGCGGCATCAGCGGTCTCGACCAAAGCGCCGTGGGGCCGGACGTGGATCAGGATGGAAGCTCGGTAACCGAGATCACCACGGATTTCCAGGAAGGTCTCTCGGCAGATTACGGCTCCCCGTTCTCGATCGCGTTCGGAGGCGCCCGCAGGTTTGGCAGGAGTCGAATCCATCTCAGCGCCGAGTGGTTCGACGGCGTCGGCCAGAAGAACATCCTCGAGCCCGAGCCGTTCCCTTCGCAGAGCTCCGGGGAGACGATTGAGTATGACACCCGCTACCAGCTCGACGCGGTTCTGAACGCCGCCGTCGGGCTCGAGCACCGGTTCGAGAGCGACCTTCAGATCTACGCCGCCCTCAGCACCGATTTCAGCGCCGCGCCTTCGGATTCGGGGTCGAACTCTACCCTCGCCTCCTGGGATATCTATCACCTGTCGGGCGGGTCCACGCTTGCAGTCGCCGGCCAGGAGGTCACCCTGGGCCTCATTTACTCCTTTGGGAGCTCTGCGATCGGGGAGAACGAGCTCGGTCTAAGTCCCGACCTGGGCGTGTCCTACCGGCGCCTCACCTTCGTCATCGGCGTGGGGTTCATTTTCTAGGCTCGGGCAACCCGAAGGCGCCTTCGGTCGTCCAATGGGCGGAGGCTTGTCATGCCGTCACTCGCCCAAGACCTGCGAATGGCCCTTCGATCGCTCGCCAAGGCGCCGATCCTGACCCTGGTCGGCTTACGAGTAGCAGTCTCCTAGAACCTCAGTCCGTACACCGCTTTCAACGACCGGCCGATTTCCGGCGTCAGGTTCTTGATGTACGAGAGGTGGTTCCGGTAGAGCTCATCCGTTGCGTTGTCGAGGCGCACGGTGAAGGTATGCACAGTCTTGCCGGCGGTGAGCTGATAAGAGCCGTGAAAGTTCAGGACGGTGTAGCCGTCGGTGGGTGTTTCCGCACCGTAGACCCGGGTCTGTTCCCCGACGTTCCTGACCTCGCCCTCGATATGGAAGCCCTCGCTCTCGAAGCGAAGCCCCGCCCATATGCGGTAGGGGGGTATCCGGGGGAGCGCATCGCCGCCGTCTCGAAGCTCTCCCGTGACCGTGTCGCCGCCGAGGATCAGCCACAGGTCCCGAGTCAAGCCGGCATCCACGTGCGCCTCGAAGCCTTTGAGCTCGCTGTCCGCGGAAACGAAGTTGACGACGGGCAGGTCGTCCTCAACCTCGCCGGTCTGGAACGGGAAGATGAAATTGTCGATGCGGTTCAAGAACCCCGTCCCTTCCGCCACGAAGCGCGCGCCCCGGTAACGGAGGGAGACGTCGACCCCATAACCGACCTCGGTGGGGAGAGTAGGGTCGCCGATCTCGAACGCGAAGTTGCCCGCGTGGGGGCCGAGGTTGTAGAGCTCTTCGAGGCTGGGGTTCCGGGCGGCACGAGCCAGGTTCACGGCCAGCGTGAGGTCATGCGCTTCGCGCAGATACCCGAGGACTCCCACCGAGCCCGAGAACTCGGTGAAATCGCGCTCTCGGACGTCGCGGTCGACGGCCGCGCCGTCCGGGTCGAAGGACGTATGATCCAGCCGCGCGCCGAACTGGAGCGAGGCATGGTGAAAGCTCAGCTCCTCGTACACGAACCCGGCCACACTCCGCTGGGTCGTCGGAGGAGCCAGGGCCTCTTCGCCGGCCGATGAGTAATCGCGGTCGAGCGCCCAGACGCCGAAAGTGCCCTGGAGGCTGCCCGCGGGCCGGTGGTGCAGGAAGAGTTGACCCTCCCAGGTCTGGTTCTCGAAGCTGGTCGCGATCTCGCCGCTTCCTTCGATCTCATCGTGCTGGTAGTTGCGGAAAGCGCCCTGGACCTTCACCCCTTCGATGAAGGAATCGAGGTTGAGACGCTCGCCGCGGAAGTCCAGCCGGTGTCGTCGCGGATTCAGCGTCGTCTCGCCTTCCTCGACGAAGGGGACACCGTAGCGGCTGGTGACATACTGGTAGGAAGCGCCCGCGAAGCCGTCCGGGCCGGTGAACGAGAAGGCGCCGCCGCCGGATTTCGAACGGCTGAAGCTGTTGGGCACGGTCTCGAGGTTCTCATCCGGGGTCTTGTAGTCGCTCGTTCGCTGGGCCGACCCGTTGAACCGTACCGCGAACCTGCCGTTGCCCAGGCTCACATCTCCCGAGATCCCCCCGTTCTCGTCGGCGGTGGCGCCCTGAGCCGTCAACCCTCCATGGACGTCGTGCACGGCCTTCGTCGGGATCTCATCGGAGACGAGGTTCACCACACCGCCGATCGCGCTGCTTCCGTAGAGCAGCGTCGCGGGACCCCGCACCACTTCGATGCTTCCCGCGGTAGCGGGATCGAGGCTGACGCCGTGGTCCGCGGACTGGCTCGACAGGTCGCCGGTGCGGGTTCCGTTCTCGAGGATCAACACCCGGTCGTTGTCGAGGCCGCGAATGACCGGCCGCTGATTGCCGGCCCCGAACGACCTGACGTTGACACCGGGCTCGCTCGCGAGGGTCGCGCCCAGCGTGGGTCCGAGTCTCTGCTGGAGATCTTCCCCTCCGAGCACCGTTGCGGGTTGATAGGACTCGAAAGTGTCCCGTCCGGTAGGGGTCACGGTGACCGACTCGGAGAAGTGCAAGGCCTCCGAAAGAGAAACGCTCATCCGCAGTGGCGTGCCCTCGGCCACCGTGATGTCGGAACGGTTGGACTGAAACCCCGGCAGGCGCACCACGACCTCATACCTCCCGGCGGCCACTGCTTCGAAACGGGCGATACCCTCACCGTCGGTCACCGCCTCGAGGCCGGTACCCACCAGGGAAACGATGGCACCGGGAAAGGACGCGCCTTCGGCATCGGTGACGGTAATCTCCACCACCGAAGCGGCCTGGAGTGGAGAGGCGGTGACGAAGAGCAGAAAGCAGGCAACGAGGCGGGTAGGGGAGAGAATCCGGCTCGGGAGACGAAAACGATGAGTCATGGAATGGACCTCGCTGGCGGATGGCTGTTCGAGCCCCGCTGGTTCCGCTGAACCTGAGAAGGAACGGCCGGCCCCGGGAATAGCCCGGGCCTGCCCGAACAAAGGAGAAAGGCGAGGTTCAGACCGCGGGAGGACCGCGCGAGGCGTGGAGTCGGGCTTCGCCGGAGAGTCTCCCGGGCGCGGAGGCGACCGCCAGCACCGTGGGGCTGGAGACGGGAAGCACGATCCGGGGTACGGCGGAACGGTCCGCGTGGTGCAACGCGAAGACACAGGTGGGACAGTGTCGCTCGACCGCGCAGCCATCGTCGGTGTGCACGAAGGCGCCGACGAGGAGCGAGGCGAGGAGGGCGAGCACCGCGAACAGAGCGAGAGGCGCTCCACGAAGCACTCCCCGATGAGACTCGGTACTCATCACGGGTGAGGGTAACGCGACCGGGGGGCGCGGTCAAGCCGCGCGCGTCGGGATCGAGATTCGATTCATTCGGCGAAGAAAATCCGCTCGTGGCCCCCGCACACCTTAGAGCCAGCCTTTTTTCTTGAACCAGGTGATCATTGCCGCGGGCACGGCCACGCAGGTGACGATCATCCCCCACATGAGTAGATCGGAGTGGACCCAGTCCTCGACGAACGGCAGGTCGTCGAAGTTCTGTCCGAAGAAGCCGACCACGAAGGCGAGGGGCAGGAACACCGCGCTCATGATCGTCAGGTACTTCATGATCTCGTTCGTCCGCTGGCCCACGGCCGAGAGGTAGGCTTCGAGGGCGTTTCCGAGGAGGTCGCGGCTCGCTTCGATCGACTCGTTGATGCGCACCAGGTGGTCGTAGACGTCGCGCAGGTAGACGGCGGTGCGCTCGGTCACGTGCGCGTCGCCCCGCTTCGCCAGAAGACCGAGGACGTCTCTCTGCGGCGAGAGGACCTTGCGCATCGCCACCAGATGGTGCTTGAGCTCGAAGATGCGCTGGAGGTCCCGTCGCTGCGGGGACGCCAGCACCGAGTCCTCGAGCTCCTCCAGCTCGTCGGCGATGCAGTCCAGGATCGGGAAGTTGTCGTCGACGATCCCATCGGCGACCAGGTAGTACGCGAAATCGACGCCTCGCTCGAGGAGCTTGGGCTCTTTCGCGAGACGCTGCCAGGTCTCCTCGAGCGCGGCGATCGGCGTCTCGTGCACGGTGACCAGGTACCGTTCGCCCAGAAACGCGTGGAGCTCCTGGAGGTCGAGCTGCTCCACCTTGTCCCCTGTCGAGGAGAACCCCTGCGTGACCAGGAACAGGTGGGTGCGGTACTCCTCGAGTTTAGGGCGCTGATCGAGGTGCCCGCAGTCCTCGATGGTGAGCGGGTGGAAGTCGAATCGCGTCCGCAGGAGCTCCAGCTCCGGGGCCGTCGGCGAAGTCAGGTCGATCCAGCGCAACCCACCGGGAGGCGGCAGAGCGACACCCCCGCTCCCTTCGGACAGCTCTACCCGTCCGTCCTCGAGATCCATGACGCGGAACATCCTGGCTGGGTATTCTAATCCGGACCGGGGAGGGCGGAAGATCTCCCTTTCGATGCGAAAGTCGCCCCCGGATCCATTGCGCCGGGACCCCGAACTGGGCTAAAAGTCTCCGTTCGAGATCAGGAGGATTATCGATGATTCGCCCAGGTCTTCGCTTCCGCAGGTCGTTGGTTCCGGTCGCGCTCGCCTCTTCGGCCGCGCTCGGCGTTCTTCTCGGCTTCGCAAACGCCCAGGAGGACGAGAACAAGCCTGTCCTCGAGTACCGTCAGAGGATCATGGCGGGACAACGCGCCAGCATGGCCAACATGGGCGACATCCTCAAGTTCAAGATGCCCTACGACGCGTCGCATTTCGTGGTCCATGCCAAGAACATCGGCGAGTTCGCCAAGCTCATTCCCGATGCCTTCGAGAAGAAGATCACCGAGGGTCTCACCGACGCCAAGCCCGAGGTTTGGACCAACTGGGACGACTTCGTCGCCAAAGCGCAGGCGCTCACCGAAGCGAGCGCCAAGCTCCAGGCCGCGGCCGAGACCGGGGACATGAAAGCGGTCACGCCGCTGGTCAAGACCGTCAACGACGCCTGCCGCGGGTGCCACGACCCCTACAGGAAGCCCGAGGAGGAGAGGTTCAAGCGGTAGCCCCTTCGCCGCCAGCAGATGAAGGTATCGGCGATACTCGGCGTGGGGCTCGGCATTCCCGCGCTTCTCGTCTCGCGCGTCCCGCAGCCGGCCGAGGACGCCGAGGCGATTCGCCGGGGGGAGTACGTTCTGCAGGCGTCGGGAGGATGTTCTTGTCACGGTGATCCCGCGAGCGCGAGCTACTCGCTCGCGGGTGGGAGACCGATCAAGACCCCCTTCGGCACCATCTACGGAACGAACATCACCCCCGACAAAGAGACGGGGATCGGCTCCTGGACCGACGAGGACTTCCTCACCGCCATGCGGGAGGGAACGAGCCCCGAGGGCGAGCCCTACTATCCGGTCTTCCCCTACACGTCGTTCACCAGGATGACCGACAGGGACCTGCTCGACCTGAAGGCGTATCTCTTCTCGCTCGCGCCGGTGAAGAAAGAGAACCGCGAACCCGATTTCAGCTTCCCCTACAGCAGCCGTTCGAGCGTGCGCGTCTGGCGTGGGCTCTACTTCGAGCCGGAAAGATTCGAGCCCGATCCGGGAAAGAGCGACGAGTGGAATCGCGGCGCCTATCTTGCCCAGGCGGTCGCGCATTGCGGGGAGTGCCACACGCCGCGCACGTTCATGGGTGCGGTCGACGAGTCCCGGTACTACGCCGGCTCGAAAGACGGGCCGGAAGGAGAGGTCGCTCCCAACATCACCCCGGACGAGAAGACCGGCATCGGCAGCTGGGCCACCGCCGACATCGTCTGGTTCCTCCAGTCGAACCTTCTGCCCGACGGAGACAGCACCCAGGGGCTGATGGCCGAAATCATCGACAAGGGCTATCAGCGCCTCGAGGAGTCCGACTTGAAGGCCATCGCCCTCTACCTCGAATCGCTCGAGCCCATCGAGAACGACGTCAAGGCGAAGTAACGGGCGCGGCTAGCGTCCTCCCGTGAGGTCCTTCACGGCGCGCGCAAGGAGGCGGTTGAACTCCTCCGGATCCTCCGCCATCAGGAAATGGCCGACCCGCGGCATGACCGCGAGCTCGACGTCAGGCTTGTGCCGCCGCGCGGCCGCGAGGTCCGTGGGAAAACGGTCGGCGTTCAGAAGCCGGAGGGGGATTGCGGCACGGGCCAGCGCCGCCGCCTCGTCGTAGGCGAACAGGCCTTCCATAGCGGGGATCGCCACTTCGGGCGGCGCGCTCGCCATGTCGGAGGCGATTCGGTCGATGAGCTTCGGGTCCGTGCGCTCGGTGAACATGAACTCGCGCACGAACCTTTCCGCGGCGGCGCGGAAGTCGGCTCGAATCGGCCCGAGGAATCCCTCGCGCTCTTCGGGGCTCAACCGGCGATCGATCTCGGCGAGCGTGTCGACGGGGACCAGGGCGAGAACGCGGTCAGGGGCGAGCCTGGCGGCTTCGAGGATCACCGGCCCGCCCATCGAGTGTCCGACGAGCACGGCGCCGCGCAGGTCGAGCGCTTCGAGAACGGCGCGAACGTCTTCTCCGAAGGCGGCCATCGTCCAATCCTTGCGATTGCGGGCCGACTCGCCGTGGCCGGCGAGGTCGACGGCCACGACCCGGTGCGATTTCGCGAAGTGCTCGACTTGCGGACGCCAGTACGACCGGTCGCAGGACCACCCGTGAACGAAGACGATCGCGGGCGAGCCGCTTCCCGCGACCTCGAATCGGATCTCGACTCCGTCGGCCGACTTCGCGGCTCCCGGTGTCGGAGCCGCGGCGAACAGCAGGATGATCCAGAGAACGGCGTTTTCCATGAGGGCCTCCTTTTGGAGCTCTACGTCAGGAAAGTCCGGCGGCCCCGCGCAATGCCTGGTCCAGATCCGCCCACAGGTCGTCGGGGTCCTCGAGGCCGACGCTCAACCGCAGAAGGGAAGGCGGGAGGTACCCCTGTCCGGGTATCGCGGCTCGACGCTCCATCGTCGACTCCACGGCTCCGAGGCTGGTGGCATGCTGGATGAGGCGGACGGAGCGGCAGACGGCGTCCGCCTCTCCCGCTCCGCCGCACGGGTCGAAGGAGATGATGGTTCCGAAGCCACCGAGCTGACGACGGGCGAGCTCATGGCTCGGGTGTGAGGAAAGCCCGGGATACCTCGTCCGCAATACCCGCGGGTGGGCCTCGAGCCGCGACGCCAGGGTCATCGCCGTTTGCTCGGCGCGCCGGAGGCGAACCGCCATGGTCCTCGCGCCCCGAACCGCGAGGAACGCTTCCAGGGCGCCGGGGGTTGCGCCCGCGAGCTCCCGCGCCTTCCGGAGAGAGGCCCGAAGCCCGGCGTCTTTCGCGGTCGCGACGCCGGCAAGGAGGTCGGAGTGTCCGCCGATGAGCTTGGTCGCCGATTGCACGGAGACATCGGCGCCAAGCTCGAGCGGACGCTGGTTCAGAGGCGTCGCAAAGGTGTTGTCGACGGCGACCAGGGCCCCGCGCTTCCGGGGCGCACCGCAGATGGCCGGGAGGTCCGAGACGACGAGGAGCGGGTTCGACGGCGATTCCAGCCATAGAAGGTCGGCGTAGCCGCAAGCCCGAACCCAGGCCTCGGTATCGCCGGCAGCGATGCGCTCGGCGGTCCACCGCCCCTTCGCCCGGCCCGTCTCCACCAGGCTGGCCACGCCCTGGTAGCAGTCATCCGGAATCGCCACCACCGACGGCCCGGGGAGCTGGTCGAAAATCGCGGCGGTGGCGGCCATACCCGAGGGGAACGCCACGGCGTCACCTCCCTCGAGGCCGCCCACGATCTCCTCGAGCGCTTCCCAGGTCGGAGTTCCATCGTCGCGCGCGTACTCGCGGCCGTCGCCGATGACGAAGTTGGAGGCCGGCACGAGGGGAACGTTGAGGGGGCACCCCGGCCGCCGGTTCCGTCCGGCGGCCACCAGCCATGACTCCGGCCGAAGTGTCTGCTTCTGATCTTCCATATCCCTCATGGTGTCCTCGGACGCTCTCGTGCGCGCGTCAGTCTATCCCGCGGGTCGACCGTCTGCAGCAGGGAGCCCCAGAAAAGCCAGTCGCCATGTCGATCCGGTCGGGTCTGATTCGACATAGTATTGGAGGGCGGTGACGCGGGAGCGATTTCTATGAATATCCTGAAGGATTTCCAGTTCGCGCTCAGGTCCCTGGCTCGAGTCAAGGGACTGACGATCACGGTAGTACTGACCCTGGCGCTCGGGATCGGCGCCAATGCCGCGATCTTCAGCATCGTCCGGGGGGTCTTGCTTCGGCCGCTCGTCAATCGCGATGAAGATCGCCTCATCTACATCCGTCAGAACGCACCGGGCATCGGCGTCGAGAACGCCGCCTTCTCCGTGCCGGAGATCCGGGACCTTCGCGAGGGGATCCGCACGGTGACCGCCTTCGGCGAGTTCTCCACCCTCGACTTCACGATGAACGGCCTGGGTGAGCCGCGCGTGGTCCGCGCCGGGCTCGTCGACGGTAGGTATTTCGAGGTCATGGGACTTCGCTCGGTTTCGGGCCGGCTGCTCGGTCCGGCGGACGACGGTCCGGAGGCCGCGGGCGCAGCGGTTCTGACCCACCGCTTCTGGAGCACCTCGCTCCAGAGCGACCCCGCGGTGCTGGGAAAGACGATCCGGCTCGGCGACCGCTCGGCGACCATCGTCGGCGTCCTCGAGCCGTCCATACCCTACCCCGCGGAAACCGAGATCCTCGCGAACATCGTGACCAGCCCCCACCACCTGTCGGCGACGATGGTCGATGGCCGCGTTCATCGGATGACCGAGCTCTTCGGCCGGCTCGCACCGGGGGTCGACCTCGAAGCGGCGCGCGCGG
>Ga0105095_10001623_pt1 | contig 11909 bp, 12 predicted proteins | sample PPLLak2March2015_2_FD_79180 | JGI IMG/M metagenome (GOLD analysis project Ga0105095, IMG submission 79180) | Freshwater sediment microbial communities from Prairie Pothole Lake near Jamestown, North Dakota, USA - PPLs Lake P8 Core (3) Depth... | ecosystem: Environmental > Aquatic > Freshwater >... | reverse complement strand
TAAATAATCGAGGTAAAAATACTATTATCTTCTATATCTTAAAATGCTTTAACATAACTTTAACACTATTAATCTGTAGCCCTATAGTTTTGCAACTATACTGTCGGGATTAGTTCGACTTAGTTAATTCAGTTCACTACGCTCCTGAATCAATAGTCTCACTACCCTGTAACTTTTTATTTTTAGTTTATTACCTTTATTCGTCATAACAAAAAACCATTTGTCATCATGAAACATCTTAAATCTATCTGTATTATTCTCCTTGTTTTACAATCCCTGCCAACTCTCTGCCAGCCATCTATAAACAGGATATTCAGCCCCCGGGACGCAACAGGTTTATATGATAAACTTGAAATGGGACTCAGCATCAATGCTGAGTATACGAATCCTTTTGATCCTGATGAGCTGGATATTATGGCAACCTTCAGATCACCCTCCGGGAAAGAATGGAAGGTACCTGGATTTTATAGCCAGTCGCGCAGAGGGAGCTTTTTAGTGAGGTTTTCTCCTGACGAGACCGGGGAATGGAGTTGCGTCGTAAACGTTACGGACAGGACCGGATCTGTGAGCAGTGAGACAAGAACATTTAATGTGATCCCCTCAGAGTATCATGGCCCGATCCGTATTGCTGAAAATAAAAGATACCTGGAACATGCTGATGGAACATCATGGTTTGGGGTCGGACTATGGTACAATGGTGAAAATGATACAGAAGTGCTGGATGAACTGCAGGGAAAGGGAGTTAATTTTATCAGTAAGCTCATTTCTACCCTGGAAACATGGGGGACCGGACTTGGAAGGTACGACCAGATGATGTGCCAGCAGATAGATGAATTACTTGAAGAACTGGAAAAACGCGACATGAAGCTGTCACTGAACTTCTGGTTCCATTCCTTTCTGTCTGAGACAGTATGGGGCGGAGGTAATATTGCGTGGTATTCCAATCCCTATCAGCTCGTGTGTGACGCTAAGGATTTTTATAGCAGCGAGGAAGCCTGGAAATATCAGGAAAAGCTTTACAGGTATATGATCGCGCGCTGGGGTTACAGCCGTTCTATGGCTATCTGGTTCGTTGTGGATGAGGTAAACGGAACGGATGGATGGATGTCGGGTGACAGTATTGGAGCTGCAAACTGGGCCAGAAAGGTTCATGAATATTTTAAGAATAATGATCCCTGGAATCACCCCACAACAGGTACCCGAAGCGGTGGCGTACAGGAATGGTGGAACCGGGGATATGAGATTTTCGATATGGCCGGCAGGGAGATCTATGAGGCACAGGGATTCCCAATAAATGAAACAGGCCAGATAGATAAGGATAAAACCCATCCTCTTACATACAGTTATCTGAACTATCACGGTCAGGTCAAAAAACTCTGGACCAATTATGAAAAACCGGCAATTATTCCTGAAACCGGATGGGATCATACTTTTTATGAAATGAGCATGCCCGGCTATCAGTCATATTTCCATAATACCCTGTGGGTATGCCTGGCTTCAGGTTCAGCCATGTCACCTTTCTGGTGGTCATACTCGGATCAGCTGAATGACAACGTAGTAACAAATCAGCTGAGACACTACAGGAGATTTACTGATCAGATTCCCTTTTCAAAATTGACAAACCTGGCACCCCTTGAGGCTACCAATCCCGGAGGCCATGCATTTGCAATAGGAAGCGACCAGCTTATCTTCGGATGGGCAGTGAATGCAAACACAGATATGTCAGGTAAAATCATTGCAATCAATGGTGTGAAAAAAGGCCAGTATAAGCTGAAGCTATATCATACCTGGAGCGGCAGGTACATAGAGGTTGAAGGACAGAGAGAACTTCTGATCAAGTCTGATAAAAATTCTTTGACCTTCACTGTGCCCATTCTTCAAATCGAGGATGGACATGCGCGATATATCGGCCAGGATGTTGCATTCGTGCTGGAACCTGTGGAATAAGGACAGATTAAGTGTTGTTGGATCTGGTCAGGGAGCCTGGATTAAAAATATGGATTTGGTTTAAGATAAGAATTGATTTAATTTTATATAATTAAACCTGATTTTTAAATCCTGCCTGAATGCAGATCTGGTCCGCCGAAATAAAAGAACTTGAGAGGCTCTACGAATCTCTGAAAGACCGGTTTCCTGAATTGGAGAACGAGATGGAGCAACTTATAAGGACTGAGGATGCCAATGTGGTTATGCTCTATTCAAGAAGATGCCTGGAAATCATAATTACTGACCTGTGTGAATCTGAATTAAAGAGACCACGTAAAACCGAACCCCTGAAAGGGATCATCGATAAGCTAAGCCACGAAGAGAAGATTCCATCCCATATCGTTGCTTCGATGCAAAGCCTGAATAGTATGTCTACTTTCGGTACTCATCCCAAAGTATTTGACCCGGAACAGGTAAGGCCGGTTCTCAATAACCTTACTACAATTATCAAATGGTATCTGAAATATAAGGATTCCCAATCCATTAGCAAACAAGAGGCGAACGAAATAAGAAAAGATATAAAAGATGAGAAGAAAGTCCCGGATGATATCACTAAATCTATCCAAAAAACAAAGAAAAGGATGATATTATTGGTTTCCGGACTTATTCTGGTTGCGGCTGTTGTGGTTGCTGCTCTGTTTGTATTTAATATCATTGGTGATAAGGAACAGGCAGAAGACCTTACAAAAATGGAAAAATCCATTGCAGTACTTCCGTTTGAGAATCTAAGCAGTGATGAAGAACAGGCCTGGTTCAGTGATGGGATTACTGACGTAATTATTAATCAATTATCTAAAATATCTGATCTGAGAGTTCTTGGCAGAACATCTACTTTAAAATATAAAGACTTAGAAGAAAAAAAATCTATTACTGAAATTGGGGATGAATTAGGTGTAAATTTCATTATCGAAGGGACTGTGCAACGGCAGGAAAACAAAATGCGGATCAGTGTTCAGTTGATCAGGGCTCTTAATGAGGGCCACATCTGGTCAGATATATATGACAGGGAATGGAAAGACATTTTTGATGTCCAGAGTGATATTGCAAAAAGAATTGCAGAAGAATTAAGAACAGTCCTTACACCTGAAGTAAGGCAACAAATAGAAAAAAGTCAGACTCAGAATCCTGAAGCTTATAATTATTACTTACAGGGCCGTTTTTTCATCAACAAAAGGACTGAAGAAGGCTTTAAGAAAAGTATAGAATACTTTGAAAAGGCTGTTGCCTCTGATCCGGATTATGCGCTTGCCTATGCCGGCCTGGCTGATGCTTTCTTTCTGGGTACATGGTACGGTTTGTTTTCCAGACCGGAAGGATATAATACATCCAAAGAATATGTATTGAAGGCACTCAATTTAAATCCGGAACTTGCTGAAGCACATACAGTTCTCGGAGGCCTTTTATGCTGGAATGAATGGAAATGGGAGGAGGCCCGAAAGGAATTATTACTTGCCATTGAATTGAATCCAAACTTTGTAACTGCTCATTCCTATTATTCAGAATTGCTGGATATCTTGAGACAGAATGATGAAGCCCGTCAGCAGATTAACCTGGCATTAAAGATTGATCCTTATTTCCCGTTGATAAACACATTAAGTGCACTATATTATCTCCATGAAAATAAGTTTAATGAAGCACTCATTGAATACAGGAAAGTTCAGGAACTGCAACCTGATCGTAATCTCCATTATTATTTTTTTGAGATTTATGTTAAACAAGGTGAGGATCAACTTGCAATTGAAGAACTTCAGAAGGCTTTGCTTTGGGATACTTTACTTCCAGAAAATGTAAATATTGTAAAAGATGTATTTAATAAATCAGGAGTGAACGGATTACTTCAGTTATTAATCGAACTTGAGCTTAATAAATCCTGGCCCAATTCCTGGAGAATTTCCAGGTGGTATGCTATGATGAATAGAAAAGATGAATCATTAATTTGGCTGGAAAAAGCGTTTGAAGAAAGTACACAAATTCCCAGAATCAATTGTGATCCCGATTTTGATAACCTGCGCTCAGAACCAAGGTTTGTCGCATTAATAGAAAAAATGGGGTTATTAAACTATTCGAAAAGAGATTGACTTTCCCACATTCTTTCGCACTTGCTGAGACTCACCTATTGAAAATTGATTGTTATTCGTGACTTTTTTGTTTCTTTATGGCAAATAAGAAAGTAGTAAAATGATATCAGAATTTTTCAGCAATATTACTCAGTGGTATATGGATCATATAAACTATGGCACAATTACTTTACTGATGGCAATAGAAAGTTCATTTATTCCTTTTCCTTCAGAAATCATCGTCCCGCCTGCTGCATGGAAAGCTGCACAGGGTGAGCTTAATATCGGGCTTGTAGTTTTCTTCAGTACCCTGGGTGCTATGATTGGGGCACTGTTCAATTATTATTTTGCTCTGTTAATTGGCAGGAAATTAATCTACAAATTTGCCGATACCCGGCTGGCAAACCTTCTGCTTATCAATCCCGGATCTGTTGAAAAAGCTGAAAAATATTTTATCAAACATGGAAGAATTTCCACTTTAATAGGCCGGTTTGTACCCGCCATCCGGCAGCTTATCTCCCTGCCCGCAGGACTCGCAAGAATGAAAATGAGAGATTTTCTGATTTTTACTGTTATCGGTTCAACATCATGGAATATTATCCTTGCTGCACTTGGATATTTCCTTTATTCTCAAAAAGATTTGCTTGAAAAGTACTATAAGGAAATATCGTGGGGATTTATTATTCTGGCTGTACTTTTTATTGGATATCTTATCTTTAAAGCTGTGACTTATAAGAAAGTGAATAAAGAACTCTGATCTGTGTCAATATGAAAAAAATAACCGGATCTGTTATTGTTATAATACTGCTTTATTCCTGCACCTCAAAGCCTGAAACTCAAACCCAAACAGTTAATACAGATCGTGATTTCAAACTTGCTATGATTCAAATGTACGTTGAAGGAGGTGCACTCGATGTTAATCTTAAACATGCAGCTAAAAGTATTGAAGAAGCTGCCAAAAATGGTGCTGATATCGCTTTACTGCCTGAAGTTATGGATCTGGGCTGGACGCACCCATCAGCTCTTGAACTTGCCTTTCCGGTTCCCGGTGGAAAAACTTTTACTGTCCTCTCTGAAGCTGCAAAAAAAAATAAAATTTATGTATGTGCAGGAATTGTTGAAAAAGACGGTGATAAAACTTATAATTCTGCTGTCTTAATCGATGACCAGGGCAGACTCCTCATAAAACACAGAAAATTAAATGAACTGGATATCGCACACAACCTGTATGCCCAGGGTGACAGATTGAACGTTTGTCATACCAGGTTTGGAACCATTGGAATACATATCTGTGCGGATGCTTTTGCAAAAGACAGGATCCTTTCCAGGTCACTGGGTTATATGGGTGCTGACATTATCCTCTCCCCTTCCAGTTGGGCAGTCCCTCCCGATCATGATAACCTGAAAGAACCTTATGGCGATGAATGGAACCGGGCTTATGAACCGGCTGCAAAGGAATTCAGGATGTGGATAATAGGAGTATCAAATGTCGGACCGGTTGGGGAAGGCTCCTGGAAAGATTGGATTTGCATCGGTTGCTCCCTGGTCATAAATCCCGAAGGCAGAGAAGTATTACAGGGTCCTTATGGAGTCAAAGCAGATACAATCATGTATGTGGATATCACCACTCTTGAAAGACCTGCCAGGGGAACCGATTGGAATAAGTTCTGGCAAAACGGACAAAATGAATGAACGGAGAATATGACAGGCTGGAGATTAATCGGTTTAATCATTACTGTTCTGATTCTTAACTGTTCATGTAATGACCAGTTTACAAAACACAATAAACTCGTTTCTACTGACTGGCTTCAGAACCATTTGAACGATACATCTCTGACCCTTATTTATGTCGGGCGAAAGATCACTTTTGATAGTGTGCATATTCCTAATTCACAATATATCCCTGCAAGAGATCTTCTTACCAGGAGTGACAGCCTCAGGAATGAGATGCCGGAAATTAATAAAATCGATTCTGTACTAATGTCTGCCGGAATAACCGATAATTCAATAATCGTGCTGTATTATGAAAATGATTTGATGATCCCGGTTACTTCCAGGTTATTCCTGACAATCGACTACACCGGATTAGGGAACCAGACATATTTACTTAACGGAGGATTGATTAAATGGATAAAGGAAGGTAGAAAAACAACTGACAGCATATATACAAAACCACCGGGTAAGCTTTCTCTGGTTAAGAACAATAAAATTATTGTTACTGCCTTTGATGTTAAAAATTACATGAACGATCCTGATTATGTTCTTATTGATGCAAGGCCTGTTGACAATTATACCGGAAAATTCGATTCAGTTGAAAATAAATTTAAAGGGGGCCATATTGAAAGAGCTGTAAGCTTACCTTTTGAATACCTTCTTTCCGATACACTTCCTTACATGTTCAACATTGATGCGGAATTAAGGAAGGAATTCGAGAAAGCAGGAATGAATACCAGCAAAACAGCCGTTCTTTATTGCAATACAGGTGTCTGGGCATCTGTTGATTACCTGGTTTCGGTCCATCTTGGTTACAAGACTTTATTTTATGATGGATCTTTCGAAGATTGGGAGAAACTTAAACTACCTGTTATTCAACCGGTTTTATATAAACATGATAATAATTAGATTTTTTTCCTATGAGCACTAAACAAAAATACCCTTACTGGAATCCTTATATCGTTGGAACAGGTATAGGGATTCTGATCATTATTTCATTTGTGACGACAGGAAGAGGTCTGGGTGCTATTGGTGCTTTCTCATCATTTGTGGCATCAATAATGAAAACCATTGCCCCTGAGCGCACTCTCATGAATCCCGTTTTCTCAGAATATATTTCGGGGATTGAACACCCTTTGAAAGATTGGGTAGTTTTCGAAATTATTGGGGTTTGTATTGGCGGACTTATCTCGGGACTGCTTTCCAAAAGATTCAAATTTGAAGTCATTAAAGGCCCACAAATATCCTCGGTCAACAGACTTATTCTGGCCTTTGCCGGAGGAATATTGATGGCATTTGCTGCTAAGGTTACACGCGGCTGTACCAGCGGACTTGCTCTGAGTGGGGGATCTGTCCTGAGCCTTGGTGCGTGGTTATTTATGTTTTCTGTTTTTATTGGCGGATATTCAATATCATTCTTAATTAAGAAAGTATGGAACTGATAATTGCCCCGATTCGCTTCAATTATGAAGTTTCTAACGGACTTCTCCTGGTTTTTGCATTACTGACCGGGATATTTTTTGGATTTTTTCTCGAAAAAGCCGGATTTGGAAATGCCGGTGTACTGATAAAACAGTTCTACTTAACCGATATGAGAATGTTCAAAGTGCTGTTTTCAGCCATCATAACTGGCATGCTGGGAACTTTCTGGTTAAGTTATTTCAAAATCCTTGACATAACACAGATCTATATCAACGGAACTTATTTATGGCCCCAGATCCTGGGAGGAATACTATTTGGTTTCGGATTTGTCCTCTGCGGACTGTGTCCGGGGACTTCATGCGTTGCTGCATTTACGGGAAAACTCGATGGACTGGCTGTGATGGGTGGTATGATTGCAGGCATTATAATTTTCGGTGAAACAGCTCCATCAATGGATAAATATCTGAATTTTTCATCATTGGGAGATGTATCAATCTATGAGATTTTAAATATGAATTACGGTTTATTGACATTCCTGATTGCACTTTTCGCGTTAGTCTGTTTCTGGATAGTCGGAAAGGTCGAAGAACGATTCAATAAAAAATTATCATGAACCTCGGAAATATGAAAACCAATAATATTCTGGCAATACTTGCTTTTATCATTGGCATTTCAGCAGTATTCACAAACCATGCAGACAGAAACAACCTCTACCCGGTATGGAAATACAGAACTGACAGGATTGATAAGGAGAAAATCAGGCTGATATCGGTAAACTGCCTGGCAGACCTGGTTTATCTGAAAGAACAGGGAATAACCATACTGGATACAAGGAGCATCGCTGAATATGAAGAATACCACATACCCACTTCAATACCTTATAATGAACAGGATTTAGCATCTCTTTTAAAATCATCTGAAAAGGTAATTTTATATAGTGATAAAAATTATAATTATCTGTCAGAAGTTCCGGCAAACCTGTCAGGAAAGATTTACAATCTGAACGGTGGAATTGATGAATGGTTCAGTATGGTATTATTTCCGGATTTCAGTAAAATTCATGTAAGAAACAGGCAAACTCTCGAAAAGATCGTAAACCGAAGCAGGTACTTCGGAGGGACACCACAAAACATCAATCTTTTGAATATTTCATCCCGGTCCGGTCGTTTCAGGGAAGGGTGTTGACCAGGCTTTTCATCATTTTAACACTTTAAAATACATCTTTGTCAATTAAATAGGAATTATTGATATAATAAGATATAAATATCTTAAATTCGTGAATTATTTTAATTCCTAATATTACCAGGATGACCTCTAAAAAATTAACAAAATGGACAGCACGAATGAAAAATCAACAAGATTAGGAGGATCTGACCTTATCGTTTCACGACTTGGTATAGGAGCCATGACATGGGGTGATACCTCCATAACTCCGCGCTTAAATCCTGCCCAGAGAGTGTATGGTCCGGCTGACGGTAAGGAAGAATTAAGAAATGCTATCGATTCCAGCCTCGCAAATGGAGTCAATTTTCTTGACACCGCTGCAATGTACGGTAAAGGATCCTCCGAACTTATGGTAGGAGAATTAACGCAGGGGAAGAATGTGACAATTGCAACCAAATTCCCATCAGGGTTTATCTCGACATCAACAGACTTCCCGGCAGACCTGGATAATAGCATTAAGCGTTTAAAAAGGATTCCTATTGATCTGTATCAGATTTGTACTCAGTCAGGCAACACTGAAATTTGATCATGCCTATAAAACTGACAAATATTCTTCAATAGAAATATAAAATGGAGGAAATTATAATGAACAAATTTTTGATCGAGGTTCCGCATGGACAGGATAAAATTGCTTGTATAAGGGCAATACAGGTTTTTATGACTTCCGGCTCTCATTTTCTCACGCATGCCGAATGGGGCTGCAGGGACGGAGAACATAAAGCATGGTTAATAGTAGATGTTGAAAATAAAGAATCCGCCAGGCAGATTTTACCTCCGGCTTACAGATCTGAAGCTAAAATTGTGCTTCTGTCCAGGTTTGATAAGGAAGAGATAGAAGGAGGATTTCGTAGTTCCCATGTTTGAACTTATACTTGTACAGGATTGTTATAACAATATAAATGCACTTCTTTGTGAAAAGAATATCAATTATATCGTGTGTTCTATGCGTTATTATGAATGCATGTTCGGAACAGTCACAACCGATGATTAATCTTGTGCCTTTTGCATCCGGATTGGCCAAACCCGTTGCAATAACTCATGCCGGAGACAGCAGGCTGTTTGTGGTTGAACAGGGGGGAACTATACGTATCGTTGAACCTTCTGGAGTGGTTAAAAAACTGCCATTCCTGGATATTTCAGATAAAGTTACCGGTGGCACTGAACAGGGATTGCTTGGACTTGCGTTTCATCCGGATTATTCTTCAAATGGTCTTTTTTATGTAAACTATACGGGAAAGGATAATAATACTCATATTGTGAGATTCCGTGTAAGTACAACCAATCCTGATCTGGCAGATCCTGCAAGTGAATTCCCGATCTTAAGCTTCGCCCAGCCTTATTCAAATCATAACGGAGGAGATGTCAGATTCGGCCCTGATGAATACCTCTATATTGCTGCCGGAGATGGAGGAAGCGGCGGCGATCCTCATAATAATGGACAGGATACAACCAAAATGCTTGGCAAGATCCTGCGTATTGATGTTGACAATGGGACTCCTTATGCAATTCCGGAAGACAATCCATTTGCTGGTAATATACCGGGACTGGATGAAATATGGGCTCTGGGACTAAGGAATGCCTGGAGGATAAGTTTTGACCGTATTACAGGTGACCTGTGGATGGGAGATGTCGGACAGGATAAATATGAGGAGATAGATTTTCAGCCAGCCGGGAGTACCGGCGGGGAAAATTATGGGTGGAGATGTTATGAAGGAAATCATACATTTGATACTTCTTTGTGTCTTAGGGAAGAGGAGTTTGTATTTCCGGTTTATGAATATTTACATGATGCCGGCAGATGTTCTGTGACAGGAGGATTTGTCTATAGAGGATCCAAATTCCCTGTTATGAACGGGTATTATTTTTTTACTGATTATTGCACTGATGAAATCTGGTCGTTACATAACAATTCAGGAACATGGGAACTGATTTACCATGACAGGTTCAGCGGGAATAATTTCTCGACTTTCGGTGAGGATGTGAATGGAGAATTATATATTGCCGGACTTTCAAGCGGAGATATTTTTGTAATCCAGGAAACATCAACGACCGGTTTCTCAGAATTAAATATTAAAAACAGCATCAATATTTATCCAAATCCGGTCCCGGATAGATTATATGTCGAACAGGTTGGTATTAAAGGATTTATATAATCTGGGCGTGCCTGAAAGTTCCATAATTAAAGAAGTATTTTAAAATAATAACAACAATGAAAACATCAAAATCCAAAGCCATCTGGATTGGAAATCTTAAAGATGGTGAAGGAAAAATAAGCTTTTCCTCTATTGATTGCGAAGCCAATTACAGTTATGCAACAAGGTTCGGAACCACAAAGGGGACAAATCCGGAAGAATTAATTGCCGCAGCTCATGCAGGATGTTTCTCTATGGCATTCGCAGATCAGATCGCAAAAAAAGGATTTACCCCTGAAATGATCGAAACTACCGCAAATGTTACAATATCCACAGATAAAAATGGAAGTTCAATTTCGAAAATTGAACTTTATTCAGAAGCGACTGTACCGGATATTGATGATGAAACTTTAAATTTAATTGCGAATGACGCAAAATTAAATTGCCCGGTATCGAAGGCTTTGTCAGGTGTAGAAATTACCCTGCAACTCAGGCATATTTAATAATTACAGATTCTCCGGATTAAAAGCCACTGAAGCCCTGCCATAGGTGCAGATCTTTGAATCACCGGCAAAGGATTTATAATCCCTGACTTCACAGGTTCCGTCCAGAATAGCCTTTACACAGGAGATCTGGTCTAAAATGAAATCACCTGGCATCTGAGTTCCGTGGCCTGGAAAAATGATATCAAATTCAGTTAACCTTTCCTTTTGTTTCTCCAGAGTGACAAGATATTTTGATAAGGGAGCGCATCCCTCAAGGAAAAGCCAGACAAGGCTGTTATTATTATCCCCTGTAAAAAGCAGCCTGTTCGTAATATCAAGCAAACAAATTTCTCCGGGCGTATGGCCGGGTGTTTCCATGACTTTTATAAAGCGGCCGCCCAGATTAAAAATCTGTCCATCTTCCAGAGGAAGCATCCGAGTATTATATATTTCACCTGTATAAATATCTTCCGGTGAAAGTTCAGCATCACCATTCATACCAGCCGACATGTCTGCCCTGGTCTCAGGCAGATTAAACATGCGCGCAGCACCTGAATCTGCAGGATGTATATAAACTTTCTCAAACTGGTAATTTGATCCGCAATGGTCCGGATGACCATGAGTTATTATCACAATCAGGGGTTTGTCAGTAAGTTTTTTTACAGCAGAAGCCAGATCAGCAGCACCTATACCTGTGTCAATCAGCAGAGCGCTATCCCTGCCCTCAATTAAATAAATATTATCAATATTATGGTCACTTAGCGCCCATACTTTTTCTGAAACCTCGTTCACCGTGAACCATGAAGTATTTGTTTGTGCATTGAGGCTTATAGAAAGTAAAAGCACAATACCTGTTAACAAAAAACCGTAAATTGATGTCCTCATAATTG
>Ga0105095_10001621_pt1 | contig 11914 bp, 10 predicted proteins | sample PPLLak2March2015_2_FD_79180 | JGI IMG/M metagenome (GOLD analysis project Ga0105095, IMG submission 79180) | Freshwater sediment microbial communities from Prairie Pothole Lake near Jamestown, North Dakota, USA - PPLs Lake P8 Core (3) Depth... | ecosystem: Environmental > Aquatic > Freshwater >... | reverse complement strand
CGACGTCACGAACCCCGAGTCGGTGCGCGCGCTGTTCGGCAAGGTCAAGGACAAGTGGGGCCGCCTCGACGTGCTCTTCAACAACGCCGGACAGAACGCGCCCGGCATTGCGCTCGAGGACTTGACCTTCGAGCAGTGGAAGAACGTGGTCGACGTGAACCTCACCGGCATGTTCCTCTGCATCCAGGAGGCGTTCCGGATCATGAAGGCGCAGGACCCGCGCGGCGGGCGGATCATCAACAACGGCTCGATCTCCGCGCACGCCCCGCGGCCGAACTCGACCCCCTATACCGCGACCAAGCACGCGGTCACCGGCCTGACCAAGTGCGCTTCCCTCGACGGCCGCAAGTACGACATCGCGTGCGGCCAGATCGACATCGGCAACGCGCTCACCGAGATGGCGGCGCGCATGGCTAAGGGCGTGCCGCAGGCGAACGGCGAGATCGCGATCGAGGCGGTGATGGACGTGCAGCACGTGGCCGACGCGATCGTGCACATGGCGAGCCTGCCGCTGGCGGCGAACGTCCAGTTCATGACCGTGATGGCGACGAAGATGCCGTTCGTCGGCCGCGGATGAGTCCTGCCCGCCGCTGGCTCGCGGGCGCGCTCGCAGGTGCGCTTGCTGCCCCCGCGGCGGCGCAGGATCCCACCACGCTCACCGCCACGGAAGCGGCGGCGCAGATCCGCAGGGGCGAGATCACCAGCGAGCGGCTCACGCGCGCGCTGATCGAGCAAGCGAAGGCGGGCAAGTCGCTCAACGCGTTCATCACCCTGGACGAGGCGGGCGCGATCAGGGCCGCGCGCGCGGCCGACGCCGCCGCGAAGGCGCGCAAGTGGCAGGGCCCGCTGCACGGCGTCCCGGTCGTGATCAAGGACAACATCCATGTCGCCGGCCTGCCCAACACCGCCGGGTCCCCTGCGCTGAAGGGGTTCGTGCCGAAAGAGGACGCACCGGTCGTCAGGAAGCTGCGCGGCGCGGGCGCCATCGTGCTCGGCAAGACCAACATGCACGAGTTCGCCTTCGGCATCACCAGCAACAACGCCGCATTCGGCGCCGTCGCCAATCCGTACGATCCGCAGCGCATCGCGGGCGGCTCCTCGGGCGGGACCGGCACCGCGATCGCCGCGCGCATGGCGCCGGCGGGCCTGGGCACCGACACCGGCGGCTCGGTGCGCATCCCCGCCGCGCTGAACGGCATCGCCGGGCTCCGGCCGACGCTCGGCCGTTATCCGCAGGCGGGCATCACCCCGATCGCGCACACCCGCGATACCGCCGGGCCGATGGCGCGATCGGTGGCGGATCTCGCCGTGCTTGACACGGTCATCACCGAAACGAAGGAGGCGGTGGTCCCGGCGGCACTCAAGGGCCTGCGGCTCGGCGTGCCGAAAGCGCTCAACGACGGTGTCGACGCCGAGACCGCGCGCGTGATCGGCGCGGCGCTCGCGAAAATGAAGTCAGCCGGCGTGGTGCTCGTCGATGCCGACGTGCCGGACCTGCAGGCGCTCAACGCGAAGGTGAGCTTCCCGGTGGCCCTGTACGAGGTCACGATCGACCTGCCCGCCTACGCGCGGCGCTACGGCATCGGGCTCGACTTTAGGGGGTTCGCGGAGAAGGTCGCGAGCCCGGACGTGAAAGGGCTCTTTGCGGCGCTGGCGAAAGGCGAGCCGCCGTCGATCACGAAGAGCGTGTACGACGAGGCGATCAAGGTGCATCGTCCGATGCTGCAGAAGGCCTATGCCGGCTACTTCGCGCGGCACAAGGTTGCGGCCATCGCGTTCCCAACCACGCCGCTCGCCGCTGCGCCGATCGGCGACGATCAGGAGACCGAGCTCGAAGGCAAGAAGGTGCCGACCTTCCCGACCTTCATCCGGAACACCGATCCGGGCTCCAACGCCGGGATCCCCGGCCTCTCCGTCCCGGCCGGGCTGACCCGGGCGGGTCTCCCGGTCGGCCTCGAGCTCGACGGGCCCGTGGGCAGCGACAGGAAGCTCCTCGCGATCGGGCTCGCGCTCGAGAAGCTGCTCGGACCGCTGCCCGCGCCCAAGTAGGGCGCGGGGTGTCGTGGCTCAGGCCGCGCTAACGAGGCGGGGTTGCGGCCGCCGCGTCGACAGCGCACCGCGCGCCATCGCGGCGCTCAAACCGTGGAGCGCATTCGCCGCGAAGAAGCCGTGCGTCCACTGCACGGCCAGGCGCGGACTGATGCGCGGGAACGGGTTGTCCTCGAGAGAAAAATCGGCTTCCGCCATCCGGCGGCCCAACTCGAACGCCTGGCGCTCCTGATCGGCAAACATCGTTGAGATCCTCGCTTTGTGCATGCATGCGATTGTCATGCACCCTCAGCTTAGCGCGCGCGCGGGAACGGATCGTTAATCATTGTGAAAGCTGCGCACCGACCCGGCGCATGACGAAGTCATGACAGCGCCTGAGCGATGCAGACGTTGAGAAACGCGTCGAGCGATCGCGCGGACACGATTGTTTCGACGCGGATCAGGCCGCGCGGCTCCGCTTCAATCCCAGGAGCCGCACGGCGTTCTCCTTCATGATCAGGGGCCGGACCTCGGGCTTGATGTCGAGTGTCGCGAAATCGGCGATCCAGCGATCGGGGGCGAGCAGCGGGTAGTCGGTGCCGAACAGCACCTTGTGCTTGAGCAGCGTGTTCGCGTACTGCACGAGCTGCGGCGGGAAGTACTTCGGGGACCAGCCCGACAGGTCGATGTAGACCTGCGGCTTGTGGGTCGCCACCGACAGCGCCTCGTCCTGCCACGGCACCGACGGGTGCGCCATGACGATGGGCATGTCCGGGAAGTCGACCGCCACGTCGTCCAGGTAGAGCGGGTTCGCGTACTTGAGGCGGATGCCGCCGCCGCCCGGCATGCCGGCGCCGATGCCCGTCTGGCCGGTGTGGAACAGCGCGGGCAGCTTCGCCTCGGCGATGACCTCGTAGAGCGGGTAGGCGTCGTGGTCGTTGGGGTAGAAGCCCTGCACCGACGGGTGGAACTTGAAGCCCTTCACGCCGAAGTGCTCGATCAGCCGCCGCGCCTCGCGCACGCCCAGCTTGCCGCGCGCCGGGTCGATGCTCGCGAACGGTATCGCGACGTCGGCGTGCTCCGCCGCGCTTTCGGCAACTTCCTCGTTCGAGATTCGCTTCAGGCCGAGCCCGCGCTCGTGATCGACCGTGAACACCACGAAGCCCATCTTGCGTTCGCGGTAGTACGCGGCCATCTGGGCGATCGTCGGGTGCTGGGGCACGTACTTGAAGTACCGTCCCTTCGCCTCGTCGAGCTCCTTCGCGGCCTCGTCGGGCAGCATCCGCGTCGAGACCTCGGCATGGGTGTGGATGTCGATTGCGACCAGCTCGTCGACGTTCACTGTCCGGCTCCTTCGTGATGGGCGACGATCACCCGCGGTCCCGGCGGCTCGGCATACAGCGCCTCGACCAGCCCGGTGCGATGTGCCAGCGCGGCGCGCTGGTTGATCGAGCCCTTGTCGGTGATCTCGCCGCGGTCGATCGACGGCGCCTCGTCGAGCACGATCGCGCGCGCGACGCGGTGCGCAGCGCCGGTGCTCGCGCGTCCGAGCGAATCGAGGACCCGCTGCACGACCGCCCGCACCGCCGAGTGCGCCGCGATCTGCGCGAGCGGCGCGGTGGCCGGCAGGTCCGCGCAGAGCTTGCGGCACGAGTCGAGGTGCGGAATCACGAGCGCGGTCACCTCGCGGCGGTCGTGGCCGGCGATCACGACATCCTGCACGTACGGCGCACCGGCGGCGATGATCTGCGCGCGCAGTGCCCCCACGCTCACCCAGGTGCCGCTGTCGATCTTGAAATCCTCGGCGATGCGGCCGTCGAACGCGAGGCCCTGCTGCGGGTCGGCCGGATCGAGGAACCGGACCGCGTCGCCGCTGCGATAGAAGCCGTCTTCGTCGAAGCTCTGACGCGTGAGCGCCTCCTGCCGCCAGAAGCCGGGCGTGACGTTCGGGCCCCGGTAGCGCGCCTCGAGCTTGTCGCCCACCGGCGCGAGCCGCAGTTCGGTGCCAGGCGCCGGATGGCCGATGCCGCCGGAGCGGCCCGCCTGCCAGTTCGCGCAGATCGCGAACGGTGACGTCTCGGTCATGCCGAGGCCGGTGATCATGACGATGCGCTCGCCGAGCGTCTCCTCGGCGACGCGATGGAGCGCGTCCCAGATCGGCTGCGACAGGCTGGCGGCAGCGTAGAAGAGCATCTTCACACGGCTGAAGAACGTCTTCGCGAGCGCGTGGTCGGCCGCGAGGGCGTGCGCGATCTCCTCGAAGCCGCGCGGCACGTTGAAGTAAACCGTGGGCGCGATCTCGCGCAGGTTGCGCAACGTCTCGCCGACCAGCTGCGGGAGCGGCTTCCCATCGTCGATGTAGAGCGTGCCGCCGTTGTAGAGCGTCAGCCCGAAGTTGTGGTTGCCGCCGAACGTGTGGTTCCAGGGCAGCCAGTCGACCAGCACCGGCGGCTCCTCGGCGAGGAACGGCAGGCACTCGACGATCATCTGCAGGTTGGCGGTGAGCATCCGCTGCGTGTGGATCACCGCTTTCGGCACGCCGACCGAACCGGAGGTGAGCAGGAACTTCGTGACGGTCTCCGGCCCGATCGCGGCGTGCGCGGCGTCAACGCCCGCCGTATCGCGCGTCGCGGCGAGCGTTTCGAACAGCGTCGCTTTACGGCTCGCGGGTGGCGCCTGCGTCACGGCGAGCTCGGTGTCCAGCGGCACCGTTGCTTCGATCGCACGCCCGTACCGGACTCCGTCGGACGCGAATACAAGCCCTGGCGTCATCAGTGCGACCGCGGCGCGCAGCTTGCCGAAGTCCTGCGAGACGAGCGAATACGCGGGCGACACCGCCAGGAACGGCACGCCCACGTGCAGCGCGGCGAGCGCGAGCTGGGCATGCTCGAGATCGTTCTCGGACAGGATGAGCAGCGGGCGCTCGGCCGACAGTCCGCGGTCGAGCAGCGCTTGGCCGAGGCGGCGAGCGCGCTCGAGCGCTTGCGCGTAGGGGAGGGTGCGCCAGGCGCCGTCGGGGCCGCGCCTGGCGAAAAGCGTGCGCTCCGGCACCGCGGCAGCGTACTCGATCAGGCGGTCGGTCAGCCGCGCGGGAAACGGCCCGAGGGGCAGCGTGGAGCGTAGCCGGAGGTGGCCGCGGGCATCGCGCGCGACCTCGACGGGTGCGCGTCGCAGGGCAACCTGGCGGTAAACCGATGCGCTCACCCGCCGAGCTTAACGGCCCTCGACAATGGGCCGCAACTCGCGCTAGGGACCTTCTGCGAGACGTCGGCTTGCCGAGGTCTCGCACTGGGTTTGGGGATTTGCAAAGGGGGTGTGGCCCCTTTGCATCGTTCACCCTATACCCGGCTCAGACGGTAGGCCGTGCCGAACGGTCCGAAGTCGTGGCTCGCGACGCCGTTGCGCGTGGCGCCCTGATATTGCTTGAGCGGCTGCTCGACCGTGACGCGCAGGATCGCGGTCGCCCCGGGCGCAACGAGTCCGGCGTGCACCGCGGCGACGGCGAGGGCGGAGTCCCCCGTGTACACGTCGGTGCCCCACAGCGGCCCGTTCGTGTCGCCGGTGACGCGGAAGTAGTACACCGCACCGACGCGGTCGCAGAGGTCGACCATCGTTGGCGGGGCGTCCGACGCGAGGAAGCCCTGGTCGAGGAGCTTGTGCATCTGCCGCGGCGACAGCTTTCCGCTCCGGTCGAAATAGGCCACCAGTTCCTGCATCACTCGCATCGAGATCTCCTCAGTGCGCGTCCATCGCGACGACGCGGCCGTACGGCGGTTGGAAGCGCGCCACGTCGCGGGCCGGCAGCACCCACAGCACGTTGTAGGGCATCGGTTCGGGCGGATAGGCGATGTCGCCGTCGGTGATGACCACTGCGGCCCGCACGTGCGGCTCGTCGGCAAGCCGCAGCATCGCGGGCGACAGATCGCTGCCGCCGTAGCCCGCGATCTCGCGCTCGGCGAGTTCGAGCGGAGTCAACGTCTCGTCGGCGGTGACGGCCGCGTCGCACTGGAGCAGGCGCACCTGGTCGACCGCGACCGCATCGCAGAACCCGGCGATCGCGCCGAGGGCGCGCGGGATCTCGGCGGTCATCGAGCCGCTCGTGTCGAGCACCACGTTGAGGATCCAGCCCTCGCGGCGCCGGCCCGGCAGCACGACGTCGGCCTGCGGCGCCGAGCGGCGCGACGGCCGCGCAAAGGTGCGCTCGCCGGGCGCGACCGATTCCAGCCAGCGCTGCAGCGCGAGCTCCCAGGGCGGCCGGTACACATCGCGCAGGGCCGACACGACCTGGCGCGTCGCGCCCGGGTCGGTGCCGCGCAGGCCCTGCAACCGCCCCATCGCCGCCGCGAGGCCGAGCGCCTTCGCGGCGATCTCCTTCATCCGCTCGGCGTGCGCCGCCTGCGCGGCGGCGTCCTGCGGAAACATCTCGCGCTCGCGCTTGTCGCCGAGCACGTCGCCCGCTTCGTCGGCGCTATCGCCGGCCTGCCCTTGGCCGCCGCCGAACATACGCCGCGTGGACGTCGCCTCGCCCTCGAACACGCGCGTTTTCGTCTGCTGTTCGTTACGGCGCATCCCGAGCAGGATCTCCTCGGCCGACTTCTCGCGCGCGCCCGGCATGTCGAGCCCGTTGGCGGGAACGTGCGCGAACCCGAGCTCGGCGCGCAGGATGTCGTTGATGATGTAATCGTGCGCGTAGTTGAACTGGAGGCGATCCGATCCCTTCGCGCGGTCGTGCGTGCGCAGGGCGAGGTGCAGCAGCTCGTGCGCGAGCACGAACACGAGCTCGTTCTCCTTCAGCCGGCGCACGAACTGCGGGTTCGCGACGAGACGGCCGGACGCGAACACGCCCATGGTCGGGATGCGGTCGTCGAGCGCGACGCGCGTCGCCGCGGCCAGGCCCGCGAGGTGCGGGAGCGCGACAGTGGTCATGCGCAGGCCGCGCGCGATCCGCTCGATCGTCTCGCGCTCGCCGGCAACGGCTGCGGTGGTCACAGGTTGGCGACGCGCTTCAGGAGGTCGAACATCGCCCGGTCCGCGCCGAGCGCGCCCCACTGCTCGACCAGGTCGGTGAGCAGCGTGAGCTGCGCCTCGGGCGGGAGGCTCCGCAGGAAGCGGTTGATCGCCGCCGGCCGCACCCCGTCGAGCTTCCCGTCGCGCACCTGCTGGCGGATGCAGTTCAGCACGAACCAGCGCGCGACGTCGCCCCGCGGCAGCTCGGCCGGGTTCGCGATGTAGCGCTCGGGCGGCTGGATCGCGGCGATCGCCTCCTCGGCGAGCGCGCAGAACACCGCGGCGTCCTCGGCCGAGAGCCGTCCGAACGCGAGCGCGCGGCGCGTCTCGCGCGTGAGGATGCCCGAGCCCTCCGCCAGGTCGAGCGCGCGCGAGAGCAGGGCCCACGCGCGCGGGGTCGAGAACGGGACCGGCTCCGCGGGAACCGGGCGCATCAGCGCGTCGGGCAGGTACGCGATGAAGCTCAGGATCTCCGCCCGCACGCGGTGGCGGCGGGCCCAGTCGAGCCACTCGCCGACGTCGACGCGCACCTGCAGGAGCGTCACGCGGTTGACGAGCGCCGAACTGAGCGAGCGCACCAGCGCGCGGTCCTGCGCCCGGTTGCCTGCGGCGACCACCCAGGTGCCCTTCGGCAGCTCGTGCTCGCCCAGGCGCCGCTCGAGCAGCAGCGAGTAGAACGCCTTCTGGACGTCCGGCGCGCACGCCGGCAGCTCGTCGAGGAAAAGACAGAACGCCTCCGGCCGCTCCGGCAACAGCAGCCGGGGCGGGCAGAACACGCTGCGCTCCCCGACGATGCGCGGGACGCCGCTCACGTCCTCGGGCGCGATCTGCGTGCCGAGGAGCGAGCGGCACGGCAGGCTCATCTCCCGCGCCGCCTCGTAAACCATCTCGGACTTCCCCACGCCCGGCGGGGAAAGCAGGAGAAAGCTCTGTTCGTGCGCCATGCACTGGATGAGCTTCTTCGCCTGGCGGAGCGTCAGCGTCTCCTCGAGCGGGCCTGCGAGCGGTGCGTTCAACGGTGGTTCCTTCCGGTGCGACCAGAGTGCGCCATGAACGCGGGGTGGCGCACCGCGGTTGACACCGGGGCGCTCCGGCGCGGTGCAGCGGCGTGGCATGCATGTTGCAAGTAAGGACATCGCCCTTTACGCGGAAGAGCTGTAGCGATGCGGGTGCTGGTGGTGGACGAGTCGCGCGGGCGCGGGCGCGTGTTGCGCGCGGCGCTCGAGGAAGCGGGCTACGAGGTTGTAGTCTCGCGCGGGGCGCCGCTCGCGCTGCTCGAGCACGTCGCGCGCGTGCAGCCCGACGTGATCGTCATCGACACCGAGTCGCCGACGCGCGACGTGCTCGAGCATCTGGTGGTCATGGGGCGCGAGCAGCCGCGGCCGATCGTCATGTTCTCCGCCGACGCTGCGCAGGACACGATCCGAGAGGCGGTGCGCGCGGGCGTGGCCGCGTACGTGGTGGACGGACTCGATCCCGGGCGCGTGAAATCGATCGTCGAGGTTGCGTGCGCGCGCTTCGAGGCGTACCAGCGCCTGCGCGACGAACTGGCCGAGACCCAGCACAAGCTCTCCGAGCGGAAGCTCGTCGAGCGCGCGAAGGGCATCCTGATGAAGACGCGCGGCCTGGACGAGGAGGCGTCCTACGCCGCGCTCCGCAAGCTCGCGATGGACCGCGGCAAGCGGCTCGCGGAAGTCGCGCAACAGGTCATCGACGCCGCCGCGTTGCTCGGCTGAAGGCGCGCGTTTACCGTGCACCGGTCGTTGTTATTGCACCGCAGCAGTGCATCTATGACGCGCTCCGGAATCCAGGGCGCCCCGCCCGATCTCTCGGTAACCCGCTGATTTCAGGCACTCCTGGGTGTGGCACGGGGTAGTTGGTATGCCGCTTGCATAGAAGCACGCCTAGCGCGGGATCAATGGCGATCACGCGGAGTTGAACGAAGGCGTTCGAACACGGCGCACGCGCGCCGCATTCGAACGCCTTTTTTCGTTTTCTGACCGGAGAGCCTGATGAATGAGAAGCCCGTCAACACCGATGCCAGCGGCGCGCGCCGCACCTTTATCAAGCGGGCCGGCGCGGCCGCGATCATGACCCTCGTCCCCGACGCGGTGCGCACCGCGGCCTGGGCCGCGGGCTCGGACGCGCCCGAGAAGAAGGAGGTGAAGGTCGGGTTCATCCCGCTCACCGACTGCGCGTCGGTCGTGATGGCCTCGGTGCTCGAGATCGACAAGAAGTACGGCATCAAGATCGTGCCGACGAAGGAAGCGTCCTGGGCGAGCGTGCGCGACAAGCTCGTCAATGGCGACATCGACGCGGCGCACGTGCTGTACGGACTCATCTACGGCGTGCACCTTGGCGTCGGCGGCCCGAAGAAGGACATGGCCGTGCTGATGACGCTGAACAACAACGGCCAGGCGATCACGCTCTCGAAGAAGCTCGCCGACAAGGGCGCGGTCGACGGCAAGAGCCTCGTCGCGCTGATGAAGAAGGAGCCGCGCGAGTACACCTACGCGCACACCTTCCCGACCGGCACGCACGCGATGTGGCTCTACTATTGGCTCGCGGCGAACGGCGTGAACCCGTTCAAGGAGGTGAAGACGATCACCGTCCCGCCGCCGCAGATGGTCGCCAACATGCGCGTCGGCAACATGGACGGCTACTGCGTCGGCGAGCCCTGGGGCCACCGCGCGATCGCCGACGGCATCGGCATCACCGGCATCACGACCCAGGACATCTGGAAGAACCACCCCGAGAAGGTGCTCGGCACCACTGCCGACTTCGTGCAGAAGAACCCGAACACCGCCCGCGCGATGACCGCGGCGATCATCGAGGCGGGCCGCTGGATCGACGCGTCGCTGTCGAACCGGCGCAAGATGGCCGAAACGGTTGCGGCGACCGCCTACGTCAACACCTCGGTCGACGTGATCGTCGAGCGCATCCTCGGGCGCTACCAGGACGGCCGCGGCAAGACCTGGGACGACCCGAACCACATGAAGTTCTACGCCGACGGCGCGGTCACGTTCCCGTATCTCTCCGACGGCATGTGGTTCCTCACCCAGCATCGCCGCTGGGGGCTGCTCAAGACCGACCCCGATTACCTAACGGTCGCCAAGCAGGTGAACCAGATCGAGCTCTACAAGCAGGCCGCCACGGCGGTCAAGGCGAGCGTGCCGAAGGAGCCGATGCGCACGTCCAAGCTCGTCGACGGCGTCGTGTGGGACGGCCGCGACCCGAAGAAGTACGCCGGCTCGTTCGCCGTGCACGCCTGAACCGGAGGAATCCGATATGAGTGCAGCGCTTCCCCGTAACGTGCTTGCCACCGATACCGCGCCGCCGCGCACGATCGTGCACCCGCTCCCGTATGTGGTGAAGGACCGCGTCGTGCAGGACAGCGTCGTGAAGGACAGTTCACGACCGCAGATGCCCGCAGCACTCGCGCCGTCCTCGACGACGGCCGCGCATCCCTCGCCGGCTGCGGCGCGTCGCCGTCGCACGGAACTGCTGCTGAAGATCCTCGCGCCGGCGCTCGGCATCGTCGCGTTCATCGGCCTGTGGGCGCTGGTCGCGAAGGGCGGGTCGATTCCCGGCCCCGGTGCGACTTTTGACGCCGCGCGGGCGGTGTTCGCCGATCCGTTCTACCGCAATGGGCCCAACGACCAGGGCATCGGCTGGAAGGTGGCGAACTCGCTCGGGCGCGTTGGCATCGGCTTCGGCCTCGCGGCGCTGGTCGGCATTCCGCTCGGTTTCATGATCGGCCGCTTCCGCTTCCTCGCCGGCATGAGCGAGCCGATCATCAGTCTGCTCAGGCCGGTGTCCCCGCTCGCGTGGCTGCCGATCGGTCTGCTCGTGTTCAAGGGCGCGCAATCGGCCGCGATCTGGACGATCTTCATCTCGTCGATCTGGCCGATGATCATCAACACGACGGTCGGAGTACAGCGCATCCCGCAGGACTACATGAACGTGGCGCGCGTGCTGAACCTGTCCGAGTGGAAGGTTTTCACGAAGATCCTCTTCCCCGCGGTGCTGCCCTACATGCTGACCGGCGTGCGTCTGTCGATCGGCGTCGCCTGGCTGGTGATCGTGGCGGCCGAGATGCTCACCGGCGGCGTGGGCCTCGGCTTCTGGGTGTGGGACGAGTGGAACAACCTCAAAGTCGAGAACATCCTGATCGCGATCGCCGTGATCGGCGTGATCGGGCTCGCACTGGAGCAGTCGCTGCTGCTGCTCGCCGGCCGGTTCGACTACGCCAAGGACCGGAGCTAAGCATGGACCGGCACCTCATCGTCGAGCAGGCGGGCATCACCTTCGACACCAAGCAGGGGCCGTTCGTCGCGCTGCGCGACGTCGACCTCACGGTCAGGAAGGGCGAGTTCGTCACGCTGATCGGACATTCGGGCTGCGGCAAGTCGACGTTGCTCAATCTCGTAACGGGGCTGCTGCACCCGACCGCGGGCCACATTTTCGTCGCCGGCCGGGAAGTCGCCGGCCCCGGCCCGGACCGGGCGGTGGTGTTCCAGAACCACTCGCTGCTGCCCTGGCTCACGTGCTTCGAGAACGTCCACCTCGCGGTCGAGCGCGTGTTCGGCGGCGTGGAGCCGAGGGTGCGACTCAAGGCGCGCACCGACGCCGCGCTCGCGCTCGTGCACCTCGAGCACGCCGCGCACAAGTATCCCGGGGAGGTCTCGGGCGGCATGAAGCAGCGCGTCGGCATCGCGCGCGCGCTCGCGATGGAGCCGAAGGTCCTGCTGATGGACGAGCCGTTCGGGGCGCTGGACGCGCTGACGCGGGCGCACCTCCAGGACGAGCTCATCAAGATCGTTGCGGCCACCGGCAGCACGGTGTTGATGGTGACGCACGACGTCGACGAGGCGGTGCT
>Ga0105095_10001618_pt1 | contig 11920 bp, 8 predicted proteins | sample PPLLak2March2015_2_FD_79180 | JGI IMG/M metagenome (GOLD analysis project Ga0105095, IMG submission 79180) | Freshwater sediment microbial communities from Prairie Pothole Lake near Jamestown, North Dakota, USA - PPLs Lake P8 Core (3) Depth... | ecosystem: Environmental > Aquatic > Freshwater >... | reverse complement strand
GGGGTTGCGCCCCGACCGCTGGGACTTGATCGGCGGCGCAGTGTCGCTCGCTGGCATGGCGCTCATCTACTTCGCACCGCGTGGAGCTTGACGGGGCGCCGTTCGCGATGACGCGTCTCGCCGGCTGGAGAGGACGTTGAGCTTCGCGAACCGATTCTGGCTCCTGGTCGCAGCGCTGCTTCCGACGCTGGCTGCGCCCCTTGCGCACGCGCAGCAGTCGACGCTGGAGATGTGGAGCCGAGACGGGTGCCCGTATTGCGCCGAGGCCAGCACGTACCTGGATCAGTTGCGCCAGCGCCGTCCGGATGTGCGGATCGTGGTGTACGACATCTACCGCGACGCTGGGGCTCGCGAGCGCTTTCTCGCGCTGAGCGAGCAGTACGGCGTGCAGCGCCCCGGGGTGCCGTCTTTTCTGGTCGGTCGGGAGTTCCTGGTGGGCTGGGGCGGCGCCGAGATCACCGGACGCGCGCTCGAGTCGCTGCTCGCCGGGGCAGCGGTACCGCCTGCCAAGCCGCAGCGGGTGCACACCCGCATGTTCGGCGAGATCGATGCCCGAGTGCTCGGCCTGCCGTTGTTCACTGCGGCGATCGGCCTGCTGGACGGCTTCAACCCCTGTGCGCTGTGGGTGCTGGTGTTCGTGCTCTCACTGCTCGTGAACCTGAAAGATCGCGGCAAAGTCCTGCTGGTGGGCGGCACGTTCGTGCTGGCGAGCGGTGTGGTCTATTTCGCGTTCATGGCGGCGTGGCTCAACCTGTTCCTGGTGGTCGGTGTCTCGCGCCCGATCCAGGTTGCGCTGGGCGCGGCTGCGACCCTGATCGGGCTGGTCAACCTCAAGGACTTCGTCGCATTCGGCCGGGGCTTCTCCTTCAGCATTCCGGACTCCGCGAAACCCACCATCTACGCGCGGATGCGCGCCGTACTGCAGGCCGAGAGCAGCGCCGGCACGCTCGGCGCGGTGATCGTCCTCGCGCTGCTGGTCAACACGGTGGAGCTGCTCTGCACCAGCGGATTGCCGGCGGTGTACACGCAGGTCCTTGCCGCACGCCATCTGCCGGCCTGGCAGTACTACGGGTATCTTGCCTTATACAACGTGTTCTACATGCTGGACGACAGCCTGCTGCTGGCCGCGGCGGTGGTCACGCTGCGCCTGTCCAAGCTGCAGGAACGTGGCGGGCGAGTGCTGAAGCTGATCAGCGGCGTGGTGATGCTGCTGCTGGGTTTGGCGCTGGTCCTGCGGCCGGAGTGGCTGGAGTGGGGCGGGGTGTGATCCGGACCGGCTAGCTCCGATTCGCTCCGGCCAGATGCTCGGGCGCTCAAAATCGGAAAGCGCGGCGCGCAGAGTATCTGGCGCCAGCCCGATGGGGCGGCCATCTGGAATGACGAGCCGATGCCCGCCCCTTATCGACGCGATCTATTCGCGGTGCTTCGGCCCGCGCCGTTTGTTCGACGCACCGATCACACCGCCGTCATCCCTGGTGATGATCACCACGGAAGAGCGGGGCTTGTGGACCATGACCAGATCGCTGGCGGTGGTGGGACCGTTGTAGCCATTGTCCGGCCACTTGGAGTTGGCGGTGAAATTGCCGGCCCAGTCTTCGCCCGGATGTTGGATGCCGACGAACATGGCCCTGCCATCCGGCGTGGTGATCACTCCGGTCACTTCGCAGTGGGGTGGGCTGGTGAGGAAGCGCTTGGTTTCACCGGTGGACGGGTCGGCGCACATCATGACGTTGCCGCCGATGTTGACCCAGTCGCCCGTCGCATCACCGACCTGGTCGGTCTGGATCCACAGGCGCCCGTCCTGGTCGAACCACAGGCCGTCCGGGGCGCCGTAGTCGTCGCCGTTGATGTTGCCCTTGTAGCCTAGGGTCTGGCCGCCGAACTCGCCAGGCGTGTAGGAACCGCCCAAGGTCTTGGCGGTGTCCTTGTCGCCGCACTGCACGAAGATGTCCCACTCGAAGCCGATGGCGTCCGCCCGGCCCATGTTCTCCCGCCAACGGATGATGTGTCCGTAGTCGTTGTCGGGACGCGGGTTGGAGGCGTCCACCGGCGGGTTGGCTGCGGCGGCCGGGGTCGTGCCGTCCGGGTTGTTGCTGGAGACGGGGGTGTTGCCGCGCCGGCTATTGTTGGTGAAGGTCATATACACCTCCCGCGTGACGGGATGCACTGCGCCCCACTCGGGCCGGTCCATCATGGTGGCGCCCAGGCGGTCGGCGGCCTGGCGGCACTTGATGAGCACTTCGCCCTGATCGGCGAAGCCGTTTTCTGGTGTAAGTCCGTCCTTGCCCCATACCAGGGGGAGCCACTGGCCCGAGCCGTCGGCGTTGAACCGCGCCACATAGAGAGTGCCTTCGTCCAGAAGGTCACGGTTGGCGAAGGGATGCTTCGGGTTGAATCTCCTCGCGCAGACGAACTTGTAAACGTATTCGTTACGCTCATCGTCCCCTGTATACACCGCGACCCGGTTCTTGTGGTCGACCACCACCCAGGCGCCCTCGTGCTTGAGGCGACCCAAGGCAGTGCGTTTGACGGGGTTGCTGCGGGGGTTCCAGGGGTCGATCTCCACCACCCAGCCGAAGCGGTTGGGCTCGTTGCGGTTCAGGTTCACGTCGAAGCGATCGTCGGCCTCGTGCCAGCGGTAGCCGAATCCGCCTTTGGTGATGCCATAGCGCCTCTCGTGGGCGGTCTGCGCCAGATCGGTATTGAAACCGAAGTAGCCGTTCCAGTTTTCCTCGCAGGTCAGGTAGGTCCCCCACGGAGTGTGACCGTGGGCACAGTTGTTGAGCGTGCCCAAGACGCGGGTGCCCGTCGGGTCGTCGGCGGTTTGCAGCATGGCATGGCCGGCGGCCGGGCCGCTGATCTCGCAGGCAGTGTTGCCGGTGATGCGGCGGTTGAAGGGCGAGTTGCGCTTGATCTCGAACCCGCCTTTCTTCTCCTGGAGGTCCACTACGCTGATGCCGTGCGCAGCCTGCTGGGCGCGCACCATGGCCAGGGTGATGGTGTCGGTAGCGTAAGAGGTGGTGTTGTTTGCCAGACCCGGATCGACGTATTCATGGTTGCAGACCAGCAGGCCGCGCTCGTTGCCTCGACGCTTGCCCGGGAAAGGGAAGTAGTGCATGCCGTCGTTATGAGCGCCGAAGCAGTGCAGCTGAGTGGCCTCGTCCATGGCTCCGGCAGGGTCCCAATCGGGGGCGTTGCTGAGCGAATCCCCCCAGGAGATCAGGACACGGGCGGTGTAGCCCTCCGGCACGGTGACCCCGTCGGTCATGGGCGCGACATTGGCTGGCACGGACTCGAAGCCGATGCCGCCCAGAGGCGCCGGCGCGGCATTCGCATAGTTGGTCAGCCCATCGACTACGCTGCTGCCCAGGACGGCCACCGCAGTGGCACCCGCCGCGGCACCCAGGGAGGTTTTCAGAAAACCGCGCCGGTTCAACTGGCGCTGCTCGATCAGACTGAGAATGGACTCGTTGCCGGAAGAGTTGGCGACGGTGTCATGGGGATTCGCTTTTCCATCTGGATGAAGCGTGCTGCTCATGAGGCCTCCAGGAGAACGAAGAGATAGCGAAAACGGCTGTGGCCGCCGGTGGGCGGATGCACGGCCCGCGCGACGTGCTTACGATTCCGGGTCCACGGGAATCGCGAGAATGGTAGTGCTGTGTTGTTACGCCACCATGGCAGGCAGCCGGTGACTCGTAGCGCCCCGGGCCAGATGGCGTTTCACGCGGCTGGCATCGGCATCCAGTTTCGGAGAACGAACCGCGCGCGATTCGCCGTCCAGGGGCATGAGTACGTCGGATGCCGTACTCCGCCGCCTGAGTCGAGTGCTGCCTACCGGAGCTCGACTGCTCGCGCCTGGATGAACGCCGCCACGCCTTCGAAGTCCTCCAGTCCGAACGTCGGCAACGCTGTCGGCAGGCTGGCGTCGGTTGCGACCGCGATGATGTGGGGGTCGTCGGGGTAGAGTGGCGCGGTGCCGTTGCCGGCGCGGTATACCTCCAGTCGCGGGATCGGGTGGCGCTTGAATCCCTCGACCAGCACCAGATCGCAGGCCGACAGCATGGCAAGGAGCGCGGGCAGCTCCGGTTCCGCTGCGCCGCGCAGTTCCCGCATCAGCGCCCAGCGCGCGGCGGAAGCGAGGAGGACCTGCGAAGCACCAGCTTCGCGGAAACGCCAGGTGTCTTTTCCGGGTGTCTCCAGATCCACGGCATGATGGGTGTGCTTGATCACCGAAACCCGCGTGCCGCCGGAGATCAGCAGCCTCAGCACCTGCTCGGCGAGGGTCGTCTTGCCGCTACCGGAGCGGCCCGCGAACCCGAATACTCTCATCCGTCATGCCTCGTCCAGGTGAATGGCTGCAATCGCAGGTCGGGACCCTGCCGGGCGCGAAGGTGTCCCGGACGCGGCTCGCGACCACGTCGAGAGCTTCGATTGGCGGAGGCCCCGTGTAAAGTGTATCGGGTGCCGCTGGAGCAGCCGTTTGCCCGGCGTCGTGCGGTTGATCGGGACGCTGACGGCCGGCCGAGGTGCGACTCCGGTCGAGCCAGTTCCGGGCTGCGCGAAAATACCTCCCCGCCCTTTCCCGCCCCCGCAAGCGGGGGCGGGAAAGGGGATGGGAGCCGTTCCCGCCAGCGTGAGCCGGAGCCGGCGTCTCGCTCGTCGCTACGCGCCTTTGAAGTGCCGGTTCTTCAAGCTCACCGTGCGCTTGAACTCCTCCAGCGTGCCCACGCGCCGCACGTCCGCCCACGTGCCCTTGTAGTAAGGCACGATGTTGCGGTCGGTCCAGTCGGTGGTGACGTCGCCGGCCACGCCGTTGAAGTATCCGAACAGCATGAAGGTCTGGCCGGGCTTGGCGGTGCCGTCCGGATAAGCCATCGCGTAGGTGGAACCGAAGTCGTTGAAGACTTCTACCACGTCGCCCGCGCCGACGCCCAGCGACTTCGCGTCATCGGGGTTCATCTCCAGGAAGGCCATCGGCCAGCGGCCCTTCACGAACGCGTTGTACTTGTCGTGATAGCCGGTCTGCCACACCTCGTTGACGCGGCCGTTGTTGATCCAGAACTTGTACTTCGCCTTCTGCTCGGCGACGGTCTTGGGCAGACCTGGCCACGGTGACGGCTTGAACTGGGCGCGTCCGTTGGCGGTGTCGAACTTGCCGTCGGTGTAGAGCATCTCCGTGCCGACCAGCTTGCCACCCTTCCAGTCCTGCGCAGGCAGCTGCACGCCGTTGTTGCCCATGGTGCGCAGCCGGTCGTAGGTGACAATGTGACCCGTGCCGCCGCCCTGGCTGTCGATGGGCCCGGCGCCGGGTTGTCCGGCCCGCCGGAAGCCGTCGTTGAAGGCATCCTCTTCGGTCTTCCAGTCGAATCCGGAGAAGCGCTTGACCATCTCGGCGTTACCTTCTTTCTGGTACATCGCCTTGATCGTGTTGGCGATCATGGCGGCGATCAGGCAGTCGGGTTTGGCCTCCCCGGGCGGGTCCATGAACTTCTCCGACAAGCGCATGCGGCGCTCGCCGTTCATCGACGTGAGATTCATCTCGCCGGGATGTGCGGCCGCCAGCAGCATGTGCGCGGCCTCCGTGAGCTTCGTGGGGTACAGGTCGATGCTCGCGACGAACAACCCGCCGTTGTTGCAGGCTTCATAGATCACGTCCACCAGCTCTTGCGCCGATGCGCCGCGCGCCTTGCTGATCGCGGACTTCACGATCTGGCTGCGCTCCAGCACGACCTCGCGCAGGCGTTGCGCATTGTTGCTGGTCTGGAAGTTGTTGCACGCCCACCACGTCATCATCTTGCCCTTGCCGTTGATGAGCTCCTGGTCGACGTAGATCTTGCTGTCGCCGGGGTAGGGCGGTCGCGTGTAGCCCTCTTGGTGGCCGCCCATGCGCACGACGCCGGTGCCGCGGCGGCCGACGTTGTGGGTGGCGATCACCAGGTCGACCAGGGCCGACTGGATGAGATAGTTGTCGTTGCCCCAGATGATGCCCTTCTCGTAGGTGTGGCAGGAGCGGGGGGGGTGGCCGGAGGCCTTGGGCTTATAGGCCCACTCTGCCGCTTTCCGCAGCTTGTCCACGGAGACGCCGGTGATCTGGCTGCACTCCTGCAAGCTCATGCGGTTGGCTGCGACCGCGGCGTCGAATCCGTCGGTGTGCTGGCTGATGAAATCACGGTCGATCCAGCCCTGCTCGACAACGTGGGTGAACAGGCCGTTGAACAGGGCGATGTCGGTTCCGGGCTGGATGTCCAGATGCAGGACGTTGTCCTTGCCGGCGATCTGCTCGGCGATGTCCACGGAAACGGTGCGGCGCGGATCGACGAAGATCGCCTTGCCCGCCCCTACCGTTTCGCCTGGGAAGCGCTGCTTCTTCTTGTCGACCGTGCCGCCCTGCAGGTTGGGCACCCAGTGCGCGAGGAAGTAGTTGGTCTGCGTTTCGTAGGGGTTTCCTCCGATCGACCAGATCACGTCGGCCAGCTCGGCATCCTCGTAGCTGTTGTTCAGCTCGCCGATGCCCATCTCGCGGGTGGCGTGGCATTCGGAGTTATAAGCCGGGCGGTTGTGGATGCGCACGAGCGGAGTCTGGATGGCGCTGAACATCAGCTTGCCCGTACCCCAGGTGTTCTCGAACCCGCCGCCGGCGCCACCGTGGTCGAAGCAGGAGAACACCACGTCGTTCGGCCCGTCGTTGTCGAGGATCTTCTTCACCAGACCGCCGTATACGGCCAGGGCATTGTCCCAGGACGTGTCGAGCCACTGGTCGCCGAGGTAAACGCGCGGATACAGCAGGCGGTCCCTGCTCATGCCTTCTGCCGAATACATGTAGCTGGCCATCTTGCCCCCCCGGGTCGAGGACAGGCCCTGGTTCACCACGCAGTTCTTGTCGGGCACGATCATGACGTTGTAGCTGCGTCCGTCGCCGTCGGTGATGACGTTAGTCATCGCCGGGGTCAGGGTGATCGCAAGCGGCGGGAGCTGCTTGCGGAAGTCGAGCCCGAGCGCGTTCTGGTTGGGCGCTTTCCCGCCCTCGCGGTTCACGTCCCACTTGTACACGTGGTAGCCGCAGCCCACGATGCAGAAGTGGCAGGTCATATGGGTTTTCTGCGCGCCGACCGGAGGTAGCGCGATGCGATCTCTTGCGATTGCCATGGTGCGCTCCTCCTTACAGGGTGTTGGACGCGCGGCCGTAGATCAGGCCGATCACGCCCACGGCGGTGACGGAGTCGTCCTTCTCGTTCCAGGCGAGCTGGATGCGTGGCAGGTTCTCGGTCGCCTGCCCGCAGATCATCTGGCCGGACAGCTCGGCATCGAACACGCTGAAGTGACAGGGGCACTTGAAGGTGCGGGCGTTGGCGTCGTAACTCACCGGGCAACCCATGTGCGTGCACAGGTTGCTGTACGCTACGATGTCCCCGTCCGGACCGACGCCGCCCGGCACGGCCTTGCCCAGCTTCACCGCCGTACAGGGCGAGGCGGAATCGGGGTAGCTGAATTGTTGCGGGCTGTTGACCTGCATACCCTTGGCCTTGCCTACCGCTTTGGCAGGGTAGCTCTGCCCGGTTGCGGCCTCGGCGGTTGCCGGAGCGACTACGGCGACTCCGGCGGCGGCCGCTGCGCCGCTTGCTTTGAGGAACTCCCTTCGAGTGAGCTCGAAACCCATGTCTGACTCCTCCTGGAATGTGATTGTGGGCTGCGCGATGCGCAGCCGGAGTCACGCGTCTGCAAACGTCGAACCAACTTTGTGACGCGAGTACAATCAGCGACTTGGTCAACAGTTGCGCATGGATCGTTACCGATCCGAAACGGATGCAAGCTGATATCCTTTTCTCATGGTTACCGAGTGGTAACGCAGAAGCATGAAGATCTCTGATATGACAGTTCAGAGTCACTCGTCGAAGGTTTAGGATTGCGTTTGGATGAGTGGCACGCGGCCGTTACGCCCGTGCCTGCCGAGAAAACCTGTACTGGGGGCGGGATGGGGCCAGACGACACCAAGCTGGGTGCGCGCGCGAAACAGCGCAGACTGATGTTGGGGGCTGCGGTGGCGCTGGGGACGTCGGCTTGGGTGGGTCGCAGCGCGGCTGCACCGCGAACCGTGCGCATCGGCACGACGGCGGTGATCCTGGAGGATCAGGTCAGCTTCCTCGACGACTGGCGCCGCTATCTCGAGCAGCGCCTGCAGGGCGGTGCTGTCTTCGTGCAACGCGGCAGCTATCGGGAAATCACCGCGTTGATCAGCAACGATGAACTGGACTTCGCATGGGTGTGCGGCTATCCCTATGTTGCCAACCGAGCGAGCATGCGGCTGCTGGCCATGCCGCTGTATCACGGTAAGCCTTTGTACCAGTCCTACCTCATCGTTCCGCGCTCGGACGGCGTCACGCGCAGCTACGCCGACCTCGCGGGCAAGCTGTTTGCGTACTCGGACCCCAACTCCAACTCGGGCTTCCTGGTGCCGCAATACCTGATGCTGCGTGACGGGCTCGATCCGCAAGCGCTGTTCCGGAAGACCTTCTTCACCTACGCCCATCGCAAAGTGGTGAGCGCCGTGGCCACCGGGGTCGCGGACGGCGGCGCGGTCGACGGCTATGTGTGGGAGACGCTGGCGTTGCTGTCCCCGGAGCTGACCGCCAAGACGCGGGTGGCGGTGAAGTCGCCGGAGTTCGGGTTTCCTCCGCTGGTTGCGCGTGCGTCGATCGGCCAGCGTGACTTCTTAGCCATGCAGGACGTGCTGGTCGGCATGAGCGCGGATCCACAGGGACGGGTGCTGCTGAAGCGCCTGAATCTCGATGGGTTCGCACGCGACGATCCGAAAACCTTCGACGGGATTGCCGAGGCGCTCGCGTACGTCTCTGCGCGCATGAGGTTGCCTCAATGACGACGGCGCACACGCCCCGCCGCGCCTGAGACGCGACCGCGAGCCGCCGCAAGCACAGGATCGGAGAGCCCGGACGATGACCAACTTTCTTCCCGACAGCCCCGCACTGGTCGCCAACGAGGCGCAGCGCGTATCTGTGGCGTGGCAGCCACCCTGGCTGCGCCGATTTAGCCGCGCCCGGCTTCCGTTTCGGGACTTGAGCTATCGCTTCAAGATCCCGTTCAGCGTCAGCGTGGTGATCCTGGTGACGGCACTCATCGTCTCGGCGGTGCTGATCGTACACTCCTACCAGTACCTGCGCGCGGACCTGATCGCCAACGCCGAGAGCCTGGGGAAGACTTTGTCGCGCGCGCTGACACCGGCGCTGTTGCGCGACGAGATGTGGCAGGCCTACGAGACGATCATCACACCCTTCGACGCGCCGGGTGATCTCGAATCCGACCGCAAGACGGTCGTCGTGCTGGACGCACACCAGCAGGTGTACGTCTCATCGCATCCCCGGCTGTTCCGCGCGCTGACCCCGCTGGCCGAAGTGAGCGACAGTCATAGCGAGCTCGCGCGCATCGTGGCGCAGTCGGCATCCGGGGCGCCCTTCGTGGTGGAGGGCGTGCTGCCGAACCGGATCGTCGTCGCGGTTCCGGTGCTGTCCGACGACGGCATCCGGCTCGGGACGCTGCTGCTGACCTACGCCGAGTCTCTTTTCCTGCCGCGCTTCTGGGAGACGGTGCAACAGGTCCTGCTGTCGACATTGATCGTGCTGGCCGTGCTCATCCCGCTGGGCTGGTACGCGGGCAACCGCATGGTCATCCCGCTGCTGGGGCTGACGCGCGCCATGCGCCGCGTAGGCAGCGAGCCGCCGTCGCGTGTAGGCGCCGACCTCTATCTGGGCGGCGACGAGATCGGCCAGCTCGGACGTCAATTCCAGGCCATGCTGCACGAGCTGGAGAACAAGCAGGCGCTCGAGCGGCAGATGATCATGTCCGACCGCCTGGCCTCGATCGGCCGGCTCACCGCCGGCATCGCCCACGAGATCAATAACCCGCTGGGCGGCATGCTCAACGCGATCAACACCTGCCGGCATCATGGCAGCGCCGACCCGGTCACGGCCCGCACCATCTCCCTGCTCGAGCGCGGGCTGCTGCAGATCAAGGAGACGGTCTCCGCCCTGCTGGTAGAGGCACGGCTAGAGAGCCATGCGCTCACCCGCGAGGATCTGGAGGACGTGCACACGCTGGTGGCGCATGAGGCCGCCAAGAAGCAGCTCGCGGTGCGCTGGTACAACTGGGTTGGGGAGACCGTCGCGCTGCCTTCGACCCTGGTGCGGCAGGTCCTGATCAATCTGTTGCTGAACGCGATCAACGCAGCGTCGGCAGGCGGGCTGGTGACCTGCGACGTGCGCGTCGCCGAGGGGACGCTGCGCATGCAGGTCTCCAACGACGGTCGCCACTTCGCACCCGAACAGCTCGACCGGCTGTTCGAGCCCTTCGCGAGCGACAGCGGCACCGGGCTGGGTCTGTGGGTCGTATATCAGATCGTGCAACAGCTCCGTGGCGAGATCCGCGTGAGCAACGGGCCGCCGGTCACGCACTTCGATCTGAGCTTTCCGCTATGAGCAAGCCACCAAGGCTGTGCCTGATCGAGGACGACGTGCTGATGGGCGAGTCGCTGTGCGACCGATTCGCGTTGGAAGGAATTGCCTTCGACTGGCACCGCGACGGCGCCAGCGCCCTGCGCAGCATCGAGCGCGAGCCCTACGCCGCCATCATCAGCGACGTGCGGCTGCCCGACGTGGACGGGGAAGAGCTGCTGCGGCGACTGCTGGCGCGCCATGGCGCACCGCTGCCACCGTTCCTGTTCATCACCGCGTACGGTTCCATCGACCGCGCGGTAGAGGCGCTCAAGCTGGGTGCGGCGGATTACATCACCAAACCCTTCGACATCGAGCAGCTCATCGACAAGACCCGCCGCCTGATCGGGTCCTGGCGCGCGCTGCCGAGCGAAGCCGACGGCGAGCTGGCTCTGGGCGTATCGCCAGCCATGCGCAGGATGGAGGAGATGCTCCCGCGCATTGCGCAGCAGGCGGACACCGTGCTGATCACGGGCGAGTCCGGCGCAGGAAAGGAAAGGGTGGCGCAGCTGCTACACCGTCGCTCGCCGGTGCGCGATGGGCCGTTCGTCGCGGTCAACTGCGGCGCGTTGCCGGAGACGCTGCTCGAGTCCGAGCTCTTCGGCTACGAGCGTGGTGCCTTCACCGGGGCGGTACGCCAGCGCCGCGGCCTGTTCGAGCAGGCCGAGGGCGGTACCTTGTTCCTCGACGAGATCGGCGACATGCCGCCGCTCATGCAGGTCAAGCTGCTGCGCGCGATCCAGGAGCGGCAGATCACGCGCGTCGGTGGAGAGCGGCCGCTGTCGGTCAACATTCGCCTGGTCTGCGCCACCAACCGCGACCTGCGCGCGCTGGTGGAGCGAGGTGGCTTCCGCGAGGACCTCTACTACCGCATCAACGTCATCCACCTGCGAGTGCCGCCGCTGCGCGAGCGCAGCGAGGACGTGCTATGGCTGGCCGAGCGCTTTCTGAGCGAGCGTGCCGGCGGGGCGATACCACGCCGGCTGTCACCGGCAGCGCAGTCCGCCCTGCTTCGCCACAGCTGGCCGGGCAACGCGCGGGAACTCAAGCACTGCATCGACCGCGCCTGTATCCTCGCGCGCGGCCCTCTGATCGAACCGTGGGACCTGTTCCAGACCGATCCCGAGCCTGGGGCAGAAGGGCTGCGGTCGGAGACGTTGGATGCCTATCTGCGGGCCTGCGAGCGCGAGTTCATCGCGCGGGCGCTCGACGAGCATGGGTGGCGGGTGACGCAGACCGCCGCGGAGCTGGGCATCAGCCGCAAGAACCTGTGGGAGAAGATGCGTAAGCTGGACATTCATGGGCGGCGGAACGATTGAAGGGGCTCCAGCGAGCGTGTAACTATCCTCTCCGTCCGTTCCGCGTGGCGACGTGTTCCGCTCGTCCCCCGTCTCCTGGTCCTGGGCGACCACCCCGGG
>Ga0105095_10001615_pt1 | contig 11928 bp, 8 predicted proteins | sample PPLLak2March2015_2_FD_79180 | JGI IMG/M metagenome (GOLD analysis project Ga0105095, IMG submission 79180) | Freshwater sediment microbial communities from Prairie Pothole Lake near Jamestown, North Dakota, USA - PPLs Lake P8 Core (3) Depth... | ecosystem: Environmental > Aquatic > Freshwater >... | reverse complement strand
TTTTGATTCATTGCACTGGCCTTTTTCAGCCAGTCTTCAGCTACCTGGTATTCACCTAACCTTAAATAAACAATGCCCAGATTCGCATACCCTAAAACTTCTTTTGGATCAAGGTCAATAAGTTTCATAAACTCAGCTTTGGCATCCTCCAGCTGGTTCTCCTCCAGATAGGCCAGTCCAAGTGTTTTGGCTGTGATCATTGCTTCAGCTGTGTCAGTATCCTTACTTTTCTGAGGATTACAGCCATAAAAAAGTAAGGACAGAATCCATAAAATAGATAAAAAAACATTACAGCAGGTTGTATTATTGTTCATTGATCCTTTTTAATGACAACCGGTAAACCGTTTTTAATAGTCATAAGATCTGGAATACCCATACGATTTCCATGAAGATCAAAACGGATTTCGCCGGTAACTCCTGTTTTGTAATTTATTTCAGTAAAGTTATCAATAATCTTATCACGATCAGGTCCGCTCTTTTTTATAGCTTCAATGATTAGATTGATACCATCGTAAGCATAAGCTGCTACGGCTCCTGGTTGATAATCGTAGGCTTCCTGAAATGCTTTCTGAAAGGCAATACCTTCTTTCGTAAACCAATAGCCGGAAGATACCAGGGTTATACCTTCAAGGACGTCCCAATCAGGATCAAAGCCTTTTTGATCATCCGTAACTAATAATGATCCAAATATATCCAGACTTTTATTTATTTTTTGCAGCATGGGAATAATATCTGAAGCCAATGCGGGATTTACAAATAACACGACAGCTTTAATATCATTTTTATCTATCTCCTTAAGAGCCACTTGAAAATCTTCTGCAGAAGATTGGTACAGATATTGATTTGGTGTTGCAATTTTCATCAAAGCAGCTGTCTTGATAAAGCTGTTAACCGCATTCCGGGAGTCGTAGTCTTCCGTTCCGATAATTGCAACATTAGTTATCTTTCTATTCGTATAAATCTCCTCTATCAATGAGGTTGACTGCTGATCATCATTTGGTACACAACGATAATGCCATGGGACAAAAGCCTGGGAGAGTGTCATTTCGGTTGTCCATGCAGATAAACATACAATCCTGGTTTTGGCCGCAACCTGTTCAACCAGATGTGCGTTCCGGCCATCTAGAGAACCCATGATGGCTACCACCTCATCATCAAACACAAGACTCACCGATTCTTTTGATCCTGTTCCCCATGGACCATCAGTTGAACGGACGACAAGTTGAAATGGTTGTCCTGAACAACCTCCTTTCCGGTTTGCTTCAAGGATGGCTAATTCAGCTCCGTGTTTAGCTGCCAGGTTTTCCGGTTCAGGTATCAGAAGCCCGATTTTAATTTCTAATGCGGAGGGTGATGTTACATCATGATTCAAAGTCTGAGCTTCAATGATAGCCAAACCGGCACCAAACTCTATCAATAGAGCAACCAGAAACATGTATCTGAATTGAATCATTAATTATTGCCTCCTCAAGGTATTTAAGTCCTTCTTCTCCAAGGCCCTGAAAACTATGGGGTGAGGTCCTGGATTTAAAAGCTCCTCCCCTTAAAATATTTGCACCAGCGTCATTTTTATATTCTGTTTTTTCAGTTACCTGAAGCTGCAAAAATATTTCATTGCTTTGTCTTTACCAACGCCGGAGCTGGGGAAAATTCAAATTTGCCGTTACTGACTTTAGCCATGAAAATAGGTCTTACATTATTCCAGGTTGCATCAAAAATAACCTTACCAGTTACACCTTCGTATCCCTGGAAGGTTTTCAAGTCTGTAAGTACATCTCGGATCAATGCACGGTTTAGTCCGGCTTTTTGAATAGCTTCAATAATTATGTTCATCCCGTCATAGGCATGGGCTGCAAATACATCCGGCTCCTGTCCGAATCTTTTGTAATAATTAGCTTTAAATGCCTTTAATTTGGGGTCGTTTGCATCGGGATTATACTGACAGGTGGTTACCACACCTTCGGTATACTTACCGGCAATTCTAAGAAACTCGGGATTAACCATCCTGTCAGAACCAAACACCGGCTGGTTCATCCCCAATTCACGAATTTGTTGCAAAATCAGCCCGGATTCTTTGGCATTTCCACAAATCAGAATGGCATCCGGTGAAGTTTTCTTTATGCGTTCCAGCTGTTCTTTAAAACTTGTCTCCCCGTCGTTAAACCTCTCTTCTATTATAACAGGGAAACCTATCCGTGTAGATGAGCGGTTAAAATGCAGGATTCCTACTCGTCCATAGCGGTTGTTAGCTCTTATCATGGCCACCCTTGAATGTCCTTTTATCCTGAAAATATAGTTTACCAAGGCATAATTGCTTTGACGGTCATCAGGTATAGTGCGTATTACCCATGGTATAGCTGTCTCTGTAAAAGTAGGATCCGGATCACTGGTATTGACATTGGGGATCTCCAGTTTTAATGTCGCCCTTATTGCCACATGTGAGTTGATATCATCAATTGTACCCAGCCAGGCCCAAACTTCTTCATCATCCATCTTGACCACTTCATTTGCAGCAGCTCCCCAAAGGCCTACATCATTGTGTATCATTAATTTAAAGGGGATCCCATTATAACCTCCCTTTTTGTTAGCCTCTTCAATAGCCAACATGGATCCCTGTAACATCTGCTTACCAAAATAAACAATAACGGATCCTTCCAAAGGACCCAGAAATCCGATCCTGACCTCCTCCAGGTCGGTGGGAGCTTGTTTCTCACGGCCAGGACCATAAAATTGCATAGGTTCAAGAAAATGATACTTATAGGCTTTCAGATATTTATCATAAGCGACCAGTTCATCCGGTATATTGCCGTAGTTCACTGTATCTTGCTGTCCGTTTACCCATGAAAATGGCAACAGGAGAAACAGGACAAAACTCAGCAAAATCCCATACCATGTTTTCATGTTTATGATTTTATTTAATTTTACAAACAGCATACGCTTCAATCTCTACAAGCAATGTATTCCAGCAAAGAATTGCCTGTATCCCGGTACTTGCAGGCAGGGGATCAAGTCCCAACCATTTGAAAAATGAAGTTCTAATCCTGTTGAATTCAGCATAATCCCGCTCCATATCTCTCAGGTAATTGGTTGTCCTGACCACATCATGCCAGGTCATTCCACCTGCTTTCAGTAAATTTGTTATGTTCCGGTATGTCCGCCAGGTTTGTGCTTTAAAGTCACCAACATGTTCTGGTTTGCCCATTTCATTCACACTGGCTGTACCGGAAACAAGCAGGATCCTATAACCACCCAGGTCAAAGCTCAGAGCTCTGGAAAAAGAGGATGGCCTCTGATAATTATATGCTTCATTGATAATCTCAGGGGCATGCAAAGATTTTTTGTCGATAGGCGGCCGGTCAAGATGCAGGTCGGGATAAACATACTCCTTTAACTGTTTGTCCTCAGATAAGATCCCCAGTTTGATCATCTCATCTATCTCACCATCTGTAAGATTATCCGGATTAATATGTAGCTCTTTTTTATCTATCATTTTATTTGTATGAATTGAGATTAATTATTAAATTCTTTCACCCCGGCTTACACCTTTTGAAGTGGCAACCCAAAGTACATCATCTTCGGCATCCACTCCGATTATAAAATTATGAGCAATGGATGGGGATAAGGGTATTTCTTCGACAGATTTACCATTGGTTATAATAGCCTTACCATTTTCATCGTTATCATTTTTCATGTAAGTAACCCAGGTATTGCTGTTAAAAGTGCTTAAACCATTATCACAGCAAACAAATACTAACGGACCTTCAGCCCTGAGAAAGTTGATGAAGTTACTGGCCAGGCCGCTGTCTTCCTTAAAATAGCCATTCCAGTTTTTACCATCGTAGCGACTCATTCCAAAATAGGTTGAAACCCATAAAATACCGTCAGCATAGGAGGTTGCCGTTGTAATATCATGTATAACACCATCATCCGGCTGCAGATCAATTTCCATGAAACCATCGGGATCGACATAATCCCTGAAATGTTTGGTTGCCGTATTATATTCAATTACCCCCCCTCCCCAGGCAGCAATCCATACCTTTCCGTCACCAGCTGACAGGGCATATGTCCATGGTTCATGCATCGGGGCATTTTGTTCTGTGAAAATTTCCCATTGTTTAGTGTAAGTATCATAATGTCCGGCCCCACCGCCAGTTGCCACCCATACATCTTTCCCGTAACAAAAGACATTGTAAACCAGGTCGTTTGGCATACCGCTGTTAAACTGGTTAAAAGTCTCAAATTTATCACCTGACCAGCGGTTCAATCCTCCCAGCGTCCCAATCCAGACATCCCCCGTGGATACACAAACATCGATTGAAACAACTCCGTTATGTGCCAGCCCATCTTTTGTAGTATATGTACGCCACTTCCCGTTCTCATAAACTGCTAATCCATCATGTGTTCCAACCAGTACGCGGTCGCCATCAATACGAACTGTATATGCATGATCAGAAGGTAAACCATCTTTTTCGGTGAAATTCTTCCAGTTGCCATATACAGGCATCGTTCCAGTATCTTTATTAATTTTAGATTTTTTATTTTCTGCTGCCAGGGATTCAATAGTGGAAAAATCTGATAAATCTTTATTCGTTTCGGATTTGTTCTGATCAGTATTGGATCTTCTGTTACATGAATAGCCTGATAAAACTAATCCTGCAATAATTAAAATTATTAAGGTATATCTGCTGTGCATATTTTTAAATAATTTCTTCATAACCTTTAGATTTAGTGCTTGCTGATTTTTGCTGTAAGTGTTTTCTTTTCTTCCTGATAGTATTCCGGAGCGCTTAAAGACTTCAGATATTCGACCAACTCGTTAAGCTGAATTTTTGTCATATCATTGGCAACACCATGCATATCTTGAGTGCCATACTTAGTCCAGATTTCTTCAAGGGAAAGAGCAAGTCCATGGTGCAAATAGGGTGGTGAAGCGTAAATATTATTCAGATGTGGTGTATCAAAAAGCATTGAATCATCGCTTGCAAGAAGTGTTCCAACATCAGCCATTTTCAGATTAGTATAATAAGGGGGGATATGGCAGGTAATGCAACGATTTTGAGGAGGGATTTCATTGCCAAACTTATCATGTGTACGCTCAAATATTGCTTTACCACGCAATTGCATATCATTCAATTCTCCGGTTGGATTATATAAAAGATTTGGCGGATAAGGTATTTTTGTATTAATATATGCAACCAATGCATCCAGATCTTCATAGCTGAATGGTTCTGTTCTTGTCAGAACTGTTGAAAACCTCATCCCATCCTGTTTATAAACGGTCTGGTTTTTACCATTCCATTTAAAGGGAGGAGTTTCGCTAATATCACGTAACGACTGTGTATTTGTCAGATTACGTCCCATTCCCTTCGAAGCCATATTATATATAAGGCCGTCTTCGTGTGCATCAGGATGACAGGTATAACATGAATACTGGTTTTGAAATGTGTGGCCGGCATTATTCAGCAATCTTCTTCCATGTCGTGTTGCGATTATCCTTTTTGGGCCACCCAGGTCTATTGTATTAATTGTTTCCATTGTTTCGGTATCGATAATCGCAATTCTGTCTTCCAGATGCTCTGCCACATACAGAAGTTTGCCATCCGGGGAAAGCGTAAGACCTTTCGGATTTGACCCGGTAGGAATCCTTTTAACCACATACCGGCTGCTGATCCCCAGATGATTGGAATAATAATTAAGCATTTCAGTAGTGGATTCAGAGATCAGTGTCCGGATGGAGTCAATATCAATTACTGATATACAATTTACACCTGCATGAGATACAAAGGCGCGTTTTCCGTCAGGAGTGATAACTATATCGAATGGATCAGCATAATATGCATTGGGTTCATCCAGTAATAATTGAATTACCCTTCCATCCGGTTTTTGTTCTATAATTCCTATGCCATGAGTCATCATAAAGCCTCTTTCTACCTGTATGGAAGGGACAAGGTTTTTTGGCCTGATCAGTGGCATCAGTGCCAGCTCACCATCAGGTGTAAAGGCAATATTTTCCATCATATAGGCCGATTTAATATCTTTTCGCTCAATGATTCTTTGCATTTTGTCATTCCCAACCGTAAGCTCGCAAACTAACTCATCTCCGTAAGGTGCAAGAAGTGCACGTCTGCTTGTTACACAGAATATATTCCCGTCAGGAGACATCTGGATCCCTGTAGGATTAATCCCGGTTGATAACCTTTTTCGTTCAATTCCGGAACGAAGATCAATTACAGATAAATCGGAGGAATATGAATTGACAACATACAGAGATTGTCCATCTGAACTCAGGGCAAGCCCTGCAGGGCCATTACCTGTTTTAATGGTACCTGTTACTCGCATTTTAACCAGATCAATAACTGATATATTATCAGACCATTGATTACTGATATATGCCTTTTTTTCAATATAATCAAGAATAATACTGTGGGGATGATTACCTACCTTAATCTTAAGGGATACCTTTTTGTTTTTTGCATCAACTATCAGCAAAGTATTACTTTCTTCAGCAACCACATACAATTTTTTCCCATCCTGAGATAAGACAAGATTAAAAGGTGAATAATAATCCGCATCAATCAGCTTTGCGATAAATCCATTTTTCCGGGTATAGAGGTGGCATGAGAAACAATTCAGTGGATGGTCCTCGACAGCTGTCTTAAAATTAACGTGTGCTCTTGCCCAACGGTAAACGCGAGGATGTAAAACCATTCCTGACAGAACAAAAACTCCAATAGTTATTAATATTATTATATAATACCTTTTCATACTTATTCTAATTCCACGACTTTTTCTTTAACCTCGGAAATATGGACCGGAATTATTACCGGAAGTTTTTTTACTGCAAGCGGTATCCTGTTTACAGGCACCAATTCAGGGTCTTCATGACAGCCAATACATCCGCGCCGTTCATTAGGCCGTAACCATAGCCATGAACATGGCCCATACAAAATATGGCCATCCTTATCAAGCGTTCTGATTTGAAAGGGTTTATCAGCAATCACTTTTAAATAAAATGAACCATCTTCTTCAACCGGTACTATTCCGTAAGTTGAGTCTATTCCTGATACCTCAATCATTGATGCTTTTGGATTATTGGGACTGTCAATCCCTGGTTGAAATCCAATAAAATTGATATCCTGGCAAAGAAGCAACCCTGTTTTTACATTCATATCCACTTCGCTTGGTAATTTTTTTGGCCTGTCATATTTACCGGCCACCACAATATCAATAATATCATATTCCGTGTTATGATAAAGAGGTTGGCCAAGGCTCTTTTTCTCAGGGTCAAATTCGTATAGTGCATAACTTTCTGCCTCTGATTTGCTGAAAGATACTAAAAGCTTACCAGATTTTAACGGTAAGACTGCATTAAAACTACCGCTGATTTCAGCAGTCAGATTGACTCGTGTATATAAAGGCCGGTTATAATTAATTGAAATCACGTCTCCGGAAAGTTCACTGTTGTTATCAGCTTCGATAAATACTATTGTACCTTCTGATGTTTCACGTGCACGACCAATTAATTCATTCCTGCCGTTTCTATTATAAAACATATCTGCTTTTGTACCATCAGGCCTTAAAACCATAAGCATCGGATCTCGTTCATCAGGTAATAATTGCCGGCTGATAGTCAATAACCGACCATCTTTTAAAACAGTAGTAGAAAAATTCTCACCAGGATGAAATGTAATTTGCCTTATATCAGAGCCATCAGGATTGCAGGTAAAGAGAGGAAATCCTGTTTTAATTGTATCATTTTGTGTTAGTTTACTGAAAACCAGACGTCCTCCAGGTAAATAAACCGGATCGATACAGTCAGCGTTAAATGATGTGATCTTTCTGGCTTTTAGATTATCCAGATCCATTTCCCAAATCTGCCATGAATCATATTCTATCTGTTGTGCAGTAAAAAGCATGTATTTCCCATCATATGATATTTCAGGAGAGCGTGCAGAATAAAATTCACCGGTAAGAACTTTAAATGACTCAGGATTATCTTGATATAAGGCTGATATACGCGCTTTTGGTAAATATTTATATGATCCCTCTGCAATTGAGTTCTGACTCTGAATATTTCCCGGTATTTCAGTAAATATCAGCATACCATCCGATGGCTTGTTTTTACAAGACGCAAATAGCATACAAAGTAATCCTGGAGCAAATATTTTCAGTAATATGATTGCTCTTTTAAAATTCATTTAACCATATGTTTTAAGGTTCTTTAACCTCAAGAATCTTATTGGCGCTGATATTTTCCAGAACCTGCACTTTACCTGATGGCCAGATTATTTCAATCCGTTCAACCATTTCACTCTTACCAAGGCCAAAATGTATTCTTGGATCATTCTGAGAGATGTATCCGGTGGTACTTTTTTTCTGTGCAATTTGTTCCCTGCCATCCGAACTGATTTTAATCCTTGTCCCTATCCCATCCCTGTTGCTTGAAGTGCCAATCAAACTGAGGATCAGCCAGTTATTTTGATTCCCTTTATTATTTCGCAAAAATCGGCAGCTATCATTCAGATTCACAATAAGTACATCCATATCGCCGTCATTGTCATAATCTCCTATACATGTTCCGCGTCCCACATACTCCTTTTTAAAATATTCTCCTCTCTCGAGTGATACGTCAGCGAATTTTTCTTCATCAATATTCTCTAAAAGTTGATCTTCATGCCCATATAAATGTTTTAACGCACCATTAGTTTTAAATATGTCCATATCACCATCATTATCATAATCAACAAAAGATGATGACCATCCAACGAATTGTGCACATACTGTAGCTAATCCGGAAACATATGATTTATCGGTGAAAACACCGTTACCTTCATTTTTATAAAGTGAACAGTAGGTATCATCGGAGACAAACATATCAAGTAATCCATCATTATTGAAATCAGCGAAATCTACTGACATACTGACTGTTGCCTCACCTGCCTGGCTGAAGGCTGTGCCAGTCATTGTTCCTCTGTCTGTAAATCTTTTTCCCCCTTCATTGTGAAATAAATAATTCAGTGTATGATCATTGGCTACATAAATATCTATAAATCCATCCATGTCATAATCAGCAGCACCAACACCCATAGCCCTTCCATCCACGTCAATGATTCCCATACTTTCTGTGACATCTTCAAAAGTTCCGTCACCTTTGTTATGATATAGAACATCTTTCTGGCTGTCATATGCCATTGGTCCCGGGAAACCGTCAGGAGCATAAAAATATTTATATTCAGGATCAAAATTCAGGTAATTTCCCACGTACAGATCCAGTAAATCATCGTTATCGTAATCGAGCCATACAGCTCCTACACTGAATTCATCTACTCCTGCCACATTAGCACGTTTGGTAATGTCGGAAAAGGTCCCGTTACCATTATTTTTTAAGAGGACATTCGGCCCATAATTACTCAAATATAAATCGGGATAACCGTCATTATTAAAATCGCTCACTGTGACACCCATCGTATACCAGGGGCCTCCGACACCTGCTTTTTTGGTGACATCCTCAAAAGTGCCATCCTGGCGGTTCCTATATAGATTGTTACCGGGAGGGTCATCAGGTTTTGGACCATCGCTGAGACGCTCAATCCAGGTACCACTGCAGATATATAAATCTATGTACCCATCCTTGTTATAATCAAGAAAAGCGGCACCCCCTCCGCTGGATTCAACTATATTGGTTAACTCATCGTCACCTATGGAATGGATAAAATCGATTCCTGTATACCTGATAATTTCCTGATAAAAGTCATCAGTAGCCGGTGGCAGTATTGATCCAGATGTTTTATCTGTTGAAGAAGAGGGTTTGTTCCTTGACTGACAGGCAAAGAATAAAACTAGCCCAATAAGGGCAGGTATGCCTATAAAGGTCAATCTCTTTTTCATATATACAAAGTAAGGTAGATAAAAATCCAACTGAAGAAACTAGCTAAAAATAATAAAAAATTGAATTTCATTAAATTGGATTACATTAAATATTCTCTACGGCTATTTATGGGTCACGGGGAGGAAACTGAGTGGTGCTTATTGAAACCAGGCGTTGAGTATCAAAGGATTCTTTCAGTTCTGTCTCAGGCAGGATACCGGTTCCTTCAATAATGGTCAGGTAGCTATCAACAGGTGGTTTTGTATAGATTTCTATATTCCCATTTGACCAGAAAATTTCTATCTCATCAATATATTTATTAGATCCCAGGCCAATATGAAGACGGGGTTCGTTATTTGAAAGGTAACTGGTTGCCCATTGATTTATTAGTACCTGCTTTGTTATTCCTGCCTTAACAATGACCCTGGCTCCTATGGCAGAGGCCGGTCCGTTTTTGCCCACCAGTTTTAATCCAAGCCAGTGATTGTTGTTGCCCTCATTTCTTAAAAGTGTGGCTGTGGCCTGAAGATCAACATGAGAGACAATGATATCAAGATCTCCGTCATTATCATAATCCCAGATGGCTGCTCCCCGGCCCGACCTCTTTGTGGAAAAATAACTGCATCTTTCACGTCCGACATTCTGAAAATGCCCTTTTCCATTATTTTCCAATAATACAGGAGGTTGTAGTATGAGTTCCTCAGCGGTTCCATTTGCGGAAAATATGTCAAGGTCACCATCATTGTCATAATCAAAAAGTGCCAAAGCCCAGGAACCTTTTCCTGCAAGTGCTCCCGCAACACCACTCTGCTCGGTTATATCTTCAAAAATCCCATTGCCCGTATTGCGGTATAATGCACCATAACTGAGATCAGTTACCAGCAGGTCTATCCTCCCGTCTCCGTCAATATCTCCGATAGAACCATGCATCGATCCGGTTCCCTCCCCATGGCTGTTTGCCGCGACACCAGAGGGTATTGCAACATCCACAAATAGAAGATCATCGTTTCTGAACAGGAAATTCAATTGATGATCATTAGCCTGGAAGATATCCAGGTCCCCGTCATTGTCATAGTCGTAAACTGTTAAACCCATGCATTTTGAATCGGGGAAAAATAATCCGTGTTCTTTTGTTACATCCTCAAAATGACCATCGGGCTGTTGGAAGTAAAGCATCGATGCCTGTCCCCTGTATTCAGATGGATGTGGCATCATACCCGGTGTGGCAGATGAAATGTATGCGGGATCAAATGCAAGGAAGTTACCAACCATTGCGTCCATTCTGCCATCCATGTTATAATCTGCAAAAGCGACGCCGATGCTCCACTTTGTAAATCCATTTAACTTTTCCGGCCCTCTGAGTTCAAGTGATTCAGTAATATCACTAAATGTACCATTGCCGTTATTTCTGTAAAAAACATTGGGGCCATAATTCAGCACATACAAATCTTCATCGCTGTCATTATCATAATCGATGGCGCCAGCTGCCATTCCCCAGTAATGATCATCTACCCCGGCTTCCTTTGCAACCTCTGTAAATGTCCCATCACCATTATTCCTGTAAAGTTCATTGGCTGTATGCTCAAACACTTTTCCTTCCGGATCAGAGATTCCTTCAAGATAGGTTCCATTCAGCATGTACATGTCAAAGAGTCCGTCATTGTTATAATCAAATATTGTTATACCGGATCCGCTGCTTTCCAGAATATTCGCATAGGTATAGTCACCAAAAGTGTACCGGAAATCAATTCCGGCCTGCACTGTAGCATCAGTAAAAATAACCTTGTTTACCTGGGCAGATGATTCCGGTAACGGATTGCAAAGAAGAAATCCCAGCAATGATAAAATAGTTTTTGAGTTTACGGTCATTGAACCACAGTAGTATTATCCAGAATAATCTCAGCGGCAATCTGTATCATATCAAAGTTAGAAAACATTTATCAACCAGAGAACAGGCTGAAATCAAAGCCGAGTAAATTTCGTTATTTAGATTTTCATTCCTCTCCCAAAGATTTTATCCATGTGATACAAAGATCCGTCCATTGGCTGAGATGCCCTTT
>Ga0105095_10001614_pt1 | contig 11931 bp, 11 predicted proteins | sample PPLLak2March2015_2_FD_79180 | JGI IMG/M metagenome (GOLD analysis project Ga0105095, IMG submission 79180) | Freshwater sediment microbial communities from Prairie Pothole Lake near Jamestown, North Dakota, USA - PPLs Lake P8 Core (3) Depth... | ecosystem: Environmental > Aquatic > Freshwater >... | reverse complement strand
CCAAGCGAATCTTTTCCATACTCTCTTCGATCCAGCTTATAGAGGTAAGATCGACCTCATTTTTCTTTTTCCCTAAGATCATTGTCCGAAAAGGATTCCGAATCAGGTGAAGATCCCCCAGCAAAGGATGGATAAGAAGGGGATATCCCTCGTGCACCTTTTTTCTACATTCCAGAATAATGTCCAAGGGGCTCCCATCAATCCATTGGGCTTGTGGGTATCGAGACAAAATTTTTGGATTGTTCGTTAATATCAACCGGCTCATTCCCTGTTATTTTCTTAAAAAGGGTCTTCAGATTTAAAAACAGTTTGCTCCTGAATTCTGGAGTGAAGGCCTATTAAAGCTGTTTTTAGAAGTCTTTTTCTGAGTACGAGTTCTTCTTTTTTCTCAATCTTCGGATCTCCGGTAGGATGGGGAATGGCTATGGCACGGACAATTCGATTTGCGCCCACCGTCAAAGCGATCGGGACAATTGCACAGATCTGAACAGCCGGTAGACCGGCCCTTTCAATCTCTTTTACCATCGTTGCCCCGCAACGAGTCCCCGTTCCTCAGGTAGAGGTGAGGATCACCCCATGAACCCCCTCCTTGAGGAGGAGCTCTCCAATCTCTCGACCATAGCGCACTGCAGATGCGACTGCGGTGACGTTCCCAACCGTCACATAGTAATGGTCATAGAGCCTTGCAAAGGCCCCTTCTTTTTCTAAAAGGCGGGCTGCATCTAAAGGAAGTACTCTATCCGGATCTTCATTGGCGTAGACAGGGTCATAACCTCCATGGGCTGTTTGATAGTCTTCTCCAGTGAGGTCGCTGGCATTCCCTATGAAATATTTGCAATACTTTGATGCATTGTGGGCTTCGATTCGGTCCGGATTTCCTTTAGGAACAATCCCGCCTTCTGTCACGAGGGCGATGACGGCCTTTGAAAGGTCTGCAATGGGTGGCGCGGGAACAACACGGTCAAACTGGGGAAGAGGGAGCTCTGTTTCAAAGGGTTCTCCCTTTAACTTTTTGAGCAGCATCTCGACAGCCCGCCTGGATCCGCGTTTCTCCGCCCTGACATTGATGCGGATCCCGCGGGTAAGGTATCCCTCCTCCTGAGGTGTCCCAATCGAGATGTCGCCGAGCATTTTTTTTGCCAATCCAACCATTTTAGGGATGACCATTTTCATCTCTCGAGTCGAGTCGCCTGTTTCAATGATGTAGATATCTTTGCGGGCGGAATCCACTCCGGGGTTGTTTGCATGCATGGCCGTTAGGACAGGGATGGAAAGATTTTTCTGTACCCCCATACACAGAACCGCACAGGCCATACCATAGCGACCGGCGGCGAATGCCGGTCCAGCAATGAAGAGGTCCGGTTTCACCTCTTCAACCCATTTTAATACGATCTGTCCAACCTCTTCGAGATGCTCGGCCGCATAATTATCCCCACAGAGAATCGTTCGAACAATCTCGAATTGCCCTCCGGAGGCCTCTTGAATCAACTTGCCCACCCCTACCGGTCCTTCTTTGATTTGTGGCGGAATCCCCGCTTTATCTTCTCCGCCTATCTGACCGAAGAACTGATTGACATAGTGAATAACCTTCGTTCTATTCATCATGATTTCCTTCTTTACTTAGACCGCGATGGTCTTCAGATTTTCACTTCCTACCTCCACCGTGGAACCCATGATGCCAGCAATCTCCATCTCAATTGAGCCATCTGAACGGAGACTTCCGGCATGACCTCCAGTAATCACTTCAATCGCCTCCAGATGACCGATCGTCTCTTCCATGGGGGGAAGGGTTACATATTGATTACCATTTCCGTTCGTCACGATCGCATCAGCCTCGGGCGTCACATCGGCCAATCCCTGCGAAGCGCCGTCACGGCCGGCATATTCATCTGTAACGAGAATCGTCTTAATCCCCTCTTTTTCAAAGAGACGAGCCAGCATCATTAAATCGGCTTCAGGATTCCCGCCCCCATCCTCTGAGACAATGGCTCCCTGGATGCCCAAGAACCTGACCATCTTGAGGACCTGGGTGCAGGTTCGCTCCTTGTCCATTAATGCGGTTCGAACGGGCATTGCGATGATACCGACCAAGCAGAGACTCTTGCCGTGTTCTGACAGGAGATCTTCCACAATCGGATTATTTTGCTGGTGATACGTGGTGTTCTTATGGCAAGGGGCAGCACAATTTCCACTGACGATGGCCCCGTCCATCAGCTCTGTGGGTGAGAGAAAGACGGGCAAGCTTCCCTGGGCATTCATGCCATAAATATAATTATCATGCAGCAGCCCCTGGGCAATCACCATATCGATATAGATCACCTTGGGCAAACCACGGTAAATGTCCCCCAGTTCCGGTCCTGTGGCCACCTGGAACTCCGTCTCTGTATCATAGGGGGATCGAGTTGCAGTGAGGCCAAGGTAGTGGGCTGCCTTAACTCCGGCTACCCGTACCGCCTCTTCATGTTCATGTTTCCCCAGATTCTCTAAGGGTTTCATGACCAAGACAACGTTTAGTTTTTTGGAGAAGAGGCTAAATTCAGCACCTGGCCCTGTCATGTCGATGAGACCTTCTTGGAAGTTGACAAGTTTTCCGCAGGTCACAACCGCTACCCGATCAAAGACATAGGTAATTCCAGTACCCACCGGTTCGGCCGTTCCCAGAAAGCCAGGGAATGTTGTCGATGTCCCCTCTGGCTTGGCCCGTGGCTCTAAAACATCTTTAACGGGAATAATTCGCTTCTTTTCTCCCGGCCTTGCAATTTTTATCTCTACAGATCTCAGGCGTTGATCTTCCTGTAGATATCTTGTGAGCTCTTCACAATTGATTCGCAAAATATGATTGACGACCTCCGACTTCTCTCCGAACATCACCTCCTCGATTCTTACTTTGCGTAGAAGGAGTTCATCCATCATGGGCCTCTCTCGACCTATTGAATTGATTCCAACACAAGGAGCCTGACCATCCGTTTATCGCGAGATTAGGGAATCCCTGATAATCTCTCTGATATTTTCTTCAAACTCCTCTTTCGGCCCTCTCTGTTTGATTTGCCCCATCTCGAGAAGATACATATAGTCTGAAACTTCAAGAGCTTTGAGGATATTTTGGTCTACCAAAAAGATGGTGGTTCCTCGTCCCTTTAGGGTTAAGAGGAAATCATAAATCTCTTTTACAATTTTTGGAGCCAATCCTTCTGAAGGTTCATCGATCAGCAATAGCTTCGGTTTGGTGATGATCTCCTTTCCGATGGAGAGCATCCGGAGAATTCCGCCGCTTAAACAATTGCTTTTCTCTTTCCTCCTCTCTCTGAGCAATGGGAAAAAGTCGTAAACTTCATTCAATCTTTGTTTTAATAAGTTTCTTTCCTGTCTAAAAATCCAAGCCCCCAGAAGAAGGTTATCTTCAATTGTGAGTTGGGGAAAAGTGTTGAATCCTTGAGGAACATAGCTCATCCCCATCCATTTTAATTGGTAAGGCAGACAATTCTGGATCTCATTACCTTCGTATAGGATTTTCCCCTGGGATGAATGGAGAAAGGCGAAAATGGCCTTGAGAAGGGTAGATTTCCCTGCCCCGTTGGGCCCGATCATCCCAGTGATGATCCCTTCTTTTATTTCAAGAGAGACATCCGTGAGGATATCAATCCCTTCCACATAACCGGATGTCATATTTTCAACCTTCAGCATCGGTGAGTTTATCCTCCAAGGTAAGCATCGATCACCGATGGATCATTTGCCACCTCTTCCATGGTTCCCTGAGAAATGATTTCTCCTCGATGGAGAACCGAGATTTGATGGCACAGATACTGAATGGTCGTCAACTCATGGCTGACGACGATAAAGGTGATCCCTTTTTCCTCGTTCATCTTTTTAATGGTCCTTAGGATGACACCCTTGATGATCTGATGGACTCCTGCAAAAGGCTCATCGAGTAAATAAAGGCGAATGTTCTTATTCATAAAGCCTCGAACAATCTGAAGCAGCATGTTCTGTCCTCCTGAAAGATTCTTGGCCGGTTCATCCTTTAACCGGGTCAGAAGGGCGAACTCGAGAAGTTCCTCCGCAAGCGCCTTTGCCTTGATCATGCTTTGGTTTTGCGTAAGTGCTGGGATCATCATGTTTTCAAGGACGGTCATATCTTTAAAAACTCGGGAAATTTGAAAAGTTCGCATAATTCCCTTACTGGCAATCACATAGGGCTGTAGGCCATCAATCCTCTCTCTGGAGAAGTAGATGGCTCCTTTGTCAATCTTATAATTGCCGGCGATGAGGTTGATCATCGTTGTCTTGCCAGACCCATTCGGTCCGATGAGCCCTTGAATCTCTCCCTCCTTAATGTTTAAGGAGACGTTATTTACCGCTCTCAAACCGCCAAAATCTTTCACCAAATTTTTTATATTCAGTAGTGGATGGTTTTGGCTGTTCACTATTCCCTCGCTATCTTTGCCTCGGCTCCATTTTCTGAAGGCCAGAAACAGGGTTCCTGCCTTTTCTTTGCCGAATCCGTTGGACCCCTTGTCTTAAAAATTCCATGACCCCCCCATTAAAAAACCGCATGATGAGTATGACCACCAAAGCGAGAATAATCATCCGAATTTCAGGCCATTTTTTTAAAACCTCGGCAAGAAAACGAACGGATATGGTTCCCACCACCGGTCCTGCTTGACTTCTCATGCCGCCGATAACCACGAAAATGATGATAAGAGACATTTCATAGAAATCACCCGATACAGGGCTGATCAATCCTGTAAAATGACCATAAAGGGTTCCAGCGACACTGGCAAAAACACTCGCCACCATAAAGGCAAAGACCTTCCAGCGAACCGTATTGACGCCCATCGCCTGAGCGGCCACCTCATCATTCCGAATGGTTCTAAGATAGTAGCCGATCCGTGAACGCATGATGATGGCGATCACGATAATCGTTAGAATAGCAAAAGCCAAAAAGAGATAATAGTAAGGAATAGGGTTCATGGTCTTAAAAAATAAGGGCGCGTTGAGTCCTCTATCTCCACCGGTGAATTCAAAATCCATTCGGATATAGGTCTTGACAATTTCTGCAAAGGCCCAGGTGGTCAGGGCAAGATAAATGCCCCGCATACGTAAACATAGAATACCCAGTAGCAAGCTGATGAAGGCAGTGAATATCCACGAGGATGCCATACTCATCCATAAGGGGATGCCTGTTTTAATAATTAAGAGAACCGATGTATAGCTACCGATCATAGCAAAGGTATGGTGGCTAAGAGAGAATTGACCTGTATAACCCCCCAGCAGATTCCAGGTAACGGCCATGATCACGTAATAAAAGGTGAGGGTGAGGGCATAGATCCAGTAGTCGGCAAGGTAAAAGGGAAGGATCATGGCAATTAAAAGAGGAAGGAATAATCCTGAGTATTTTAATTTATGTTTTAACACTACACGCTCCGCTCGGGTTTCCCGAACAGTCCATAAGGTTTTATCAATAAAATAAGCATGAGGAGCCCAAAACCGTAAATATCAACAAAGGAAGGGTTGATAAAGGCTGCGCCGAGGCTTTCAGCTATTCCGATCGAAAGGCCAGCGACAAGGACACCTGGGATCGAACCCAATCCGCCAATCACGATGATTTCGAATCCTCTTACGGTGGGGATGACACCGCAAAGAGGGTAAACGAGGATGACTGGGGCTAAAAGGGCTCCACCTGCTCCGGCCAAGGCAGTTCCAATACCAAAGGCGATCATATCGAATTTCAGAACATCGATTCCGGCTGTCAGGACTCCAGATCGATTCTGGGATACCGCTTGGAATGCTTTCCCGATCCATGTTCTTTTCAAAAAATAAAAGAAGAGAGCGAGAATAGCGATGGTTCCAATAAACGCAATAAAATTGTTTCCGCTTAAAGGAAGTGGACCGATACGGGTGGGAGGGGCGTAATCAGGTGGCGTATAAATATAAGGGCCTCCTATGAAGATCGCAAGATTACGAAACAGAATGGCCATGGCAATGGTGACAATGGTGGCATATTCGGTCTTTTCCTCTACCATGCCGACAAACATGGGTTTAATCAGGATCTTCTGTACGAAGGCTCCCAGAAAGAATGTGCAAAAGGCCACGATGAAAACACCGATATACCAGTAACGGGGTCCCAAAACAGTGACGATCAAAAGATACTGGACATAGGCGCCGATCATGAAAAATTCGCCTATGGCCCAGTTGATGACCTTCATGATTCCATAGATAAAATTGACCCCCAAGGACATCAAGCAATAGAGGACGCCCATGATGATCCCCGAGATTAAAAATTGCATGAAGAGCTGGGTATCGATGCTCTTATCTCCTTTGGGATGAGAATTAAGATGCCCCTCCAGAATTGAGAGCCTTTGCTCTCAAGTTCTGAAGGGGCCAATGGGGTTTGTCACTGACGCGATCAATCGCCTCTGTGAATTATGGACTCAGGATTTTTCCACTCCCGCCCAAAGAGGGAGGCCATACAGTAGTAGATTCCCTGCTCGGTTGTCTTGGTTTCGTCATTTGAAGGATAAGATGGGGGGGTGAAACATTATGCCACCTCATCCCCGGAGGTTCCTCAAACTTCACTTTACCGACCCAATCAGTGAACGTTCCAGTACGGAGAGCTTGAATAACATCTTTAGGCTCAGCCGATTTGGCAAAATTCACGGCTTGGGCTACGACCAAAACTTGGCCAAAAACGTTCAAACTATAGAATGTAGGATCCTCTTTGTACAATTCGATATACTTAGGGATCATCCAGTTCCCTGAAGGGGTAACAGGCATTCCCGGTTTATAATAGATCGTATAGAGGATGTAGTTGCCCTTATCTCCTACTGCGTCCCAAAATTCTGTTCGGGTCGGCCAGTCATAACTGGCGAGCATCGGAACCTTGGGGAAAAGGCCCACATCAAAGGCCTGTTTGGCCAACAGAAAGGCATTCGGTCCAACCCCTACATTGATGAGCAGCTGCGGATTCCATGCTTTTATAATCAAGAGCGAAGGCGTCAGGTCGATGCTCGTTCTTGGGAAGATGATGCCTTTGACTTCAATTCCTTCTCTCTTCCCGATTTCTTTGAGCCATTGGTCAAACCCTGTGCCGTAGTCTGTGTCTTCCGACATGACCGCCACTCGCTTAAATCCCATCTTTTTTGCAAATTCCATGAAAAACTCACACCTCGGTGGAGTGAGGCTCATGATGCTGAATATAGTGGGATACATTGATTCCGTAATCTTTGGAGATGAAGCACCTGTCGAAAATAATGGCACCCCCAATTCTTTCGCCACTTCGTTCACCGCAAGGCATACGGAACTATGAAATTGCCCTGCCACCGCTACCACTTTGTCTTTTGTCACGAGTCTTCGGTAGCCCACAACTCCCTCTGCCGGAATGCCCTGGTCATCCTCCACGGCCAATTGGAAGGGCCTTCCGCCCAAAACACCTCCCATCACCTCATTCACATATTTGACCCCTAATTCTGCTCCCCAAAGGATCCTTTTACCAGAGGCGGGATCCCCGGGTGGTGAAAGAGGGATTAAAATCCCCATTTTTACCGGTTCCTTTGATTGTGCCAGAGCCATTGAAGTAATGGTGTTCTCCATGATTAAGATAACCCCGATCAACAAAATGACCATCCACATTCCTTTTTTGAATCTCATTTGACTACCTCCTTTCTTCGTTTCATCCTATTCCCTTTTCTTCTATCCTTTTCCCCTCACATCTTGACCCCCTGTTTTCGGGCGAATTCGTGAAACTTCTTCCTCAATTCCATAGCCTGTTCATAGGAATCTTCTATGGTGATCACCCTGCAATCAATATTGAGCATTTCTTTAAAAGTGTCGTAGGATTCATCTGTCACCACCACATCGCCATTGTCCTTTATCTCCTGGATCCCATCGTGTTGTTGTGCCTCCAGATTATACTCTCTGGCTTGTTGAATGGTCAACCCTTTAGGTAAAACGACTTCCGCACCCTTGCGGCTCAATCTTACTGGATAACCCCCTTCTAATCCCTGGGGTCCCGGGGCATGGGTTATTTCTCCGGTGTCATTAGAGATAGCCATAATATTTTTCAGGCATGAACCAGCCACGACAAACTGGCCATGGCGTCCGATTGGCCTCATCCCCCGTTTAGGAAGTTCAGCGATAAATTGTTTCATATCACCCAATTGGTTTGTCACGTCTTCTTTACCCACATAGATTCTCAGATAAAAGGGGACATCGGAGCCTGTCCCATAACGGCACCAATAATAAGCATGGTAATGATGAGCCACCAATTCCACTCCAACATTTCTCATGGGAACACTTAATAGCTCTGAGGTAGCTTTTTGGATATAGGGAACGGCAAGATCCATATTTCCAATCCCTACGGTTGGGGCCAAGCCAACTCTGTCAAGGCTGGGATGGGTGGCATCTGGATAAGAAGTATTTATTACATAGGGATCGATCCCGGAAAGTTTAACAGCCTTCATCAGCTTTGCTGTGAGGGCAAGATGCATCGCTGTCCAGGGTCCGATCGCACATTTGTCTTTATAGATTCTGGCATTGACTTCTGGAGGTAGTTCATTGACCACCCACCAGGATTGCAGGGTCGTCCCATTGCATATGATCGTGGGATTGATTTTTTTAATTAACTCTGCCGTTTTTTCAATGTTCAGAATATCGATTTGATAAAACTTGATATTCGGATACAATCCCATATAGGAAGCCCCTTCAATCGCGCTGTTGGTTTTTCTAAGGCCCCAATCCGCGTTCGAATCCGCCGTCACAATTTCACAGATCCCTGGGATCCTGGACATAAATTCCAGTACGATTCCCCCCAATTCTCCAATGCCGATGAGCATGATCTTTTCTATTTCTCTGGACATAAGTTCCCCCTATTACGTAATTGAGGTGATCATATCAAAATACCTCCGATTGATTCAAGGATTTTAATTTACCATTTTCCTTTTAGCGTGGCATAATTCCCTGGTAACTTGTCCGCACTACGGCTTCATACACCATATTGGTCAAAGTGGTGATATCAAAAATAGGGATATTGACTTTTTGTTGAATCGAATGGGCAAAGGGGGGGAGATCCGTGCACTCTATGACAAGGGCACCCATCTCGGGATTTTCCTTAGCAAGGTTGGTCACTACGAAAAGGACTTCTTTTTCAAGTCTATCCACGTCCATTTCCTTTTTTCTTCCCCAAAAAATGGTTTCAGAGAATTCCTCCTGGTCATCCATTCCTGCTATGCAGACAGGCACAGACTCCGCCCCTACGGCACGAAGATGATCCTCTTTCAGTTTACTTTTTCTTGCCGTTAAGATCCCGACCTTTTGCTCCCGTCTCAGCATACGATGAACCATCGGGACCTGAATCAGGCTCGATATGAAAACGGGTATGTTCACTGCCTCTGCGAGCTCCCTTTGAAAAAGAACCATGAACCCACAGCTCCCTGTAATGGCTCGAACCCCTTCCTGTTCCAGTTCACGAACTGCTTCTATGAAAGGCGTGAGAAGGCTTGGATCTTGTTGGCTGATAAGCCTCTCAATACTTGCTCCCATGACGACCTTATAAAGCACCGGGAACTTGAACGTTGATGCATTTCTAAGAATCCCAGGAACTTTTGCATGGTAAGCTTCGAGGCACAGAACGCCGATTGGAATCCCACATATGCTAAACCTCTTGGCCATATTTGGAATAATCACTGTAATTTTACCTCCTTTTTTTCTATTGGTTGTTCGCCCTTCTTCCCTCCTGATCCATTATCCCTTCCAGACCAACTGTATCTTCCCCAAAATGTTCAAGGGTCTGAGCTGTATCAAACGAAATTCTGGTGTTTTTTAAAGGTTCAATTAGGCTTTCACCTACGCTCGATTTTGTATCCAGAGCTTTCAAGGTCCCAGCAATCGGTTGTCTCTTTTGAAAGTTTTTCCTTCCGGATACGCTCTGTTGGAGTTTTTTCAAAAAAATCCACAAAAGTCACATAACGTGGTATTTGATAATAGGCCAAAAGGGATTCGCACCAATTTATGATTTCAAGAGGTTCGAGAGTTGAACCGGCAACACACTTTATAAAGGCTTTCAGCTCTTGCTCCCCCACATCCGCATCGACCCCGATCACGGCACTTTCCTGAATTTTTGGATGGGAGTTCAGTACACGCTCTACCTCCCATGCGGAGATGTTTTCGCCGCGTCGACGGATACTATCTTTCTTGCGCCCTTTGTAATAAAAATCCCCTTCTTCGTCGTAACACCCTAAATCTCCGGTATAAAGCCAACCATCCCGAAATGCACTGGCAGTTGATTCAGGGTTTTCGAGATAACCCTGTGTGATCAGTCCTGGTTCCTTCCCACGAATGACAATTTCACCAATCTGTCCAGGGTCTAATGGTTTCCCTTCATCGTCAACAATTTTAACCTCAAAATAGGGATAAGCTTTTCCAATAGATCCAATTTTCCCTGTTTTATTGATTGTGGAAAAACCGGATGCCTCGGTCAAGCCGTAGACTTCTTGGATCCTTACACCGAATCGGTTTTGAAACGCTCTCCAGCCGTTGATGCTGCACCCCCCGCCAAAAGCGAGTTGGATGCTGTGATCCTTATCGTTTGGACTCGCAGGGTATTTCAACAGAATGTCAATGATACCTCCAAGGTAATGCATTTTCGTCACTCGGTACTTCCTGATCTGGTCCCAAAAACGGGATGCACTAAATTTCGGTATAATCGCTAATTTCACTTGTTCCATGAGTGCGAGGATACACATCTGGACGCCACTGTTGTGATAAAGAGGTTCCCAGAGCAGAAAAACATCCCCTCGGCGGACTTCTGAGGCAATCGCAGCCCCTCTTGTAAAGGTCATGAGCATCCGTTCGGTCAACAGTACCCCTTTCGGTTCGCCCGTTGTACCGGAAGTAAAACTAATGCAGCGAATCTCGTCCAACGTCGGGGTAGGGAGCGGCGGGGGTGTCTCTGCTCCGGTGACTGCAGAAAAATCCATCATCCTCATTCGGTCCGATGGACTCACCATGTTAGAAGCATTACGGACAATAACCGTCTTTGTATTTTTATCAGCCAAGACAGGCCCCAGGCGATCCCAAAATTCCCCATCTGCGATGACTGTATGAGAGGCAGATTTTTTGAATAGAAAGTCAAGGCTGGGTCCCCGTAAGTTCACATTGACAGGGACCCAAACAGCACCGAGCTCCGCAAGGGCAAAGATTGTAAAAATGTGGTCCGGATGGTTCCCGAGCATCACGGCGACATGTTGCCCTGGGGTAACCCCGGCCTCCGTAAGGCCATTTGCCAAACGGTTCACACACGCCTGCAACGTGCTGAAAGAAATTTCCCAATCCTCATGGACCCCAAAGACCCAATCGGGTGTGGAGTATGCACGATATTCCAATAACTCACGTATCGTCCTATATTCCATGTGTCGATTGCATTTCATCCTGCAGAAGTCTTACCGTTTACTTCAGCCATTTTACATTTTACAAATCATGGATTTCTATTGGGGACCATTCATTGTAATCGAAGGGCTCCTGCAGTCCCCAGCCCATTAATATAATGACGGATTTCTTTCCCCTCAAGGGGTTTATCCTTAGGATATAAACCCAACACTCAAGGTTTAACTGTTCGCTTCTCAAGAAACTTTTTCATTACTCTTTGAGGTTCTCCAGTTCCATATGCTTCACGATCTATTCTTGCAGCCGCTTGGAGAACATCTTCTAAGCCCTTTTCCAATACCTCCCGGAACCGTTGCTTGGTAAGACGCATCGCCAGGGGGGGTTTCGATGCAAGAAGTCTTGCCATATTAAGTGCTTCGGTCATCAGTTCCTCTTGAGTAACGAGCTTATGTATCAGCCCAATACGGTAGCATTCTTCAGCATCCATCATCCGGCCCGTTAAAGCCAGTTCAATGGTTCGAGAAAGTCCCAGCATTTCTTTCATGATCCATG
>Ga0105095_10001612_pt1 | contig 11932 bp, 8 predicted proteins | sample PPLLak2March2015_2_FD_79180 | JGI IMG/M metagenome (GOLD analysis project Ga0105095, IMG submission 79180) | Freshwater sediment microbial communities from Prairie Pothole Lake near Jamestown, North Dakota, USA - PPLs Lake P8 Core (3) Depth... | ecosystem: Environmental > Aquatic > Freshwater >... | reverse complement strand
GTGGGCACCGGCCTCGCGCTGGCCGCGGCCGTGCTGCTCGCCTACGTCCCGAAGCTGCCGGTGTCGTACGGTCCGGCCGCGAGCGGGCTCGCGCACGGCGGCGTCCGCATCACGCCCGGGACCAATCGTCGACTGAAGGCGTTCGCGATGGCCCAGATCGCGTGCTCGTTCGTGCTGCTCTCGGCCGCGGGTGCGCTGCTCGCGACCCTCGTCGCCCTGCAGGCCAGGGACACCGGCATCGACGTGCGGCGGGTGCTGGCCATCGACGTGCCGGTGCCCATCGAGGCCTTTGGCCCGAAGTCGATCGCCTTCTATGAGGAGGGCATGCGGCGCATCAGAACGCTTCCCGGGGTCGAACATGTTTCGGCGGGCAACGTCGTGCCATGGCGCGACATCGGTACGTTCGGGCCCTTCTCGTTCGCGGCAGAGGGGCACGTTCTCTCCGAAGGGGAGGAACCGCCGCATGCGCTGCTGCGCATCGTCTCCCCGGGCTACTTCGCGACGCTCGGCGTGCCGCTGGTCGCTGGCCGCGACTTCACCGACGACGACCGCGGCGGCCGTGAGGCGGTGGCGATCGTGAGCCACAGCGTGGCCGCCCGCCTGTTCCCGGACGGGAACGCCCTGAATCGCCGCGTGTGGTGGACCGATCCGATTTTCGGGCAGGCGCCGCGCCGCATCGTCGGCGTCGCGGGCGACGTGAACGACCAGCAGGTCGCGCCAGGCCGCCCGACCTTCACGATCTATCACCCGTTTCGACAGATACCTGCCGCCGGCCGGATCTTCGTGCGGACAGCAGGCGATCCGTACGTGCTCGTGCCCACCATCACGCGGATCATTCGCGAGATCGCGGCGGACCAGCCGGTGGAGCGCGCCGCCACGCTCGAGGACGTGCGTGCCGACGTGCTGGCGCCCGATCGCGTGAACGCTTTCGTGGTGGCCGGCTTCGCCTCCGTCGCGCTGCTCGTGGCGGTCGTTGGCGTGGCGGGTGTGCTGGCGTTCTCGGTGAGCGCCCGCACGCGCGAGTTCGGCGTGCGGCTGGCGATGGGGTCCACTCCGCGCGAGTTGCTCGTCGGAGTCCTGCGGGAAGGCGCCGCTATCGTGCTGCCGGGCCTGGCTGCGGGCGCGGCTGCGGGCTACGTGCTGACGAGCACCGCCGCGACCTTTCTCGGCACCGTGCAACTGCCGGGCCTGCTGCCGCTTCTCGGCGCGGCGGCGGTGCTCGTCGGCGCGGCCGTGCTCGCGTCGCTGATGCCCGCGGCGCGAGCATCGCGGGTGGACGTCTTACAGGCGCTCCGAACGGAGTAGACCGGGAGAAACAGCATGACCATCCCTCAGTCGGACGAGACGACTCTCCGAACGCCGCTTCGCCTGTGGCCCGGCCTGGTGGCCGCGGCGCTCATCGTGCCGAGCCTGCTGGTTCCCCTCGTCGTGGAAGGGACCGGCGCCTTCGGGCTGCTCGGCGGCGCGATGGGCGCGGTCGTCGCCATCGTGTGGTGGCTGCTCTTCAGCCGGGCGCCGTGGTCCGAGCGCGTGGCCGCGATCCTGGTGATGGCCGGTGTGCTGGCGGTGACCTGGGGTTTCGTGCATCCCTCCGTCGCCAACGGCTTCATGCGGCAGATGCCGCTCGTCTTCGGCACGCCGATCCTGGCACTGGCGCTGGTCACCTGGGCCGCGGGCGTGAGGACGCGGTTCTCCGGCGTAGCCAGGCTCGTCTCCATGGCCGCCTGCGTCGCGCTGGCCGGTAGCATGCTCACGCTCGTCCGGACCGGCGGCATCACCGGAGATGCCGACTCTGACCTGCACTGGCGATGGACGCCGACACCGGAAGAGCGTCTGCTGGCCTCGCCAGCGGCCCCGGCATCCGCCCGGGCCGATGCAGCCCCCGCACGTGATGCACCCTCCAGCACCCGCCCGCACCTGCCACCTTCCTCACCCGCGGCACCTGACATGACACCGGGCGCGACACCTCCGGCAAGCGCCCCTGATGCACCCGCCAGCACGCGCCCTCGCTCCAGCGCGGACATGGGAGCTTCGGCGGCGCAGGCCCGACCGCACCCGCCCGCACCTGCCATGAGCGCCGACTGGCCCGGCTTTCGCGGACCCGGGCGGGACGGCGTCGTTCGCGGCGTGCGGATTGCGACCGACTGGTCGACGTCTCCGCCCGTCGCGTTGTGGCGCAGCCCCATCGGACCGGGCTGGTCGTCCTTCGCCGTCCGCGGGGATCTCGTCTACACGCAGGAGCAGCGTGGAGAGAACGAGGTCGTCTCCTGCTACCGGCTGAGCACCGGCGAGCCGGTGTGGCGGCACGACGACGCGGTGCGCTTCTGGGAGTCGAACGGCGGCGCCGGCCCACGCGCGACGCCGACCCTGCACGACGGCCGCGTCTACACGATGGGCGCAACCGGTATCGTCAACGCGCTCGACGCCGCGAGCGGTTCGGTCGTCTGGTCGCGCAATGCAGCCACCGACACCGCCAAGACGATTCCGGACTGGGGCCTCGCAGGCTCGCCGCTGGTGATCGGCGATCTCGTCATCGTCGCCGTCGCTGGCCAGCTCGCCGCCTACGACGTCCGCAACGGCGACCCGCGTTGGATGGGCCAGCCGGGCGGCGGTGGTTACAGCTCGCCGCATCTCGCCACCATCGACGGCATCCCGCAGGTCGTGCTGCTCAGGGGTGCGCGCACCATCAGCGTCGCGCCGGCCGATGGTGCTCTCCTCTGGGAGCACTCATGGCAGCCGGCGGTCAGCATCGTCCAGCCCGCGGTGGTTACCGGCGGGAACGTCCTCATCGCCTCCGGCGATGCCATGGGCGGGCTGGGCATGCGCCGCCTCTCGGTTGCGCACGGGTCCGCTGGCTGGACCGTCGAAGAGCGATGGACCTCGCGCGGCCTGAAGCCGTACTTCAACGATTTCGTCGTGCACGAGGGCCACGCGTACGGATTCGACGGCAGCATCCTCGCGGGTATCAATCTCGAGGACGGCGCGCGCGCGTGGAAGGGTGGGCGCTACGGCCACGGCCAGATCCTCCTGCTGCCGGAGCAGGACCTCCTGCTCGTCCTCTCGGAGGACGGTGAGCTGGCGCTGGTCTCGGCCACGCCGGACCGATTCACGGAGATCGCCCGCATCCCCGCGCTCGAGGGCAAGACCTGGAACCACCCGGTGCTGGTCGGCGACGTGCTGCTGGTGCGCAACGGCGAGGAGATGGCCGCGTTCCGGCTCTCGCCGCAGGATCGCTGACCGCGCACGGTTCCCATTCTGTGATGCTCGAAGCCCTGCAACAGGAAGGCCGCGCCACAGCCGAGGGCGAGCCCCCTCGCGTCGCCGGGCGGAGTATCCTGATCTGAGCGGATCAGGTTGGCACGGGAACTACTGAGCAGGCAGGCATCATGAACACGCTCACGACGGCCGTCCCCAGCAGTCGCGCGCTCGGCTCGTCGGCCACGGCCGACGGCGTCCACTTCGGCGTCTGGGCGCCGCATGCGGATGCGGCGTGCGTGGTCGGCGACTTCAACGCCTGGAAGCGCGACGCCCACGCCATGCAGCGTGCCGAGGACGGCACCTGGTGGGCCCTTCGTGCCCGCCGCGACGCCGGGCCAGGAATACCGCTTCGAGCTGCGCGCGGGGGATCACTGGCTGTCTCGGATCGACCCGCGCGCCCGGGCCGTCACCCATTCGATGGGCAACGGCATATCTGCGCGCCGGCCTTCGACTGGGGGAACGATGCGCCGGTGGTGCACCCGTGGCACACCATGGTGATCTACGAGATGCACGTGGGCACGGTGGGTCGTGCCCCGGACGCCACCGCGCCCGCGACGTTCGCCGATGCGGTCCGCGTGCTCGATCACCTCGTGAAGCTCTCGTGAAAGAGGCGCACGCCCGGGGCCTGGGCGTCATCCTCGATGTCGTCTACAACCACTTCGGCCCCGACGATCTGCACCTGTGGCGGTTCGATGGCTGGTCGGAGCACGACGGCGGCGGGATCTACTTCTACAACGATCACCGGGCGTCGACGCCGTGGGGCCGCACGCGGCCCGACTACGGGCGGCCGGAAGTACGCGCCTTCATCCGCGACAACGCGCTGATGTGGCTCGAGGAGCATCACGTCGACGGGCTCCGCTTCGACATGACGCTCTACATGCGCACCGTGGACGGAGAAGGCTCGGAGTCGCTCCCCGACGGCTGGTCGCTCGCGCAGTGGGACGCCCGGTTCGTCCATCCCGTCCGGCAGGCCGTCATTGCCGCCGACGATGACCATCGGTCGATGCACGCGGTGGCGGGGGCGCTGAAGCCGGCAGCAGGTGACGCGTTCCGTCGCGTCATCTACTCGGAGTCGCACGACGAAGTGGCCAACGGCAAGGCGCGCGTGCCGCACGAGATTGCGGGCGGCGCCGTGGCGGACTGGTTCGCGCAGAAGCGCTCGACGCTGGCCGCCGCGCTGGTCTTCACGGCGCCGGGGATTCCGATGATTTTCCAGGGCCAGGAGTTCCTCCAGGGCGGCTGGTGCCCCAGGTTGACGACCACGACAACGGCGTCCTGCCGGTCCTTGCTGGTGCCAGTCGAGCGCGGAGTCGTCGCGGAACCCAGCGGCTCGAGGACTACGCCATCGGCTTTCCGCCCACGCGCCTGCCATCGGTCCGGCTCAACACCGATTCGGCCCATTACAGCGAGGCCTTCCAGGGTGAGGGCCCGGCGCGAGCCGTGGCGATCGACACGCCCGGTGACGGATTGCCGGCCAGCGCCGTTCTGACGCTGCCCGCGTATTCCGTGCTCATCCTGTCGCCCGAGAGCGTCTGACCCGCGGGTGTCAGCGGCTGGCCGCGGACTGGAAGTAGAAGTCGAGCATCGCGGTCAGCGGCGCGGCATTCCCCCGCAGCCGGCTCCGAAGCGCGGCACCTTCCCAGCAGTCGACCAGCAGGTTGGCCATGCGCCGCGGATTCGAATCGGCCGGGATGTCGCCGCGTTTCCGAGCCTTTTCCAGGCAGGCGGCGAGACGCTCGGCGATCTCGGAGAAGCACCGCTCGATCCTGCGTCGGAACACGTCGTTCACGCCCGACAGCTCCTGTCCGAGTCCGCCCAGCAGGCAGCCCATGTAGCCCTCTTTCCGGTAGCTCTGCTGCGTCAACTCGAAGAACCGGCGCACCCGCTCGAGCGGAGGACGGCCCTCGTCGCCCAGGCACGCCTCGAGGCCCTCGTGGACCTGCCCCATGTACTGATCGATGACCTGGAGCGCGAAGTCCTCCTTGTCCTTGAAATGATGGTAGAAGGAGCCCTTCGGGGTACCCGTCGCGGCCAGCAGCGCCTGGATGCCCAGGTCGTTGTAGCCATGCTCGAGCAGCATGGCCAACCCCGCATCGAGCAGGCGCTGCTTGGTCGGATGCGCCGGCTGCACTAGCCCTTGACCTTCTCGATCATGTGGTTGATGACGTGGGTGTGCTCGCGCTGGGGACTGAACATGACGATCTCCGCGTCGGCGTCGACCTTCACGTTGTGCCCGGGCGGCCAGTAGAACAGATCGTTCGCATTCACGGTTTCCTGCGCGCCGTTCGCATCGGTGGTCGTGATCTGGCCGCGCAGGACGAATCCCCAGTGGGGGCACTGGCAGCGGTCGCCTTCCAGCCCCAGGAAGAGCGGCGTGGTGTCGACGCCCGCCGAGAGGGTGAAATACTCGCCGCTGATCCTGCCGTATCCGCTGGCGTCGCCAAAATCCGTTCGCTGACGGATGACGGCACCGGGAATCTCCATCCTGACGTCCACGTTGTCCTTGGCCACGCGCATGGTCGTGTCTCCTTCTGCCGGGGGTTCGCCGTTGAGTAGACCAATCGGTCTAGTTCCACCGCAGGATACACCCGTCACCGGTGCTGTCAACAGCGCGTTGAATCGCTCAGGAGGCCAGCTGAGCGCGGTGCGCCGCGGCCTTGTCGGGCTTGCCCCACGCGTCATAGAGCTGCACGAGGCGCGCGATGGTGGCCTTCATCTCGGGCTTGCGGGGCGCGGGCATCGCCTCCAGGTCCCGGCGAGCCTCGAGCAGCACCGCCTCGGCCTCGTCGTAGCGCCCAAGGCCCGTCAGCGCGGCGCCGAGCAGGCTCTTCGTGGCACCGACACTCCAGTCGTCTTCGGAGAGGATGCGTCGACGGTTCGGGACCACCTCGGGCGACAAGGCCCGAATCCGGAGGCCTTCCCTGAGCAGCGCCTCGGCGGCAGCGGGTTCCCTTCGCGCCAGGTACACGGACGCGAGGTTGATGGTGTAGATCGCCACCAGTTGATGGTCGCCGCCGAGCACCGGGACTGCGATGTCCAATGCCTCCCGCAGCGCGGACGCCGCCGCGGCGTGCTTCCCCTGCGCGAGCCACACGTGTGAGAGGCTGTTGAGCGACGTGGCCACCACGGGGTGCTTGTCGCCGAGCGACTTCCGCTGGATGTCCATGGCTTGTTGAAACAACGATTCGGCGGACGCGAAGTCGGCCCTGCCTGCGGCGACCAGTCCGAGGTCGTGCAGGGTCATGGCCGTGTTCGGGTGATCGTCCCCGCGCGTCTTGCGGTTCAACTCCAGGCACTGGCGAAGAAACGACTCGGCGCCGGAGAGATCGCCATTCAGCCGCAGCACCGACGCGACGTCGCTCAGGCTCACGGCCGTTTCCCGATCATCCTCCCCGAGTACCTTTCGCCTGATCGCCAGGGCTTCGCGGTGAAGCGGCTCGGCGCGCGCGTTGAGCCCCTGGTCCTGGTAGACGCGCCCGAGCTCGGCAAGCGTCACGGCGACCTCGCGGTGCTCCGGCCCATGGATCCTGCGCCGCATGCTGAGCGCCTCTTCGAGGCTGCTTCCTGCCGTGGCGTAGGCCCCCTTCTCCGCCAGCAGCGCGCCGAGATCGTTGAGCGTCAGGGCCAGGCGCGGGTGCTCGGTCCCGTACACTGCCCGTCCGCTGGCAAGCGCCTGTTCAAGCAGGGCCTGCGCCTTGTCGAAGGCGCCAAACCGGCGATAGAGCCGTCCCATCACCGTCAGGATCTCGGCCTGCGCCTCGGGCTGACCCTCGAGCTCCTTCTGCATCTGCGCGGCGCCCGCGTCGAGCAGCCCCCGGACGGTCAGTCCTTCGCCCGTCGCACGGTTGGCGATGGGATCGGCGCCCGTGAGCAGGCCGGTCAGCGCCTCGCTGATCCTGGCCGCCTTCGCAGCTTCCTTCTGCGCGCGGTCGCGCTCGGCCGAGAGCCGGATCGTGTAGATCGCGGTCATCCCGACAATCAGCACGACCACGGCGACGGAGGCAGCGACCCCGCGGACGTGGCGCTGGACGAACCGGACGGTCCGATACCGCAGCGTGTCCGATAGCGCGCCGATCGGTTCGTGGCGCAGGGAGCGACCGAGGTCGTCCGCCATGGCCGTGACCGAGGCGTAACGCTCCGACGCGTTCTTCTTCAACGCCTTCGCCACGATGGTATCGAGATCGCCACGCAGGGCCCGGCTCAACCTGCCTGGTGTCGTCCGGCACTGAGTGGCATGGTGCGCGAGCGCCTCGTGCGGCTCGTCCTGGCTCACCACCGCGTCGGACACGCGCGGCGGGTCGGTCTCGACAATCGCGCGGATGAGCGTGGCCGGCGTGTGGAGGGCACGGCCCGCGGGATGCTGACCGCTCAGCAGCACGTAGAGGAGCACGCCGAGCGCATACACGTCGGTCGCCGTCGTGACGTCTCCTCCGGACAGCTGCTCGGGCGCGGCAAACTCCGGCGTCAGCGCCGCGCCGCCCTCGCGCGTGAGCGCACTCTGTCCAGCCGACGACGTGGCGTCCCACTCGGCATTCCGCTCGATGAGCTTCGCGATGCCGAAATCCAGCAGCTTGACCTGGCCATCGACGCTGACCAGGACGTTGGCCGGCTTGATGTCACGGTGCACGACCAGGTTCGCATGGGCGTGGGCCACGGCCTCCAGTACGTCGAGGAACAGGCGCAGCCGCGCGTCGACGCCGAGCGCGTGCTGGTCGCAGTACTGGTCGATGCGCTGGCCGTCCACGTATTCGAGGACCAGGTACGGCTGGCCCGTCGGCGAGACGCCGGCGTCGATGAGGTGCGCGATGCGCGGATGCCTCACACGGGCGAGGATGGTGCCCTCGCGCGTAAATCGCTCTTCGCCGGCGCGGCCGATGAGCGCGGTGTTCAGCAGCTTGACGGCGGCCCGGCCCTCGAAGCGGCCGTCGCAGCGCTCGGCCAGCCAGACGCTGCCCATGCCGCCCTGGCCAATGGGTGACACCAGCCGGTAAGCGCCCAGTACCTGCCCTTCGAGCGATGGCATGGGCGCCAGCCCCGGGGCGAGCGCCGCGCCCTCCATGAATCCCGACTCGTGGACCAGGTCCTGCTCGACCAGCATCGCCCGCAGGTCCGTGGCCAGGTCCGCGTCGCGCGCGCCCACAGACGCCAGCCATGCCGCCCGGTCCGCGGTCGGCAGATCCAGCGCCTCGTCCAGGTACGGACTGAGGGCGCGCCAGCGATCAGGGTTGAGTGACGGCATGGATGCCCATGGCGGCCGGTTGCGCGGCGATCGCATGGTGCAGGTAGAGGCGGCCCTTCTCCCAGTTGCGCTGAATCGTCCGCTCCGAGACGCCGCGCATCGCCGCGATCTCGATGAAGGAGAAGCCGCAGAAGAACTTCAGGTCGACGATCTCGGCCAGGTCCGGCTCGACGGTGGCGAGCTCATCGAGCGCGTCGCCGATCTGCGTCAAGGCCTCGGGGTTGGCCACACTGTAGGCGTGGTCGGTGCCGAGCGCCGTGAGCGCGAAGAGGCCGCCGCGCTTCGCCGACCGCCGGCGCCGCACATCATCGATGATCAGCCCGCGCATCACCCGGGCAGCGTACGCCAGGAACCGCGCGTGATCGACGAACACGGTGCCTTCGGTGCCGGACATCGAAAGGTAGGCCTCGTGCAGGACGGTCGTCACCCCGAGGCCGGACACGGACCCTCGCCGGTGCACCTCCCGTCGTGCGAGGCGATGGAGCTCGGCGTACAGGGTGTTGAACAGGCCATCAGCGACAACGGGCTCATCGACGACGGCGCCGGGCGCTTCGAGTGTTGTATTCATGACGTCCCAAGGTCCCCCAGAACCGTTAATCGGAAAGGGCGGGCAGAAGCCGCCACAGCCCGCGCCGGGCGAAACAAAGGAGAATCCGGGCTCGTGTCGATGCTGCCCGAGTATACGGCGCATGCGAGGGGCCACGGGCTGCGCTATAGTCTGCGCAATCCGCTATAGTCTGGCGATCGACCGATCGTGGCCCTCCGGCCACTTACCGTGCTGGCGAGGTGATGGATATGTCTCAGCAGACGGTGTCCCGTCGCAACTTCATCAAGGGCGTCATCGGCGGGAGCGTGGCGGTGTCGTCCGCCGCCTACCTCTTCCGCAGCAGCCCGCTGCTCTCCGGCCAGGCTGCCAGGACCGGCAGCGTCGAGCGGCTCCTCACGCTCAGCGTCAACGGTCAGACCAGGCGCGTGGACGTCGCCCCACAGGAAACGCTGGCCACCACGCTGCGCTATAAACTCGGGCTCACCGGGACGAAGCTCGGTTGCGACCGCGCCGAGTGCGGCGCCTGCACCGTGCTCGTGGACGATGTGCCGCGCTATTCGTGCTCGGTGCTCACCCACGCGGTGCGGGCGAAGAAGATCCAGACCATCGAGGGGCTCGCGGCCGCCGACGGCACCCTGCACCCCGTGCAGCAGGGCGTCGTGGACGAGCAGGGCTTCCAGTGCGCCTTCTGCATGTCGGGCTTCATCATGGCCACGGTCGGCTACCTGAAGAAGCACCCGAACCCGACGCGCGAGCAGCTGGCGCACGGCATCTCCGGGAACCTGTGCCGGTGCCAGGACTACGACAAGATCCTCACGGCGCTCGAACGCGGCGCGGCCCTGTCGAGGGAGGTGGCCCGTGGCTGACACGAAGCTCGTCGGTCAGAACTACGTCACGCCGGACCTGGTCGCGAAGGTGACGGGCCGGGCCAAGTACGCGGAGGACTTCCGCGCCGAGGGGATGCTGTTCACCAAGCTCCTGCTGAGCCCCGTCCCGCACGCGCGTGTCAGGAGCATCGACACCAGCGCCGCCGAGGCGATGCCCGGCGTGAGGGCCATCCTGAGGGCCGACGAACTGCCGGCGCCCGCCGACACCGTCACGGATCTGGGCGAGACGATTCGCGCGAACCCGAAGGCCGAGCGCGCGTTGACCAACGAGCCCGTCTACGCGGGGGAGCCGGTCCTCGCCGTCGCCGCCGTGGACGAGGAGACGGCCGCCGCGGCCATCGAAGCCATCCGCGTGGACTTCGAGCCGCTGCCCTTCGTGGTGGATCCGCTCGAGAGCCTGCGGCCCGGAGGCGCGAACCCGCGCCTCGAGGGCAACGTCTGGGGCCGCCCACCGGCCGCGGCCGGGTCGCCGCCGGGGCCCCTGGACATCCAGGAGATGAAGTGGACCGAGGCGGACTTCGCGGAGTACGACCAGGGCAAGCTGCCCATGGGCAAGCCGCAGGTCGAGTGGTCGTACGGCGACGTGGAGGCGGGCTTCACGAACGCGGCGCTGGTGCTGGACGAGACGTTCACGATGGCCAACAACCAGCACCACGTGCTCGAGCCCCGCTCGGCGCTGGCCTACTGGCAGAACGGCAAGCTCTACGTGCACACGGGCACGCAGAGCGCCGTGCAGACCGTCGCCTCCATCGCACGGTGGATGCGGCTCGAGCCCTCCGAGATCGTGCTCATCACCGAGTACACCGGCGGGGGCTTCGGCAGCCGCGCCACGGGCACCGTGTCGTGCATGATTCCGGCGCTGCTCTCGAAGAAGGCCGGGGCGCCCGTCCTGATGCGCATCACGCGCGAAGAGGAGCAGTACATCGGCGGCATCCGCCCGGCCGTGCACGGCCGCGTCAAGATCGGCTTCGCCAGGGACGGGCGGATTCTCGCGGTCGACATGTACACGGTCGGTGAGAACAGCGCGTACGAGGCGCAGGGCGACGCGGCCAGTGGCGCCCGCTTCGTCTCCCTGCTCTATCAGCCGGAGGCGATGCGTTCCCGGTCCGTCACCGTGCTCACGAACACGCCTCCACGACGCGCGCAGAGCCAGCCGGGCGGCCTGCAAGCGATCATGATCGTCGAGCCGGTCATCGCGAAGGCCGCGCGCAAGCTGGGCGTGGACCAGGTGGCGATCCGCCGGATCAACGCCCCGGAGGGCAAGGCGAAGCTCGGGCCGGCCAACGCCCAGGGCCAGCGTGCCTACGCCACCAGCGCGTTCCTCAAGGAGGCCCTGGATCGCGGCAAGGATCTGTTCGGCTGGGATGAGCGGAAGGCCAGGTCAGGCCAGCGGCAGGGATCGAAGGTCCGCGGCGTCGGTGTCGCCGTCAGCACGTTCGTCGCCGGCTCGACCGGCTTCGACGGGCTGTTCGTGATCAAGCCGGACGGGAAGATGTACGTCCAGTCAGGGGTCGGCAACCTGGGCACGGAGTCGGTCTTCGACGTGCACCGCGTGGCCGCCGACATGATGGGCGTGCCGTGGGAGAAGGTCGCGATCGCCTGGGGCGACACCTCGAAGCACCTGCCGTGGACCTGCGTGTCGGGCGGCAGCCAGACCACCCACGCCATGACGCGCGCGGCCCACGCCGCGGCATCGGACGCCATCGCCAAGGCGAGGGAGATCGCCGCGAAGACGCTGGGCGGCAGCCCCGAGTCGTACCAGGTGTCCGGCGAGCGGGTGTTCAGCGGCGGGCGCAGCATGACGCTGGCCCAGGTCGCCCAGCGCGCCATCGAGATGGGCGGCAAATACGACGGACACGAGCTGCCGGAGAACATCAACAAGTTCACGGTCACCTCGGCCACCGCGCTGGCCGGCCAGGGGCTGATGGGCGTGGCACGCGACACCTATCCGCGTGACGGCGGCAGCTTCTCGTTCGTCGCCGGGTTCGCGGAAGTGGAAGT
>Ga0105095_10001610_pt1 | contig 11942 bp, 8 predicted proteins | sample PPLLak2March2015_2_FD_79180 | JGI IMG/M metagenome (GOLD analysis project Ga0105095, IMG submission 79180) | Freshwater sediment microbial communities from Prairie Pothole Lake near Jamestown, North Dakota, USA - PPLs Lake P8 Core (3) Depth... | ecosystem: Environmental > Aquatic > Freshwater >... | reverse complement strand
TTATTCAATCCGTCGCCGAGCAGATGAAACCCGAGGATCGTGAACAGGATCGCGAGGGCCGGTGCGGTGGATGGCCAGAACTTTCCCTGCATGAAATAGTTGGCGCCTGATTGCACCATGTTTCCCCAAGAGGGGGCGGGCTCTTGCACACCGAAGCCGAGGTAGCTGAGCGACGTCTCCATCAGGATGGCTTCTGCCATGCCGAGTGTTGCCTCGATGATGAGGAGCGACCTGCAGTTATGCCAAAGGATGTGCTTCAGGAGTATGGTGCTCGTCGGTAGACCCAGGGCCACGTCAGCCTCGATGAAATTCTTTTGTTTCAGAAATTGGATCTTGCCCTTGATGAGCGACGTGACCACAGGAACATTCGTGAAACCGACGACCAGCATGATGTAGTAGATATCGGGTTTGAAGGCCGCGATCACGAGGAGGATGAGCACGAGGCGCGGGAAGGAATCGACGAGGTTGGTGAAATAGGTAATGCCGGTGTCGAACTTTCCGCCCCGGTAGCCCGCAGCCACGCCGAGCACAGTGCCAAAGAAGAGCGCAATAAAGATCGCCAGCAGGCCGGGCAGGAAGTAGGCCTGGGTGCTTACGATCAGCCGCGAGAGCATGTCCCGACCCATGAAGTCAGTGCCAAGCGGGTGCCCTGCGGTCCCCGGTCGCGCCATCATGAGACTAAGGTCGATTTCCTGCGGATCCCGCGGCAGGAGGTTGAACGAGCCGAGGAGGTAGGAAACCACGACGAGGGTAACGATGAGTAATCCGTAGCCAACATAAGCTAGATCGACCGCGTCCGTCTTCTTCCAGAACGGCTGGTCCGAGAACTCACTGATCTCACCGGGCACTTGAGAATAATGCTTCATAGCAAAACCTAAACTCCAAATCACAAATTCCAACTAATATCCCCTCACCCCATCCCTCTCCCCGGCGGGGAGAGGGGAGGGTGAGGGGGGCCGCAATCCGCAATATTACTCCTTAGAGGCTCTCGGATTCACGATCACATACACCACGCTCTGGAACAGGCTGCCCATGCGCACGAGGACTGCGGCAAGGATGGCAATCCCCATGATCACCGGATAGTCCCGATCCTGTGCGGCCTGCCACGCCATCCTGCCCATGCCCGGCCAGTTGAAGACCTGCTCGACGATGACGGCACCGCCGAGGATGAAGGGTATCTTGGAAGCAACGATCTCCGTCACGGGGATGAGCAGGCCTTCCTTGAAAGAATGTTTCCAGACCGAGGCGCCCTTGGCCCGGGCCGTGCGGATGTAGTCCTCGGCCATCACCCTACCCATCTCCTGCCGAAGAAATCGGATGACCTCGCTGATGGTCCCGTTCCCCATTCCCAGCACGAAGATCGGTAGAAGCTGATAGAGCCAGCGATATTTCTGCCCCCCGCTCGAGAACCCGAAGGCGAGGGGGAAAAGGCCGAGCTTGTGCGTAAAGAAATAGATAACGACGTACCCGAGCCAAAACACCGGCAGGGCAGAAATGACATAGGAAAACATCGTCAAAGGCCATGAGATCTTGTCGGTTCCCCGGACGGCGGAATAAAGGGCGATAGGCACTGCGATCAAAAGGGTGATGATGAGCGACCCGATGGTCAAGAAGAGGGTGTTGAGTCCAACGCGCAGCACTTCGGGGAGGACCGGCAAACCCATCCGGATCGAAGTGCCGAAGTTGCCTGTCAGCATACCCGCGAGCCAGGACAGGTACTGCATGTACCATGATCTGGAGACGCCTATGGCTTCGCGCATCCCTTCCCTGACTTCGGCTGTGGATAGCTGCCCCTCGAGGAGGACGCTGAAGGGGTCTCCGGGCGAGGCAAAGAGGATGATGAAGACCACGAAGCTCACGCCCAGAAGCAGAAGCGCCGTGATCATCAGTTCTCTGGACAGCACCAGGGCAATGGGCCGGATCGCTGAAAGCTTCATGATCAAACAATCACTTTGAACTTATTTTTGGTCCTTCTCCTCGATGAACCAATCATCCGCATACGAGAAAAACTTGTACGGATGGATGGCCACGCGCCTCACCTTCTTGTGGTATGCCCCATAGTTGGTGAGCGTCCAGAGGAAGGTGTAAGGGTTCTCCTCTGCCAGGATTGCGTGGAGCTTCCGGTTGATCGTCCGGCGCTTCTCATGGTCGAGCGTCAACTTGCTCTCGTTGATCAAACCGTCCACTTCCGGGTTGGAGTATCCGCCGAAATTGTTCTTCCAGGCGCCGATCTCGCCGGAATGGAAGAGCGAAGAGATATCCGCTGAATCGTCAAAGACCCATATGGCGAAGATGATGTCGAACTCGTGCTCGAAGAAGACGTCTTCCTTCCAGGCCTGCCACTCCTTGAACTCCACCTTGATGTCCGCACCAACGTTTTTGAGATAGTTCTTGAATGCGAGCACCACACGCTTCACGGCCTCGCTCTCCTTCTCGATCGGGACTTTCAGCGTGAGCACCAGCCGTTTTCCGTCCTTCTGCATGAACCCATCGGCGCCGCGGCTGAAGCCGGCCTCCTGCAGGAGGGTTCTTGCTTTTTCGGGATCGAAGGGCACGGGCTGTACGTCGAGGTTATAAGCCCAGCTCCCGGGCGCAAAGGGCCCGGAGATGATGGTTCCTTGCCCGTTGAAGAAGGAGTCGAGCATCTCCTGCCGGTTCACGGCGTGGGTAAAGGCTTTGCGCACCCGTTTATCCGCGAGAAGGGGGCTCCGTACGTTATACCCGAAAAACGAGTACGAAAGCGCGTTGTACGGCTGGAGGATGAAGCGCTTGTCGCCCTGAATCTCGGGGATATCCCGCGGATTGACGAGGACGATCATGTCGATCGCGTTGAACATCAGAGCCTGGGTCATGATGTTCTGGTCTGCAAAGGGTTTGGCGACGAACTTGTCGACGTGCGGTCTCCCCTTGAAGTAGTTTTCGTTCGCCGTGAGGATGATTTCGCGCTCGGTCGTAATGTTCTTCAAGAGATAGGGGCCGGTGCCGATGGGGTTCCGCACGAAGGAATCTTCCCGGGTGAGGTAGAGCGGGTTACTCGGCCCGTGTTTCGGGATCACCTTGAAGCTGAATTTGGCCAGGGCGTTCAGGATCGGCCGCTTCAGCGTAAACTTGACGGTGTAGTCGTCCAGTCTTTCGACCGTGTTGATGAACTCGTACCGCACCTTGAGGGGGGTAATGGTCTTTGGATGCATCATGATCTTGTAGGTGAAGATCACGTCGTCCGCCGTAAACGGCTTGGGCTCCTCACCTTCTTTCGGATGCCACATCACATCTTTCCGGAGGAAGAAGGTATAGGTGCGATTGTCGGCAGAACGGTCCCATCTTTCTGCAAGCTCCGGGACGATCTCCTGCTTCTCGTTGATCCCGACCAGGCCGTTGAAGATAAGCTCCGTCAGGCGCAGCGAGATCATTTCGTTGCTCGTCACAGGATCGAGGGTAGCCGGCCTTCCATATTCCCCGTAATTCAGGCTGCCCCCGTCCGGCCTGTTGTCCTTCTTCCGGCCTGCCTCGGCAGGATTGAACGCCGTCGCGACAGCGGCCGCAATAAGAAGTAGAATGATCCGTGTCCGTTTCATAATGACCTCCTCATCAAAATGCGGAATGCGGAATGAGTAAAAATCAGCTGTCTGCTTTGATTCTTTCCGCAGTCCGAATTCCGCATTTCCTGTCATCAGTTAATCTTTACGTCTCCTGCGCTCTTGTGCTCGATGGCGTAAACGCCCTGCATCGCTTCCTGGATCTGGCGTACTTCGGGGAAGTGCTTGCTCATTTCGAAATAGATCTCAAGGGCCTCGGAAAATTTCTTGATGCGGTAGTACGCGTCGGCAAGGCTCACGAGCATCGCGGGGTCGTTCGATTCAATCTTATTCTTATTGCTTTTGTCGCGGCCGGCTTCCAGGTACGAGACCGCCTTGGCATCCTCCATCCTGGAGAGATGGTACTTGCCGATGGCGACGTTCAGTAAGGATAGCTTCTTACTTTCCCCGGCCTCGACCAGGGCAGTGGCTTTCTGGAGCACTTTCGGACATTCCACTTTCATCCGGCTGCACGCAAAAAGGACCTCCGCGATCAGGTCGAGGTCCTCTGGTTGCTTCCGCACGAGATCATCCCACACACCCATAGCATCGGTCTGGCGGTTCCTCGCATAAAGGTTGGCCCCGTGCCACACCCGGATGCGGTCCTTGTAGGGCTGCGGCATCTGCGATGTGGCCATGGAGGACGCGATGACCTTTGAAGACTGCTCGATCGAGCCGAACAGCGCGTACGCCTGGCCGAGATAGAAGTCTACTGCATCCTTCACCTTCGGGTCCGCAGCAGCCTGCTCCAGGTAGGCCATACTCGCCCGGCCATAGAGGGTCGCCATGTCTTGGAGCAGGGAAAGGTCATAGAAATGGATCACCTTGGACTTCCCCAGTACCTCCCGGTACGAGAAGGCTCCCAGATCTGAATGATCGAGCAGATCCAGGCCTTTCTCAATCGACCCCGATCCCCGGGCGTAGATGGCGATGAGGTTCTTCACCATCCGCATCGAAGGGGACTTCCCCGACCTCTTCATCTCTGAAAGGATAGCTTCTGCAATAACAGATGGATCCTTGTCTTTAAGGCGGGCTTTGCTGTAAGCAGCAGCGAGTTCGGCCTTCACTTCGAGGTCAGAGGCATCGATCCCTCGCCAGAGCTCGCTCCCCCTTGAGGCTTCATTGTTCTGGTAGTAGCCAAGTCCAAGGCTAACTTTAGCGATCGCCCGGTAACGGAGCTCAACCCCATTGCCATCTGAAAATCTTTTCAGATGGGTTCCTCCGGCGCCCGGTTTGCCCGATTCCGCCAGTGTTTCTCCGAAGTAGAGGTCCACGAAGCGGCTCCGGTCTTTGCCCTGGGCTGCCGAGAGCTTCTTCAGGTAGTCCTGCGATGCCGCAACCGCCGCCTGATAAAGGTCGCGATGAAGCACAGCGTTTTTGAAATAGATCATGCCGAGGACAAGGTTTGCGCTCCCCTTCTTGCCTGGCTCGATTGAAGCGCTCTCCGCACGAAGCATCCTTGCCGCCTCATGGTAATGCCGTCTTTCGTACAACTTCATCGCACGGGTCACCCCGTCGCTAGCGGCAAAGGCTTGTACCGCAGCCATCAGAATGACCGATGAAAGGAGTAACCCGAGACGCCTCATACCTAAAGCTCCTATCATGCAAATCCAATAGATCGTTTTGCCGTTGCCTCTCTCCGTCAATCCTTCAGTTTCATCACGAACACCTGATCCCATTGATCGACTTGGGCGCGGAACGCGATCGTCCCGTCCACAGAGCAAGTAATGTCATGGTTCATTTTCGTTTCGGTTTTGAGAGGAACAACCGTCTTCTGTTTGAGGTCGGCGACATAGATCGGATTATATTCCTGCCGGTCGTTCTTCACGAAGACGATCCGGCTGCTGTCCGGCATCCACGACGGCCCCATCTCGACATCCGGAATGACGTCCATTGCCACGACCTTTGCAACGAGCCCCTCCCCCTCGGTGGGGTCTGATCCGTCCGCCGCGATCACAACGACCGACCATCTCTTGGGATCGCCGTCCGGGTTGTAGTTCGAATAAAAAGCAATCTTTTTTCCATCCGGCGACCAGACGGGCCGAAGGTCGTCATAGGGCCATGTCGTGAGTCTCTTTTGGGATTCGACAGGCCTCGCCACATCGTTGATGATGAGGATGTGATGGTTTTCGTTGCTGCCGTGCATCATCACGAGCCGCTCGCCGCCGGGGGACCACCGGGGATAGAGATACGCCTTGCCTCCCCCCGTCAGCCGCGTCAGTCCGCGGGTTTTGAGATCCAAGAGATAAATATCCCCGTTACCCGTGCGGCCGGATACGAGGACAACCCGGTCGGCCACCGGGGACCAGTCCGCCTGTCCGTCTTTTTCCTTGTGGTCGGTCAGCCGTATGGGAGCCTTGACCCCGAGGTCCTGAAGGTAAATATCGTAGTTGCCTTCCCCGCCGTTGCTCATGTAGACGAACCGACATTGATCGGGCGCCCAGGTGATTCCTGCGTTGTAACTCGTCTCCTCGGACACGCCGGGGAGGAAGAACTTCGTCCCCTTGTTGCCGTCGGACAGCATAAAATAAACGGTCTGGATCAGCGTGCCATCAGGAAGCGTAATGCGGATCTCCTTCTTGTCGCCGACGCTCCGCTCGAAGGCGACGAACGCACCGCGGGGAGACCAGACAGGGTTCGAGTCGTTTCGCCCTGATTCGATCTTGACCAGCGGTCGGACAAAAAGGGGCTCGACCAGTTCAGGCTTCTGGTCCGCCATCGTCGGGACCGATGGGGGATCATCGGCTATTCCCGTACGCGCGACGAACGACAAGAAAAGCAGAGCCCAGCCCAGAGCGCGGAATTCCCTTTTAGCCCTCACTCAACAATCCTCCTGGAGGCATCACAGGTGTTTGATCTGATCCCAGTATTTCAGCGCCCCCTCCCTGGTCTTTTCAAAGTTACCGTTTCCCTCGAGCTTCCTGGGGAAGAAATCAAAGTACTCCCGCCACGCGAAGTTGGCGTTGCTCAAGAGGTTGTTCTTCCGGGTGATTAAATAAAGTTTATGGTATGAGAGGGCTGTATAGTAGTAGGTATCATGCACGGCCTCGTCATAGTGCACGTTTGGAAAGAACCGCGTGTTCTGCTTCGCGATCTGCAGGTTCTGGATCGCCTTGGCGAAATTCTGCGCGGCCGCCTCCTTGTCCTTCTGCACGAGAGCATTTCCCTTCTCATAGTACGCATGCCCCAGGTTCATGAAGGCCACTGAAAACTGCTTGTAGATCAACTGCTGGTTCTCCGGAAGGGAAAGGACGTTCTCGAATTCCCTGGTGGCGGCGTCGTAGTCTGCCTTCTCGTCGAGGTAGATCTGTGCCAGGCGGTGGTGGGCCTCGGAGTAGTCCGGGTGCCCTTTCTCGGTGCTCTTGTATGCCTGGATCGCTCCTTCGATATCGCCCTTCTGCTGGGCCCGCTGGCCGATCTTGAGGAAGTCTTTGGGCAGAACGACCTTTCGGTCGCCGGTGCGGTTCTCCTCTTTCTTGGAGAACTCCACCACCTCTTCCCAGTCACGGAAGTCGCCCCCGACAGAGACCTTGACCGTATGGAAACCCAGGGTCACCGGCTTCCCGTCGAGGATCGGCGTCTGTCCGATCTTTTCCCCGTCCACGAAAACGCCGGCAGAGGATGGATCGGAGTCGATCTTGAATATCGCATTGTTGACGGCGAGCACAAATTCCCTCACGTCCTTGCTCTTTTCGATCTTCAGCTTCTCGGTCACTTGCTGGTATCCGTGCCGGTAGAGCATCAGCGTAAAGCTCTTGTTGAGACGCACGGGCACCTCGGCCTTACCGTCCGCTCCTGTCGATCCGAGCCACTCGTCGTTCACATAGATGTTCACGGCTGCAAGGGGAGACGCATCCGGTGGCAGGCCACCCTTAGCCGAGAGGATGAATGTGTTGCGGCTCGCTTCTTCTTCGCCTTCGCGATAGATACGGCGAACCACGCGGTCGCCGACCGTGATCTTCTCATCTTTCTTCAGTTCTTCGACCTCGGTCCACGAAGCGCTTTCTTCGGCCTTCTTGACCCTGAGCTTTCCGGTCTCCCGGTGCCCTGAAACCTTGCCTGTCTCAGTAAAGCGGGGGGTCATGAGCACAAAGTCCGTCCCCTTGGCAATCCGGTATCCCGATTTGCCGAGGTTAATCCGATACCGTTCGCCCTCGGAGGAGACCACCGTGCCTTCGAAGGGGAAACGCTCGAGTACGGCGTTGGCCGTCTCTTTTGCTGCACTGTTGATGTCGGAGGCGCTCTTGGCCCGGGCCATCTGGCTCAGGATGAGCTTACCGCCCGAGGCGTAGAACTTCGTCTCGATCAAGAAACCTTTTTCGTCCTTGGCAACGCTGCCGACGATGATCATGTCCACGGTCCTTTTGAGGGGAGTGTTGTGCCATCCGTCTGCAGTGATTTTTTCAATGCTCACTTTTGCTTGCTTCATCTCTGCCTGGAGCGTTTGGGACGGCACCTCGCGGAAACAGCTGTACTTAAACAGCTGCGCGGCCACCGATGCCTCGGTTTGGCTGAGTACGTCTTTCAGGTCCACGCTCGCTGTGTTGCTCACGAACCGGTAGATCCCCGTGCGAATCGGTTTGGGGGTGGGAGGGTAGAAATAACGCTGGACAGAAACCTCTCCACCCAGGACGATTGAGGTCTTCCAGGTCTCGGGGATATAGCCGGGGGCTGAGAGTATCAGGGGAACCTTCTTTCCTGCCTCGCCATCAAAGTTGTAGGTCAGGACGCCCTTGGCATCGGTCTTGCCCACTTCCTTATTGTTGATGTTCACGGCGATGCCCGGGATGCCACTCGAATGGCCGTACTCCTCCATGAGCGTGCTAATCGTGACGACCACACGCTTGCTGAGCGCGGCCTCGAGCTTCTGGCCGGGCTCCAGCTTTCCGGTTTTGCGCCAGGTCGCATACCCCGACTTGGTCACCGTGAGGTCTGCGCCCGATTTGGGCAGTGTCTTATACTCGTACACAAACACCCCTTGGGCATCCGTCTTGCCCACCTCTTTTCCCACGACCTTGATGATGGCGTCTGCGACAGGCGCACCCTTATCCGTGGCCGTGATCGTCACATATCGTGTGGCTGCAAGCTCGGCGTCGAATGCGTACACGTCCGTTGTACCCGCCTTAGGCAGCTTCATGACGAACGTCCCCTTCCACGGGGTGATCCGGTATCCTGGCATCTCTTTCGAGACGATGATCTCGACTTCGACCCCCGGTTTCCTTTTTATGATCTTTGAAAACATGCCATCCGTGCCGGTGAGGCCTTGCTCCTCCTTATCCACGGTCACCTTGGCCTGAGCTGCTGGCTGACCGTCCAGGCGGGCCTTCACCTTGAGTTCCAGGTTTTCGCCCGAGCAGGAAAAGAGCGCAAACACCGCAAACATCACAAGACTTGTCCTTACCACATGCTTCATCATAGGAGGCCTCCTGAGAGAGCTGATTGTTCAAATGCAGAGCAGCGACGGCTCCATTGGGAACCCTGCTTCGAGTGTGATCCCATTACATCGTGGGCGGCTGGATATTGACCTCGCCCGGGTTGACGATCTTATCCTCGTCTGACTTGGAACCTTCAATGGTCTTGCGGTTCCCCTCCGGGATCTTCTTGAGCTTGAACTCCACTTTCTTCGACCCGAACTTTTTGATCTTGATGGTCTGGGTCTCCGTGATGTAGCCGATTCTGTTCGCTTCCACTTTATACACCCCCGGGATGACGTGGTCCTTACCCGACTTGAACTTGCCCTCTCCGTCCGAGACGACGGCCCCGGACGCCTTTTCCAGGGTTGTGGTCGTGTTTATCATGTTCACCACGGTCCCCTGCGGACTTTCCTTAGCAGGCGGAATCGGCTGCAGCGTTGGGTCCAGAAGTTGGACCGTCCCATAGATCTTCGGCGAGCAAGCCCCCACGGCAAGCACCATCACGACAAACAGAATGATCTTTGTGTAATTCATACCTCTTTCCTCCTAGAGTATGAGATTGGTTGCGGTGAAAAGCAGATATGTTCCATAAATATGCAGTCTAATGGATTCAACGGCGATAAAATATTGCATTTTCTATGCCATTTTTCTCCAAGCTATTTTTTAGATAAGTGTCTGTAATTATTGAGGCAAACAAAAATAGTCTGGGTGAACTAATCAGTTTGATGGCAAGGAAGGGCGGTTTTTGTCAATTTTTTTGCAATTTTGTCCTACCGCGAGGTTATTCAAACTGATCACGATGGAACCACCAGAAGGTAGGCAAGGCCTTAGTTTCTTTCTTTTGTGCTGCGGTTTGAGCCTTTTGTCAGAAGAAAGGTCGATGTTTCACAGGAGGGCGCGAGATGGGTTGGGTTTCATTTACTTCCCTTCAACCCTCTTTTTCGAAGGTGAGGGATCAACCCCCCATCCTCTATCAGCTCTTGCATAAACGGTGGGATGGGTTTTGCAAAATATTTTTTCTGCTGTGTCTGGTCGAAGATTTCTCCTGTCGCCAGATCCACCTGAACCAGATCTCCGTCCTGTATCTCCTTCGACGCCTCGAAAGATTCGAGGAGGGGGAGCCCCTGGTTGAATCCATTTCGGTAGAAGATGCGCGCGAAGCTCTCTGCGATGACGCAAGAGATCCCCGCTGCCTTCAAAGCCAGGGGAGCATGTTCCCGGGACGAACCGCAGCCGAAATTCTTCAGGGCCACGAGAATGTCTCCCTTCTTGACTTCCCGGACAAATTCGGGTCGCTCATCCTCCATCGCATGTTTGGCCAGTTCTCCGGGATCCGTCTGATTGAGATAACGGGCGGGGATGATTGCATCAGTGTCAACATCGGGTCCGAATTTCCAAACTCTTCCTTCAAGTTTCATTGATTACCCTTTCCATAAAGGACTCAAGGTTTCGAGGATTCAAGGGTTCAAGTGAGGGAATACAATTTCTAGAGTCTTTGAATGTCCACTGGACCCCTTGAACCCTCGAGACCTAGGACCCCTTTTTCATTACTTCTTCCGGATGACAGATGATTCCTTTGACTGCGCTGGCGGCGGCCACGGCAGGACTTGCGAGATAGACTTCGCTCCGGGCATGACCCATCCTTCCCCGAAAATTACGATTCGTGGTGGCCAACGACCTCTCCCCTTCTGCCAGGACGCCCATATAGCCTCCAAGACAAGGACCGCAGGTAGGTGGGCTAATGACAGCCCCTGCTGAAAGGAATATCTCAAAAAGACCTTCCTTCATCGCCTGACGGTAGATCTCTTGAGTTGCGGGAATGATGATCAGTCGCAACGAAGGAGCGATCTTTTTCCCCTTTAATATCCTGGCTGCCACGCGGAGGTCTTCGAGGCGGCCGTTGGTGCAGGAGCCAATGACCACCTGATCGATCCCGATCTTTCCAATCTTCTTTACGTCTTTGCTGTTGGAAGGAATGTGAGGAAGAGAAACCTGAGGATGGATTTTTGAGACATCATATTCATACACCTCTTTATATTTGGCATCCGGATCACTATGGTACAACTTATAAGGCCTTTTCGCCCTCTTCTTGACGTACTGGAGGGTCACCGGGTCGGGGTCAAAAATACCGGATTTCCCTCCGGCTTCGATCGCCATATTGGCCATCGTGAATCGACCCTCCATGGGCAGCGTCCGGATCGCCTCTCCGGTGAATTCCATGGCCTGATAGAGGGCTCCATCGACGCCGATCTGGCCGATCGTGAAGAGAATGAGATCCTTCCCAGAGACCCACGGATTGAGCTTTCCGTAAAAGATGAACTTGATGCTCTCCGGGACCTTGAACCAAAGCCTCCCTGTGGCCATCACCGCCGCAAGGTCCGTGCTGCCCACTCCGGTTGAAAAAGCCCCGACCGCACCATAGGTACAGGTATGACTGTCCGCTCCAATGACCACGTCTCCTGGCAGGACCAACCCTTTCTCAGGAAGAAGCGCATGCTCGATGCCGCATTCCCCAATTTCAAAATAGTGGGTGAGATGGTGGGCCTTTGCAAAATTTCTGAGCACTTTACATTGTTCCGCAGAAAGGATATCTTTGGCAGGTGCAAAATGATCAGGGACCAAGACGACCCGATCCCGGTGGAATACCTTTTTGGCGCCCATCTCCTCAAAGGCCTGGATGGCCAGCGGTGCGGTGATATCATTTCCGAGCGCCAAATCGATACGGGCATCGATGAGGTCGCCAGGGAAAACCTCTTTTCTCTTGGTATGAGAGGCAAGTATCTTTTCTGTGATCGTCATGGGATGAATCGTCGCCATTATAATCTCACGAGTGTCTGTTTTTTGAATTCTATTTTATTCAGGGCATTGATGTAGGCCTTGGCACTGGCCACGATGACGTCCGTATCTGCCCCCTGTCCCATCACCGTTTGACCCTTTTCCTGCAACTTTACGG
>Ga0105095_10001609_pt1 | contig 11945 bp, 17 predicted proteins | sample PPLLak2March2015_2_FD_79180 | JGI IMG/M metagenome (GOLD analysis project Ga0105095, IMG submission 79180) | Freshwater sediment microbial communities from Prairie Pothole Lake near Jamestown, North Dakota, USA - PPLs Lake P8 Core (3) Depth... | ecosystem: Environmental > Aquatic > Freshwater >... | reverse complement strand
GATCAACGATTCGCTCGGGCATGCGGCGGGAGATGCCGTGCTGCAGGAAGTGGCCCGCCGCCTCAAGAAATGTGTGCGCGCCGAGGATACGGTCGCAAGGCTGTCCGGCGACGAGTTTGCGATCGTGCTGGCCGGTGTGGACCGGGTGGACGCAGCTCGAGGCGTGCTCAAGAAGATCGTTGCCGCATTCAGGCCGGCGGTTCGCATCGCCGATCGCATCATCCCCGTGACGGTGAGCATCGGCGCGTGCCTCTACCCCGGCAACGGCAAGGACGGCCAGACGCTTCTACGATGCGCTGACGGCGCCATGTACCAGGCCAAGAGCGCTGGCGGCAACTGCTGGCGTGTCTTCGGCGCAGAGGCGGCCGGTGCTGCGAGCCGAGCTGGCGCAAGGTCGCGCGGCAGGCTGTCGAAAAACGACCGCGCGCCAGCGGATCGGGCCGCATGACCCACGATCTGATACCTCGATCAGGCATTTGGGCACGCGCAAGATGCCCGCAGTTGTCTTGACAGTGTACTAACACCGATGAAGCCACTGCCTCCTCCCCGGACCGCACGGTAGGCGGTCGGTGCTCCGGACCGACATTTCGGTCGGCCGGGCGGAAGGCGCGAGGTCCGAAGGAGCGTCGCCTCGCGCCTTCCTCTTTACTTGTTGTCGGGTTCGATCAACGCCCAGGTGCCGACCGCGGCGGCCCCCCGAATGACCACACCGACCGGGCAGGCATAAGCCGCGCAAGACCTGAGATTGATCTGTGGAGTTGCCCATGTCCATGCACTCGGTGCCGAAGCGAAGCAGGAGCCGTGACGACCCCGCCGAATCCGTTGCGCTCGGCCAGTTGGCTGGTCTCATGCGCGTACCGCCGCCTCTGCAAGTGGCCCTGGCTGCCGCTCGCGTCGGGCTGCAGCGCATGGCGCCGCACGACGTGTTGTACCGCTCGGGAGACTCGTTCGAGTCCTTCTTTGTGGTTCTCTCAGGGCTGCTCAAGCTCGCGGCGGTAGACGACGGCGGGCGGGAGCACGTGCTTGCGTTTGTCTTGTCCGGCGAGGCTGCAGGGCTGGACGGGTTCCAGGGCGGCAGTCACTGTGTCGATGCGACTGCGCTCGATGCGGTCGAGGTGGCGCTGGTTCCCTTCGGGAAAGTGGAGCGGCTGGCGCAGGCCGCCGGCGAGCGGGAGTTCGCCGATCAGTTGCTGCACAGGATCCTGACGCGCGCGATGCTGCATGACGGCGGGATGCTATGCCTGCTCGAAACGCTCGATGCCCGCACGCGTCTCGCGGCGTTCCTGCTGTCGCTGGGTAAGCGCTTCGGCGCCGTCCGCGCGCCGACCGCCACGGTTGCGCTTCCCATGACGAATGCCGAGATCGGCAGCTACCTGCGGCTCGCGACCGAGACGGTCGACAGCGAGCTGTCCGAGTTCGCTGCCGCAGGTCTGATCGGCCTCGAGGATGGGGCTGTGTCGCTGGAGGACCGCCCGGGCCTGGCGCAGTTGGTGGATCGGGGCAGGCAGCCGAACCCCGGACACTGAGCCTTCCCTCCGGGGTGGCAAGCCACCGCCGACCTTTTCTGACGGAGGCGGTCACGTTTGTTTGCGCAACGTTGTCTGTTTCCGCCATCTAACCTCGTGAGGACGCCGGCGGCACTCGGCGCCGTCAGTGCATCCCTCCTGGAACGCCGCCGTCGATGACCAGCACCTGTCCAGTGACCGAGTCGGCCCGGCAGAACGTGACCACCTGCCGAGCGATATCCTGCGCGCTCGCGGTTCTGCCCAACACAGCCTCGCGTCGTGCCATTCGCGCCACCGCTTCGGGCAGTCGTTGCGCCATCCGGGTGCCTTCCACCAATCCCGGCGCGATGCAGTTCACCGTTACATTCGGCGCCAATGCGACGGCCAGGCAGCGGGTCAAGTGGATCAGCCCGGCCTTGCTGGCAGCATAGGCGATGCTGCTGCCGCCGGGATAGAGCCCGGCCAGCGAGGAGATGTTGACGATCCGTCCCGCCCCCTGTGCGCGTAGATGCGGGGCGAAGGCCCTTGCCAGCAGGAACGGCCCGCGCAGGTTGGTCTCCAGGACCCGGTCCCAGAGATCCGGCTGCAACGCGTCGAGGTCGGCGAAGGGGATGCCGATATTCCAGGCGGCGTTGTTTACCAGGATGTCCAGCCGACCGAAGTGCGCGGTCACCGATGCGACGGATGCGTCGATCGACGCCGGCTCGCGTTGGTCGAGTTGGACGGCCAGGCTTCGCCTGCCGGCTGCTCGCACCGCGTCGACTGTGGCGGCTGCACCCTCGGGGTGGCCGACGTACGAGATGACGACATCGGCGCCCGCGGCAGCCAATGCCCTGGCAATCGCGCCGCCGATGTCCCCTGACCCGCCGGTGACGAAGGCGGTCTTGCCGGTGAGATCCATAGTGCGCTCCCGCCGATGTGTAACGACCGGCATCTTCGCACGACTTCACGATGGGGGAGGCGCAGTCTCTCACCCCACCGGAACGGCAGAGGGAACTTGTGGTCCGCGACCTGCCCTGCGTGCCCGCGGCCAGTGGGTCGCGAGCATGCCACAAACCTACATCTCGCCCTCTCCAGGGGTCTCGCCCGCGCAGTAGACGACGAACGTCGGCGGCGAATCCTCGGGGCGGAACGTCACGCTGATCGGCTTCTCGTTGCGGATCAGATCGAGATAGTGCTCGAACTGTGCGATGGGCTGATAGGCCACACCGATCTTCGTCGCGGCACTGAAGGTGTTGGGGGACAGCGTGCCAGACGGATCGGGGAAGATCAGGCCACGCCCCTGGGAAGGAGGGGAGAGAAGGAGCTTCCCCTCCTGCCCGAGGAGGGGTGCCCCGTAGGGGCGGGGTGGTGGGAGGCTGGTGCAAACCACCCCGTCACCTTCGGTGCCACCCCTCCTTGGAAAGGAGGGGAAAGTTCGGGTGCCTGCGCGGCAGGCGGAGGGCTTCCCGAGGAATGGCCTACCGCACGGCCTCCGGCGCCTTCGGAATCGTCGCGCTCTGCGCTTTGTCGTGGTTGATCCACAGCTGCGCGCGCTCTTTGGCGAGCAACGCAGCGACCTTCTCCATCGACGCCGCGGTCTGCGCTTTGTCGAAATTCCGTGAGGGCACTCGCCGGTGGATCCAATTCTCCTGGAAGTGCACCATGTCGCCCGACAGCACGACAGGGCCTCGGTCCGGCAACCGAACCAGCAGGCATTGATGTCCGGGCGTGTGCCCCGGCGTGGACAGGATCAGCACCGAGCCATCGCCGAACACGTCGTAGTCGCCATTCAACTTGACCGTCGGGTTGTCCTTCAGCTTTCCGTAAAGCGCCGGGTTGAAGCCGAACTTCGCCGCGTCCGCACCGAAGGCGGCGTCATACTCGGGTTCCTGGATGTAGAGCTTCGCCGAAGTGAAGAGGTTGGCGTTGCCGGCATGATCGCCGTGGAAATGGGAGAAGGCGATGTCGGTGACGTCGGCGGGCGAGACGCCGAGCATCTCGAGCTGCGACGCCAGAGTCTTGCGCACCCACAACGTCAGCAGGCCGCTCGCTGCTGTGACGCCCTCGGGCTTCGCGGCGATCGCATCGGACATCCCGGTATCCCAGAGAAACAGCCGGTCGCCGTGCGCGATCAAATAGCAGTTGGCGCTGAACTCCCGGGATACGCCGACGTCGACGCCAGGGGACCAGTTGGCGGAAACGTCGTTGGTCTTGGATTCCCCGCACTCGAGGACGTACATGCGATCCACTGTCCCGTCGGCAGCATGAGCGGCGTGGATACCACCGGCTGTGAGCGATGCGGCCACCGCCACGGAGTACGCGAGCCTTGTCAGGTGGTTCATTCGAGTCTCCTCGTGTTCACTCGCGAAGGACCTGCGTGCCGGCGATCTCAGCACGGGCTTGCGACCGCCGCTGCACAGCAGGAGGAAACAGCTTCCGCAGCCTTCGTCAGCGCTTGAGCGGGAAGAACGACACCGGCTGCATCAGCTGGTTCTGCTGGTGCTCGAGCGCGCCGAGCTTCGCGCTCTCCTCGGTGAAGGCGATCCACTCCGGATCGGCCTGCATCGCGGCGCGCCGCCGCTCGCGATCCGCCGCGTTCTCGTAGGCCCAGATGTGGATGTACTGGTTGACGTTGCCGGTCTCGGTCACCAGGTAGGCGAAGGGCTCGCCCAGATGGCGCGTCTGCGGCCCCTTGCCGAGCCGTTCGTACAGCGCGAGGTGCTTCTTGATCGTTCCGGGGCGGCAGGTATAGATACGCACATCGAGCAGCATGTCTTCCTCCTGGAGAAGTGGCGGTCGGCGGGCGCACCGCCGCCCGCCGGGGACTGGGAAGTGTATTCGTATTCCCGCGCGCCCACCCGGGCGGCAGATTCCATGTTTCCCCCCGGCCGCCGGCGGCGGCGCATAGCGTCGGCCTGGATCCCGGCCCCGTGACCGGGGGGCGCTGGGCAGTGCATCACCACACGTTGCCTGCGCCGGGCGTGTAGCTCGCCGAGACGACCGAGTTCGTCACCAGGGAGTCGCATCGAACCACGCCGCTGAAGCGGCTCATGGCTGCGGTGACGTCGAGCATCCCGGCAGTGATCTTGACGGTAGAGGCGCTGACCTTGACGGCTGCTGCGCCGGATACGGCCAGCTCGCCCGAGCGCAGCTCCACCCGATTGCCGTGAGAATCGGCAATCTCGACCGCGCCGTCGCTATCTTTGAGCGCGAGCCGCTGTCCGCCGGGCGTCGAGACGCTGAAGCTCTCCTGACCGTCGCGGTCGTCGATGCTGATCTCGATCCCGCTGCGGGAGCGGATCACCTTTCTGTCGTTGCTGCCTGCCGCGTCCATCGACGCTGGCGGGGCGTCGCGGCCGTTCCATAGTGCACCGATGACAAAGGCGTGCCGCACGTCGCCTCCCTGAAACGCCACCAGCACTTCATCGTCCACCTCGGGGACGAACCAGGTGCCTCGGTTGTTGCCGGCCATCAGGGTCGCGAGACGTGCCCAGGGCTCGTAGCGGCCCGAGGTTTCGCCGAGCCAGGGCAAGCGGATTCGGACGCGCCCCTGTCCGCCGGGGTCCTTCACGTCCGTGACCAGGGCGGGATATACGCCGAACAGCCGCGCCGGCGCCGCGTCGGGCGGTCCTTGTACGCCCAGTTCAGCGATGGATTCTGGAATGACCGTGTGCCCGGAGAGGCTCAATGCGCCGGGCGGGGCTTCCGGAACAACCTGCAGCTCGTCGATCACAACCTTCATGGCACCCTCCTTCAAGTGTTCTTGCCGATCCAGGAGCGGGTGACCTCGATGAGGCTGCGCATTCCCGCCTGCGTATCGAACCGATGGTGCGCGCTCACGATCCGGTACTCGCCACCGAACAGCGCACCGGCATCGGCAATGCTCACCAGGCTGCCCGGCCGCAGTTGCGGGCTTGTTGTCGCTACGCCGTGGCCCGTCACGAACTGCCGCGCTGAATTCTTGAGCCCATTCCGCGCCAGATTGTCGGCCTCCTCGTGCGAGTCCGGGAAGTGGAAGAGCCTCAAGTCGGTCCGAGCCCCGAAGGCCTCCTCCCGGATGGTCAGACCCGAGATGCCTGCGGCGGCCTCCGTGCCGAGCGCAGGCGCGGCCGCTTCAGCGCTGACCGTGTCCTTGCCGTCCACATCCCATCCCGTTGCCCGCACGCGTGTGGGAACCGTGCGTGCATCCGCAGCCACCGTGAAGTCGCGCAGATCCGCGCCCACGCGCAGACTCGACTTGCTGCGCGTCGGGTTCGCGCGGGGCCGAACCAGCAATTTGCTCCCTTCCAGCCAGAAGCACCCGTCCATCGCGGCGACGCGCTCCTGCAGAAAATGCAGGTCGCTTGCGCCGAGCTGTGCAATCAAATCGCGGACGGGTCCCGATGTATCGACCGCTGCCGACAATGCGTAGGCGTTGGCGATGCCGCGCACTACGTCTGCGTCGCTGACGTCGACGAACGTGCGCGACGCGTGCCGCACCCTGAGGCGGTGCAGGCGGTCTTCTGCTACAACGCGCAGACGCGGAGCCTGGCCCGCCGGGAACTCCGCCTGCAATGCGACGACCTCGCCGTCGAACAGCAGCCCATCCGCCACTTTCACCTTCAGCCCCTTGCCGAAGTCGAGCGTGCGTCGATCGAAGTACAGGAAGCCTGTGCCGGTCTTCGTCTCGCCCCAGTTGCTGCACACCATCTCGCAGCGCGCTGGCGCGTCCAGGCACTCGTCGATCTGCAGTGCGAGCAGCCGGCCCGCAAGCTGCGGCTGGGCACGTCCGTTCACTTCGAATGTCGGTCTCGCCGAGGCCAGCAGGATCTCGTCCGCCATCGCGCACCCCCTCAAAGAAACTCCGATCGATCGTGATCCCAGCGAAAGCGGGGATCAAGTAGTGTCTGACCAGCCCGGTTCCCGCTGGAGCTTCCCCAGGTGGAACTGAAAGTTGGCACGACGTGACGTCGCCTGATCGGCGCTGCCTCGGCCTGTCGTCGGTGGCCGTATGATAACCGCGTCGTTGCGGCGGAAGGTAACCGGCGCTCGCTGGCAGCAGGCGGACACTTGGTAAACTGATCGCCGGCCGCTCGGATGCATCCGATCTCGGCATCGAGGGCCGGGAGGTCTCTCGCTCCATAGGAGAACACGATCGTGACAAAGCACCTGGCCCGTTTTCTGTCCATCGCCGGCGCTGTGATCCTGGCGCCGCTATGGACCAACCCTGTTGCGGCGCATGGGGTTACGCTCAAGGTTCACCATGCGCTGCCGGCGGACTCGCCGTTCCATACTCAGCTCCTGGTGCCATGGACTCAGAAGGTCGAGAGCGAGTCCGGCGGCCGCCTGAGGTTCCAGCTTTTCCCCGGCCTGGGGGTGGGCAGCAGCGCCGCGCAGCTGTTCGATCAGGTCAAAGACGGCGCTGCAGACCTCGTCTGGACCGCGGTGGGCGACATGCCCGAGCGCTTTCCCGCGTTCGAGGCGTTCGAGCTTCCCTTCGCGGCGAATGGCGCACAGGGCGCGAGCCTTGCCCTCTGGGAGTACGCGCGGGTGAACGACCTGGCCAGGAAGGAGCTCGGCGGCGTGCGGCTGCTCGCCGTGGCCCGGCACGGCACCCCTCAGCTTCACATGCGCAGCAAGCCGGTTCAGACATTCGCCGATCTCGCAGGACTGAAGATCGGTTCGCTCACCCGCGCGACGAGCAGGCTGCTGGCGGCGGCGAACGCGAAGCCGGTCGAGATGTCACCGGTCCAGTTGCGCGAGGCCCTTTCGACGGGCGAGCTGGATGGCGCGGCTCTGCCGTGGGAGGCCGTGACGGCGCTTGCCATCGACGAGCTGGTCAAGCACCACACCGAGGCCGATCCGCAATCGCCGTGGCTCAGCTCGGGTGTGTTCGTGCTTGCGATGAATCCGGCAACCTACAAGAGCCTGCCGGATGACCTGAGAAAAGTAATCAGCGCCAACAGCGGAGCCGAGACTTCCGCTTGGATCGGAAAGGTGTTCGACGCGGGTGCAGCGAGTGCGCGGAAGCTTGCGGCTGATCGGGGCGACAGTTTCAACATTCTGCCGGCGGCAGAGCTCGCGAAGTGGAGCGAGCCGGCCCAATCGGTAGTTGCAGATCGAATCAAGGCTCTCGACGAGCGCGGGCTGAATGGCGAGGAACTGGTCGAAAGCGCGCGCGCCGCGCTGGCCCAGCACGGCACGGTGAAATAGGTCGTCAGCGGACGCGGTCGCGCTCAGCTACCGGGAAGACGCGACGTCCAGTCCGATCGGGTAACGGTCATCCCCGCGCAGGCGGGGATCCAGAAGTATCGAGCGTCTCTCGGCCCGGCCTTTCGGCGCTGCCGTAGCGCCTGATCAACGTGTCGCGCGTGATCCAGCTGATCCTCGGCTCGGGCCGGGCCGCGATGGCCGTGCTGGCGGGCGGGGCGAAAGCCCACACCAGGAGCCCGATATGCACGGCGAGGAAGCGTTTGCGCCCGCCCTCGGGGAACGGCTCGCCGATGAAACCGAAGCGCTTGCCGTGCTCCCACCAACCGATGCCCTGGAACACCGCTAGGTCGCCGAACGGCCCGTCCTCGTGCGCCAGCTCAGCGAGGCTTCGCAGCGACTCCAGCAGCAGGCGTATGAAGCGCGACGCGATCGCATTCGGCGTGGCGGCGTCGAGCGCCGCAATGCGCGCGTTGTTGAAATGCAGCGTCCCGAGAACGTCTCCGGGCCGCAGCTGCGTACCGTCGGCGAAGTGCCTCGCCAGGCCGTGGTAGCGCGCACGCCCCACGAACAGGACCGGTCCGACTGGCTGCAGTCCGTGCCGCAGGCGATACAGATCGTCCACTCTGCGCAACGTGCTCCTCACAATGCGTCGCAATCGTTCCATAGGTGTGCGGGTTTCATCGGCGGCATGCAGCCGCCTTCCGTCGGCCTCGCGAGCAACGCTATCGTAAACTGGCGCGCGCGCAGCGAGCAACGCCCGAGTCCGGTGTCCCGATGGAGGTCAGCTCGCCCGAGCCGCCGTCACCTGCTTGCTCATGCGAGCGCACGGGACGGTCACGCCTTTCGATGTGGCCACTTCGATCCGCTCGATGACCGAGAAGCCATACGCCGAATAGAGTGGTTCGCCAGCGACCGTTGCAACGAGCTCGAGTAACCGAAAACCCTCGCGCGCCGCCGCGGCCTCGCACAAGGAGAGAACAAGCCGGCCAATTCCGCGCCTCGCGAAATCTGGGTGCGTGTACATCGCGCGCACGCGGGCAGGCTCGACCGCTGGATCGAGAAGGCGTGCGTCGCGATTCTCCGAATGGTCGCCACCGAACAGCGTTGCGCGCCGGCTCCAGCCGCCGCAGCCCACGATCCGCCCCTCGCACTCGATCGCGAAATAGGTCCCATCCTCGATGAGCTGGGTATCGACCCCCATGATCTCGAAGGACGCTTCGACCCGTGCCGCATCCAAGTATGCGCCGAGCAATTGCCGGATGGCCATCGCCATCAAGGCTCTCAGCTCGGGAGGGTCTGCCATGGTGGCGAAGCGATGAGAAAAGCCCTTGGACCGGATCATTGCGTGTCAGGATCGGTCTTATTTGACCGGCACCGGCGGAAAATACGTCTTGAACGACTCAGTTCACCGGGCCGCAACGGCGAGCGCAGCGCCGCCGTTGCGGCTCTGGTCCAACTGACGAGTCAACTGTTCTTCTCGCCACCCAGCCAACGATAGGCAACACCAGCCAGGGCCGCGCCAATCAGTGGTGCCACCCAACACATCCATAGCTGGGCCAAGGCCCACCCTCGGACGAAAACAGCCGGGCCCGTGCTTCGTGCTGGGTTGACCGACGTATTGGTCACGGGAATGCTAATTAGATGGATCAGCGTCAGGCCCAAACCAATCGCGATTGGTGCGAACCCGGCCGGTACACGCTTGTCTGTTGCGCCGAGGATGATGACCAGGAACATGAATGTCATGACTAATTCGGTGACAAAAGCGGACGCGGCGGAGTACTGGCCGGGTGAATGATCCGCGTAGCCGTTGGACGCCAGACCAGTCGCAACATCAAATCCAGCCTTTCCGCTCGCGATGAAGTATAGGAGACCCGCTGCCACGATCGCGCCCAGAGCCTGCGCGATGATGTAAGGAATCAACTCCGAGGTCTTAAAGCGGCCGCCTACCGCCAGCCCGACCGACACGGCCGGATTAAGGTGGCAGCCTGAGATATGCCCGATGGCGTATGCCATCGTTAGGACCGTCAGCCCGAAGGCCAACGAGACTCCCATTAGCCCAATTCCAACACCAGGAAAAGCTGCAGCCAGGACAGCGCTACTGCAACCACCCAGAACGAGCCAAAAGGTTCCGACAAATTCCGCAGCAAGACGATTGGACAATTTCATCTTCTTCTCCCCACCGCTACTGCACAACGCATTCGCCCCAACGACTGCAATCACTGGCCGGCAACAGGCGACGAAGCCGGCTGTTGCCGGTCCGGCGATTTCAAAGTTCGGCGGCCTGCATCAACGAAGCGTCATGCACGTGAGTACCGATACGCTCGCTACGATACCGAGCGAAAGCGCGACGGCAGCAGAACAAAAATGAATCCCGATTGATCAAAACCGGGTGACGGGTCGGAGTCGTCAGGGCAAATGCGCACCTGACACTTGAGGTCTCTCGGCTCTTCGACCGACGATGCAGCCCATTGTCCAGCGGCTTCAAATCGGCGCTCCGCATCGAAGCGGAAACCGCTTACGTCGAATGGGAACTGCCACTCCGTCTTCATTTCACCGCCTAGGTACTGGGACGTATAACGCCGCAGTTCACCGGGCGGCAACAGGCGGCGAAGCCGGCTGTTGACGCTCCGGTGGAACTGCTTGTTCGGCGGCCGCCCGCAAAGAACTCTCTGTCTGATCGCCCAGCTGTGTCGGCGGGGCATGGCGTTCGCGCTGGATTGCCAGGTTACCCGGGCGTTCTTTCGACAGATCGGACCGAGACGAGATCCTGGTCGCCGACGTGACGAATGTCGTCGGCTGTGAGGGTGACTAGGGCCTGGGTACGACCAGAGGCGGCCACGAACTCAACTTCGAAGGCGTTCGGCCCGTAGACTTCGACGATCGCCCCGAGGTCTCCTCGGCGCAGGCCGGCGTCAGGGATGTCACGCGTCAATACAACGGTATCCAGAAGGTTGAACATGATTCACCTCGGGAAAACGGTCACCATACGTGGAAAGTCCTCTTCCGTACGGATAATCCACACAGTTCTGACCGTAGCCGATCGCCCAGATGGTGCCATCAGGATACCATCGACCTCGAACTTGCGCCCGTAGCTGGTGGCTGCCTCCGAAGAGACGCTCCCTGATCGGGCAATGGCCAGAATGTCATCTCGAAGCCGCTCCCATTGATCCGCGGCGTAACCCAGCGAGACAAAGAACCGCGCCTTGAAACGGCCAACGGGGTGAGCCGCAGCTAAGAGATAGTCGCGGATCTTGGCGGGGTCGATGACAGCGCGTTCAGCGTTCGGCAGACTCATGCGTCATGATACGACGGCCGCTGGGCGATGCAAGAATCCCGAGGACGGAGAAACTGATGGGCCTTTCGCCACTTCTTGCGCCGATGGGAACACCCCACCATGAGTCAAACCAGGGGCGTTTACCTTGCGTCTACCTCAGCAAGACGCCGAACGGTCCGCTTAACCGGCGCGTCGTGTGGAGCGGCTGGCGAGGGTGATGGTTGCGCATAACCGATAACCTTAGAGAGCCCGCTTTCGGCGCGTCCGGTTGAAGCGGTTGTTCGGCGTCATATGTGCGCCTCTAAAGCTTGGGGTCGGTTCCGCGACTCGTGTGCCAGATTCGCAGCACTTGGACCTCTTCACCGCGGACGCCGTAGTAGAGGAAATAGTGAATCCGAGCGAGGTGCAGCCGCTTTACCCCCGGCGTACGTGCATTGGTCACGGGAACGCCGATGCCAGGCTGAGCGCTCAGAAGCGAAAAAGCCTCCGAGAGTTCCTCATCGAAGGCTTCTGGCGCAAGCGGCCGGTTGTCATCCCACCATGTGGCGGCCCGGTCAATCTGCGCTTGCGCTCGCTTCGTGACCCGGACTTTCATGGCTCAGCTAGCCATGGCGACGCGCGAGCTTCGCGAGCACTTCCTCCGCTGAAACTGTTTCGCCGCGGTCGGCCTCGGCGATGGCAAGAAGAAGCTCGGCCTCCTCTTCTGGAGTCAGAGTTACACCACCATCCTCGTCCCTAGCCAGGACTGTGACGGAGCTACCTTCCTCGAAGCTTGCACCTTCAAGCACGACCTTCCCGCCTACGACCTTTCCAGTAGCGATCTTCATGACCGTAAGCATACTCCGATCTTGTCCTGCAGGGGATCTGACGCCGAACGCTTAGTTAAGCGGAAGCGGCGCGCGCGCGAGATGTGCGCGCGCCGACAGTGGTTCTCGCGCGATGCTTCCGCTTCAACGGAGTGTTGGACGAGCTGGTTATGGACCACCGGCCTG
>Ga0105095_10001607_pt1 | contig 11955 bp, 10 predicted proteins | sample PPLLak2March2015_2_FD_79180 | JGI IMG/M metagenome (GOLD analysis project Ga0105095, IMG submission 79180) | Freshwater sediment microbial communities from Prairie Pothole Lake near Jamestown, North Dakota, USA - PPLs Lake P8 Core (3) Depth... | ecosystem: Environmental > Aquatic > Freshwater >... | reverse complement strand
CGCCTCGAAGCGGATCACGCCTTTTTCCATGTCGCCGGAGTTCACTTCGAGATAGCGAAGAATGGCATGAAGTCTGCTCGCGTAGGCCCTGACTTCTTCAGGCGAGTGAAGATCGGGTTCGGTGACAATTTCCAACAACGGGACTCCGCTGCGATTGTAGTCAACGAACGAGTGACCATCTGCGTGGGACAGCTTGCCTGTGTCTTCCTCCAGGTGGACGCGGCGAATCCGTACATCCTTTGTGCCTGCTTCCGTTTCGATCTGGATTTTCCCATCTGTGGCAAGCGGCTGGTCATACTGCGAGATCTGATATCCCTTGGGGAGATCAGGGTAGAAATAATTCTTGCGCGCAAAAATACTCTCGATATGGATCTCGCAATTGAGCGCCAGCCCGACCCTGACTGCCAGCTCGACAGCCTTTCTATTCAGAACTGGAAGTGCGCCAGGCTGACCCGTGCAAACGGGGCAGATATAGCGGTTCGGCTTCGCGGTGATCGAATCCACGACTTCACATCCGCAAAACATCTTTGATTTGGTGAGCAGTTCGGCGTGAACTTCGAGTCCGATGACGGGTTCGTATTTCATATTAAGAATTCTCCTCGCTGAGCGGAGGGACAGTGTTCTTCTGTCCCGCAGTCGAAGCGTGGGGATTACTGTTACTCGCCCTTCGTCTTCGCTGCGCTCCGCTCACGAAGTCCCGGTACTTTTCCGGGAGGGCGTTTTTAATCATTCCAGCAGGGCGGATGTTTCGTGTGCCAATCCGTCTGGCTTTGATACATGTGACCTATACGCAGCAGCATCTCTTCCGACAAGTGTGGACCGATGATTTGCATCCCGATCGGGAGCCCGTTCGAGATGCCGCACGGGACAGTCAACGCGGGAATGCCGGCGAGATTCACCGCAACGACGTGCACATCCGATAAATACATGTCAAGCGGATTCGAAATCTTCTCGCCGATGCGGAACGCCGTGGTCGGCGCGACGGGGGTGATCAGTGCGTCGCAGGTTTGGAACGCGCTTTGAAAATCCTGGCGGATCAACGTGCGGACTTTTTGCGCCTTCAAGTAGTAGGCATCATAATATCCAGCGGAGAGAGCAAACGTCCCAAGCATGATGCGGCGTTTTGTCTCCGGGCCGAATCCCGTCTCGCGTGTCTTCAAGTAAACATCCATCAGGCTGTCCCCACCTCGCTCGGACAACCCGAAGCGGACGCCATCATACTTTGCGAGATTGGAACTGGCTTCGGCAAATAAGATCAAATAATAGACAGGGATGGCATATTGTGTGTGGGGAAGTGATACTTCCGCGACCTCTGCACCCAGCCCTTCGATTTGCCTGATCGCCGTACGCAGGGAAGTTTCCACTTCTGCGTCAAGCCCTTCGACGAAATATTCTTTTGGCATGCCGATGCGCAGCCCGCGCAGGTTTTCAGGTTTCTTCAAACCCTCGGAATAACGCGGGACAGATTCCATGCGCGAGGTGCTGTCCCGGGGATCATGACCGGCAATTGCCTCGAGCACCAGAGCGACATCGTATACGCTTCTCGCCATCGGACCGATCGTGTCGAAGGATGAAACCAGTGGGATCAAGCCGTAGCGCGAGACCCGTCCATAGGTTGTCTTGAGTCCGGTGACCCCGCAAAAAGAGGCGGGCATGCGGACTGAGCCGCCTGTGTCTTCGCCGAGGGTGAAGGGCGCCAGCCCTGCTGCGACGGCTGCGGCTGACCCGCCGCTCGAGCCGCCAGGGACATGATCGAAATTCCAGGGGTTGTGCGTGGTAAAAAAGCCAGAGTTCTCCGTGGACGAGCCCATCCCGAATTCGTCCATGTTGGTCTTGCCAAGCAGGACCGCACCGGTCGACTTCAACTTTTTGATCGCAGTCGAATCGTAGAATGGCTTGTAGTTTTCGAGAATTTTGGAGGAGCAGGTCGTGTTGACACCGCGCGTCGAAATGGAATCCTTGGCAGAGTAGGGAATGCCCGTTAACGGAGTCAGGCCCTCGCCCGTCTTGAAGCGCTTGTCCGCCTCCCTGGCTTGTCCCAGTGCAAGTTCTTCCGAGATGGTCACATAGGATTTGATCTGTGGGTCGAGTCGCCGGATTCGTTCCAGATACGCGCGTGTGAGTTCCTCCGCAGAAACCTCCCGGCTCGCAAGCAGTTCGTGAGTATCCTGGATACTTAATTCGTGAAGGTCCATGGCAGATCTATTGTTCAATGTGAACGCGCGGGATGACGACATAATCATCCTTCGCTTGCGGCGCGTTGGCGAGAAATTCCTCTGTTGGTACAGACTCTTCGATCTCGTCTTCTCTCGTCACACTTTTATTCGCGGATGACAAATAGGCGGGTGGGACATTTTCAGTATCCAACTCATTCAGGATGCTGAAATATTTCAGAATGTCCTGGAACTGCGGAACGAAGGTCGCTGTCTCTTCCTCCGTCAGATCCAAACGGGCAAGAGACGCAATCTCCCTGACCAGCTTTTCGTCAACCTGGATTTCTTCTTTTTGGCTCATAAGATTTTCCTTATGGTATCAAGCGATTCGGTCCTCGATGGAGGAAAACAACATCGCGGATGCTTTTTTGATTTAACATGGCAGCCAGCAAACGGGCGAGACCAAACCCGAAACCGCCATGCGGTGGGCAACCAAACTTGAAGAAGTCGAGATAAAACTGAATGGATTCAAGACTCACTCCTTTTTCCGTTGCCTGCCGGACCAAAACATCATAACGATGTTCGCGTTGCGCCCCGGTTGTGATTTCCATCCATTTCCAGAGAAGGTCAAAACTTTTTGTCTCCGCTGGCTTGTCTTCCTTTCTCATATGATAGAAGGGACGGACTTCGATCGGATAGTCGGTAATGAAGATAAACTCATGCCCATATTGTTCCCTGGCAAATTCACATAAGAGCCGTTCGCCCTGCGGGTCTATGTCCCCCTTTTTTGTGTCTGCAGGCGGAAGATACCCCTTCTCTTCGAGAATTTTTTGAGCCTCCTCCATGGCCACTTTTGGAAACGGCCGGCTCGGGATAACCACTTCGACCCCAAATGTCCTGGCGATTTCTTCGCCGTGTTTTTCTTTCACGGTCTGGAGTATATGACAAAGCCAGGCTTCTTCGAATTCCATGACGTCATGATGGGATTCGATCCATGACATTTCCATATCCACGCTCGTGAATTCAGTGGAATGTCTGGGCGTAAAGGATGGGTCTGCCCGAAAGGCGGGACCAATCTCAAACACGCGCTCCATGCCTGCGGCCATTGCCATCTGTTTGTAGAATTGCGGTGACTGTGCTAACGATGCGGTCTGACCGAAATATTCCAGCGTGAAGAGTTCGGCGCCTCCCTCGCTCGGGCTGCCCATGATCTTGGGCGTATGGATCTCGACAAATCCATTCGATATCCAAAATTTCCGCATCGCCATTTCGACCGTGGTCTGGACGCGAAAGATCAACTGATTTTCAGGCTGGCGCAGATCCAGGAAACGCCAGTCCAATCGTTTGTCCACGTCGGTTTCGGTCTTGCCGAAAAGGTCGATGGGCAATGTGGCATCCGAGGCCGAATCGACGGAAAGCGTCTTCAACTGCAGTTCCAACCCGCCCAGCTTTACATTTGGATTGCTCACGACCAGCCCGGTCACACGGATTGCCGATTCGCGCGTCAGTTGTGCGATCAATTCATTTAAGCTGTTGTTCGCTTCGGACCGTTCTGCGACAACCTGGATGAGACCTGTGTGATCGCGCAGGATGATAAATTGAACAGCCTTCTGATTCCTGACAGTCTGAACAAACCCCCGCAGGGTGATAACCTCTCCAACTTTCTCTGCAGCATCTCGAACGAGGGTTCTTTCCATGAATCGCTCTTCTCTGATCTGAATATATAGCTCTGTCAGTTGCTTTGGCGCCATTAAAGAGTGTACGACCGCAAGCCGCGGTTCACTGCGCATGCTGCGCGGCTGCATTTTCTTCCAATTGTTTCCTTATCCAGCGCATCAGATTTATTGCCTTATGCTCTGGCATAAAACACGCGCCCACTGTTTCGGCAAACGGCACTGGAAAACGGAAACCGTCCACCTCATACCATAGCGCTCCGTCTGTGCAGTATGCGAACTTCGCCGTCTTGTTGATCACAAGCTCCTTCAGATTCATAAAAGCTCCTTTCCATTGAGTGAGAGCTCAGCCAAAATTCTGTTTTACTCCAACTTAATATGCAATTCTTTCAACTGTCTCGGTTCCACTTCGGACGGTGCATCCGCCATCACATCGCGCCCGGTTTGATTCTTGGGGAATGCGATCACTTCGCGGATATTGGGCTCGTCTGCCAGCAGCATGATCAAACGGTCGATGCCGGGCGCCATGCCTCCATGCGGCGGCGCGCCGTATTCGAACGCTTCCAGCATGTGACCAAACTTCTGCTCGATCTGATCGCCGCTCAAGCCCAGCAGTTGAAAGACCTTGAGTTGGATGTCACTGCGATGGATGCGGATCGAACCGGATGCCATCTCGTAGCCGTTGCATACCATATCGTACGCGTCCGAAAGGATTTCTCCAGGATTTGTCTCGAACTTCGGCAGGTCATCCAACTGCGGCATTGTGAACGGATGATGTTCCGCGTCCCATTTCTTTTCCTCTTCGTTCCACGCGAACATCGGGAAGTCCACCACCCACGCAAACGCCATCATGTCCGGGTCAGCGAGGTCAAGTTTGTCGCGGAAGATCACACGCAGACCGCCCAGCACCTTGTTGACGACCGCGCGCTGGTCCGCGGCAAACAGGATCAGATCACCTTCCTGCGCGCCGGCTTTGGATTTAACTGCCTCCGCCTCTTCGGGTTTGACAAATTTCGCGGCGGTTCCTTTCAAGCCTTCGCCTGTTACCGCCAACGTGGCCAGTCCCTTCGCCCCCAGCCCCTTCGCGGACTCGGTCAGCGCGTCCACTTCCTTGCGTGAGTACTCCGCACATCCGGGCGCGACGATACACTTGATGGCGCCTCCGGACTCGATTGCCGATTGAAACACCCGGAAGTCACTTTTCGCAAAAATGTCACTGACGTCGACCAATTCCATGCCGAACCGCAGGTCGGGTTTGTCCGTTCCGAATTTCTCCATGACTTCACGATACGAGAACCTGGGCCATGGGGATGAGAGCAATTTCTTGTGCGGCGCGACCACGGGAAGCATTTCTGTATAAAGCGATTCAACCAGCGCCAGCACATCATCGCGCTGAACGAAGGACATTTCAAGGTCCAGCTGTGTGAACTCAGGCTGACGGTCCCCGCGCAGGTCTTCGTCGCGGAAACAGCGCGCGATCTGGAAGTAACGGTCCATGCCGGCCACCATCAACAACTGCTTGAGTTGCTGGGGCGATTGCGGCAGGGCATAGAACTGCCCGGGATAAATCCGTGAAGGGACAAGATAGTCGCGCGCGCCTTCCGGCGTTGCCTTGAAGAGGATCGGCGTTTCGATTTCGATGAAATCTTGCCTGTCGAGAAAATCGCGCATGAACTTGACGACTTTGTGGCGCAGGATCAAATTGCGGGTCATGCGCTCACGGCGCAGATCGAGATAACGATATTTGAGGCGCGTATTCTCATCTGGCAGGTCGTTTTCACCGCTGACAAGGAAGGGTAGAGTCTTTGCACGATTCAATACCTGAATGGATTCGGCGATCACTTCCACTTCGCCGGTTTGCATTCTGGGATTTTCCATGCCAGCTGGTCTCTTTTGGATAGTTCCCGTGATCTGAAGCACCCACTCCATGCGGACGTTCGCAACGGCCTCAAGAGTCTCTTTGGATAAGTTGGGATTGACAGTTACCTGGACAATGCCGTAACGATCTCGAAGATCGAGAAAGATCACCCCGCCATGGTCGCGACGACGATGCACCCAGCCTGCGATGGTCACTCGCCGGGTTGCATGTGTGGCCCTAAGTTCGCCACAGGTATGAGTTTTGTACATTGCGCGCCTCCATATTCCGTTTTAGCACGAAGGACACGAAGAAACACAAAGAGGAAAGAAGCCTGGTGTTCCTGGCGTGCCCGGCGGTCTACGTGTAGACAAAATAAATCGCCCTTCGTGGCGCCTTGGCGCCACGTTGGGCGATTGGTTTTCTCTCAGGACCTACTTTCTAATCAGCAACGCTTCGCCCAACGATTCGGGGATCGTCATTATCGTTATTATTATCGTCATTGGCGAAGCGGAGTTGGTACTGCATATTGGCGGCATTATAGCACAACATTTTATCCGGGCGGAGTCTTTTTGTTGCGCAGGAATAACCGTCCCAGGCCGTAGGCCAACAGTACGCCGAGGCCAAGATCGGTCAGCAGCGCGGTTGGGTTGAAGATGTGCCGGTACGCGAATCCGCCATCTTCGTAGAAGCGCAGCGGCCAGCCCGCGCGCGCTATATCGTCGGCGCAAATGTCGTGCCCGAAAACGGCGAGCAGGCCACAGTCCGAGGCCAGATGCGCCGCGAGCAGGTTGAGGGCGATGAAGATGAGCAGGCCGACACAGAATCCGATGGTGAATTGTTTTGTCATGGATAGTTGCCAACAGTGACGAGAGATCGGTGTAAAGTGAATGTAAGGTAGGCTGAGTATATATCACTTCCAATCCAATTAGAGATGTTGTATATTGATTTAAGTTCAAACCCCAACCGAAACAAAGGAGAGCAAAATGAGCTACAAAATACTGTTCATCATCAGTGCTATCGTGTTGTTTGCTTTCGGGATACTGCTGGTGGTGGCCCCCAAGGTGGGACTGGAACAGTTTAGAATGGATGCAAGGGCAACTGAGGTGTTCCTGACGCGAGTTGTCGGCGCGGCCCTGGCGTCACTGGGCCTGGTGTTGTTTTTTGCCAGGGGTGCGGATGATGCGGGGCAGAAATATCTGGGCATTGCGGCGCTGGCGGGCGCTGTGCTGGGCTTGATTGTCACCTTGATCGGCATAACCGGCGGCCTGATCCGCGAGAACGGATGGACCGCGGTCATCGTGGAGCTTCTCTTTGCCGTGGGATACGTCTTCGCGCTTTTCGTCCAGCCGCGGCTGCAGCAGCAGTGAACTTTCGATACGAGAAACCGCCCGCACGTGCTCCGCACAGGCGGGCATTTTCTTTCTGTAACGAAAATACTATACGAATTTGGTAACGTTCGGGGAAAATTCGTGTCATGGATTTGCTCAAGAAAGAGCGTTCCGCCTTATTCGGTAAATGCACGATGATCTCTGGATCCTGTTGTTCAATCCTCCTGATTTAGAAGGTCCCTTATGAACTTTTTCGAAGACAGTCAGTCTGCCAGCGAAATAAATTCACAGTTGAAAATCCTGGTTGTGGATGATGACATGCTAAACCGGCGCCTGATGCAGATTCTGTTGACCCGCGAAGGATATCAGGTTGATGTGGCCGCAAATGGATTGGAAGCCTTTGATGCAATCAAATACCAGCAATTCGATATTGTGTTCATGGACTTGCGCATGCCGGTGATGGATGGTCTAGAGGCGAGTCGTCGCATCCGCGAGTGGGAAGATGGGGGCAAACATACATTTATTGTAGCCTTGACCGCCAGTTACCTGCCCGAAGAGGGAAGTCAACTATTTGAGGCAGGGATCGATAACTATGTTTCCAAACCCTTTCAAATGGAACATATCCAGCGGCTGCTGAAGTACGGTCTGAACGCCCGCAACGCTTCACAGAAAGCTCAGTGAAGACTCATTGAGCTTCTAAGATCCCAAAATGGCACGGCTGGCTTCATCCAGCTTTGCCACCTCTTCGCCTGTTAATTTCCAGCCTAGCGCTCCCGCATTTTCCTGGGCTTGTTCTGCAGTCTTCGCACCGGGGATGGGAAGTGTGCCTTTACAAATGAGCCAGTTCAGCGCCACCTGTGCGTTGGATTTGCCGCCGTGATCCTGACCGATTTCCGTCATTAGTTTCAGGAGAGGCTCTGTTTTTGGAAGCAGGCCGGCGTATGTCCTGGCGCGCGCGCCGGGCGGGGGGGTGTCCGCGCGATATTTGCCTGTCAGTAATCCTTTTTCGAGGGGGCTATGAGCAATGAGCCGGATTCCGAGTTCCTTGCATCTGGCCAGCGTTCCATTCTTTTCTACAGTTCGATTGAGCAGACTATAGGGCACCTGGTTGGACGCCAGGGGAACGTTATAACGCGCCAGCGATGAATAAGCCGCCAGCATGCGCGATTGATCGAAGTTCGAAACCCCTACCGTGCGCGTCAATCCGCCTTTGATACAGTCCGCCAGACCCTCCATCATGGTATCGGTGCTCATGATGGGACTCGGCCAGTGGATCTGATATAAGTCGATGCCTTCGACGCCCAGGCGCGCAAGACTGCCTTTCAGGGCTCGCAGGATTGCGCCTTTGCCGAACCTCCACGGCAGGGGGAAATACTTGGAAGCGATCAACGCGGGTTGGTCTGTCTCTTTGAGAAAGCGCCCCAGCAAACGTTCAGAGAGACCGTTCCCGTAGAGTTCCGCAGTATCAATGAAGCGGATCCCTTCGCGAATGGAGGTTTGAAATGCCTCACGAACCTCTTCAACGCCGTATCCATGTCCATACTGCCAGACTACGCGGTCGCCCCATTGCCATGCCCCCAGCCCCATTTCGATTGCGTGCAAGAACCTGGTCTCACTGCTGATCTCAGCCATGATCGCCCTCGCAAATGAATTGCCTGATTGTACCCCGCACGCTACATATTGCGGAAGGGAAGAAGTCACGCCGATGGCGCGATGCGACACGTGCGGGGTTGTATCTTAAAAAATCAATCACCTTACCCACACTGCCGCTTTGCGGCGTACTTCGCGTGTCCACACTGCCGCCTTGCGGCGTGCTCCGCTTGTAGTACAATTCAGCGCGCTTGATACCTTGACATTCGGAACTGATGGAACGCGAGCCCGACCCCCTCCCCAGCCCTCCCCCAAATCCGCATGGGTTGGTTGGCTGATTATCCCGAATCTTGTTGCGGATTTGGGGGTGGGTCTGGCGCTCCCTGAGTTCCCGGGAGATCCCTGTGACTGCCTCGCACGAATCGCGGAAGACGGAATCCGCATCTGACCTAAGCCGGAGGCTGGGTCTGCCCTTTTCAAATTTGGCTTTGCTGACGCGTGCCCTCACTCATCGCTCATACGTCAATGAAAACCCCGACTCGCTGGAGGATAACGAACGGCTCGAATTCCTGGGAGATGCGGTGCTTGATTTCGTTGTCGGCGCGTGGGTCTATAATCGCTTCCCTGAAATGCCCGAAGGCGAACTCACCAAGCTACGCTCTGCCCTGGTACGGAATGATCAGCTCGCCGCCTTCGCGCGGCACCTGAACCTGGGTCCGGCGCTGCGGCTGGGGCGCGGGGAACATTCTTCAGGTGGGACCAAGCGTGATCTCCTGCTCGGATCCGCTTTTGAGGCGCTGATCGGCGCGTTATATCTGGATCCGAGGCTCGGGCTTAAAGCTGTTGAAGCGTTTGTCCATCCCTTGTTGGACCAGTCGCAGGAATTCGTCCTGAATGAGATCCACGATCCGAAGAGCCGCTTGCAGGAATGGGCACAGGCTGAGAAGCTGGGAACGCCGCAATACGTTACGATCGGCTCCAGCGGGCCGGACCATGCCAAAATGTTCGAGGTCGAAGTCCGCATTCAGGGCACGACCTATGGCAGGGGACAAGGCTCGAGCAAACAGGTCGCGGCACGGATCGCGGCACAGACCGCCCTCGAATCGCTGGGAATTTCATTCAAGTAGAGTCCTTATAATCACCATACATGCCTCTCCGTCTAAAATCTCTCGAACTACAAGGTTATAAAACATTCGCTTCGAAGACCACATTTGAGTTCGCGGGTGGCATTACCGCCATCGTCGGGCCGAATGGATCGGGTAAGTCGAACATTGCCGATTCCCTGCGCTGGGTATTAGGCGAGCAATCCTATTCTCTGTTGCGCGGCAAAAAGACCGAAGATATGATCTTCAACGGTTCCGAGCATCGCGCGCGCGCGGGGATGGCTTCTGCGCACATCGTCTTCGATAACACAACCGGCTGGCTTCCCGTGGACTTTACCGAAGTCGGCATGACACGGCGTGCCTTTCGCGATGGCCATAACGATTACCTGTTGAACGATCAGCATGTGCGCCTGCGCGACTTAAATGAATTGCTGGCGGCGTCCGGTTTGTCTGAGCGCACCTATACTATCCTGGGGCAGGGGCTGGTCGACGCGTCTCTGGCGTTGAAAGCGGATGAGCGCCGCCGTTTATTCGAAGAAGCGGCGGGTGTTGGTCTGTACCGTGTGCGCCGCGAAGAAGCCATCAAGCGCCTCGAAAGCACCTTGCACAATCTGGAGCGCGTGCTCGACATCATGTCTGAACTCGAGCCGCGCCTGCGGAGTCTGGAACGCCAGGCCAAACGTGCCATCGAATATACGCGCGCGCAGGCAGACCTGAAAGTGATCCTGCGCGAATGGTATGGCTATCACTGGCACCGTGCCCAACGCGAGTTGACGGATGCACGTGAAGTGGTCAAGGCGCAGGAAGTCCGAGTGAATGAGGCGCGCGAAATCCATGCGAAAGCGCAGGCAGAATACAACGCGTTCCGTGAGCGACTCACGGGCTTGCGCGCGCAGCTCAATGCCTGGCATCGTCAGGCGGCGGAATTGCACAGCCAGCGCGAAGAAGTAAGCCGCGAGCTCGCCGTGCTCGAAGAGCGCCAGCGTTCTCTCTTTACGGCGCAATCCTCGGTCCTTGCGGATAAAGATCGCGTCTCGGATGAAGAGCGCGTGGCCCAGGAACGTTTCGCGGAAGCCGAGCAGGAAACGGCACGCCTGCAGGATGAATTTGAGGAAGCGCAGAAACAATATGCCGGTGCTCAAGAGGCCTTGCAGGCAAAACAGGCCGAGCGAACGCTGGTGGAGGAAAGATTACGGTCGGCGCGAGCCGAGATCGAAAAGCGGAGTGCGCAACGCGCGGAGACTCAGGCGCGTCTGGATGAGTTGAGCTCGCGTCTGGAAAACTTACAGTCCCGAATTGAAGGTGCGGACAAAGCTGTTCAATTGGCCGAATCCAATGTGCACGAGGCCGCCGGGAAATACGCGCAGGCTCGCCTCGAGCAAGAGTCCGCTGAAGATGAATTACGACAGGCAGAAGAAAAAGAGGAAGGGGGAAAGAAAGAAGTTGAACGGCTCGAAAGTGAGCGACGCCTCAAAGCTGAGGAGCGCGCCGATCGTCTGGCAGAACATACGCGCGCCCGGGCACAACTTGACGTGCTCGAGCAGGCCGAGCAATCGCTGGCCGGGTATGCGGACGGCGCGCGCTTTTTGCTGGATGCTGCGCGCCAGTCGCGGCTCAAGGGCGCACGCGGTGCATTGAGCGCGTCGCTGGATGTGCCCGCCGAACTTGAAATCGCAGTGGCCGCCGCGCTGGGCGATTCACTGGATGCCATTCTCCTGGAGGCAAACGAAGTCGAGGAGGCGCTGCAGATGCTCGAATCGGATGAGGCCGGGCGTGCGGCGCTGCTGCCGCTTGAGAACCAGGCGCGGCAGCCCATTGCACCACCGGCCGATGCGGATTCTCTCGGTCTTGCGTCTGAACTCGTCAACGCGCCAGGGGAGTTGAGGGCGGCTGTGCATCATGTGCTCGGGCAAACGCTGATCGTCCGGACCCGCGCGACGGCCCGGCGCCTGATCCGGGATTTGCCGCCGCACGCGCGGATCGTGACCCTTCGCGGAGAGGTCTTCCACGGTGACGGTCTCATCATTGCAGGGAAGTCCGCCTCTTCCTCCGCCCTGAGTCGCCCGCGCCAAAAACGCGAGTTGACCGAAGCCCTGGCGGAATTGAGCGGGCAGATCGAGTCGTTGAACCGCGAAGGTGAATCGCTTTCTGAACGGATCCATGCTGCGCAACGCGAGTTGAACGCGGCGAATGAATCGACGCGCGAGGCACGCGTCAGGGTGGATAACGCCCGGAGAAACGAGCAACAGG
>Ga0105095_10001606_pt1 | contig 11956 bp, 11 predicted proteins | sample PPLLak2March2015_2_FD_79180 | JGI IMG/M metagenome (GOLD analysis project Ga0105095, IMG submission 79180) | Freshwater sediment microbial communities from Prairie Pothole Lake near Jamestown, North Dakota, USA - PPLs Lake P8 Core (3) Depth... | ecosystem: Environmental > Aquatic > Freshwater >... | reverse complement strand
ATTTTTAATTTTTAATTGTGAATTTTTAATTGCTTTTACATTCCCTCAAGCCCATGTTTCTTAAACAGTTCTGCATATTTCTTAAATACAGAAACCTTTATCTTCTCGAGCCCTTCAGCAAATTCAATAAGAGTTAAATCGCCTCCATAGTGGAAATAATAATCTGTCAAAAGATGAATATATTTTTCAGTAAGCTTTGAAATTTTATCAAATGAAGCATTTGTGTTTTTATCGAGAGTATCATAGTTTTTCTCTTCTTCAGGTCTTATAAGGTCTTCCTCGCTTAAAGTTGAATAATCATCGACTTTATTTTCAAGTTCTCTGTGCACTGCCCAATTAGCTGCAAGCTGGAAGAGAGTTTCAATAACTTTATTTAATTCTCTTTCTCTTTCATTCTTAAAGCTTTCCGATTTTTTTTTGTCTCTTTCAAGAGAAATAGTATCAATATCAAACTTCTTCAGCAGTGTTGTAATATCTGTTCGCTTCTCGGTTCCGGATATCATATCCTTAAATTTAAAAACTATTTTCTCGTTGAACGCAATATCATAGTCATTGTTAATTCCATTATCAATAAGAAGCTCCATTATTTCTTCCTTCATTTCAGGGAACCGTCTCTCAAGAAATTCTTCAGTAAAGGCAAAAGTATCATCGCATTCTTCGGGACTATTAATAAGACTTACAAGGTATGACCTTAACTTTAGCAGTATATAAAAAAGATCGGGTTTATCTGGCATTTATAATGTATAATTTATAATGAACAATGAATAAATAAATTTCATAAGTAATAATAAAGATTTATTAGTTGTAATTCAGCAGTTAAGGCGATAAATAAGGGGATATTATTTATTTCTGCTCGGTAATAAATTATATGTATGAATTTTTATCCCTTTGAATTCTTCAAAAAGTTTTCATTTTTTCTGATCGCTGCTTTATTGTTTTATTCCTGTTCTTCATCCGCTTTACTTTATTTTGAATCAGCTGACAAAAAATATATTTCAGGGGATTATGCAGGAGCTATATGGGATCTTTCCAGGGTGATCGAATTTGAACCCAATAATTTCAATGCTTTTTTTAAAAGAGGAAAAGCTTACAGCAGAATTGAAAAGCATGAACTTGCAATTAAAGATTATAATAAAGCTATAGATCTTAATAATACCCTTGCACAAGCTTACTTAAACAGGGGAATTGAATTCATTAATATCGAAAATTATAGGTCTGCACTTGAGGACTTTGACAAAACAATTGAGCTAAATCCTAAAACAGATCTTGCATATTTCAGCAGGGGTTACGTTTGGAGTTTGCTTGGTAATACTGAAAATGCTCTTAAGGATTATTCTAAAGCAATTGAACTGAACCCGCTTTATATCCAGGCGTATGTAAACAGGGGAAATTTAAAAAGTTATAAAAATGATTTTAACGGAGCTATTGAAGACTATACAAAAGCAATTGAGATTAATCCAAATGAAGCCAACGCTTTTATTAGTCGTGCAGGAGACAGGGCAATTACTGGGAATATAAATGGTGCAATTGAGGATCTTTCTGAAGCAATAGAAATTCATCCTTCATATAATGAATTATATTTCCAGAGAGGAGAATTAAGAATAATTATAAGCGATTATAAAAAAGCAATTGAAGATTTCAATATTGTTATTAAAAATGATTCCGCAAATGCAACTGCTTATTTTAAAAGAGGAATTTCTCTGATCAATCTTGGAAATAAAAAAGATGGGTGTAGCGACCTTGTAAGGGCTGGAGAGTTTGGTTATATTCATTCTTATGAAGAGATACAGAAATACTGTAGATAATTTGAGGCAGAGAGTTTACTAAGGTTCTTATTTCTCATTTACTTAAACATGGAGAATATTGATTTTCTTGACATTATTTTCACTTAAGTTTAATTTTACACGCTATATCATTTTTGAGAAAGAACTTGCGTAAGACAGAAAAGCAATCCGATGAAAAATTACAGGAAAACTTAAAAAAAGCTGGTGAAATACCCCGCCACATTGCCATTATTATGGATGGTAATGGAAGATGGGCTCGAAAAAGAGGGCTTCCGAGAGTTGCCGGACATAAAAGGGGAGTTGAAACCGTTAGAGATATCGTTGAAGCTTGTGCTCAGCTGGGAGTTAAATATCTTACTTTATACACCTTTTCAACCGAAAACTGGAAGAGACCAAAAGATGAAGTATCTACTTTAATGCGACTTCTTCTTAAAAGCCTTAAAGATAGAGCTGATGAGCTTAATGAAAATAATATTAAGCTTACCACAATTGGAGATATGAGCGCCTTTCCTGAAGTAGTTCAGAAAAGATTGTACGAGGATATTGAAAGAACAAAAAACAATAAACGGATGACTCTTAATCTCGCCTTAAGTTATAGCGGGAGATGGGAACTTTTAGAAGCTATAAAAAGTATTGGGCGCTTAATTGAACAACGTAAATTAAATGTAAATCAGATTAATGAACAGCTTGTTTCCGAATCATTAACTACAAAGAATATTCCGGATCCGGATCTTCTGGTAAGAACATCCGGTGAATTCAGAGTTAGTAATTTTTTATTATGGCAGATTGCTTACACAGAATTTTTTATTACGGATGTTTACTGGCCGGATTTTTCAAGAAAACATCTTTATGAAGCAATAAGGAATTTTCAGGGAAGGGAGAGAAGATTTGGGAAAATCAGTGAACAAATTAAACAGAACGAAAAAGGCATAACTAATGTTTCAAACTTCCCTAAAGAAATTGTCTAAAATATTTTTCTTCTCCTTAATCCTGCTGTTAAGTTTCACAGCATTCCCCCAGGTTAAAAGCTATAAAGTGCTTGGTGTTTCTGTAGAGGGGAATAAATCCACTGATGCGGGAACTATTATTGCAAGCAGCGGAATCAAAGTTGGTGATGAAATACAGGTCCCCGGCGATAAAACACTTAACGCAATCAGGAATTTATACGCACTGAGTGTTTTTTCAGATATTCAGATTCTTATAGATAAAGAAGTTGGCGACGGTGTTTTTCTGGTAATTAAAGTTGAAGAGCATCCCAGAATTGAAAGGACAGTTATTGAAGGCAATGATGAAATAGACACTGATGATATTGAAGAGAAAATAAATTTCGTCCGCGGAACAATTTTAAAGCCTAATGAAGTAGCCAACCTTAAACAAAGAATCCTTGCACTTTATGAAGAAGAAGGATTTCTAAATGCAAAAATAACTGAAAAATATTATAACTTTTTCAGAGCAGATACAACTGATGATGGAATAGAAGTTACCTGGCAAAATCAGAAAGATTTGTCTGATGAGCATACAGTCTTATATGAAGATGATGATATAATTTATACTAACCTTATTGACAGGATTAAAGACAGAGTGTTGTTGAAGCTTGTAATTGATGAGAATGATGAGGTTGTTGTGAGAGAGATTGAATTTTATGGAAACGAAGCATTCGATGATGATGACCTTTATGGTGAGATGGATGAAATTTCTGTTGCAAGATGGTGGAAATTCTGGAGCAGTGCAAATTTTAAAAAAGAAGGTTTCAAAAAAGATAAACAGCTTATAAAAGATTTTTATTTAAAGAATGGCTATCGTGATGCAGAAATAATCTCGGATTCTCTTATTTACTATAATGATAACCGGGACTTAAAAATTGTAATGGAAGTTTATGAAGGTCCTCAATACAAAATCCGGAATATTGAATGGGAAGGAAATACAATTTATCCTGATGAACTTTTAACTGAAAGACTGGATTTTGCCAAAGGTGATATCTTCGATTATGAAAAATTTACAAGAAATTTATACGGTAATGAGCAGCAGTCAGATATAAATGCTTTGTACCAGGATAACGGATATCTTACCTTCAGATTAACTCCTTCGGAAATCAAAGTTGTTCCGGATTCTATTGATGTTATTATAAGACTTGAAGAGAGAAATCAATTTAAAATAGGGCAGGTTAATATTGAAGGGAATACAAAGACAAAAGATAAAGTAATTCAAAGAGAATTATATACTGTACCTGGTGATTATTTTAACCGCGGTTTATTATTCAGAAGTATTCAGCAGTTAGCTAATCTTCAATACTTTAATGTAGAAAAATTATATGGTCCGCAGGGGCTTGATTATACGCTTCCTAATGACAGTACAGTTGATATATCATTCAGAGTTGAAGAAAAATCGAGTGATTATCTTAATGCATCTGTTGGCTATAGTGGAAGCTTCGGATTTAGTGGTGCAGTTGGTGTAACCCTCACAAACTTTTCAATTGCTGAACCCTTCTCACTTGGTGGAGGGCAGATTCTAAGCTTCAACTGGCAGTTTGGTGTTGGAAGCTTGTACAGAACATTAACTCTGGGGTTTACGGAACCATGGCTTTTCGATACTCCTACACTTGTTGGATTCGAAGTTTTCGATACAAGGCAGAGATATATTTATGATTTACGCCAATCAGGCGGAACAATGAGAGTTGGACGCAGGTTAAAATGGCCTGATGATTTTTTCTATGTGCAGGGATTGTTTAAATATCAGTACAATAATGTATTAGAAGGACAAAATGTTTATGAGGAAGGTGAATTCAATCAGTTCACTTTAGGAACAACACTCAGCAGAAAAAATATTGACAATCCTATATTCCCTTCACAAGGATCAAATTATGCTTTAGATATAGAAATGTCTGGCGGTCCGGTTTTACCAGGTGAAGTTGATTACTATAAAATTGGTTTTAAAGCTGAGTGGTATAAAAGATTGTTTAATACAAGCAGAGTTACATTTTATGTTGTTGCAGATTTAGGATATATGGATGAGTTTGTATCCGGTACTCCAATAAATCCATTTGAATATTTCTATATGGGAGGTAATGGATTGATTATTGCAACAGCACCTCTCAGAGGTTATGATGATAGGAAAGTGGGACCAAGAGATCCGATAAGTGGTGAGGTTATCGGAGGAAGGGTTACATCAAGATATACAACCGAATTAAGGTTTGCATTAACTCTTGATCCAATACCCGTTTACTTGCTTGCTTTTGCTGAAGCAGGAAATGTTTTTGAAAGTATTGATAAAACAGATATGTTTGATCTTAGAAGATCAGTTGGATTTGGAGCCAGACTTTTGATCAATCCTCTTGGCTTAATAGGTTTTGATCTCGGTTATGGATTTGACAGAAGATTAACAGAGAACCAGGATCCGGAGTGGCTTTTCCACTTCCAGTTCGGTAGAGGTTTTTAATTCATTAATAAATTAAAGGAAACAATTGTGAAGAAATTTCTTTTTGCAGTTACATTGATATTTATATCAACAAATTTGTTTGCGCAATCCCCGATTAAATTGGGTTACGTTGATTCGCAGGTGATACTCGCACAATTTTCGGAAGCTATCAAGGCACAAGGAGATCTTGATGCAATTACAGCAAAATGGAGTGCACAGGTTGATAGTATGACCTTAGCTTACCAGCAAGCATTGGCTGATTATCAGAAACAAGCTAACACTATGACTGAAGAGAAAAAGCTTGAAGCGCAGAAAAATCTTATTGCACAGGAACAGGGTATTCTCGATTTCAGAAGACAAAAGTTTGGTCAGAATGGTGAGATATACCAGATGCAGGAACAAATATTCGATCCGGTAAAGAAAAAGATTTATGCTGCTATAGAACAAGTTGCTAAAACAGAAGGTATGCAGTTTGTTTTTGATAAAAGCGGCGATATAATTCTTCTTTATGCAGATTCAGCTTTTGATATAACTTTCCAGGTTCTTGATAAACTTAAAAGAGGCAACTAAAATAAAATTTTGTGTTACTCTTTATAGCTTTTTAACAAAGGAGTAATCTATGAATAAATTTCATTTAGTAATTATTTTTATCCTGTTGGCACCTGCATTAGCATTTGGTCAGCTTAAAATAGGATATGTTGATTCAGATACAATAATAGAAAATCTTCCTGATGCTCAGGATGCAAGGCAAAAACTTGATGCTCTTATCCAGGAATGGCAGACCGAGTTAAATACTCTTGAAAGCGAGTTTAAGAGTAAGTATGATGATTATGAAAAAAGAAAGCTGATAATGACTGATCAGACAAGAGTTGAACTTGAACAGGAACTTGTAAAATCAGAACAGCAAATTGCAGAATTCAGAGAAAAGAAGTTTGGAACAAATGGAGAACTATTTCAGAAACAGGATGAACTAATGAAACCCGTACAGAACAGAATCTTTAAAGCTATTGAAGAAATAGCATTGGAAGAAGATTTTGATTATGTTTTTGACCGCAGCGGTGATATAATGCTTCTTTATGCAAAAGAAGAGCATGATTTAACAGCAAGAGTTCTTGAAAAGTTAAAACTTGAATAGACTTAATGAATATTAAGCTTGAAGAAGCAGCAAAAATTGTTGATGGTAATATTGTTGGCGATAAAAATATTACTATCAGCAGTTTTGCAAAAATTGAAGAAGCTAAACCCGGTGACTTGACTTTCCTTTATCTTGATTCCTACATAAAATTTTTCTCTTCAACAAAAGCTTCTGCAATTATTGTAAAACCTGATTTTCCCAAATCACGAAATGATATAGCCTATATTGAAGTTGAAAGTCCCAACAAAGCTTTTTCAAAATTATTAAACCATTATTTCAAACCGGATTTTAAACTTTCTGGAATAGATCCTTCTGCATATATTCATCCTGAAGCTGTAGTTGGAAAAAATACTGCAATTGGTAAGAACGTTGTTATTTCTGCAGGCTGTAAGATCGGTTCGAATGTAAAAATTTTTCATAATGCTGTTCTTCTCGAAAATGTTGAAGTCGGTGATAACTCTGTAATTTTTCAGAATGTAAGTATAAGAGAAGGATGCAGGATTGGTAAGAATGTAATTGTCCATGCAAACTCTGTTATTGGCTCCGATGGTTTTGGTTATGATATTGATGAAAATAAAGTGTTTCATAAAATTCCCCAGATAGGAATAGTGATAATTGAAGATGATGTTGAGATAGGTTCAAATGTTTCAATTGATCGTGCTTCACTTGGGGCAACTATAATAAAGAGAGGAGTAAAAATAGACAACCTTGTGCAGGTTGCACATAATGTTGTAATCAATGAGGATTCTATTGTCGCATCTCAGGCAGGAATAGCAGGAAGCTCAAAAATTGGCAGGAATTGTTATTTACTTGGACAAGCTGGTGTAGCCGGACATATTGAGCTTACTGATAATGTTATAATGCATCCTCAGGCTGGTACAGGAAAAAGCATATTGAAGCCTGGCAATTATTTTGGTTCACCTGCAAAAGAAATAAAAGAAGCATTTAAACTCGAAGCTCATTTCAGAAATCTTCCTGATTATGTTGAAAGAATAAAGCAGCTCGAGAAGCTTGTAAAAGAACTTCAGGAAAAACTGGATAGAAAGTAGGTTGCGGATGGTTTATAGTTTGTTGTATAAAAGTAAAATGCGTGTTGAATATAATCTATATTTATCAATTTAATTTTTTAATTTTTCAATTTTGAATTACCAGCTTCCAACTCCCCACAACCAATTGTATTTCACTCCCCATCTTGCTATTTTCAAAATCAAATTTAAGTTGAACTAAAGCCGGATAAATAAATGTTAGAATTGCAAAGAACAATAGGTAAACCAATCACTATGTCAGGAATAGGTTTACACACCGGAACCGAATGCACAATGACTTTCAAACCTGCACCTGAAAATTATGGAATCCGTTTTGTAAGAGTTGATCTTGGCGGAAGCCCGGAAATTCCTGCCACTGCAGATAATGTTGTTGATGTATCAAGAGGTACAACTCTTGGTGTTGGTGAAGCAAAAGTTCATACTGTAGAACATGTTCTTGCTGCTATTGTGGGTTTGCAGATTGATAATATAATAATTGAGCTTAACGGAAATGAACCACCTATTGGTGATGGAAGCTCTATTCAATATGTTGAGGCATTAAAGAGCGCCGGGTTTGTTCAGCAGAATGAACCGAAAGATTATCTTATTATAGATGAAACAGTTATTTATCATGATGAAAATAAACAAATAGAGATAGTAGCTTTGCCTCTTGACAGCTATCGCGTTACAGTGATGGTTGATTATCAAAATCCGGCGTTAGGCAGTCAGCATACCGGATTGTTTGATCTTGAAAAAGAATTTGCAACTGAGTTTGCCCCTGCACGTACTTTTTGTTTCCTGAGTGAAGTTGAAGAACTTGCTGACCAGGGTTTGATTAAAGGCGGAGATATTGACAATGCTATTGTTATTGTTGACAGGAAAGCTACTCCGGCTGAATTAACTGCTATAGGAAATAAGCTGGGGATTAATGAAATATTAACAATTGGTGAAAATGGAATTCTTAATAATAAAGAATTAAGATTCAGGAATGAACCTGTCCGCCACAAGCTTCTTGATCTTCTTGGAGATCTCGCATTAATAGGTGCACCATTAAAAGCTCAGATACTTGCAGCAAGACCCGGTCATAGAGCTAACGTTGAATTTGCAAAACAGATTAGAAAACTTTATCAGCAGAAGAAGCTTGTCAAGAAATTCCAGTATGTTAAAAAGGAAGGTGTTGTATTAGATGTAAATGCTATCCAGAGAATTCTTCCGCATCGCTATCCTTTTTTAATGGTTGATAAAATAATTCAGCTTGAACTTGAAAAGAAAGTTGTTGGGGTAAAATTAGTAACAATAAATGAGCCCTTCTTTGTCGGCCATTTCCCGGGTCAGCCAATTATGCCCGGTGTTCTCATAGTTGAAGCAATGGCACAAACCAGTGGAATTCTTATATTAAATTCTCTTCCGGATTTTGAAAAAAAGCTGGTTTATTTTATGCAAATGAATAATGTTAAATTCAGGAAACCTGTAGTTCCAGGGGATCAACTTTTTCTTGAAGTTGAATTGGTTAATAAAAGAAGTAAGGTGTTTATGATGAAAGGCAAAGCAATAGTAAATAATAAAGTTGTTGCCGAAGCAGATTTTATGGCAGGAGTGGTTGACCGTGATGCACCTCTTGAATCATAATCTGAAATTCTAAAATGAAGAATATATTTCTTCCCTAATAATGAAATGGTTTTATCTAAATACAGGTTTTAATACGGGAAAGTCTAATATGGATTTTGATCTTTCCCTTGCAAAAAACCGCACTGCCGATGAAGCATATTTTCGTTTGTACAGATGGATGCCTTACTGCATTTCACTTGGTGTAAATCAAAGTTTTAGTTCTGTTAATTCAACAAAAGCAGCAAAGAATAATATTGATGTTGTTCAAAGACCAACTGGTGGGAGAGCAATTCTTCACGCTGAAGAGTTAACTTACTCTGTTGTGTATCCCTTAAATAAAATTTCTTCTTTAAGAAATCTTTATTGCGAAATAAACAAAGCCTTGAGAGAAGGATTAATTTTATATGATGATAGATTATCTGCGGTTGAGCTTGAATCTGAACAACCTGATTTAAGAAAATTTTATAAAGAACCTGTTTCGGAAATTTGCTTTGCTGTTTCTGCAAAAAGTGAAATTCAATTTGCAGGTAAAAAGTTAATTGGAAGTGCACAGAGAAAAATTAATGATACCGTTCTTCAGCATGGCTCAATTCTTTGCGGAGACTATCATAAAAGTATAACAGAATACCTTAATTCATCTGAAGAAAATCTTGTTAAGATTAATGATGAATTATTTAATAAAACCATCGAACTCGAAAATATTTTAGGCTATGATACAGATTATAAAAAGCTGGAAGATTCAATAGTTGCCGGGTTTGAGAAACATTTTAATATTAAATTTGAAAATGTAAGGTCTGAAGTTTTTTCAACAACTGAAAAATAAAATGAATACTGAAAAAGAAATAAAAAGAGTTACAACAAAGGCTCTTTCACTCCTTAAGAAAAAAGGAATTAAAATATCGGCTCTGACTGCTTACGATTTTATTACTGCAAAACTCCTTGATGAAGGTGGTATTGATATTATCCTTGTGGGAGATTCTCTCAGCAATGTTTTTCAGGGGAATGAAACAACTCTGCCTGTAACAATGGATGAAATGATTTATCATACCAAAGCTGTGACAAAAGCTGTTAACAGGGCAATGGTTGTGGTTGATATGCCTTTTATGTCTTACCAGCTTGGAATTGATGATGGCTTCAGGAATGCTGGAAGAATAATGAAAGAAACTTCTGCGGGTGGAGTAAAAGTTGAAGGAGGAGAGCGTGTCGCCGAAACAATAAAAAAAATTACAGAAGCCGGAATACCTATTATGGGGCATATCGGGTTAACACCTCAAAGCATTCACCAGTTTGGCAGCTATAGGGAGAGAGGAAGAGATAAAGTAGAAGCTGATGAGATTTTAAAAGATGCTAAGATAATTGAGGAAGCAGGTGCTTTTGCAATTGTACTTGAGAAAATTCCCGCTTCACTTGCAAAACAAGTAACCAAATCTGTTTCTGTACCAACAATTGGAATAGGTGCCGGTTCTCATTGCGATGGACAAATTCTTGTTACACCGGATATGCTTGGATTGAACCTTGAGTTTCATCCAAGATTTGTAAGGCATTATACAAAACTTGCCAATGAAATTGCTGCTGCTGTTAAAAAATATATTAAAGACGTGAGAAGCAAAAACTTTCCCAATGAAAGTGAAAGTTATTGATATTTGTGTTGATGATAAATTGATTCTCCCTCATATTACGATTGTATGATTAAAATTTTTTTTCTGATCTTAACATATCTAATCTTTTTCTTTTCTGATATTCAGTCGCAAGTGGACTTCGACATCTACCTTGAGGATGCATCAATAACTGCAATTGCTGAAGAACAGGATTTTCTTTGGATTGCAACTTATGGACAAGGCATTTTCAGGTATTCAAAAAAAGATCAGAAATGGTTCAATTTCTCAACCAAAAATAAGAACCTTGAAAATGATATTTTTCACTCGGTAGCTGCTAATAAAAATTTTGTCTGGGCTGCAGCAAATGAAGGTCTCTTCATTTATGATAAGAAAAAAAATAAATGGACAATAAAAAAATTTTCACTTGGCGGACAATTCGGCAATTGGATCCGTTCCCTTTGTTACGATCCTGATGAAGATATTTTATGGATCGGAAGATTCAGAAATCTTACTCAGCTTAAAGTTACAAAACAAAAGTATAAAGATTTTGATCTTACTCAAAAGGATGATCCCAAATCAAATACATTTAAAGCAATTAAGCTTGATGGTGACAGCCTTATCTGGTTTGGAACTGAATCAGGAGTTCATATTTATAGGAAGAAGAATAAAATCGGCCAGGATTTCTGGCAGTTTATTAATAATAAAAAAGGTTTCAGGCAGGAAGGTGATGCAGTTTCTGTAACCGATTTTGTTTTTGAACCTGAACGGGTCTGGTTTGGTACAGATGAATTTATTACTCCAAAGCAGCCTCAGTTTAATGTCGGCGGTTTGTATAATTACAACAGGAATTTCATCTGGAATAAATACTCAAAAGAAAATGGTTTACCCGCGAATGGCGTTTACTGTCTTGAAAGAACCGGCAACTATATTTGGGCAGGAGTTTATTCTTTTGATAAAAAAGAAAAAGAAGAATATCCTAAAGGATTAGTATTAATAGATCGGATAAAAGGTAAAATAACTCCAATTGATCTTAACCTGCTTCAGACCAAATCATCAATTATAACAACTCTCTACTTTGATGGAAAAAATTTGTGGATTGGAACAGATAAAGGTTTGTGGAAACTAAGTATCTCTAATCCCATGGCTGAATGGACTTTGAAGAAGCCTAATAAAAAAGTGGGAACAACGACAAAGTGGTAAGTTCCAATCTGGAAACCTTAGTAAGAGATCCTTTCTTAACAAGATATTAACCTTATTACCTTATCTCTTTGGTTAAATTTGTTTATGGGCAGATATGAAATTTCTGATTTCCCTGTTGTAATTTGAATGCTTATATATTAAGTTTTAGTGTGAATTAGTTATACATAATTGAAAGGGGAATATCAATGAAGT
>Ga0105095_10001605_pt1 | contig 11956 bp, 9 predicted proteins | sample PPLLak2March2015_2_FD_79180 | JGI IMG/M metagenome (GOLD analysis project Ga0105095, IMG submission 79180) | Freshwater sediment microbial communities from Prairie Pothole Lake near Jamestown, North Dakota, USA - PPLs Lake P8 Core (3) Depth... | ecosystem: Environmental > Aquatic > Freshwater >... | reverse complement strand
TCGTCGTGGAGCTCGCGGGCGATCCTCTGCCGTTCATTCTCTTGCGCCTGGACCGTGCGATGAAGAAGCTCTGAGCGTAATTCTTCCAGGCGGTGTTTTTCAGAATCTTGTTGGTTTCTGATTAGCTCAAGACGCCGGCCAGCCTCCACCTCGAAGGCGCGCAAGGAGCGAATAATAAACACAGCTGCCAGTAAAGCCATCACCGCTCTGAAAACTTGAATAGGAAATCCGAACCAAAGCAAGAACTTTTCAGCATTTATATAGGTGGATGGAAAGATAGCGCTGGGAGAGGCAAATAACTGACCGATAAAACCATACAGACCGAATGCCAGGGCTGCTAAGGTGACATCGCGACCAAATTTCGACATCCCAACCTGAAAGAATTTTCTCCGCTGGACCAGTAAACCCCAGGCAGTCAGTGCAGCTCCAGGTATTGCCAGTGAATAGCGCGTGTAGACATCGGCTGCGACGAGGAGGTTTTGTTCAGCTGGCAGGACCATAGATACAACCACCAACCCCCCTCCCCAGATGATCGCCAGGGTCAGGATCATTCCGAATAACATCCGGCGATTCGCTGGTCCCACGATCAATCTGGCGCCAAAGCTTACTAACATGAAAAACGAAGACGCCAACAGGAATATCCGCAGGTAAGATACCCAGACAGCATCGATATCCTGGTAGATCAACAAGAACATTTCGAACCATTCATGACTTCCGTGGATTAACCCAAAACCAGCCAGTGGCTGGAGTGCATGCGCAAAGTCTAATTCCGATGAATGTCCAAGCTCCAGGTATACCGCCAATCCCATGGCGAAGAACGACAGCCCATAGAAAAAATAAACTGTGATGAAGTTTTGGGTAAATATATCCGTAATGGTTTGGGCGAGCATCTCGTCGAACCTATTGGAGGTGATTACTCTGGAGCACCTGCCAGGATCCAATCCCTTACCAATTGGAGCTCGGATGGTGAGAGTTGACCAAAATGCGGCAAATCTTGGGATTGACGCTGGATTAGTGAACTTCCGTCTGGGTCGCCTGGGACGATTGCTGGTCCGTTAACACCTCCGGCAAGCACCGATGCATATTCAGTCAGGTTCAATCCTTGAATACCACCTGCTCCATGGCAGCTTCCACAACGTGCCAGGAACAGCGGTTGTATGGTCGCTTGAAAGGTAAGATCACCACTCAGATCAATTCCCACAACGGGTGGCATTGGCGGCAGGGTAGATAATACAAGCTCCCGCAGGGCTGGGGCATCGAATCCAGCAAATTCCCAAACATTCCCATGGCATGCACTGTTAGCGCAAAAAGAGCTATTATCGGTACCCCCCGGGTTACTGGTATCATGGCAATTTGCACAGGATGGGTTAAGCGCCAGATGGTGTTGAGCAATCCAGGTTGTGTTCAGATGAGACTGCGGTTCTGGACCGCGGCTGATTTCAAAGTTCGTCAGAAAGTCATATGGACCGGCAACAACTGGGATTGAATGACACAGGTTGCACTCTAACCTGACAACTTCATTATCTGGGGAGATATGGCTGCCATCATGGCAGCGGAAGCAACCTGGTGAATTTGTATGACCGATGTTGTTCGGGTGTGTGTTCCAATCCGAACGCTGCTCGACGTGGACGGATTGATCGTATATATCCTGGATTATCAGGATGGCATTCTGGATCAAATCTGGATTGGCAGCATAGAATTCAGTGTAAAAGCTCTGGTAATAGCTCTCAAGTCCAGCGATGCCAATTATGCCTTCCTCATTGGTTACATATGATGCACGCAGTACTTCGATCGATTTTAAACGGATCTCGGGGATGCTTGGATCGATCAGACCCTGTTGAAGTGCAGCATCAATTGAATCTTCTGGGGAATTCACCAGGTGAGTGATGCGGTTGTGGCAGGTGATGCAATCCATTTCAGCCAATTCGCTATCTTCTAAGCCTGCTGGATCAAAATCGGACTCTACATCCGTGTACTCTGTATAGGTGCCATCTGGTGCATATACACGCACATAAGGGATCTCTTGCTCTTCGGAATCCTCAGCATAGTACATGATCTGGTTTTCAATGTGCCAATGAATGCCCAGTCCTAAACCCTGGCGGGTTGATCCACCCCCGGTTTTTAGTGTCAGGTAGATCGTATAAGGAGTGTTCTCTACATCGCTGGTAAATGTGTTGATCTGGCGAAAGCTGTCATCCGAGAATTTTTCGGGAAAATGGCAGCGTTCGCATGTTTCGCGGGCCGGGCGCATCTCATCTGCGGTGATGGGAAATTCATAATTGCGGAATATAGTAGTAACTATGTGCCGGAGATCGCCGGCTTTGCGTGAGATTTGGGTGGCAATAAAGTCTCGCCCGATGTGGCATTCAGTGCACGAGATCCTGGCATGGGGAGAGACAAGATAGGAATTATATTCTGGTGGCATGGTATGGCAGGATGTGCCACAGAATTCGGGCGAGTTGGTGTACTCCCAACCATAAGCGCCGCCTACCAAAACCGCAAAACTCAGCAATCCAAGCACAAGATAAGGAAGTGTGCGAACCCACCGGGAAGCGTCTGCCGGGGGAAAGAAGAACTGTTTTATTGCACCAGATATTCGCTTCATACCAGAATTCTCCTTGGTGGGGGATAATATGTTATTGTTCGGGGGCACCCGCGATGATCCAATCGATTACCTGGTTTAATTCGGCTATGGTCAGCTGCCCAGGATGACCTCCAATGGATTGAACTCGCACAATGCTGCTCTGGTCGGGATCGCCGGGAACGATCCCCGGACCTGAGTCGCCGCCAGCCAGGGCATCCTGATACGTGGCAAGGGATAATCCTCCAACACTGGTCGTGGCATGACAGGTGCTGCAGCGGTTGCGGAAGAGGATCTCGTAACTCCCGTCCCAGGTATTGGTACCTACCTGCACACCTGGCGCCAGGGTTGGGATGGATGTTTGCGTAGGTCTTGGTGTTGGGGTTACGGGAAAATAAGCCTGGGCAGTCTCACCTGGCGGAACCGTAGTGATGGCGGTAGTTTCGCCAGCGATAAAACCGACTACTCCAAAGCTGAAAATGATCGTTCCGACCGCAGCGAAGGGATAAAAAATCTTCTTCCTTTTGCGGATCTCAACCTGGGTGGGTTGCTGGTTATCCTCTCCAGATTCCAGGAGAGCTAATTCAGCCGGATGCTCATGCTGCATCTCTTTCCGGGTAAGCTTGCCGGTGAACATGCTCTTATTGAAATTCTTAATGTGGACGTGGTAGAAGTGCCACAGGATGATCGCCAGGACCGCCAGCAGTGCTTCGCCGCTGTGAGCTGCTTTTGCAGCAGGAATGGATTCTCCGGGTAGCAATCGGGAGGTAGCTATGGGATTCCACATCATAAAGCCGGTCAGACCCATGATGATCGTTCCCCATACTACCGCCAGGTATTCAGCTTTCTCGGCGTAGTTATACCGTGCATAATAAGCTTTGTGTTTACGGAAACCAAGATAATAGGCGACGTCTTGAAAAACATGTTTTATGTCATCGATCCATGGCAGCATGGTCCATTTCACCCGCAACACATACACCCGGAAAATGAGATCAAGGACATGATAGAGGCTGACAAACATCATCACAACCGAGGAACTGCGATGGATGATGCGGGTGATTTCGATCCCGCCAAGCGAGGCGATGAACCATTGGCTCAAGGGTGATACAGAATATTTTTGCGCCAGCCCGGTCAAACCAAGAATGGTGAAGGAGATCAGGAAGATGATATGCTGGATGCGCTGAGCAAGATCAAAACGTACGTAATGCTCCTGGGGGTCTGTGGCAGGTCGTTGAGCCTGGATATCGGAGGGCAGGTTAGTCATTAGTCACCTCCGCATCTCCTTGTTCATCATCCTCTACGTCATCCACAGTTGGAGGAGTATTGATCTCATCTTCCTCTGCCAGAGTTGCTGGATCAATGAGGCTTTCGTCTGAAACATCAGCTTCCGGTAGAGCATCCACCGATATTATTTCTGAGGGAGGAGCATCCGATATTGTTTCGGATTCATCCGGAGGAGCATGTTCTGGTATTGAAATCGTTGATGATGTATCCATCATGATCTCATGTTTGGAGGCATCATCAGTCGGTGCAGTGTGGTGTTTTCTGAGCGATGTGGTACGGGTTAAGATTAGCTTGCTGAGATCTAAGACTACAAGTACCCCCATGCCACCTAAGACACCCGGGATGAAAAATTTATAGAACAGATTGACGTAGTATACGAAAGGGGTTTTATCTGGATCAGGGATATAGTGAGAGAGCCATGCATCTGGAAAATTATCCGTAGCATCGGGATGGCAAACCTGACATCGAGTGAGTAAATTCTCTCTGACCAGCAAACCTCTTTCAGGATCGCTCGGACGTGCAATATCGTGTACGCCATGGCAGTCGTAACAGACTGGCTTGTTTGTTTCTGCATCCGGTGATTGCTGTTCAAATAAGGTGACCGTTGTGCCGTGGAAATCGGCTACATAGGTGCTCAGCACCTGTGTTGAGATGCCATATTTATCCATGATCTCGGGATCAGTATGGCAGCTGGCGCACAATTGTGGCGAAGACAGGCGAAAGGTGTTGGTCCTAGGGTCGGTAATATTGTGCACACCGTGACAGTCGATGCATGTTGGGACATCCGTGTTGTTCTCATCCTCAAGTGCGGCACCATGAACGGAAGTCAGATAGACTTCATAGATAGCAAAATGGCACTGGGAGCAGGTCTGGGGAATATGCAGGCGTGCATCACCAGACACTTCACCGGTGGAGGGATCAGTTAAAAGCCGGGTCGCATGGGCAGTATGGCAGTCACTGCATACGGCAGCCGCACGGTTGCCTCCTGCCAGAGCAGTTGCATGAACCGAGTCCTGTGCGTGTTCGTATTCGCCGCTGTGACAGCGCTGGCAGGATTCTTCGTTTAGCTCCAGAGTTACCTGGCGCAGGTCCTCAAAGTTTCTGGTGGAGTGGGGGATCTCCATGTAAGCTACATGGCACTGAACACAGGCATAGCCCTGCTGATCATGGATCGAAGTGGCGTAAGTTTCTGCAGTTACCGTCAGGTCCAAGATATCCCCGTTCCCCAGTGTTTTTGTCAGACCAGGTTGTCCATGGCAGCTCAGACAGACTGTGTTTGCCACGATATTCCCTTGGAATGTAGGGTTGCTTGAGGTCTCTGGGGTCGGTGTAGCAGAGACGGTCTGCAAGTCGGGTGCAGCCATGCCGAAAGAGTATGACACGAACAGCGCAGCGCTTACGACGAGTAAACCCAGCCCAACAAAGAACAGGGCTCTAGAAATTCCTCGTCTCATGATTGCTTTTCCCCAGGCTCGGATGCCTCGCTGTGGTTTCTTGCAAGACGTTGATATTCTAAAGTGTGATAGGTGCTCATATCTTTGTCGTTCAGCCATCCAGTGAAAATGCTCAGATTGAGACGTTCAAAGTGGACATGATAGAAATGCCATAACAGTATGAAAACAGCAAGGACAATTGACTCACTGCTGTGGGCAAGTTTTGCGGCAGGAACGATCCCTCCAGGTAAAAACCTGGTAAAAAACTCTGGATAACGTAAGATGAGTCCTGATGCGCCCAGGATGCTAATCCCGAAGAAAACAAACCAGTAGGTTGCCTTCTGTTCGAAGTTATATTTTCCAAATAAAGGTTTTTCTTTTTTAATAAACAATAAGTATAAAAGCATCTGCCAGGCATCCCGCACATCCTGGAATGTTGGAAGCATATCTCCAGGAAGGCATCGCTTGATCATCAGGTAGATCGTGTTACCCACATGATAAACCGCTGCAATACCTAAACCGATGGCTGCGATGTGGTGAATTACCTGAAGCGTCTCGATCCTTTCAGGTGTCGATAAGAGCTGATGGCTCCATTCAGCTGTTCGGAATTTCTGTGGCAAACCGGTCAGGAACAGCACCAGAACAGTCACCAGGAGCAGGACATGCTCCCAACGTTGCCAGACGGTAAAGCGTTTGAAGGTTTGAATGCTCTGGACCGATAGATTCGTGGATGCATCAGACTTAGTGCGGTTCATTGAGGCTTCTCCTCGCGCGCTCAACCGTGGTTCGGATAATTTGAAGGATCACATAGATCCCGCAAATTATTAAGACATACGGTGTAAAGGTCGTATAGAAGGCTTCTGTATAAAATACGAAGGGTGTACGTTCCAGGCTTACTCGATTATGTCCGGTCCAGGCACCTGTCCAGTTTGGATCAACGCCAGGGTGGCATTGCTGGCAGGTTGCCAGTAGATTTCCTTCTGAAACGCTGGAGGCAGGATTACCAGCACTGAGAATGTTGTGCACGCCGTGGCAGTCAGAACAAATCGCGGTGTCGTGCCAGATCGTTGGCCATCTCGCTTTATACACGGACAAATCCACCCCGTGCCAGGAGAGTTGATAAATGTTGTAAACATCCGCCGACAGGTTGTATCGTGCCATCAATGCTTCATCAGCGTGGCAGCCTGCGCATAATTCAGGTTCATCGATCCGGAATTGGGTTGTGCGCGGGTCCTGGATATTGTGAACGCCATGGCAGTCCGTGCAAACCGGAACATCAGGATTACCCTCGAATAACGCTGAACCATGCACGCTGAGCTGATATTGGGAATAGATTTCCGTATGGCAATTGCCACAGGTTTGTGAAACCAGGGTGCGCGGTTCATCGGGTATCTGCACATCATGTGCACCGTGACAATCTGTGCAGATCGGTGCCTCCAGGTTGCCGCCTTCAGCAACCTGGGCATGCATACTATCCATCGTAAGATCATAATTATTTGAGTGACATTTCTGGCAGGCTAAATAGTAGGATCTGGATAGTTCACGAGCGTTCTGGTAAACGATCTGCGGATGAGGATAGGAGGTAATTGCAGTATGGCATGCTTCACACTCGATCCCCATGGGACTGTGAACGGAAGATGCCAGGATATCTGGATCAATGTAGAGAGATACCTGCTCTCCACTTGGAAGGGAAAGATGCTCGATCTCGGGATTTGAATGGCAAGAAAGGCAGTAATTCTCAGTTTCTTGTGCGATTGCCTCAGCTTTAGCGGGCAATGCCCAGAACAAGTCAATCAGCACTGTCAATATAGCGATCGCCAGGACATACGGCATTTTGTGATGAATGAATAACTTTACCATGTGCCAGACCTCCGCTCCTCAGCCTTCGTTGTTTTCACTATCGAGATATTCCTGCGGCGCTTCGGGGGATGGTTTCACCAGTCCGAACTTGCGCAGCAAGTAGGAGATGCCCAACATGATGAGCAGCGGCACCAAACAGCGGGCAATACACAGCAGAGCGATAAAAATCGGATTGGCTGAACCATCTTCCATAGGTATCACCCTCCGCCAGGAGAACCCTTAACCCACGTAGACGCGGATTGATTAGCGAGGAAAATTTGTCGCATAGATAGATGCATGGTAGGTTAACCCTGGATTAAAAATAGTATACCCGAAAACGGAGAATACGGTATCCATATCACGGCTGGCTGAGCTAAATTTATGGAATAAGGATTTATGTCCTGATCCTTCCCCAAAGCTACGAGTGCGCCTCTTCTTTACCAAATAACGGCAAGAACCGCACACCCAGTGTCAGCATTACCAGTGCATAGCCAAGTATACCGGTGACCACTCCCCATTCAACCAGGCTGGGAAAATATTGGACTGGTTCAAGCTGATATAATGTGCCGGGGGAATAAGCCAACGGGACGAAAAGTCCGGTGACCGTCACATTCCAGCGGTTGGTAATTACTCCAATAACTGCCAGGAAAGACCCGATGACAAGATAGCCGGGGTTGCGATTGAAGCGCGGTGTCAAGAAGAGAATAGCAGGTATGGCAATCCCCAGGATGATCTCTCCAACCCAAAATGCAAAGTTGTATGGTGTTTGCTGGTTAAGCAGGTTAAATGCTTCACTGACAGCTGGCGTCCGGCCATAATAGGTAACAGCAGCTAGATCCCAGAATTTAATATATCCATATACCAGGATGCCCAGTCCAGAAAACTTTGCAATCGATCGCAGCACATCATGCGAGATCCTGTGTTTACCAGTGATCCATTCGACTACATAAGCCACGCCCATGGTGAGTGCCGGTCCAACGGCAATGGCAGAAAGGATGAACATCATCGGCATGCTGGGTTTGAACCAGATCGGCCTGGATTTCACGATTCCATAGGTTGCGCCAAGCGATGACTGGTGCAACAGGGAAATCCCCAGGCCGAGTACTGCCAGCACCGGGGCAGCTTTATGCAGCAGGTGGGCAACCTTGCGTACCCAGGGGTAACGGTCGAAGAATTTAAATTCTGTGAGTACGGGTGCAAATTCAACGATCATAATGGTCAGATAAATAGTAATGCACCACGTGATCTCCCACAGCACAGAGTGTACATTCCAGTACACCCAGGGATGCCAGAAACGGTCAGGTCGACCAATATCCATGACCAGAGTCAGCAAAGCTGATGAATAACCGATAAAACCAACAAAAACAGCCAGGCGAACGATGGATTGGAATTTCTTCAGGCCGAAGATATACACGATCGCAGAGAGTGTAAATGCACCTGCTCCCAGGGCGATGGCAGACAGATCCACCGTGATCCATAAACCCCAGGGAATTGTATCGCTCATATTTGTAATGATCAGGCCGCGATAAAAAACCGCGACTGCGGAGATGATCCCAATGGTCAGTAACAAAGCCAGCAAAACCAACCAGACCAGCATACTTGGACTCAAATTGAAGCGCTTGCGTTCAAAAGTTGTGGTGGCCATGTTATAGACCTTCCTTTGGAGGAATGTAATACACGGCTGGATCGGTGCCAAGCTCTTCGCGCAGCCGAATGGTCGAGTTGTTGACGATTGCTTGCGAGACAGCGCTGCTCGGATTGTTGAGATCACCAAATATCCGAGCTCCGACTGGGCAAATATTGACACAGGCCGGCGTGGCTTCCCGATCTTCACCAGGAATTGCTCCGCGTTCCAATCCGCTATCAATCCGGTGAATACAGAAAGTACATTTTTCAACGACACCCCGCGGTCGCCGTTCGACTTCAGCAATACCCCAGGTGGGGATGAATGGGTTGATATCCGTGCGGACTTCCCAGTTGAATTTGCGAGCATCGTACGGACAGGCTACTTCACAATACCGGCAACCGATACAGCGATCGTAATTCATGATCACCAGCCCGTCATCGCGGTGATAGGTTGCCTGCACCGGACACACCTCTACGCAAGGTGCATCTCCACAATGCAGACAAGGGCGGGTGAAAAAGAAGGGGGTATCAGCGGTTGTGCGTTCTTCAACTACCAGATTCCAGGGTTTATCGGGAGCCACATCATTGGTAGCATTACATGCTCGCTGGCAGTATTCACAACCAATACAGCGGTCCAGATCGATCACCATACCCCAGCGGGGACCATTCGCGGTGTGACCTTCGGTTTCGGGCAAGCCTTCTATTTGTGCTTGTTTGAACGTCCCGAAAGGGGAGAGGGGTCCAGTGGTCAATGCCTGAGCAGCCACCACGGACCCCGCTGCAGCCCCTGCGACGGTTAAAAAATCTCGCCGGCTGAGCTCCAGTTTGATCTTGGTCTTCTTTTTAGTCATTATCGGTTACCTCCACCACACGGATGCCCTTACTTACGACCCAGGCAGCCGCACCGCCGGTGATCAGACCAACGATCGCACCCTGCGCAAGGCCAACATAGAGGCGGATAGAGCTCTGGTTTTCAAGCTGGTTGATCGTCTCCTCTTGAGCATGGACTTGCTGCTGGAGGGCATCTGCATCCAGGGTGGTCAACTCCTGTACTTCCCCGGTAAGGGATATGATCTCATCACGAGTGTGAACCGTATCCTGGTGACAGCCAATGCACGCATCTGAGCCGACATTAAATGTATGCCCGGTTGCCACCAGACCCATAATAGGATCTTCAGTGCGCGGACTGGTATACATATGACAGGTGGAGCATTCCAGACCAGCATCGGCATGGGTGCCATGTGTGAAGGAGCTGCCTCGTTCTTGGTGACAGTTGGTGCACAGGGCAGTCACACTCTCTGCTAACGGGGTTTGCGAGTGAGGATTGTGACAGGCCTGGCACTGGATATCAGCCTGTCCATGCACACTTGCCTTCCATTCATCCGTGGTTGACTTGTGGCAATTGGCGCATAATTCCGCATCCGGAGTAATTGGCATTGGGGATTCAGGATGCCCGGTTTGGAATGGCCCGTGGCATGATTCGCAGGTGACACCTTCCTCTGCATAGGCTCCAGATTCAGGGTCATAACCGGTGGTATGGCATTCCAGGCAGACGACATCGTTGCCAACATCGCCCCAGTCACGCTGGAAAATCGGAGCGGAAAACGCATGTGCGTGTCTTGTGATCTGCCATTCATTGTGAATGTTGGAGTGGCATTGTGCACATGACTCGGAACCAGCATAACCAGGTACCTGTGCGATTGGCGCATCACCCGGGGCTGCCGCGGCGGGTTGGACCAATCCGAAGAAAGCTCCCAGGGTTAGGCTTATACTGAATACAACGCCGAAAGCCAGCCAGGTTCGAATTCGTAGTTGTTGCGGTAGTAATTTCATGGTTGGTATCTCCAGATAGGTTATTCAACCTATTAAAACAAAAAAAATATGGCGTGTTCGCCCTACTATGATTTTAGGGAAAAGCTGAATTTCAGTCAGTAAGGAAAGTCATTTATCCCGCTTGACAGATGTAATACCTGTATAAACCACAATTGGAACATTAAAAAAACGTCCAGAATTGACAGGAACATAAGGTTGAGCACAGAAAATAAATACGGGAGATTTTTAAGGGCAGTTACCCTATAAAAAAACCCCGTATCCGAAAAATGGGTTGCTCTAAATTATGGCGTTGGTGTGACCTCAGGAGTGGATAACAGTTCAGGTCGCTCATGATATCCTAAAGCTGCGGAGATCAGCTCTTCGTCTGTTTTGACCGTGCCCATCCCGGAGCCATGGCATTGGCGGCAGGCAAAATTGAGACCGATCTGCGGCAGCACCTGGGTGCCATCATCTGAGAATTGTCCAATTTGTGTGGGATCAATCGCCATCCGGTGGGTGCGGAAATCGCCGGTAAAAGTTTCCGCGTCGCCCTGGGCGAGCTGGATCAAACGAGGCATATGACATGTCACACACGTCACACCCATCAAGGGATGGCGTTCATTGTTCTGATAAGCTGCTTCTTCCCAATGGCAGGTTGCGCATTCGATCTGGTTTGTTGGCAGCCCAGCCTGTCGCAGTTGGACAACGCCTGAATGCGGATCATGACAGGTCACGCAATCGATGACGGTATGGTGTCCTTGTATGAGATCGTATGCATCTTCGTGGTTGGAGACAAAACCGTCCTCAACCGAGAGCATATCTGCAGTTGTGCGCTCATGACATTCGGTGCAGGCCGCCGCGTCCCGGTCGATCTGCATGGAAATTCCTTCGGGATTACCGATATGCAGGCTGCCGGGTCCGTGGCAGGCTTCGCAGCGAACACCCTCCTGAGCCCAGGTGCCGACCAACCCTGGCAGATCATTCTGACTTCCCTGAGGACTGTAACCTGTGGTATGGCAGCTACCGCAAGTAAATGGCAGATCTGCCTCCCCTGCATGATAGCTTACCCAATTGGCAGTAAAATCAAGATCTTGATTGGGCAGATTATACTGATTAAGAAAATCTGAATTGCCCGATGAGTCGGGAGCATCGGTTATGATATACCCTTCCAGGTCGACAAAGCGAGCCTTCCAGTTGTATCCGCTGATCACATAAAGGATATCCGCCCACTCATAGCCATCTGGAGGCGTCGGGATTTCGCTAAAGGGATATTCAGGAGCGGTCGCATTTTGGATCAGATTCAGGTTCCATGGGTGACCGGATTGCATATAGGCAGCGGCCAGTTCCGAGTGACAGCCGCTGCATATTTGATCCCCCACAT
>Ga0105095_10001603_pt1 | contig 11960 bp, 10 predicted proteins | sample PPLLak2March2015_2_FD_79180 | JGI IMG/M metagenome (GOLD analysis project Ga0105095, IMG submission 79180) | Freshwater sediment microbial communities from Prairie Pothole Lake near Jamestown, North Dakota, USA - PPLs Lake P8 Core (3) Depth... | ecosystem: Environmental > Aquatic > Freshwater >... | reverse complement strand
CTGGTCGTGTGGGGGACGGTGGAGTGCGGCGGGCAGGAATCGGTGGATTCGGCTTCGCCTCCGCCACTGCCGGCTCTGGACGAGATACACCCTCTCCAGGAGGCCATCCTTCCGCTCCTGGTGCCGGTGGTCTGTGCAGCCATTCAGGAACTCAAGGAGTCGTTCCGCAGCGAGGAATTCCGGCTGCTCAGGGAACGCTGGGGAGACCGGCATGCCGTCGACGTGGCGTTCCGGTGGACCGAGCAGATGTGCTGGAACAACCGGGCTGTTTCGTTGCTCGTTTTCTTTCTGGCTACGGTTGACCACCGCACCGTTGGGTTGCGGGTGCCCCTTCTGGGACCGGTGGTGTGGTTTCCTCTGACCGGAGAATTCTCCGAGGAATTTGCGGAGCGCGTCGGTGCATTGCCCGCTCACACGTTTCCCGATTCACCGCCGGGGGAAATCGGCGACCGGGACAAACTGCAGCATTTCTTTGGCTCGGCGTTTCTGGCCTATGTGTTTGGTGGTTCCGCTCCGGCCGAACGTTTCGGCGATTTCATCGAGTGGGGGGAAAATGCATTTGTTGTGGGTGGTGCGTCTGACTCCCGTGACCTTGCGGCAAACGACCGGGGACGGCGATTTGCCGCGAAGCTGCGTGAAGATCGTGAGGCGCTTCCGTCGAGTGAGATGCAGGTCCCTCTCTCTGCCCCGTCCCGGCCGGATGAAGAACCATAATGATGTCGCATCGGAGGAGCCCGTAACGGGCAAGAATCCATGAAGACTGTGCTCGTTGTCGACGACGAAAAGGCCATTCGCGACTCCATCAGAATGATCCTGGAATACGAGAGGTTTGCCGTCGTGTTTGCGGAAGACGGCCCATCGGCAGTTTCCCGGGTGCAGGCGGGAGGGGTCGATCTGGTGTTGCTGGATATCAAGATGCCCGGGATCGACGGTATGCGCGTCCTGCAGGTGATCCGTGAATCCTCCCCTGCTCTCCCCGTCGTGATGATTTCGGGACACGGCACCATCGAGACCGCTGTCGAGGCGACGCGCCTCGGTGCCTATGATTTCCTCCCCAAACCCATTGATCGCGAGCGCTTGATCATTGTTGTACGGAATGCTACCGAGTATAAACATCTGCGTGAACAGGTGGACCGGAAATCCCGCATCCTCGGGGAAACCCAGGTGATGAAAGACATGATTGAGCTCATCAAACGGGTGGCTCCGACGGAAGCACGGGTGTTGATCACGGGCGAGAACGGCACGGGGAAGGAGCTCGTCGCTCAGGCTATCCATCGTTTCAGCAAACGCTCGGCACAACCGTTGATTGAAGTGAACTGCGCGGCAATTCCCAACGAGCTCATCGAATCGGAGCTGTTCGGGCACGAAAAGGGGTCATTCACCGGTGCAACGAACCAGCGGGTGGGAAAATTCGAACTCGCGGATCACGGGACAATCTTCCTCGATGAGATCGGTGACATGAGCATGAACGCGCAGGCAAAGGTTCTGCGGGCGCTTGAGGAAGGGCGGATCGAAAGGGTAGGTGGTTCGCGGCAGATCGCCGTGGACGTCCGCGTCATTGCGGCCACAAACAAGAACATCGCCGACTCTGCCAGAAACGGCACGTTTCGCGAAGACCTGTACCATCGATTGAACGTGATACCGATCCGGGTGCCCAGTCTTCGCGAACGAAGACAGGATATTCCGCTCCTGGCGCGGGAGTTCGTTGATGATGTTTGTGCGCAGAATGGTATCGCCACAAAAACCATCGCGGAGGAAGTCCTCCGCCGCCTTCAGAGCATGGAATGGAGCGGCAACGTCAGGGAATTACGTAATACGATTGAACGGATGGTGATCATGACCCCTGACGCCGTCATCGCGGAGTCTGATCTCCCGGTTCCGCAGTCCGCGCACCGTGGTGAGGTTGCCGACCTCGACATGGAGGGGCTGACATTTCAGGAGTTCAAAGATCGGGCTGAGGCAGTCTTCATCCGGAAACAGCTTGAGGCGTCGGGTTGGAATGTCAGCAGGACCGCCGATCTTCTGAAGATACAGCGGAGCCATCTCTACAGCAAAATGAAGAAGTACGGCTTGGAACGCGGGTAAGATCGCCTTCTGAGTCACTCCGCGGATTTCACGCCCTGGACACCGATTTGGCCCTCTGACGTACGACCTCGTACATACCCAGGGCGCCGGCTACGGAAGCGTTCAGAGATCCGACCTTGCCGAAGAGCGGAATCCGCACAAGGTGGTCGCAGTGCTCCTTGACCAGGCGTCTGATGCCGCGTCCCTCGCCTCCCACCACCAGCACCACCGGGACAGAATAGTCCGGTTCATTGTACATCTTCTCCCCCTCGCCGGCAAGCCCGACAATCCAAAATCCGGCCTCCTTCAATCGTTCGACGGTCGACACGATATTGGTCACTTCCGTCACGGGCATATGTTCCGTGGCCCCGGCTGAGGCCTTGACGACTGCAGCGGTTATGCCGGCTGCATGGTGTTTCGGGATGATCACGCAATGGACACCGGCACACTCAGCCGTGCGGATGAGCGCTCCCAGGTTCTGAGGATCTTCGATCTGGTCGAGGACGAGCATAAAACCGATCTGATGGCGCTCGTCGAGAGACGCGAGCACGTGCTCCAGGTCCGCCGTGGGCCGTACAGGCACGAACGCAATGACGCCCTGGGTTGTCGCGTCTACGGCCAGCTGCCGGAACGATTGCCTGTCGATTTCCGTAATGGGGACACCATTCTGGTCGGCCAGGCGCCGGATATCATCGATCACGCCACCCCGGATCCCCTGCAGAACGCCGATGCGTTCGATCGGCTTTCCCGATCTGAGTGCCTCGATGATGGGCTTCCGCCCGGTCAGCATCTGTGCCATGGCGTGCCGCGGGGGCTACCCCGTTCCCGACGTGCGCGTAGGTGTGCGGCGCCGGAGGATGATCAGGCCGGCCAGCCCGAGGAAGAAGAGCACGATACCGAAGAGTTGTGCCTCGGAGAGCCCGCCCCAAATGCGGGGATTCAGACGGAGAAACTCCACCAGAAACCGGAACGTGCTTGCGAGCATGAGGTATGCCATAAAGAGCATACCGTCGACGGTGAGCCGTTTCCGCACCCAGAGGAGCAGGGCGAATCCAGCACATCCCAGGAGGAGTTCGTAAATCGGTGTCGGGTGGAGCGGGGTGATCTCGTCAAAACGGGAGTAGAAGTTGCCCATCCGGTCTTTGCCGGCGATGATGACGCGAAGTGAATCATAATGCCAGGCGGCCCGCTCTTCCGGATGATGCAGGAAATAGTCCTGCAGCATGACAGTCGGTTTTGCTGTCCCCTGAACATAGATGGTGCCCCATGGCAGGTGCGTCGGTGAACCGTAATCGCCGTCCCCTGAGAGATGACATCCGATGCGTCCGACGCCGTACGCAAGGATGAGCGCAAGGGCGAGGCCATCCCAGACCTTGAGCCAGGGTATGTGCTTCGAGCGGACATAGAGTGACACAACCAGCAACCCCAGGATGAAACCGCCATACCAGGTTAATCCCCCTGCAGAGAAGGTCATTCCCCAGGGGTCGCGCACGAAGTGGCTCCAATCCTCGATGAGGTAGAGAATCTTTGCCCCCCCGATGCCGAAGACGACCGCGAGAATGGTGATCGTACTTGCCGCGGCGGGATCGATCTTGTGACGTTTGAAATGCCGCGAGAGAATGTAGCTTCCCAGGAGGAAGGCGATCCCGAGCATCAATCCGTAGCTATAGACACGCAGAGGGCCGATCTGGAAAAGAATTGGAATCATGAAGAGTCACTCAGGTAGTGGGAGACATCCAGCGTGAAGCGTCGGTGACGATCTGGACAAACGGCTTCCGGGGCGATTTGAGGAGTTCCACTTTCTTGGGCGAAATCCGGATGGAGAAACTGTTTTCGCGTCCGTCGATGCCTGCGATGAGCACTGTGTAGGTGCCGCGCAGGTTCTCGTATTCCTTCCGAAAGCGGGCGGGGCCGGGTGCGGGCATCGTGAGGTGCGGAGTTTTGAAACCGAGAACCGCCAGTGCGATGGAATCGTCGTCGATTTCTTCCCTGACAGAGAGCTCGTACGGGAACGTGGCGAAGGTCTTGGTGGTTTCGAGGATCACGCGCGTCACGTAGCGGAGGGTCCGCTCAGCGAGGTGCGGAGCGATGAGGAGTCGGTATTCGGGCTCGACCTGTTCTTTTGCAGATGAGCGCGCGGGCATGCGTGCCTCAGAGTTCAAAATAGGTTGCTTCTTCGCGCCGGAAAAGGTCAAGAATCTCTTTCGCACTGCCCGAGGCGAGCAGTTTCGCACGGAATTCCTCTTTGTTCATCAGGCGGGAAATTCTGCTCAATAATTTGATGTGCGGTCCGACGAGATTATCCTTCCCGACAAGGAGGAAGACAAGCCGCACAGGCTTCTCGTCAAGCGAATCATAGTCAATGTCCCGTTCGGTCACCGCGAACCCCGCAACGATGTCCGTGACGGCATCTGTCTTGCCGTGCGGTATGGCGAACCCGTTGCCGACGCCGGTGGACATAATTTCTTCCCGCTCAAAGATAGCGGTGCGGACCTTTGCCTTGTCGAGTACTTTTGAGGAAGCTGCGACGAGATCCACCATCGCGTCGATAATTTCCTGCTTGGAAGTCCCCTTCAGCCGGGCAATGACGAGGTCTTCGGTAAGGATGTCGCTGATTTTCATTGTGCTGGCACTTTCCTATGGTTCATCACGCCAGGCGATGACCTTTTGTTCATAATGGTGGACGAGTCGGTCTGCCGTCTGCTGATCTTCCGCTTCCGCGCTAATGTGGAAGAGGGGACGTTCTTTGTCGGGTATGAGAAGCACGGACAGTCCTTCTGCGCGGTTCTCAAAGTACACTTTGATGCCGTCGACCAGGTCTCGCCGTTTGCCCTCGGTGTCGGCCATGATATGGCGCATGACCTTTCCCTTGTGTTCCCATGAGCAGTTGACCGCACGGCGGGCATTGTTGAGGCGCGGGATCTCCGCGTCGAAGATGCCCAGGCGCTTGTCGGCCTTCGCCATCATTTCGAGCAGTTTGGCGAGGCTGTACATGGCGTCGGTGGCGAAGAAAAAATCCGAAAAGATGAATCCCCCCTTGGTACCGCCAATGAACCGCACGCTCTTGTTGGAAGCCGCCTCCATCATGGCAAGGTGGCTATTGCGTGTCTTCAGGACCTTGACACCGTGACGTGCGGCGATGATGTCGATCTCGCCCGAGGAGGTGATTGGCACAGCGATACCTTCGACGTTGGCGTGCGTCTGGAGGAACATGTCCGTGACCACGGTAAGCAAGCGGTCGCTGTCAAGCATTGCCCCGTTTTCGTTGACCAGAAACAGGCGCTCTCCGCCGCCGTCGATCAGGCATCCGAGATCGTACTTCAGTGATGTCACAATATGCGCGAGCTGTTTCATGGAGTATTCGAACTCGTACTTGTCGCGTGTGAGCCTCTTCGGATCCAGGTGGGCGTTGAGGGCAACGACCTGACAATCGAACGAGCTGAGAATGATCGGGAAAATCGTCGACGCAACTCCGTTGGAATAATCGATCACGAGTTTGAACTTCTTCCGGTTGATCGCGTCGACTTCCAATGACGAGAGGAACTTTTCCTTGTACGCCTCGGTGGTGCGTTCAGGGAAGGATATAGAGCCCACCTTCTCCCGCGGGGCCCGCGCAAAGTCCTCACCAAAGAAAAGCCGTTCGACGTTTTTGGTCCTGCTGGTGGGCAAATCCTTGCCGTTGGCATCAAAGAAAATGATATCGGTGAGGTTTTTGTCGGACGGATTGCGGCGCACGTGGATACCGCCGGCTTCCTTGCCGCTACTCAATTCGTGCCGGAGCAAGGGGATCGAGAGTGCCCGCAGGTCGAAAGTGTTCACTCCGGCGGAGACCAGCCCGCACAGGAGCGCGCGGTTCATCATGCGGGAGACATTGTCCGCATCACGGCAGGTGACCACGGTTTTGCCGGCACCAATGAAGGCGCCGTACGCCGCCCCCAACTTCGCGCCAAACTCCGGGTTCATCTCAATGTTCGACAATCCCGTAACACGCGAATCGGTGAAGAGCTCCCGCAACCATTTGTCTTCCCACACGAGACTGCGGGTCAGGACCGCGCCTTCTTCAACCACTTTTTCCGGCCACAGCTTGATATTGGCGCTGAGGCGTGCACCCCGGCCGACCCAGCAACCGTCGCCGATGAAGACATTCTCGGCGATGACCGTCTTCTCGCCGATCGAGCACTTCGAACCCACGACGTCGGCCGACAATTCGCTGCTGTGGCCGAGAACCACGTCACTCCATACCACCGAGTTGCTGATGATCGTGCCGGGGCCAATCACGCAATTGTCGCCGATGACGCTGTTGGCAATTTTCACCCCTTCGCCGATCGTGCAGTTCCGTCCGATAACCACTTTGCCGGTGAGCTGCACTGACGCGGGAACCGGATGCGATCCCTCCCCGATCCAGACATTGCCGACGAGCTCTCCCGGGATGTCAATACGGACACCTCCGTTCAACGCGTCGATGTGCGCGTCCTGGTACTCGTTCAGGTTGCCGACGTCACGCCAGTATCCGTCGGCGGTGCATCCATAGAGACCAGCATCCTGCCGGAGGAGGAGCGGGAAGAGATCCTTGCTGAAGTCAAAATCCTCCCGGTATGGAATCATCTCCAGCACCTCCGGTTCGAGGATATAGATCCCGGTGTTGATGGTGTCGCTGAATACTTCGCCCCAGGACGGTTTCTCGAGAAACCGCGTGATCTTGCCGTTTTCGTCAGTGATCACGACACCGAACTGGAGCGGGTTGGCGGCGTGTGTGAGTACAATGGTGGCTTTTGCTTTCTTGGCCTCGTGATACTGCAGTGCCGCAGTCAGGTTGAAGTCCGTGAGCACATCCCCGCTGATGATGATAATCCGTTCGTGCATACCTTTCGTGGCATTCCGAACGCTCCCGGCTGTTCCGTAATCCGCTTCAGCCCGCACATAGTGCATCTTCACACCAAACTGTGACCCGTCGCCAAAATAGCTGGTGATCACCTCGGGAGTGTAGAAGAGAGTGGCGATGATGTCACCAAGCCCATGATGCTTCAGCAGGGACACGATATGATGCATCATGGGTTTGTTCATGATAGGCACCATTGGCTTGGGGATATTGCAGGTCAGGGGACGAAGCCTCGTCCCGAAACCACCTGCCATTATGACGGCTTTCATATGCGTGTCGAGCGAAATGGTGGATGGAACACCCGGTAGCACCTGACGCTAGAATATAGAAAACGTGAGAGTTGTTTTCAATCCCGGGCTCTGTTCATCCGCGCTGCTGCATATCCCGCACCGAACCCGTTGTCGATATTTACCACGGTCACGCCTGCAGCGCATGAGTTCAACATGCCGAGAAGCGATGAAATGCCGCGGAAGCTTGCCCCGTATCCCACGGAAGTCGGCACGGCGATCACCGGGACTGAGACCATCCCTCCCACAACGCTGGCCAGCGCTCCTTCCATGCCAGCCACTACGATGATAATGCGCGCTGCTCGCAGTTTCTTGCTCTGCATCAGGATACGATGAATACCCGCGACACCGACATCGAACAGTCGATCGGTCGTGTTTCCCAGCGCCTCGGCGGTCACGCGCGCCTCCTCCGCCACGGGAATATCCGATGTTCCCGCTGTCACGATCAGTATGGTTCCCAGTCCGCGCTGTTTGACCAGATGTGCGTTCGCGAGAATCGTCCGTGCGACTGCGTTGTAACGGGCCGACCGGATGATGCGGTGCACCGCTGCGTAGTGCCTGCGATCTGCCCTGGTTGCCAGGAGGATGCTCTTGCGCCGGACGATCGCCCGTGCAATTTGCGCGACCTGATCGGGCGTCTTGCCCTGGCAAAATATGACCTCAGGAAAGCCCTGGCGGATTTCCCTGTGATGGTCCACCGTCGCGAAGCCCAGCGACTCGAACATTTGTTCAGGCAGGCTGCGGAGGAGTTCCGCTTCGGTCAGCGTCCCCTTCTTGTAGCGGGCGAGCAGGGTCTGTAGGGTTACATTGCTCATGCCGCGAAAAATATACTCTATTCCTTCAGGAATAGCAAGGAAAGTGGTCAGATTGACTCTCCTGCCCCATTTTCGTACATTATGTTCAAGCACCCCTGATTCATGAGGTCGCGTGGGCCGAATTGCGCTGTCCGTCGTTCTGGGCTATGTCGTGGGTTCCTTTCCGACTGCCTACCTTTTCGTACGCTGGAAATCACGAATTGACATCAGAAACGCCGGCAGCGGCAACGTCGGGGCACTGAACAGCTTTGAGGTCACACGCTCATGGTCCCTCGGCGTGCTGGTGCTGCTTGCAGATCTTCTCAAAGGTGTAATTGCGGCGCTGCTGGGCGGCGGGGTGGCGGAGGGAAGTGCGGTGAACGCTGCATTTGCCGGTGTGAGTGCGGTTGCCGGGCATAACTATCCGGTCTGGCTCGGGTTTCGCGGTGGGAGGGGGCTGGCTACTGCGGCTGGTGCGGCCCTGGTCGTCTGCTGGATAATCGTCCCTGCATGGCTGATCCTCTGGGCCGGGGCATATGCTCTGCTGAGGAGCATCAACCCTGCCAATGCCCTGGCTTCGGTACTCCTTGTCCTCTCAGGGGCAATTGTCCCTTCCGCGGCGTTCGACATTCCCGGGTGCGGAGCCGACAGCGCGACGATCCGCTGGTTCATCGCCGCACTCATGAGTGTGATTCTCCTGCGGCATATCGACCCGGTGAGGGAATTTCTCGGGAAGAAATTTCATCTGCAAGAAGACAAAACGAGGATGCGATGAAACGCAATATCCTGATCACAGTGCTGATCCTTCTCGTACCTTTTCTCGGCGGCGGTCTGATCGGATACAGTATCGGGCATACCGCTTCCGGACCGACGGTCGCTGCCGGACAGACTCTGGCGGGGGAAGGGTTGTTCACCGAGGCGCAGGCAGTACGCGATGACCCGTCGCTCCGCGATTCGGTAAGTGAAACGATCACCGGCGGACGCAAGAATGCCATTACCCGCGCCGTTGCATTCGCCAGTCCCGCGGTGGTAGGCATCAATGTAACCGAGCTCCGCCAGTACCGCCAGTGGTCCCCCTGGGGCGACGATCCGTTCTTCCGCCAGTTCTTCGGCGACCGGACGTACACGCAACGGGTGCAGGGACTTGGTTCCGGCTTTCTTATTTCTTCCGACGGCTATGTTCTCACTAACGATCATGTCGCGGGGAACGCCAAAGAAATCACGGTCACACTCACGAACGGGCAGCAATACAAGGCGACATTGGTCGGCACGGATCTTATTTCCGATATTGCACTCCTGAAGATCGACGGCAAAAATCTTCCCGTCATGAAGCTCGGGAACTCCGACGAAGTGATCGTCGGCGAATGGGTGATCGCGATGGGCAATCCGTTCGGCCTTTTCGACATTAATGACAAACCCACCGTTACGGTGGGCGTGGTGAGTAATACCGGAGTGAAACTGCAGGCGGAGGAGGGGCGGGTCTATCGCGGCATGATACAGACGGATGCAGCGATCAATTCCGGCAACAGCGGCGGCCCTCTCCTCAACGCGCTGGGCGAAGTCATCGGTGTCAATGCCGTGATCTACACTCCCAATCAGGGCAGCATCGGATTGGGATTCGCCATTCCCATTAATCGTGTGAAGAGTATCGTTGCGGAACTCCGGCAGAAAGGCAAGATTGAACGCGATTTCTGGACCGGCCTGGAAATACAGGCGGTCGACCGTCGTATCGCCCGGTATTTCGGTCTCGACAAGGTTGAAGGGGTCATTGTCAGCGACGTGAAGAAGAACAGCCCGGCGGAGCGCGGTGGATTTCGCGTCGGCGACATTATCCTGTCGGTGAACGGGGAGCGGATCGATGACGAGTCGTCGCTGATTGCCGTGGTTGACGAAGCAAAGACCGGGGATGCGCTCCGGGTAAAGGTGTTGCGTGAACACAAGATGATCGATCTCTCACTTCCCCTGGAAAGACGGACCTTATGATCCGCCGGTATACGCGCCCCGCGATGGGCAACATCTGGGACGAAGAAAACAAGTTCCGGATCTGGCTGGAAATTGAAATCCTGGCGTGTGAAGCCCAGGCGGAGCTCGGGGTCATTCCCCGGGAGGCGGTAAAGGTCATCCGCGAGAAGGCGCGATTCTATGTGCCACGCATCGAGGATATCGAACGCGAAGTGAAACACGACGTCATCGCCTTCCTGACCAATGTCGGTGAGTATGTCGGACCGGAATCGCGCTTCATTCACCTTGGCATGACCTCTTCGGATGTGCTCGATACCTGCCTGGCGGTTCAGATGAAGCAGTCCGGCGAGCTGCTCCTGGAGGATTTGCAAGCCCTGGCCGGGGTTCTTGCCCGGCGGGCGCGGGAATTCAAGATGACGGTGATGGTGGGGCGGACTCACGGCATTCATGCCGAGCCGGTGACGTTCGGGCTCAAGCTGGCGCTCTGGTACGACGAAACCCGGCGGAATATCGCCCGCCTGACGGCGGCTGTCGAGCGCATCGCCGTCGGTCAGGTGTCCGGCGCAGTAGGGACATTCGAGCACCTGAGCCCCAGGGTTGAAGAGTATGTGTGTGAGAAGCTGGGGCTGAAGCCGGCACCGATTTCGACGCAAGTTGTGCAACGCGACCGCCATGCAGAATTCATGAGCACGCTGGCGGTGATCGGTGCCTCGCTCGAAAAATTTGCCACGGAAATCCGTCATTTGCAGAAGACAGAGGTGCTTGAAGCGGAAGAGTACTTTGCGAAGGGGCAGAAGGGCTCCTCCGCCATGCCGCACAAGCGCAACCCCATCACCTGTGAACGGATCGCCGGCCTGGCGCGTGTGTTGCGCGGCAACGCCCTCGCGGCGATGGAAAATGTGGCGTTGTGGCATGAACGGGACATCACCCATTCTTCAGTCGAGAGGATTGTCGTGCCGGACAGCTGCGTCCTTCTCGATTATATGGTGCAGTTGATGACCGAAGTGCTTGACCAGTTGCTGGTGTACCCGGAACACATGCGGCAGAATCTTGAACGCACCCGTGGCCTGATCTTTTCGCAGTCGGTCCTCTTGGCCCTCACCACAAAAGGCATGAAGCGGGAGGATGCGTACCGTATCGTGCAGAAAACGGCCATGGAGGTGTGGCAACAGGGAAAGGATTTCAAAGAGCTGTTGCTCCAGTCCCGTGAAGTCATGGGAACGCTGACACAGGCAGAAGTGGAGGAGTTGTTTGACCTTCAACGCGCAACGCGTAACGTGGACTATCTCTTTGCGCGTGCGGGTTTGGACTGATTATAGAACACCACGGAGATATCATGGCGAAGAAATTTCAGAATTTCATTAATGGCAAGTGGGTGGATGCGAAATCGGGCAAGACCTTTGAGAACCGCAATCCCGCAAATTGGGAAGAGGTTGTCGGGACGTTTCCCAAATCCGGCAAAGAGGAGGTCGACGAGGCAGTGAAGTCGGCCAGGGCGGCATTTGAAAAGTGGCGGCTGGTCCCTGCCCCGAAGCGCGGCGACATCATGCGCACAGTCGGCGATCTGATGGTCGCGCGGAAGGAGGAGCTTGCGCGGCAGATGACCCGCGAAATGGGCAAGGTGCTTGCCGAGACCCGCGGTGACGTGCAGGAAGGTATCGATACGGCATACTACGCGTCCAGTGAAGGGCGCCGCCTCTTCGGACATACCGTTCCGTCCGAATTGCCGAACAAGTTCAATATGGCGATGCGTGTACCGATCGGCGTGGCAGGGGTGGTGACCCCCTGGAACTTCCCGATGGCCATACCTACGTGGAAGATTTTCCCTGCGCTGCTCAGCGGTAACACGGTAGTGTTCAAGCCGGCATCGGACACACCTGCCACAGCAACATCGCTTGTGGAGATTCTCCTGGACGCGGGCGTCCCCGAAGGAGTTGTCAATATCGTGCATGGTGGCGGAGGGGATGTCGGTAT
>Ga0105095_10001601_pt1 | contig 11968 bp, 8 predicted proteins | sample PPLLak2March2015_2_FD_79180 | JGI IMG/M metagenome (GOLD analysis project Ga0105095, IMG submission 79180) | Freshwater sediment microbial communities from Prairie Pothole Lake near Jamestown, North Dakota, USA - PPLs Lake P8 Core (3) Depth... | ecosystem: Environmental > Aquatic > Freshwater >... | reverse complement strand
CCCGCCGTCCGGCAGCGGCGTCGGGCTGTGGAACAGCCCCAGGCCATCCGGCTCGCCGTTCAACGTGCCGTGCGAGTGCAATGGACGCCGCCACGACACGTACGCCAGGTCGCCGCCGCCGAGCCACGTGAGGCGATCCGACTCGACGAAATACAGCCGATCCCCCGCCGCCGTGACCGCGGCCATGTCCTTGTACCGCGGCGGCGCGTGGCTGCCGTAGAACGGCATCAGGTCGGTCCCGTCGATGTTGACGGTCAGGAGGGCCAGGGTGCTGTCAGGCTCGAGCCGATCCCCGTCGCGCTGCCAGCTGCTGAACACGACCTGGCCGGTGGGCAGGACGGCGGGTGAGAAGTCGCTGTGGGGGTTGAAGGTCAGGCGGTGCAGCACGGCGCCTTCCAGGTCGGTGCCGTACAGCGCGAACGAGCCGGGATCGTGGGCGCTGCCGGCGAAGATGATCTGTGGGGCCGGCAGGGTGTCGTCCAGGTAGAAGCGGGCCCCGGCGAACACCGGGGCGACGTTCTGCCCCGACCCCCGCGTGATCTGCGTCTTGCCGGAGCCGTCGGCCTTCATTTTCCAGATCTGCCACGAATCCCTGGCGCGGCGCCGGCCCGCGAACACGATGGTCTCGCCGTCAAACGAGACATCGGGGTCACAGGCGGCGGCGAATTCGGGGGTGAGGACAACGGCGGCACCGCTGGACGGGTCGACCCGCACGATCCGGGCACCGTCCACATAGCGGTCGAGTGGAGTGAAGCGGCCGGTCCCGTCCTGGGACCGCGGAGCCGCCGAGGCGGGAATCTGGGCGATGACCAGGTCAGCGAGCAGCGAGGCGTCCCGTCCGGGAGTCAGCCCGATCGACGGCAGCGCGAGGGCCGCAGCCGCGGCGCACAGTGCGAGACTTGCCTTCCGGGTCAACTCGTTCATTCGGGCTCTTGGTGGGCTACTCAGAGGTTACCCGATACCTTCGGATTCCTCCTCTAGGAAATCGTGAAGGAAACATTAAGAGCCTTTCAAATGGGGCATCGACTGCCGTCTTCACCCCCACTGCGCGAGACCGTCCCGCGGAGATCGATGGCTGGCGGGGAAACGGTCGCGCCGGCGCCACCGGGACCGTGCCCTACGACTTCGGTGCCGCCGGCTTGGCCGCGTAGATGAACTCGTAGTACTCGCGCATCGTCAGTTCCGCGGCCGCCTCGTCGTCGGTGATCACGATCGCATCGCGGTGCAGCTGGATCGCGCTCGCCGTCACCATGCTGCTGACCGGTCCCTCGACGGCCTGGGCAATCGCCTGCGCCTTGGCCTTGCCGCTCGCCACCAGGACCAGCCTGCGCGCATCGAGAATCGTCCCGACGCCCATCGTGATCGCGTAGACCGGCACGTCCTCCCGACGCTCGAAGAACCTCGCGTTGTCGTCGATGGTCTGCCTGGACAGCGTCTTGAGTCGGGTCCGTGAGCTCAGCGAACTGCCCGGCTCGTTGAAGGCGATGTGGCCGTCCGAGCCGATGCCCAAAATCTGGAGGTCGATACCGCCGCATTCCGTGATGCGCTGCTCGTACCATTGGCAGAAGGCGGGGTAGTTGCTGGTGGTGCCCGAGGGAATGTTGATGTTCTGCCGCGGGATGTTGACGTGCTGGAAGAAGTGCTCGTGCATGAAGTAGTGGTAGCTCTGCGGGTGATTCACGGGCAGGCCCACGTACTCGTCGAGGTTGAACGTGGTCACGCGGGAGAAGTCCAGCTGCGCCTGGTTGTGCAGCCGCACCAGCTCCTGGTACAGCCCGAGGGGCGTGGACCCCGTCGCCATGCCGAGCACGGCATTCGGCTTGGTGTTGAGCACATCGACGACGATCTGCGCCGCCGCCTTGCTCATCTGCTCGTAGTCTCGTTGAATGATGACTTCCATCAGGCCCCTCCGGACCGCGTCCCGGTTTTCACTGTGCCCCGAGCACCCACACCACATCCTGGGGATCGGTGAGTGTCATGGTGTCGCCCGTCACCCGCCCGTCCCACGGCTCGGAGTGCAGGTCGATGACGATCGTGTCCTGCCCGGGGTCCACGGTGTACTCGCAGTCATCGAACGTCGCCGTGAAGCCATCCACCCGCTGGGTGAGCGTGCATTGTCCCCCGTCGTACAACACCCAGCGCACGTACTCCGTGTCGTAGGTGCTTCCCTCGTAGACGACGTCCCCCGGGACGGCATAGCCGTTGATGGACTGCGTGTTCCAGATGCCCAGCACGTCCTCGAGGCCGAGTCCATCCGTGCACGCGGGCGCGCCAACGAGTCCGAGCACGCCGAGGACGAGCCGCCGTGCCCGTCGTCGCCGCGCTCGCGGGCATCGCGCGGCGGCGCCCGCATGGGCCGCCGCGTGGGCGGGAGGCGGTGGGTTCCTCATGCGAACTCGAGTTTCCGATGATCCCAGGTGACGATCCTGCCGGTGAAGTGGCTTTCGTTGGCCGCGAGCGACGGTCCGGCCGCCTTCAGGCCGTACGTGGCGTCCTCGACGATGGGCTTCCCCTCCCGCATCGCGGCGATCAGGTTCGCCCAGTGATCGTCCCGGTCGTCGTATCCCTCCGGCGCCGCATAGACGATTTCCCCGGGCTCGGTGATGCTGCGCGGTACGTCGTAGTACTGCCGCTCGTACCGCTTCACGAAATCGTCCTGGACGCTCTGGGGGAACGTCGCCAGGGAGTCGTACCCCCCGTAGCCCGGCCGGGCCGGGAATGGCTCGCGACGCAGGGTCAGCGACCCCCCGCCGAGTGTGAGCCTGCCCTCCGAGCCGACCAGGCTGAGGGTGCTGCCCTCCGCCCCCGCGGCCACGAAGTTGACGCGGATCTGCAGGTTGAAGGCCGGATGGGTCGCCGCCTGCGGATAGTCCACCACGCAGGTCAGCACGTCGGGCACGTCCCGACCGTCCTTCCAGTATCGCAGTCCGCCGGACCCGTACACCCGCGCCGGTCCGTCGGAGCTGATGATCCAGTGCAGCCAGGAGAACAGGTGCACGAACAGATCCCCCGCGATGCCGGTCCCATAGGCCTGGTAGTTGCGCCAGCGGAAGAACCGCACCGGATCGAACGGCACCTTCGGGGTGTCGCCAAGGAACGCGTCGAAGTCGATCGTCTCCGGTGACGCATCGGAGGGGATGGAGTACTGCCAGGCCCCCAGGGAGGAATGGCGGTCGGTGGCCGCTTCCACCAGGATCAGGTCTCCGATCTCGCCGGCCCGATACAGGTCCTGGGCCTGCTGCATGACGATGGAGCTGACACCCTGGCTGCCCACCTGGAACTTGGCCTTGTGCCGCCGCTCGGCCTCGATCACCCGATGCCCTTCGGCCACTTCCTGCACCATGGGTTTCTCGCAGTAGACGGCCTTCCCCGCCCTCATGGCATCGATGCTGATCACGTCATGCCAGTGATCCGGCGTCGCCACCAGGACCACGTCGATGTCGTCCCGCGCCAGCACCTCGCGGTAGTCCCTCGTGGTGACGAGGTTCGCGCCAAACACCTCCCTCGCCCGCGCGAGCCTGCCGTCGTACAGATCACACACGGCCGCCAGTTCGACGCCCGGGACGGTGAGCGCGGACCGGATGTTGTAGAACCCGATGATTCCCGTGCCGATCACCCCCAGGCGCACCGTGTCATTCGCGGCGAACCGCTTGTCCCGATCGGGGTGCGGTTCCCGTTCGAGGATCACCCGTTCCCCGGACGGTCTCCGCGTCAGCACGTACGGAGCCGCGCCGGCCGCCATCGATGCCTGGGCCAGCTCCCGCAGGAACCGCCTTCTCGAAGACTTCTTCCCGCCCCGCATGGTCACCGCCCTTTCCCGAGATCGCCTGCGCACGCCGGTTTGCCTGCCCGAACGACTGCTTCACGGGCGTCGTCGCGTGACGGGCGTCAGTACGTCGCCAGCGTCACCCGCAACAGCCGCGGTCTGGCGGTGAAGTTCAGACCGTAGTCCGTCTGATCCCCGTTCCAGACCCGATCCATGACCCACTCCCCAGCCGTGAAGTGGCCTTCCTCGACACGGTCGAAGATGACGCCATTCGCCGCCGCGGAGTCCTGCAGCGCGAACTCGATCCGCGCATTCTGCGCGAAGACCAGGTACTCGTCCTCACCCAGCTCGGCGATCATCGCCCCACCGGACTCCCGATCGAGCAGCGGCGACGGCTCCTGCGGCAACCACGTCCACTCGGATCTGCCGAATTCCCACTGGTCGTAGCGCACGGTGGCGGTCCACCTGCCGAGCGCGACGGTCTGCATCGCGTTGTCGTCCGGCTTCGCGACCCCCCAGGTGGGGTGCTCGAAACTGATGCGCGCCCAGTCGCGCGCAACCGGCGCGAAGGCTTCGAACAGCACCGCGAACGGCTCCAGGGCCTGCGGGTTCACCTCCCGGGCGCCGAGCGGGAAGTTCGCGTACCCGGTGAAGTCCATGCCGAATGGACTGAAGCCGACGCCGTTGTTGCCGAACACATGGAAGAAGAAGCGCGCGAACTCGGCATCGTTGCCGATCTCGACGATCAGCAACGGGTTGTCCTTCCGGTTGTAGCGCGCGAAGTGCGCAACGGCCGTCGCATGGTCCCGAGCGTACATGTCCGGCGCGAGAACCGCCAGCGCCGGTGCCGCGGCCTTGTAGATCTCGATCACGTTCCACGTCGGTCCGCCGCTCGCATAGCTCATCGGATCCTGGTCACGGACCGGATCGCGCAGCGCGGCATTCGCATACATCGGCAGCGGATACTCCTCGCGTCCGTCAGCCGCGACCTGGCCGATGAAGCGCGCCACATGCCACGCGTGGAAGAACTCATCGGCATCCTCACCGAAGACTCCCGTCCAGGTTCCGGACCGCCCACCCAGCGCCGCCGTCAGCGCATCCGGCACGGCCCCGGCAAACAGCGCTTCGGCCGTCGGGGAGTAATCACGGACGCTCCCATACACCCCTGGTTCATTCTCCACCTGCACCATGATCACCGTCCGGCGGTCCCCGTCGACGGCGCGGAGATGCCGCATCAGCTCGCGAAACGCGCGGCGATCCGCGTCGAGGGTCTCCTGAAAGAGCGGCGAGAGCGCATCGTGGATGCGTCCATCCTTCCCGATGATGCGGGGAAAACGGGCATTGTCGAGCTTCACCCACGAGGGCGCGTAGTGCGGCGCGGTGTTCTTCCAGGTCGCGAACCACAGAAGAACCAGGCGGATGTCGTGAGCGCGCGCCTGCCGCAGCAGCTCGTCGACGTAGGCGAAGTCGAATTGCCCTTCCGCCGGTTCGAGCTGCTCCCAGGCGACGGGGATCTCGAGCGTGTTGGCGTGCAGCCGCTCGATCGCAGGCCACACGTCATCGAGTGCGCTGGGGTAGTTGCTCGAATTGTTCGCCTGCGCGCCGAGGATGAGGAACGGCGCGCCGTCCACGATCAGCGCGTGGCGTCCGTTGCGCTCGACGAACCGAGGCCACTCGGTGTCCGGCCGGCCGCGTCCGCATGCACCGAGCGATGACGACAACAGCAGGACGATCGGGACCGCCCACGGCCGTATGCTCCCCATCAACCTGGTCTCCCCCATGTGGGCACTCGAGACATGGCGCCGTCCGGCGAACAGACTTTTCAGCCACTCAATGCACCAGTGGGCCCCGGTTCGTCAATACGTGCCGCTCGGCGCGTCCCCGCACACCCGCATCGAGGTCCCTGGACAGCGCCCCGGCCGGGCGGCATGCTTCCGGCACGTCTTCGTCCCCACGCGAGGGAGAGCCCCATGAGCGCCATCGTCCTTTTCGTCGTGGCCTGGGCGAGCCTGGCAGCAGGCGGCAGCGCCCCGAGCGACCGACTCCTCCTCTCGACCGGTTGGACGCTCCGTTCCTCGGCCGGGCTGACCGACCGGGGCGACGTGATCTCCCGGCCCGGCGTGAATCCCGCCGGCTGGCACCGCATCCGCGTGCCGAATACCGTTGTGGGCGCCCTGGTGGAGAGCGGCGTGTATCCCGATCCGTACTACGGGATGAACCTGCGCGACATCCCGGGAACCACGTATCCGATCGGCGAGCGCTTCACGCTGCTGCCCATGCCGGAGACCAGCCCGTTCCGTCCATCATGGTGGTACCGCAACGAGCTCATCCTGCCGGCGCGGCTGAAGGGCCGCAGCGTGCGGCTGCATTTCGACGGGGTCAATTTCCGCGCCAACGTCTGGGTCAACGGCACGCGGATCGCGGACAGCAGCCAGGTGGCCGGCGCCTTCCGGCAGTACGCGTTCGACGTCACGCCGCTGCTGCGGGCGGGCGACGTCAACGCCATCGCCGTCGAGGTCTTCGCGCCGGCGCCCCACGACCTGGCCTTCATGTGGGTGGACTGGAACCCGACGCCGGCGGACAAGAACATGGGTCTGTGGGGGGAGGTCTACTTCACGGATAGCGGACCGCTCGAGCTGAGCCATCCCCACGTCGTCCCGGACCTGGCGCTGCCATCGCTGGAGCGCGCCACGCTGCGCGTGAGCGTGGAGGTCCGCAACACCACCAACGCGCCGGTGGCCGGCATCGTCCGCGGCGCGATCGAGGACCGTCGTTTCGAGGCCGCGGTGACCCTGGCCGCCGGTGAGCGGCGCACGCTCCGCTTCACCGCTGACGAGCACTCGGCGCTGAGGATCGAACGGCCGCGCGTGTGGTGGCCCTACCGGATGGGATCGCAGGAACTGTACACCCTCGCGCTCGACGCGGTCGTCGGGGAATCCCCTTCGGACCGCCAGGTCGCGCGCTTCGGGATCCAGCAGATGAGCTCGGAGCTGACCGCGGACGGGCATCGGCTGTACCGCGTCAACGGGCGCCCGATTCTCGTGCGCGGTGGGGGCTGGGCCTCGGACATGATGTTCCGCCCCGCCTCCCGCGAGCGCCTCGAGGCCGAGCTGCGCTACACGCGCGAGATGGGACTCAACACCATCCGTCTCGAGGGGAAGCTCGAGAGCGATCTGTTCTACGATCTCGCCGACGAGTACGGCATCCTCGTCATGCCGGGGTGGTGCTGTTGCGATCAGTGGGAGAAGTGGGCCGACTGGGACGACGAGGACCACCGCGTGGGTCCCGCCTCGCTCCGTGATCAGGCACTGCGGCTGCGGAACCACCCCAGCGTGCTGGTGTGGCTGAACGGCAGCGACTTCCCGCCTCCCGCCGCGGTCGAGCAGGCGTACCTGGACGTGCTCGCCGAGGTGGAGTGGTCCAAGCCCATCCTCTCGAACGCCACCGACGCTCCCGGACCGATCAGCGGCCCCAGCGGCGTCAAGATGCGGGGGCCCTACGACTACGTGCCGCCGTCCTACTGGCTCACCGACACCGCGAACGGCGGCGCGTTCGGCTTCGCCACCGAGATCGGACCGGGCGCGGCGGTCCCGCCGCTCGAGAGCCTCGAGCGCATGCTCCCCGCCGATCGCCTCTGGCCCATGAACGAGTACTGGACCTTCCACGCCGGGGGCGACGAGTTCAAGGACCTCTCGCTCTTCACGAAAGCCCTCGAGGCCCGCTACGGCCCGGCGACGAGCGTCGCCGACTACACGCGCAAGGCGCAGGCGCTGGCGTACGAAGGCGAGCGGGCGATGTTCGAGGGGTACGGTCGGAACCGGTATCGCGCCACCGGCGTCATCCAGTGGATGCTGAACAACGCCTGGCCCTCGATGATCTGGCACCTGTACGATCATTACCTGCGCCCCGGCGGCGGCTTCTACGGCACGAAGAAGGCCTGCGAGCCGGTCCACGTGCAGTTCTCCTACGACGACCGGTCGGTGGTGGTGGTGAATGACGCCCTGTCCCCTCACCGGGGTCTGACGGTGCGGGCGCGCCTGCTGAACCTGGACTTGCGCGAGGTGTTCGCCGGACAAGCACGGATCGACGTTCCCGGGGATACCGTGGTGCGCGCGCTCACCCTTCCCCGGCCGGAGGGGCTGTCGCGGACCCATTTCCTCGTGCTGGAGGCCACCAACCCCGCCGGCGAGCCTGTCACCACCAACTTCTACTGGCTCTCGACGCAGGACGACGTGCTCGACTGGGAGCACACCGAGTGGTACTACACCCCGACGAAGACCCACGCCGATCTGACGGCGCTCACCGACCTGCCGGAGACGGCGCTGGCCCTCGATGCGGAGCCGGCAGGGCCCGACGGCGCGGTGCGGGTCCGCGTCCGGAATGCCGGCTCCGCCCTGGCCTTCCAGGTCCACGTGCGGCTGGAAGACGCGGATACCGGCGAGGAGGTCCTGCCCGTCTTCTGGAGCGACAACTACCTGGCGCTGCTCCCCGGCGAGAGTCGCACGCTGACGGTGGCGTTCCTTCCCGGCCAGGCTCCGGCGCGCGTGACGCTGACCGCCGAGGCGTGGAACGCGGCGCGGGTGATCCGGTGAGCGCTGCGCCGACACCCGGGCTGCGGCGGTCCCGGCTCCGCGGCCCGCCCCGCGTCAACCGGGCGCGGGTGTGGCGTCGTAGTGCAGTGCCGCCGCACCCAGGATCGCCACGTGGTCCAGCTCCGAGACCGCGATCGTCAACGCGTTGAGGGAATTCGAGAACGCAAACGAGCGTATCGACGTCCACATCGCGTCCTCGAAGAACCGGAACGCCTTCCGGACGGATCCTCCCAGGACGATCATCTCCGGATCGTACGCGTAGAGAATCGTCTTGACGGCCTCACCGAGATGGCGCCCGAACTCGGCAAACACCTCCAGCGCTTCCCGGTCGCCCGCCAAGGCCCTCCGATACATTTCGGCGCCCGTTTGCCCCACACGGCGCGTGAAGAACTGACCCGAGCAGTAGTGCTCGTAGATGCTCTCCAGATACGGAATCAGCCCGAATTCCCCGGCCCCGCAGTTCTTCCCCGCGTACATCCGGCCGTCGATGATGATGCCGCCCGCGAATCCCGTTCCCAGGATGAGCCCGATCAGTGATTGACAGCCGATACCCTTGCCGAAGTGCTTTTCACCCAGCGCGAAGCAGTTCGCGTCGTTGTTGACCAACACGGGCACGGCGTACCGGCCTTCGAGGATGGACCTGAGGTGGACCTCCCGCCAGGACGGGATGTTCTGGACGTCGTACACGATGCCCTGCGCGATGTCCACCACGCTCGGGACCCCGATCCCGATCCCGTCCGTGCCGGACACCATCGCGCGGTCGATGAGCCCGCGGAGCTGGTCCAGAACCTCCTCCACCGAACCCCGGGCATCGATCTGCACGGACCTTACGTCGCCCAGCCGGTGCCCGCGCACGACGGCGGCCCGCGCGTTGGTCCCGCCCAGGTCCACGCCCAGAATGGTCCGTGCCATGGCTCTGCCGTCCGCGGGCAACCGCGGATCGCCCCCGGTCATGTGCCGTCCGGCTTCCGCATCTGGATCGTCACGTTCCTGATCAGCGGCCTGGCCCAGAAACCGATGCCGAGGATGTAGGCCATGTTCAGGTAGAGCACCAGCATGCCTGCACGCAAGCCGAACAGATCGCCGAGTCCCCCGACGATGAGCGGCACGATCGCGCCCCCGATGATGCCCGTCACCAGGATCCCCGAGAAGCTGCCGTGGTGCTCCGCGACGGAATTGAGCGCGAGGGAGAAGATCACCGGCCACATCACCGCCGCGAAGAAGCCGACCGCGGGGAACGCGATGCGCGCCGCGGGCCCGGACAGAAACAGCGCCGCGGTGAAGCTCACGACCGCGGCAACGGTGAAGAGCACCAGCACGATCTTGCTGTCGAGCAACTTCAGCAGCACGACGCCGGCGAGGCCGCCGACGGTCATGAGCCCCCAGAACCAGGCAACCGCCCGGGCACCGGTCGTCTGCGGATCGTAGCCATGGTACGTGCTCAGGAACTCCGAGATCCAGTTGGCCACGCCCTGTTCCAGCCCGACGTACGCGAAGATGCCCAGGAAGAACAGGATGACCGTCGGGTTCCTGATCAGCACCAGATGCGTCGCAAGGCCGCCGACCTGCTCGTCGGGCTTGCGCTCGACCTCCGGGATGGGCGAGACCGCCATGACGCCGATCATGAGCAGCGCGATGACGGCGAACAGCCAGTAGAGGGATACCCAGGGGATCTCCGCGGGGACCACCCGGGCCAGCGTCGCGATCAGCAGGTTCGTATCGGCGGACCGCCGCTCGAGGTTGAGGACGAGATAGGAGTAGACGAGGGGACTGAGAAAGGAGGCGGCGCCGAAAATCAACTGCGCCAGGGTGGCGTTGAACGCGAAATGCTCCTCGCCCCCGGCCTCCCGCAGCAGCGGATTGATCGCCACCTGCAGCATGGCCATGCCAGAGCCGATGAGAAACAGCGAGCCGATCGCGGTGAGGTAGTTGGGAAACAGCGCCAGCACGGAGGAGCCCACGAACGCGACGCCGAACGCGGCGACCATGACCGGCTTTTCCTGGAACCGCTCGATCAGGAGTCCCGCCGGAATCGACATCACGCCGTAGGCGATGAAGAACGCGAACGGCAGCACGGCCACGAGCGTGAGACTCAGGTGGAAATCGTCGATGATCTCGGGGACGAGCGGGCCGATGATGTTCGTGAGGAACGAGATGACGAAGAACGTCAGGAAGATGAGGCCGACGACGTAGTGGCTTCTACGAATTGGCGTACCCCCCGCTCCGTGGTGGCCGTCTCGTGCCCGTGCGATCCCCCAATATACCGTCAGGATCCGGGAGCAAACGACGTGCCCCTGGTCCGCGCTGGCACGAGGACGTCATGTCGCCCAGATTTCGAGGAGGGAGGCTCGCCGCATGAAGAGCCCCACGTGCCGGGCGACGCAGCCATGACGCCGAAGGGGATGGCGCGGGCGGGAGGGTTCCTCGTCCACGCGGGCTCGTTCGCCATCACGGTGTTGATCTGGCGATGGGTCGCGCAGGCCCACCCGACACCTGCCGGCAGCGCGGTCCTCATCGTTGCGCCGGTTCTTCTGGTGTTTCCCGTCGTCTGGGCGGGACGCAGACTGCTCGGCGCTCGACCGAGCACAGGGCACGTCGCCCGGATCACGGCCTTTGTCCACTTCGTGCTGATGATCCTGTTCGGTACGGCCGTCGTGGAGGCGCTGAAGACCGGCCGGGAGTGGCCGGGAGGGAGCATACCGGTTCCTGCCGGCATCGGACTGGTGCTGCTGTGGCTCACCGGACTGGCAACCGCCCTCACCGTCGTGAATCTGGCCATACGAGGACTCGGCGCCCCCTTCGCGATCGCGCTCAGCCGGCGTCTGGCGACGGACTGGCTGTATCGATGGACGCGGAACCCGATGGTGCTGGCCGTGCTGGCGTGGCTCCTGTCGTTCGGCGTGTGGATCCGCTCGGGCCTCTTCCTGCTGTGGGTGGTGCTGCTGGTGACGCCGGCGTGGCTGGTGTTCCTCAAGGCCTATGAGGAGCGGGAGCTGGAGATTCGCTTCGGAGAGCCGTATCTCGACTACAAGGCCAGAACGCCCATGCTTCTGCCCGGCAAGCCGAAGCGCCAAGGAAGCTCCGCACGAGTCTCCGGTGCGTCGCTCCGGCCCCTGCCGTGACCGCCCGGGGCGAGCTGGCAGGACGGGCTACCGCGTCACTGACGCGTCCTCCGCGACGACCGTTCGACTGGTGCAGAGGTTCCCCAAGAGACTGACGATCCGTTCCGTCCAAGTGCCGGGATCGTGGAGGGCTCGAGCCGATGGGCACCGCTGTGAGGCGTCTTGCCGTTCCGCCGCTGGTCGTGGCTCTTCTCGTATCAGCGGGATGCACGCCGCCGTTCCAGGGATACACCACCCGTGGTGACCGGATCGTCGACCGGGCCACGGAGGAGCCCGTCCACCTGGTCGGATTCGGGCTCGGCGGCTGGCTGCTGCCCGAGGGTTACATGTGGGGCATCCGGGCGCTCGATCGGCCGTGGCAGTTCGAGGAGGCCATCGAGGACCTGATCGGCCCGGCCGACGCCGCCGAGTTCTGGCGTCGCTACCACGACAACTACGTGACCGAGGAGGACGTCCGGGCCATGGCGGCGATGGGAGCGAATTCCCTG
>Ga0105095_10001600_pt1 | contig 11968 bp, 7 predicted proteins | sample PPLLak2March2015_2_FD_79180 | JGI IMG/M metagenome (GOLD analysis project Ga0105095, IMG submission 79180) | Freshwater sediment microbial communities from Prairie Pothole Lake near Jamestown, North Dakota, USA - PPLs Lake P8 Core (3) Depth... | ecosystem: Environmental > Aquatic > Freshwater >... | reverse complement strand
TGCAGGCTGATGTTGTTAAGGCAAAAGCCATGGCTATTATGATTGATTTTGAATTCATGTTATTATGGTTTATCGGTTGACTCATCTTCATATTTTATATAATTATTCAGGGCCATTAAAAGGTGAGACTCAGGCCAACAGAAATGGTCCTTGGCCTTGGATATATATCATACCGGTCGATCCCCGGATTTCTCAGTGCATTCATTTTTCCTATGGATGTATCATATTCCTCAATTTTGATCTCAGGATCAAGGCCGCTGTATTGGGTAATGACGAATAAATTTTCGCCCATGACATAGATCCGGAGTCTTTCAATACCTATGTTTTTGAAACGGAAACTATAGCCAAGTGTTACCGACTGCAGCCTGAAAAAAGATGCATTCTCAATCCAGTAGCTGCTGAAGGTTGGCGCTGACGTAATGGAGTCTGCAAACATCCTGTCCGGCACATTTAAACTGGGGAAACGGGTCTGGTCATTCATTGACATGGCTGTCGCATTCAGTACTTTCTGACCGAAAAGACCATAGGCAGAAACGCTCAGGTCGAAATTCCTGTGGGTTACGCTTGTACTTAAACCCAGGCTTAATTTAGGCTGCGGATTGCCTAAATCCCTGTTAAGGGAATCGGCTTGTGAATCAAGGACATTTCCGTTGATATCGAGAAATTTGCCTTTTTCATTCAGTCCGGTGCACTCCTGGCCCCAGAAAGTTCCGACAGCGTATCCTTCCCGGATGGTTTGGGCGTATTGATTTGACATACCCCTTAAACCATGCAGTGAACCTGACTGAACAGCATCAGTTTCATAAAGGCCCCCGGATAATTTTTCAATCTTCATGATATTTCTGGCCATTGAAAGGTTAAGGTCCCAGCGCGTATCTTCCTGCCGCAATATATTCCAGTTCAGTGTGACTTCGATGCCCTTGTTTGAAAGCTCTCCCACATTGGCCAGTGTTTCATGGTAAAGGTTGGGAGGTTGTGGTACGGAATAGGTAAACAGCAAATCGCTGGTAAGTTTGCTATACAGATCGATTGTGGCCGATAATTGATTAAAAAGGCCTATATCGATTCCAATATTTGTCTGGGTAGTTGTTTCCCATTTCAGGTCAGGATTGGCGTTCTGAACCGGTGAATAAGATGCTTTCCAGCTCTCCGTAACCGGATCGTAATATTTGCCGCCAACGGTGCCTAACAATCCCAGTGTTTTGTATTCACCAATGGCGTCCTGGCTGCCGGTAATGCCATATCCGGCGCGCAACTTGAACAGGGTCAGCCAGTCGGATGCTGAACGCATAAAGGCTTCATCGGAAATTCGCCAGGCAACGGCTACCGACGGGAACAGACCCCATTTATTGTTTTCACCAAAACGGCTTGAACCGTCTCTCCGCAGGGTTGCCGTTAATATATACCGGCTCATGTAACTGTAATTGATCCTGCCGAAAAAGGAAATCAGCCTGGCATTGCCCTTATAGGAGCTGACATCATTGGCCCGGTAATCCAGCCCTGATCCCAGGTTGTTATACAAAAAAACATCGGTATCAAAGCTTCGTCTCTCAGACCTGAATCCTTCATAGGTATTATCCAGGTAAGAATATCCACCCATTACATTAATCTTATGCCCGTACTGCAGCTCCTTTTCATAGGTTAAATATGTTTCAAGCTGCAGGTTGGTGTAATCGCCCAGTGACCGGTTGGCATATCCGCCATCGGCCGTGCCAAAACGTGAATAAGTCGGCAGGTAATATCGGCCCTGATGCGTGTTGTATTCATAGGAAGTGTTTACCACTGCCTTTAAGCCCTTCAATACTTCCAGTTCAGCTTTGGCAAATCCAAGAATTCGCTTGGTAGTATTATTGTCATTAACATTCATTAATATCTCAACGGGATTTTCGGGTACATTACCCTCGGTTTGAAAATAGGCACCGGTTGAATCCAACAGCGGGGCTGTAGGGTTAACATTATAGGCTCTTTCAAAAACTGCATTGTTGACGGGAGTATAATCGTCGAAGGCGGTATGCACACCAAAGTCAAGTTTCAGTTTATCGTTTAAGCCATAGGCATAACCCGACAGGCTTGCACCCAGTCTTTCAAGATAACTGGTTTTAATAATGCCCTTGTTGTTCAGATACGTTATTGACGCCCTGTATCCTCCGCCCTCATTTGCATTGCTGAAAGATAACGTGTGCGACTGTGAAACCGAGTTTTGGGTAATTTCTTTCTGCCAGTCGGTATCGGATCCCCAATCGATGGCTCTTGTTTTATTATACTCTACCACCTTCTGCCTCCATTCGTCAGCAGTAAGAAGATCGAGATAATTCGAAGGCTTGCCAAAGGCAACGTAACCATTGTATTCAAGAAGCTGTTTTCCTTTTTCAGGCTTGTTGGTGGTTATGATAACCACGCCGTTGGCCCCTCTTGAACCGTAAATGGCAGCGGCTGACGCGTCTTTTAATACATCAATGGATTGAATGTCCGAAGGCTGTACCGTGTTTATATCAACACCGGCGATACCATCGACCACAACCAGCGGACTGCTGCTGGCACTTAATGAAGTTCCTCCCCTTAAACGCATGGTAGCTCCCTGTGTGGGATCTCCCGAACCCTTAATGACCGTTAACCCTGCCACTTTCCCCTGTAACATCTGTTCAGTGGTGGTAATGACCCCCTGGTGCAGTTCTTCTGAAGACACGGATGTTATGGATCCTGTCAGGTCCTGTTTTCTCATGGTACCATAACCGACGACAACCACGTCACCCAGCTGAATGATATCAACCACAAGCTGTATATCCACCGTGGTCTGTTCCCCGACAGCAATTTCTTCAGCAAGATATCCGACATACTGAAAGACAAGGACAGCATCGGCTCCGGGCACAGCAATCTGGTATTCACCATTCAGATTGGTTACCGTACCGGTTGCAGTACCCTTGACAATGACATTGACTCCGGGAAGGGGTTCCTGATTTTCTGCATCCGTAACCCTGCCTTTAACCAGTATCTCCTGAAGGTTTTCACGGGTAGTTTCGCTATTCCCGTTATGGGAATGCCGGGTATTATTCGCCGACAGATTACTGATGCCAATACATAGGAATAAACCAAGCAATTCCAAAGCAAGCAAATGCTTTGTTGCAGCATTCCCCGGTTTTGGTTTATGGCATGAAAAGGAAGTGTTTTTCATCGTTATTTAAGTTTAATGGTTAGTTTCTTTAATTATTCCGGGATTATTGAAAGAAGGATTTTAATGGCAATTCAAATTTATTCTAACCCAGTGCCAAAGAGAATTTTTACAGGGCCAATATAGATTTTTAGGGAAGGGATATCAAAGTAATTATCAGTTATTCAGAATAATAGAGAAAAGAAATGGGGTAAAAAATATAGACGTTTTATGGAGGGAAAGCGGTGAACAGTGAATCTGTAATACTGTATACTATGTCCCTGGTCCCCTGTATACCATGTCTATGGTCCATACAACCCCTCCAGGGAGGGGAAAATTCAAATCTTCAAACCTTTAAATCTTAAAATATTGCAGAACCCATGGTCAATAGTAAATCTGTAAACTCTTCTATATTGCTTTTATAGACATGATACGCTCCTCAAACTCGTGACGGGGGACAATGGTCTTGTTCTTGATCTTGGTTTTATAGGTGTAGATCGTATTGACCGAATAATCAAGGAACTTGGCGATCTGCTCGTTATCCGATATTCCAAGCCGCATAAGGGCAAAAATGCGCAAATCGGTATTCAGCAATTCATCCTCCCTGAGCACAATCCTGTCTTCTTCCCTGAAAAGCGCATTAAACTCCTCAACGAAATGCGGGAATATTTTAAGAAAGATCTTATCAAAATTGACATAAAGGTTTTCTCTCTCCTTTTTAAAATAGCTGTTTTTAATTAAATCATCCAAATCATCAAATTGCCTGGAGACAATTTTCCGGTGTACTATTTTCTGAAATTCTTCTATTTTTTCAATATAAATGGAGTTCACCTTAAAGAAATAACCGATATATTTTTCCTTGATCTTGTTAGCTTCCTCCAGGCTATCGTTCATTTTCTGAAGATCAGTATTGATCTCCTGAAGTTTTTGCTTGACCTTTTTCAGCTCTTTTAACTGCTTATAGATGATGAGGGCAAAAACAATCAGGAGTAAGGACAATACGGTAATCAGCGCCGAGTATAACATAAGCTGTTTCTTTTGCCGTTCGGAAGCGGATAGCCTTTCCCCTTCAATGATCGGCAGTACAGCTCCGATCTCTATTTTCCGGTGCCGTGCGTTATAAAAGGTAGCATCATCGAAGGCGATCTTAATAAACTGGTAAGCCCTGCCAATATCACCTTTATTATACAGGTGCACGGCAAGATTCCTTAATGCCACGGTTTCTTTTGTAGAGGACTTAATGTCAGCAATGGCTGCCTGTATCAGCATGTCAATGGCTTCATTGGTACGACCCAGCAATGAATACACATACCCCAGGCTTGAAGTGGCAATAGCCAGTTCATGATCAGGCAGGTCATACCTGGAGATAAGATAATTAAAGGCATCGGAAGATCCTTTGAGGTCGCCCGATTTCATTTTTCGCAATCCCATGGCTGACCAATATTCCGGGGTTTGACCATCGAGCAGTCGAATGGCCGAATCAAGATACAGGTTCCCGGTTTGCCGGTAGACCTTTGCATAATGATCATCATTGTCATAATCGGCCAGGTCATAATAGGTACGGGCAATAACGGAGTAGTATTCCCCGAGGATTATGGTATCGGCATGATCAGGACGTATGCTGTAAAGCATATCGAGTGATTCCTTGAAAAGGCCCGAGGAAAGGAGGGTAAAACCCATCATGATGCGGGCCCTGCTGATCCGGCTGCGATTCCCCGATTCATCGGCAAGTTCGTTTATACAAGTGACATATTTAAAAGCTGAATCGTATATATAGGATTTGTATTCGGAAAAAAGCTTTTCGTATATTCCGAGTGTCACAACCTTGTCGCTTCCGGATGAGGGCAGCTTTTCAACCAGTGCCTGTATCCTTCCCTGCTTCTGAGCCTGGTATTTTTCCTTGTCAAGAATACACTGCCCGAGCTCTTTCAGGAGCCTTTCCGTTTCGCTGCTGGGCCATGCCGGAGCAACAATGAACAAATTAAAAGAAAGTGTTAATAGTAAGTATTTCATTTCCGGTCTGCAAATTTTTTATACCAAACAGGTAATGAAATTCAAAGGTAATAAAATATTGTCTGAACCGGGATTTATGTGATTGTTATGAAGGGCATGAAGTTGTCTGAACTGTGATTAATGTGATTTTTATGATGGACTATGATTATTCAAAGTCGTATTATTTTTTCATGGTAATCATATTAATCATATAAATCACAGTTCAGACTATTCATACCTCAGCGCCTCCACCGGGTTCTTCCTGGCTGCAGTCCAGCTCTGCCAGCCCACGGTTACCAGGGCAATTAAAAGAGAGATCACACCTGCCAGGGCAAATATCCACCAACTGATGGAAGTACGGTATGCATAATTCTTAAGCCAGGCTCGAATGAGAAAATAGGAAACCGGGACCGCAATAATGAAGGAGACGATGACCCACCGGGTATAATAACGGTTCAGCAGTGAAATAATGTTTATCGCGGTGGCGCCGTTGGCTTTTCGTATCCCGATTTCCTTGGTACGTTGTGCCATCATGAAGGAAGAAAGGCCAAACAATCCCAGGCAGGATATGAAGATCGCTATAACGGAAAATATGTTGAATACCCTTCCCTGTCTTATTTCACTCTTGTAAAGGTTCCCGAAATCCTCATCCAGGAAATGATATTCAAAAGGATAATTGCCGTTTATCCTGTTGTGCAATTCCTCAATCCTGTCTATGGTATGCCTGATATCACCAGTGGATATTTTCAGCAACAGAAAATTATAGTTTCTGGGTATGCAAAACATGGCCAGTGGTTCAATTTTGCTGAACAGGGGTTTGAAATTGAAATCCTCCGTCACGCCGGCCACAGTCAGTTTCATCCCCCAGATCTCGATCACCTGGCCAAGGATCGGCTTCAGTCCAATGATATCGGCAAATGTCTTATTGATGACAATATGATTGGTATCATAATATTGTTTCTGAGGATAAAAGCTCCCTTCATGCATTTTAATGCCGAATGTTTTTGCGAAATCAAAATCAACCGTGGTATTGGAGACCAGGGGATCTACCTCCGGAGGCTTTCCCTGCCATTTGTATCCGCCGCTGTTTGACCAGATCCCGGACGGCAGGTGCATGGAAACCGTCATGCTTTGTATGGCAGGATCTTGCTGAAGTTCAGACTTGAACAGTTCATATTTTGCTGAAAGTTCTCCTCTTACCGGTACATACAGGATATTCTCCTTTTTAATTCCCAGATCCTGTTTCTGCATGAATTGACGTTGCTTTTTAATGATGATCGTATTCACGATCAGCACAATGGCAAGACAAAACTGGAGTACCACCAGGACTTCCCTCAGAAAGGAACGTTTATGGGTGAAATCCGGGCCTTTCAATGTCTTTACCGGTTTGAATGACGAAAGAAACAAAGCCGGATAAGTGCCGGAGAGTATCCCGGTTACCAACATAATGCCGGTAACAGCGCCGATCAGTTTCCAGTCTTTATAGCTTATCCTGAGCTCGGTTTGCAGCAGTGAATTGTACCAGGGCAAAAAGGATTCGGCCAGAATAAGGGCAATAAACAATGACAGCAACGAAAGTATAAGAGTTTCGGCGTAGAACTGAAGGATCAATATGCTTTTCCCGGCGCCGTATGCTTTTTTCACGCCGATCTCCTTGAACCTTCTTCCGGCCATGGCAGTTGACAGGTTGGTGAAATTAATGGCGGCGATGAAAATAATCAGCAAAGCAATGACTGAAAAGAGCCTGACATTTTTAATGGGACCTCCGCCCCATATCCAGTAAAGGTGCATCCGCTTCAGGGGCTGGAGATAATAAACAGATTCAGCCTGCGGATAGTTTTTCTTCTTGAGCGTTTCAATGGTATTGTTCACCGTATCGGCAGAAATTCCGGGTAACAGCTGGACAAAAGTATAGATCCAGTTGTTGCCCAGGTCTTCCACGTTCACGCCCAATTCCTTGAAAAAAGCAAAAGGAATAAGGAAATTATAGCTTATTTCCGAGTTTTTCGGAGAGTCTTTAATGACCCCTGAGATCGTGAAAGGGTATTTCCCTTCCAGCAAAATTTCTTCACCAAGGGGATCCCTGTTGCCGAAGTATTTGCCGGCCATTTTTCCCGAAATGACCATAGAGTGGGGATCCTCCAGCGCTGTTTTTGGGTTGCCTTTTAGCAACGGAAAGGAGAACATGGCCAGAAAATCGGGATCGACAAACTGAATTTCCTCAATGGACTTGTCGTCTCCGGCCTGGAAAAGTACCTTTTCATTCTGATACCGTGTGGAGCGGGTAATTCCGGCGATATTGTCCTTCAGTATATGCGACAGTCCCGTAGGGGTGACCTGTACATGGAATACTTCTCCGTTGGTGTAAAACTGATCCTGGATAACCCTGTACAGGGAATCGCCGTTTGTATGGAAACGGTCAAAGCTCACCTGGAACTGAACCCATAGAAAAATGAGCATGGCGCTGGCCATGCCAATGGAAAGGCCCAATATATTGATCAGGGTATAAAGTTTGTTCCGGTATAATGTCCGGAGGATCAGTTTAAGGTTCGTGATTTTCAACTAATAAGTTTTAATGATTTGTAGTTAATTTTTTCTCCCCGTTTTTAAACAGGGCAATATAAATGCCATAATGATAGTTCCATTAATAATCAGTAGATTATAATATTTAAAAGGAATTCAGTCTTTAACAATTGTAAAATATCTGAACAATTATTGTTCAATAAATGAACAATTTGAATATTTTTACTGAAAATTAGGCTGTCAGGTTTAATATGAGATGAGAAACACATGGCAAAAAAGTCTGGCAAAATACTCATTGTTGATGATAACTTACAGATCCTGAATTCGCTGCAGTTACTGCTGAAGCCTGAATTCGAGGCGATCACACTCCTTAAGAATCCAAATCAGATACCGGCATTGCTTTATTCAGGCAATTATGATATCATCCTCCTGGATATGAATTTCAAGTCGGGGGACAGCTCAGGGAATGAAGGCATATTCTGGCTTTCGGAGATTCTGAAACGCGACCCCCAGGCTGTTGTGATCATGATAACCGCATACGGCGATATCAACCTGGCTGTGCGGGCCATTAAAGAAGGCGCTACCGATTTTATCGCCAAACCCTGGGAAGCAGAAAAGCTTATTGTTACGCTAAAGAATGCTCTCAGGCTCAGGAATTCCGGTATGGAAGTTCAGAAATTGCAGGTAAAACAACAGCAGATGAATGAGGATATTGAGAAGCAATTCAAGATATTCAGGGGAAGCTCGAAAGTTATGGAAGAGATATATAAGACTGTTGAGAAGGTAGCGCAAACCGACGCAAATATCCTGATTATCGGTGAGAATGGGACCGGGAAAGAGGTTATTGCCAGAGAAATACATAGAAGGTCAAACCGTGCTGCAGATATATTCCTTGCAGTTGACATGGGGTCTATCAGTGAAACCCTCTTTGAAAGCGAAATGTTCGGCCACCTTAAAGGTTCCTTCACCGATGCAAGGGAGGACAGGGCGGGACGGTTTGAAACGGCATCAGGTGGCACGCTGTTCATGGATGAGATTTCAAATCTTACCCTGCCGGCCCAGGGTAAATTATTGGGTGTTCTGCAGAACCGGGAAATTACCCGGGTGGGCTCCAGTAAATCCATCCCCATTGATATCCGACTGGTATCAGCCACCAATAAAAATCCGGCAGTGCTTGTACAGCAAAATCTCTTTCGTGAAGACCTGCTGTTCAGGATCAATACCATACAAATAGAATTACCGCCGCTGCGGGAGCGGAAAGAGGACATACCCGGCCTTGCCGATTATTTTCTTTCGCAATATGCTGCAAAATACGGAAAACCCCTGCTGAAAGTGAACGGGGCTGCCTATGATGCCCTCGTTCAACATACATGGGCCGGGAATATCAGGGAACTGAAGCATACCATCGAAAAGGCCGTTATCCTTTGCGATTCAAATGTCTTGAAACCCGGAGATTTTGCCTTGAAGGATAAGATCATTATGACCCCCGGAGAAACAATGCTGTCAAGTCTCTTTGACATTGAAAAGGATGCTATAATAAAAGCCCTGGAGAAATGCCGGGGCAATGTTTCGCTGGCGGCCAGGATTCTCGATATTTCAAGGACAACGCTGTACGCGAAGATGAGGGAGTATGGAATATAGTGACGAGTGACGAGTGACAAGTGACGAGCATGCTATGTATCTGGTAACCGGTAAAAAGTAATCGGTGTAATATGAAAAACAGCCTTTATTTCGTTTGGGTGGTGGTCAGGGTGATCCTGATCAGCCTCAACAGTTTTGTTTTGATCTGGTTTTATACACAAACCGGCCGGCCAGCCACCACGTTCTTCTTTTTTATCCTGCTGGTTTTTCAAACCATTTACCTGATTGTTTTTTTAAATAAGATCAATCGTGATCTTGCCAATTTTTTGATCTTCCTGCAGGAGAATGATACCACACTTGCCTTTTCCCGGAAACGGATTGAAAGAAGTTTTAAAGGACTGACCTATCAACTGGACAAAATGAACCAGAAACTGCAGGAAGCAAGGATAGACAGGGAAAGGCATCTGCATTATCTCCGGGCAATCGTGGAACAGGTCAATACAGGCCTGATAGCCTGCGATCAAAGTGGCCATCTGGTTATATTGAACAAGGCTGCCAGGGAACAGCTTGAAATACATGACATAAAACAATTATCCGCACTGACAGACCTGTATCCTGAGCTTGCCGTTTTTTTTCGTTCCGGCCAGCCTTATTCATCACCGGTAAAGGTTAAGAAGGGAAAAGGTTTTCTTATGCTTGCCGTAAAAACCAGCTTGCTGAAGTTTGACGAAAAAGCTGTAAGCCTGGTCAGTTTCCAGAATATTAAACCCGAGCTTGAGGCGGGAGAAATTGATGCCTGGCGCAAGCTAATCCGGATACAGCAGCACGAGATCATCAATTCCATTACCCCGGTGACAACCCTCACTACCGCTGTCAGGCGAAGGCTGAACAAGGGCGGAGTAAGAAAAAGCCTTCAGGAGATCACCGGTGAAGATATTGATGATATTGCCGTAAGTGTTGAGACTATTGAAGAAAGGGGCAGGGGTCTGATCGATTTTATGGAGCGCTTTAAAAGCCTTACCACCCTGCCTGAACTGAAGGTCACATCCTTTGACATCAGGAAAGTGACGGACCGCGTTGGGGTGCTCTTTTCAAGGGAATTCGTTGAACAGGGCATACGCCTGGAGGTGGAAACGGAAGAGCAATGCATGATGATGAAAGCCGATGAAAAGCTCCTTGAACAGGTACTGATCAACCTGGTAAAGAATTCCCTTGAGGCCATAAATAAGCCCGGCGGGATGATCGCCATCAGGGTCTATAAAGGCACCTCCAACAACCTGTTTTTACAGGTTGCCGATAATGGTGAGGGAATCGGACCGGAAGCCATCGAATCGGTATTTGTCCCTTCCTTTTCGACCAAGGAAAAGGGGATGGGCATAGGATTAAGCCTTTGCAGGCAGATCGTTCAGCTGCACGGTGGGACCATCAGGGCAAGCTCCGTTCCCGGAAAGGAGACGGTGATGGAGATATCGCTGCCAGCGTGAAGGATGAATAATATAAATATCGAACAAGGAACGCTGAACGCTGAATAACGAAGATAATATGCTCATTGTATTATCTTCAGAGCCTGCCTGTCGGGCCGGCAGGTTCAGTGTTCGATGTTCGTTGCCCGATATTCAATTAGTTGTAAATTTTCAAATGGGAATTACCCCTTTTTCGACATCGGCACGATCCCGGCCATTTCGCCTATTACGTTCACCAGGTCGGATCCGGTTGGAACGACTATTTTGGAATTGTTTGCAAGGGATGTCTCCAACGCCTGCAGCTTTCTCAGTATCTGTGCATTGCCGACAAAGTACTTTTCTGCTGCCTCGTTCACCAGTTTAATAGCTTCGGCTTCGCCTTCGGCCTGCAGTATCTTGGACTGTCTTATCCCTTCGGCTTCCTTTATCTTGGCGCGTTTTTCGCCGTCGGCAACAGTCTCGCGTGCTGTAGCATAATCAACGGCTGCAATCTTTTCATTTTCAGCCTTCACCACCTTGTTCATGGTTTCCTGAACATCTTTCGGGGGATCTATTTCCTTTAATTCCGTCCGCACGATATCAATACCCCAGCTTTGGGTTTCTTCCTTCAGCGTCCTGTGCAGGTCGGCATTGATCTTGCCCCTTTCACTGTTGGCCGATTTCAGCGTAAGCGTACCGATAATGTTACGCAGGGTAGTGCGGGCAAGGCTTACGATCTGCAATTTATAGTTGTTCACGTTGTAGGTCGAATTTTTAACGCTTTCCTCGTCATTTTTCACTTTAAAATATACCTGGGCATCTACCCGGGCATTCAGATTATCGTTGGTGATGATCTCCTGCGGGTCTGCGTCCACCATTTGTTCCGTTGTATTTACCTGGAACAGTCTTTCAATGATCGGAATTATCCAATGAAAACCCGGATTGGCATAGCGGTTGTATTTCCCAAGTCTTTCAATCAGTCCCCTGTGGGTGGGTCTGATTATCCTGATTCCGGAAAGGAAAATAAAGACAATGACAATGATAATAATAGTAGTGGTTGTAATACTCATGGCGGTTTCTTTTTATGGTTTGTTTAAATGAAATAGTTATTTGACGGTTAAGTTAAAAGTTTTTTGTAAGGTTATGAATGAAAAATTAAAATTTGTTCTTGCTGTTTTCGTTTTGCCTGAAAAAACAAATATCTATATTTGCAAACCTGATTCGATAGTTCTTTATTTAAATGCCCGGATGGCGGAATAGGTAGACGCGTCCCGATCAAATC
>Ga0105095_10001599_pt1 | contig 11969 bp, 7 predicted proteins | sample PPLLak2March2015_2_FD_79180 | JGI IMG/M metagenome (GOLD analysis project Ga0105095, IMG submission 79180) | Freshwater sediment microbial communities from Prairie Pothole Lake near Jamestown, North Dakota, USA - PPLs Lake P8 Core (3) Depth... | ecosystem: Environmental > Aquatic > Freshwater >... | reverse complement strand
TCGTCACCCCGGCGCAAGCCGGGGTCCAGAGACTTCATGACAATTTGAAGAACTGGATTCCGGCTTCCGCCGGAATGACGGAAAACCACTTTTTCGGAGTTTCTGCGGCTTCATGAACGTGACGACAGAAGAGACAGGAGGCAGTCGTGGAAATCCTGAATTACACGGAAGATCACCTGAAATTCAGAGAGCGGGTCCGCACCTTTTTTGAAAAGGAAGTGACTCCCCGTGTGGATGAGTGGGAGAAGTCGGGCATCACTCCCAAGTCCATATGGAAGCGGATGGGACAAGAAGGTTTCCTCTGCACGAGCGTGCCCAAAGAGTACGGCGGCCTGGGCGCCGACTTCCTTTACTCGGTGATTGTTTCCGAAGAACTGGTCCAGACCGGCCACACCGGGCTCGCCGCACCGCTTCACAGTGACGTGGTGGTGCCTTACCTCACTTCCTTCGGATCAGAGGAGTTGAAAAGGAAGTATCTTCCTCTGTGCGTTTCGGGTGACATGATCTCGGCCATTGCCATGACAGAGCCCAACGCTGGGAGCGATCTCGCTTCCATCCAGACGACCGCCGTGGAAGACGGCGATGACGTGGTGATCAACGGGCAGAAGACGTTCATCAGCAACGGCATCAATTGCGATCTTCTGATTATTGCCACCAGAGACCCGTCCACGTCCGACGCCTATTCAGGAATGGACCTCTATGTGGTGGAGGCAGGGACAAAAGGGTTCGAGAAAAGCAAGAAACTGGCTAAGATGGGTTGGCATAGCCAGGATACGGCGGAGCTCACCTTCACCGATTGCAGGATCCCCAAGGAGAATCGCCTAGGGTACAAGGGTGGCGGGTTTCTCATGCTCATGGAGAAGCTCCAGCAGGAGCGGCTCGTATGCAGCGTCGTTGCTGTGGCTGGAGCCGAACGAATGCTTCGGGATACGCTCCGGTTCTGCGGGGAAAAGATGGATTTCGGGAAACCGATTACCAAGTTGCACAACAACCGTTTCAAGATCGTTGAAATGGCCGCGGAGGTCAGGCTGGGAAGAGTTTTTCTGGACAAGCTCGTTGCCGACCACATGGAAGGCAAAAGCATTGTCGTGGATGTATCCATGGCGAAATTCTGGACGACGGAAATGGCCATGCGCGTTGCGGATCAATGTCTGGAACTGCACGGAAGCTACGGGACCTGCGAGGACAATGCCATGGCGAGAGCGTGGAGGGACATGAGGGTGCTCGCCATCTTTGCAGGGACCAACGAAATCATGAAGGGGATAGCGGTCAAGTTCATGGGCCTTTGACGGGTTGCTGAAAACACTTTTCTAGAGGAGGAGGTAACTATGGCTTCGAAACCTTGGCATGGAAGTAGGTGGCCTCAAGGCGTAACTCATGAAGTTTCCGGGTTTGAAAAACCTCTCTATTCCATTCTGGACGACGCAGCGGGTAAATACCCCGATGCGACCTACACGATTTTTGCCGATGTGGGTCACACCTTCCGCCAGGTCAAGGACACGGCGGACCGAATTGCCAATTTTCTCACCACTCGCGGAATCGGGAAGGGCGACCGGGTGGCCATCTTTCTCCCCAACCTTCCCCACTTCCCCGAGATTTTTTTCGGGATTCTGAAAGCTGGCGCCGTCTGTGTCACCTGCAATCCCCTTTACAAGACATCTGAATTGAACTACCAGCTCAAGGATTGCGGGGCCAAAGCGCTCTTTGTGATGGATCATCCCATCTTCTATCCCACGGCGGTGGCGGCCCTGGAAGGTGCTGAAGTCAAGACCGTGGTGATCTGCAATGTGAAGTCCTATCTCCCCAAGCTCAAGGGGATGATCGGTTCGCTTCTCGGTAAGATTCCCAAGGCCGATCGCCACGAGCCGGGGCACTTCCTCTTTGATGACGTCGTCAAGTCAAGCAAGCCGCAAACACCTGTGCTGAAGATCAACCCCGTGGAGGATGTCGCTCTCATCATCTACTCGGGCGGCACTACAGGGACTCCTAAAGGCGCTTGTATCAGCCATGCTAATGTGGTCTCCAATGTCCTCTGTGTGCAGGAATGGGTTCGTGTGTCGAAAAAAACGGGGGAGCCCGTGCAACAGGTGGCGCCGGGAGGTGTGCACACCTATCTGGGTGTTCTCCCGTGGTACCACAGTTTTGGTCTGACCCTCGCCATGCTCTGGAGTTGCTACACGGCCTCCAAACTCGTCTGCATTCCGGATCCCAGGGCAGGCAATCCCCCCTTCACCGAAGTGCTCAAGGCGGTCGAGAAACACAAGGTGACCATCATGGCAGCGGTTCCCACCATCTACTCAGCCTTTGTGAACCATCCCCTCATTGACAAATTTGATCTCACGTCACTGACCGGATGCGGGTCCGGTGCAGCTCCCCTTCCGGTGGAACTGATCAAGGAATTCGAAAAGAAGACAGGCTCCGTGATCTTTGAGGGGTATGGGCTGAGTGAGACCTCGCCGGTGCTCAGCTTGAATCCGACCAATCTCGAACAAAGGCAGATGGGCGCGGTGGGGCTTCCCTTCCCCAGCACGGACATCAAGATCGTCGACCTCGAAACCGGTCTGAAAGAACTTCCTTTGGGCCAGGACGGCGAGATCTCGGCTTGCGGTCCGCAGGTCATGCTGGGGTACTGGAACAAACCTGGAGCGAACAAGAACGCGTTTAGGGAGATTGAGGGGAGAAGGTATTTTCTGACCGGCGACATCGGCCACATTGACGAGAACGGTTTTGTCATTATCACGGACCGCAAGAAAGACATGGCTATTGTGGGGGGGTTCAACGTTTACCCGAAAGACGTGGAGGAGGTCCTCTACACCCATCCCAAGGTGGCCCTGGCCGCTGTCATCGGGGTGCCGGACCCTCACACAGGCGAGAAGATCAAGGCTTTCATTCAGCTCAGGCCCGGCGCGCAGGCTACAGAAGAGGAGTTTCTGGAATTCTGCAAAGAGAAAATGACCGGATACAAGCGTCCGCGAAATGTGGAGTTCCGCGAGAGCTTGCCGACATCGGTCGTAGGCAAAGTGTTAAGGCGAGTCCTGAAAGAGGAAGAACTGAAGAAAAAGAAAGGCCCTGATCAGAAATAAGTCAGATCAGGGGGGTCACTCGCCTTCGCCGGGATGCCCCGCGCTCCCGCGCGGGGAGCTTCACTGCGCTTCGGCGAGAACCTTGATGGCTCCGGCCAAGGTCTTTAGTTCAGACTCCTGGACGGTCCGTACATCCAGCAGGACCTGGTCCCTCTCGACCCTCGATATGATGGGTGGATCGCAGTCGCGAAGCTTTCGTTCCATAGTGTTGGCTGAGAGGCGGCCGGGCACCAGGGTCAACAGACAGGTGGGAATCACGAGCAGAGGCAGCGCGCCTCCGCCCACTTTGGAGGTGCCGTCCGCAAGCTGAAGGGTGAAATTTGGGGAGTCGAGCTTCCCGATCATTCTGCGCAAGCGCCTGGCTTTGTTCTTGAGATGGTCGTAGGGTGCGAGAATCATCTGCAAGGTGGGGATTTCCTTTATCGCCGCGGACTCATCCCTGTAGATCCTCAGAGTTTCCTCCAGAGCCAACAGCGTCAGCTTGTCGATTCGAAGAGCGCGGCTCAGCTGGTTCTTTCGGATCGCCTCCACGAGAGGTTTTCTGCCAAGAATGATTCCCGCCTGAGGCCCTCCGAGCAATTTGTCTCCGCTGAAGGTCACGAGATCCACGCCCTGGCCAAGCACCTCCTGCACCGTCGGCTCTTTGACCAGGCCGTACTTGGAAAAATCTACAAAGCAGCCGCTTCCCAGGTCTTCCATGACCGCGATATTGTTTTTGTGAGCAAGAGTCACCAGTTCCACCGTGTCCACATCCTCTGTGAAGCCGATGAGATGGTAATTGCTTTTGTGGACCTTGAGGAGAAGGGCTGTGTCAGGGCCAATGACTTCCTCATAATCCCGAAGGTGGGTTTTGTTGGTGGTCCCCACCTCGACCATTCTTGCGCCGCCTCTTTTCATCACTTCAGGAATGCGGAAAGAACCCCCGATTTCCACAAGCTGGCCCCTGGAGACCACGACCTCGCGGCCCCTGGCCAGGGTATCCAAGGCAACGAGGACGGCGGCCGCGTTGTTGTTGACCACGGTTCCTGCTTCGGCGCCGGTGAGTTCCTTCAGAATCCCCTCCACATGGGAATAGCGGCTTCCTCTTTCTCCTCTTTGAAGGTCATATTCCAGGTTGCTGTAGCCGCCGGCGAGGGGCTTGAATTTTGACAGAACCCTTTCAGCGAGGATGGATCGGCCGAGGTTGGTGTGAACGACTACGCCGGTGGCATTGATCAGAGGCTTCAAACTCGGTTGGTTCAGGAGGACCAGTTTCTCGGTCACCAAGTGAGAAATTCTGTCGAGGCTCAGCGGCTCTTCGAATCCATGGCCTGATTTGATGGCGTTGCGGACGCCCTCCAGAACCTGGTGAACCGCCTTAAGTACAAGGCTGCGGGGATAGTTGGGAAGAATCTCTGAAAGAAAAGGGCTGTTCAGAAGACGGTCGACGGCGGGGATTTTTTGGAGCAGGTCCTTTTTTTCTTCGGCTGACACCGACGGCTCTCCTCGGGAAAAGGCGACAACAACTTTTTGTTGCAAAAAGCAGAAACTGTGTTAGATTCTTCTCACGTCCGGTGGTGGGTGTAGCTCAATTGGTTAGAGCCCTGGGTTGTGGCCCCAGAGGCTGTGGGTTCGAGTCCCACCACTCACCCCACCTGACTCTTCTATATCAACCTCCTGACAGGTGTCAAACATTTCTCATCTCAACGAATTCCATGAAATTCTTCCCTTTTTATCTTTCTAGATCCGTTGAGGGCCCGATTTTGAACATCAAGAACATGCGATTGCCTGTATACCCTCCCTTTCTGAATAAATGGGTTGACGAACGGTGGAGAGCATACTAATAAAGTTCCGCATCCTATAGCGGAACTGAGTTGCTTGATTTGTTGAGAAGAGCTTTATAGAATGATCCCAGCTTTAATGGGCCCAAGAAAGAAACACAGACAAGAGGCAGGGAGATGAAGAAAAGTAAACCACCAAGAGATGAGACGATTGTCGGTTATGTCGTTCCGAGCGAGTGGGACAGCGAAGACAATGTCGTCTCCATCAGCATTACAACAGATGACGACGATTATGTCGTAGAGATGAACAAACTGGGTGAAGAGCTTTTTGATTTTCTCGATGAGGACGTGGAGGTGACTGGAACCGTCCGCGAAGACAAGGACGGAACAAAACGAATACGTGTCATCAGCTACGAGGTTCTGGAAGACGTCGAAGACGAATATGAAGATGAGGACTTCAGCTACGATGATGATGAAGACGAGGAATAAAATTTCTTAGGAAAAAACTCCCGGTATGTCAGGGGGGCGCCGTTATGGCCTGCCTGACATAGCCTATCCAATCCTCAGCAGCAACTAAGGATCCTTTGGGTCAGGACCGCACATTACTTCCTGCCAATTGCAAGATCTGCCAGTGAATCCTCTCGCCAAGAAGAAGTAAATAGGACTTAATTAAGTAAATATCAAACCAATTAAAATAAATAGAAGGTTGGATCATTCAGCTTATCCTTTTTTTGCTATTGACCTGTAAGTTTAAATCATATAAAATTAAGTTAACTTATCGTAGTGTTAGGCGGCTTTCTGTAAGGATTCGCGCGCCTGCTTAGAGCATCCGCTTTGTACTTGCTCACCCTGAATGGGGCAGGAGAGGTTTAGAGAGTTCTGATTGGCGGGAGGACCCAACTTGGCTGCTGGTATAGAAAAACGCAGAAGTCCGAGAATGGAAGTGAGTTGGCCCATCACGATCCTGGCGGAAACAGGAACGATCGAGGGAGAGATAAGAAACGTTTCCGTGGATGGGTTGCTTATTTTTTGCGAGGAGCCTCTGCGCCTCAATGAGACCTATCGCATGTCTATTCTTCCCGGCAAACATCACGCCATAGGGGTCAGCGGCAAAGTGGTCTGGGCCGATGCCTATTGCATGGATGAGGAGAACACCGCCTTTGGAGTGGGTATCTGCCTTGTGGAGCTTACGGATGAAGACCGTGAGGCATTGCGATCCCTGATTACGGGTGCCCGCCAGCCTTCCCCTCAGAAACTCTAGACCGACCGCACCGCTCCTTTTCCCGTCTTCCCCCCAGATACGGAAACGCTCTTTCCTTCGTGAAAGAATTTTAGGGACCGGGGCTTAGGAACGCCCGCTTTACTGGGGTGATTTTTCCGTTCGGCCGCGTCGGCTCAGGGCACCCTGAAGTTTATCCAGGTAGACGAAGAAGACAGGGGTAATGAAAAGGGTCAGGAACTGGCTGAACAAGAGCCCGCCCACGACGGCCAAACCCAGGGGCTGGCGAGCCTCGCCTCCGGCGCCATATCCCAGAGCAATGGGCAGGGTGCCCATGAGCGCCGCCATAGTGGTCATCATGATCGGTCTGAACCGGATCAAACAAGCTTCATAAATCGCCTCAGAGGCGGACTTGTCCCCGCTTTTCTTCGCCTCAAGGGCGAAGTCCACCATCATGATGCCGTTTTTCTTAACAAGACCCACAAGCATGACAATCCCGACAAAGGCGTAGATATTGAGCTCGCTGTTGAAAACCAGCAGCGTCACCAGGGCTCCGAATCCTGCAAAAGGCAGGGCGGAAAGAATGGTCACCGGATGAATGAAGCTTTCGTAAAGAATCCCCAGGACAATGTAGATCACGACGATGGCCATGAGAAGCAGGAGTCCCATGCCCTCGAAGGAGGACTGGAAAGCCTGGGCGGTTCCCTGAAAACTGGTGCTGATGGTCGAGGGCAGGGTGGCTCGGGCAGCCTTTTCCACAGCGGTTACCGCGTCCCCTAAAGAAATTCCGGGTTTCAGGTTAAAGGAGATAGTGACCGCGGGCAGCTGGCCTAGGTGGCTCACAGCCGCAGGACCGACAGAGGAGGTGAAACGGGTGAACGTGTCCAGCGGAACCAGTTGGCCCCCGGCTGAGCGGACGTGGAGCAAAGACAGAGCCGCAGGCTCCAGCTGATACTCTGGGAGAACCTCCATGATGACCGCGTAGTCGTCGTTGGAGGCGTAGATGGTGGAAATTTGCCTGGTCCCATAGGCGGTGTAAAGGGCGTCTTCGATCTGTTCGGCCGTCACCCCCAGCACCGCGGCCCTGTCACGGTCGATCTCCACATTCACCTGAGGGTTTTTGATTTCCAGATCCGAGGTGACATCCAGAAAACCCGGCAAGGCCTTTATTTTTTCCTGAAGGACAGGACCATGCTCGAAGAGTTCATGTAAATCAGGGCTCTGAAGGGTGAACTGGTAAAGGCTTCGGGTCACCATCCCACCGATCCTGAGCGGCGGGGGGTTCTGAAGAAAGACCCGGATGCCGGGGACCTGATTCAGCTTTGGTCTGAGTTCTGTGATGACCTGGTCGACACTGAGCTCACGCTCCCCTCTGGGCTTGAGACGAATGAACATGGACCCTGTATTGCCCCTGCCGAATGGGCCGCGGGCCCCGGCATTGGACATGAAGGCTGCCACATTGGGGTCTTCTTTGACAATGCGTGCCACCGCCTTCTGGTGTTCCACCATGGATTCAAAGGAGATCCCCTCCACGGCTTCCGTGATCGCCATCATCTGGGAGGTGTCCTCTGAAGGAATAAAGCCTTTGGGCAGGGTGCGGAAGAGATGAATGGTGGCCATAAGGACAAGAGCGGTGAACAGGATGGTCAGAAAACGGTGCCGCAAGAACCACCGAAGCCCTGCACCATAAGCCCTGAGCACGGCCTGAAAGATGCCCTCGGAAGCCGCGTAGAATCGGCCTCGGCGTTCAAGAGATTCCGCCTTGATGAAGCGGCCGCAAAGCATGGGGGTGAGGGTTAGGGCGATGACACCGGAAAGGAGTACGGCGACTCCGATGGTGACCGAGAACTCCGTGAACAGGCGGCCGATGATTCCTCCCATGAATAGGACGGGGATGAAAACAGCGGCCAGGGAAAGGGTCATGGAGATGATGGTGAATCCGATTTCTCTGGAGCCTTTCAAAGCGGCCTCGAACACAGGCTCTCCCATTTCCACGTGGCGCACGATGTTTTCGAGCATGACAATGGCATCATCCACCACAAACCCCACGGCCAGGATCAACGCCATCAGCGAGAGGTTGTCCAGGTTGAAGTCGAGGAGATACATGATCCCGAAGGTTCCGATGATGGAGAGGGGCATGGCCACGGAGGGGATCAGTGTTGCGGAGATCTTGCGCAAAAAGAGAAAGATCACGATCACCACAAGAAGCAGCGCAAAGACCAGAGTGAATTTGACATCCCGAACCGATTCGCGAATGGATTCGGAGCGGTCATACAACATGTGGAGAGACACGGAAGCCGGCAACTGGGCCTGGAAGGTGGGAAGAAGCTTCTTGACGGCATCCGCCACTTCCACGGTGTTGGTTCCCGGCTGACGTTGAACGGCAAGAACCATCGCGCGCTCGTCGATGTACCACGCCGCGGCCTTGTCGAACTCCACGCTGTCGATGGCTTTGCCCACATCCTGGAGGCGCACCGGGTGGCCGCCTCGAAAAGAAATGATGACCGGGTTGAACTCCTTGGCCTGGTTGAGTTGACCCGTGGTCTCCACGGTGAAGGCCCTGTGGCGGCCATACAGGATGCCGGTGGGCAAATTGGTGTTTGCGGTTCTTATGGCTCGGGCGACTTCATCAATGCCCATGCCGCGACTCTTCAGAGCACTGGGATCGATCTGAATGCGGACCGCGTATTTCTGGGACCCGTAGACCTGCACTTGGGCCACCCCGCTCACTGTGGAAATCCGCTGAGCGATCATCGTTTCCGCGTACTCATTGAGCGTGTAAAGAGGAAGGGTGGGAGAGGTGATCGACAGGAAGAGGATGGGCATGTCCGCCGGGTTCACTTTCCTGTAAGAAGGGGGATAGGGCATGTCCGGCGGCAGCCTGTGGGTTGTTCTGGCAATGGCCGCTTGCACGTCCTGGGCGGCAGCATCGATATCGCGATCCAGGTCGAACTGGAGAGTGATCTGCGTCACTCCGAGGGAGCTGGAAGAACTCATAGCCGTCACGCCGGCGATGGTGGTGAACTGGCGCTCCAAGGGAGTGGCCACGGAGGCAGCCATGTTTTCAGGGCTGGCACCGGGCAGGCTGGCACTCACCATCAGGGTAGGAAAATCCACGTTCGGAAGATCACTCACCGGCAGACGGCGGTAGCCCATGAGGCCGAAGATGATGATGCTGAGCATGACCAGCGTGGTCATGACCGGCCGTCGTATGAAGAGGGCGCTCAGGTTCATTTCTTGGGGGCCTCTTGGCGAGCAGAGTTCTGGTCCCTAATGCTCACTCTGGCGCCTGAGGTCAGAAGCAGCTGGCCGTCAGTGACCACGGTTTCGCCGGGGCTGAGGCCCTTCTCGATCACGGTTTCGCCGTTCGTGCTGCGAGACACGGAGACGAGACGAAGTTCAGCGGTTTGGTCCTGCTTGACGACAAAAGCGTAAGAGCCGGACTGGCCGCTTTGAATCGCCTGGCTGGGCACCACCACCGCCTTGGCCTGGACACCCAGAGTGAGAAGGACATTGATGGTTTGGCCAGGCCAGAGGCGGCGGTCCCTGTTTTGAAAGGTGGCTTTGAGGCGAATGGTGGCCGTGGACTGCTCCACCGTGTTGTTCACAAAACTCACGACACCGGTGATCGGTTCGGCGCTGACCGGGTTCTCCGGGGTATTGACCTGGACCTCCATCTTGCCTTCCTTGGTTCTCCGGTTGATCTCCCCCAAATACTTCTCCGGAACGGCAAAGGTCACATAGATCGGCTCGATTTGGTGAACGGTCAGAAGGGACTTGTTTTCGTCGTTTCCTTTGACCAGGTTTCCTTTCTGAATCAGAAGGCTTCCGGTCCTTCCCGAGAGGGGAGAACGAATGGAACAGTATCCGAGCTGCAACTGGAGGTTTTCCACTGCGGCCTGATCGGCTTTGACGAGCGCCTCTGCCGCCTCTGCAGTGCTCACGTATTGGTCGAGGGACTGGCGGCTCACAATATCTTTTTCAGCGAGCGGCATGTTTCGTCGAACATCGTCTCTCGCCTTGCGGGCCAGAGCCTGATCCCTTTCGAGCCTTGCCTGGGCTTCCTTGAGGGCCACTTCATAGGGCGCTTTGTCGATCGTGAAAAGGAGATCTCCTTCCTTGACTTCCTGGCCTTCCTGAAAATGAACCCCCACGAGCTCACCCGACACACGAGATTTCACGGCTACCGTGGAATAGGCCTCCACGTTGCCGACAGAGCTGATCTGAATGGGGACATCCTTTGTGAAAACCGATGCCACGATGACAGGCACAGCCAATCTCTCTTTCGATTTCGGCTCCTCTGCGGAAGGGCCCCCTGAGCAGGCTGCAAGGAAGAGAAAACCGACCAAAAAAAACCTCGCCCATTGGCGGGGTTTGGCAAAACCCGTAAAAAACACCTTTATGTCCAACGCTTAGGTACTCCTATGACTCGCGCGAGTCGGCTCAAACCCTACATGGGAACTATAATACTTATAGAGGCTTGAAGCAAGAAAAAGCTATGAAACCTTATCTCCAGGCTCGAGGTCGCCGTCGAAAGTTGCAGCGGCCAGCCGGTTTTTCCCGGAGCCTGCGAGGATCATGCCTTCGGAGAGTCCGAATTTCATTTGCCTGGGCTTGAGGTTAGCAACAAACATCATGCTCTTGCCCACCAGTTTTTCCGGCTGGGGATAGGCGGAGCGGATGCCGGCGAACACCTGGCGAAGGCGGCCTTCGCCGATATCCAGCATGAGCTTAACGAGCTTGTCTGCTCCTGCCACGAGGCTGGCTTCCCGCACAATAGCTACCCTGAGGTCCAACTTTGAAAAATCGTCGATCGTGATTTCCGGACCAATGGGGACAAGATCAGGGCGTTGCTGACCGGGGGAAACCTCCGGGATCGCTTTGGGCGACTGCACCTTCGCAGGTTCTTTTTCCTGGGTCTTCTGAATCTTGGTCCACTCGTCTTTCAAGGTAACGGTCCTGTTGAACACTATGTGTTCTGGAGTCGAATCTCTGGAAACCACACAAAAGTACCCCAACCTCTCAAACTGAAAACCTGATCCGGACACAGCCTCCTTGAGGCCGGGTTCCAAACGGCAGCCTTTCAAAACCTCAAGAGACAAGGGATTCAGAAACGCTTTGATATCTTGACCTTCTCCCTCTTCACTGGGGTCTGCTTTTGACAACAGGTGGTCATAGAGTCTCACTTCTGCCGCGATGGAATGAGGCGCGGACACCCAGTGGAGTGTCGCTCTGACCTTGCGGCCGTCCGGAGCATCCCCTCCCCTGGTTTGAGGGTCATAGGTGCAATGAACCTCAGTCACTTTGCCGCTCTGATCTTTGACGACGCCGACGCATTTCACGAAGTAGGCGTAGCGGAGCCTCACTTCGCGGCCCGGCGACAGCCGGTAAAACTTCTTGGGCGGGGTCTCCATGAAGTCGTCTTCTTCAATGTAGAGTTCCCTTGAGAAGGGAACTTTTCGCGTCCCCGCAGAGGGCTCTTCGGGGTTGTTGAGGGCATCCAACTCTTCCACCCGGCCTTCCGGATAGTTGTCAATGATCAGCCGGAGAGGCCGCAACACGGCCATCACACGGGGAGCGCGCTTGTTTAAGTCCTCCCGAATGCAGTATTCCAGGAGAGCCACATCCACCGTGCTGTCTCTCTTTGCCACACCAATGCGCTCGCAAAAGCCCCGGACGGCCTCAGGAGTGTATCCTCGACGCCTCAACCCGGAAAGGGTGGGCATGCGCGGATCATCCCATCCGGACACGACTCCTTCCTGAACCAGCTGGAGCAGCTTTCGCTTGCTCATCACCGTGTGACTCAGATTCAGGCGGGCAAACTCGATCTGCCGGGGGTGACCGATTCCGAGTTCGTCCAAAAACCAATCGTAAAGCGGCCGGTGATCTTCAAACTCCAAGGTGCAG
>Ga0105095_10001596_pt1 | contig 11985 bp, 9 predicted proteins | sample PPLLak2March2015_2_FD_79180 | JGI IMG/M metagenome (GOLD analysis project Ga0105095, IMG submission 79180) | Freshwater sediment microbial communities from Prairie Pothole Lake near Jamestown, North Dakota, USA - PPLs Lake P8 Core (3) Depth... | ecosystem: Environmental > Aquatic > Freshwater >... | reverse complement strand
GCTTCTACCACGCGATGTACCAGACGCTCATGTTCGCCATGAATCTGGCGTTGCTCTCCAACAACGTCGGGCTCATGTGGGTCGCGGTCGAGCTGGCCACGCTGACCACGGTGCTGATGGTCGGGATCTACCGCACGCCGGCGGCGCTCGAGGCGGCGTGGAAGTACTTCCTGCTGGGCAGCGTCGGCATCGCGCTGGCGCTGTTCGGAACGATCCTGGTGTACCTCGCGGCGCGCACCGTGGTCGGCGAAGGGCTGGATGCGATGGCCTGGAACGTGCTCGTCGAACGGGCGCCGGAGTTCGATCCGGCGCTCCTGAATCTCTCGTTCGTGTTCCTCCTGCTCGGCTACGGCACCAAGGTCGGGCTCGCGCCGCTGCACGCATGGCTGCCCGATGCGCACGCCGAGGGCCCGACGCCGATTTCGGCCGTGCTGTCGGGCCTGCTTCTCAATGTGGCGCTATTCGCGGTGCTGCGCTTCAAGACGATCATGTCGGCGAACCCGGGGGCTCTGGCCCCCGGGCCCCTGATGGTGTCGCTCGGACTGCTGTCGGTGGTGTTCGCGTCGTTCATGCTGTACCGCCGCCACGACATCAAGCGCATGTTCGCCTATTCGTCGATCGAGCACATGGGGATCATCACGTTCGCCTTCGGAATGGGCGGTCCGCTCGCGAACTTCGCCGGTCTGCTGCACATGACGCTGCACAGCCTCACCAAGTCGGCGATCTTTTTTTGCGTGGGCCACATCGCGCAGGTCAAGGGAACCCAGCAGATGGCCGACATCCGCGGGCTCACGGTTTCCCATCCGGTGCTCGGATGGGGTCTCACGCTCGGTGTCGTCGCCATCGTCGGCCTGCCGCCCATGGGGATCTTCATGACCGAGTTCCTGATCGTGACCTCCACGTTCGCGCGCGAACCCGTGCTCGCCGTGCTGCTCGGGCTGAGCATATTGGTGGCGCTCGGCGCGCTGCTGCTCCGGTTGAACGGCCTGGCATTCGGCGATCCGTACGGGAGCAGCGAGCCGGCGAAAGCCTCGTTCGTGCCGGTGTTCGCTCACCTGGCGCTCGTTCTCGCGGCCGGCATTTGGCTCCCGCCCGCGCTCGTCGCGTGGTTCCAGCACGTCGCGACACGACTGAGCTAGTCCGAATGGGCGCACTCAACGAAGCGATTCGTGCCGGACGGAGGGTCTCGGAGCATCGACCCTGGCCGCGCGCGGTCGTGAGCCGCGAGAGCTGGGAACAGGCGGCGCATCGCCTGCACGCCGGGGAATGGGCCCTGGTGGGGCTGTGGGGAGAGCGCGACTTCGCGCACATGGCTGTGATCGAGCGCGAGAGTGGCGACTGCGCCGTTCTCAGCTACGCGTGCGAAGGGAACCGCTTCCCCGCGGTCGGACGGATGCATCCGCCGGCGATTCGCCTGGAGCGAGCCGTGCGCGATCTCGTGGGCCTCGAGCCGGAAGGTCTCCCGGACACGCGAGCGTGGCTCGACCACAGCAAGTGGAACCTTCGCCATCCGCTCGGGCAGGCCGGCCACGCTCCCGCGGCGCCGAGTGTCTATCCGTTCCTGCCGGCGGAAGGCGAGAGCCTGCACCAGATCCCGGTGGGCCCCGTCCATGCCGGGATCATCGAGCCGGGCCACTTCCGCTTTACCGCGAACGGGGAGACCGTCGTGCGCCTCGAGGAGCGGCTCGGGTACGTGCACAAAGGCATCGAGTCGCTCATGGCGGGTGCGTCCATCCAGCGCGCGGCGGTGCTCGCCGGGCGCGTGTCCGGTGACAGTACGGTCGCCTGTGCCCTGGCCTTCGCTCGGGCGGTCGAAGCGGCGCTCGGTGTCGCTGTCCCGCCACGCGCGGTCTGGCTGCGCGCGCTGCTGGCGGAGCTCGAGCGGCTCGCGAATCACTTCGGCGACATCGGCGCCATCTGCAACGATGCGGCGTTCGCGATGATGCACGCGCAATGCGGTCTCTTGCGCGAGCAGGTGCTGCGGGCGGCGGAAGCCTGCTTCGGCCACCGGCTCATGATGGACTGCGTCGTTCCCGGGGGGGTCGCGCACGACTTGCCGGGCGACGGCGAGCGACTGCTGCTCGTGCTCACCGCAGGTGTTCGCAGGCGGTTTCCCGAGCTCGTGGAGCTGTACGACAACACGGCGTCGCTGCAGGACCGGACCGTCGGGACGGGAATCCTGTCGCCGCAGCTCGCGGAGCAGTTTGCCGCTGGCGGCTACATCGGGCGTGCGTCGGGGCGCAAGTTCGATGCGCGACGCACACCGGGCTATGCGCCGTACGACGATTTGCAGTTCGAGGTTCCGGTGCTCGAGGAGGGCGACGTGAATGCGCGAGTCTGGATACGCATTCGCGAGGTGGAGCAGAGCCTGTCGCTGATCGACGAAATCCTGCGACGGCTCCCGGCCGGACCGATTTGCGCGCCGGCCTCGAGTCCCCCGGCCGCCGGCGTCAGCGAAGGCGTGGCGCTGGTCGAAGGCTTCCGCGGCGACGTTCTCGCGTGGGTCCGGATCGCACGCGACGGCAACGTCGAGCGCTGCCACGTCCGTGATCCGTCGTGGTTCCAATGGCCGCTGCTCGAGGCAGTGATCGACGGCAACATCGTTGCCGATTTCCCTCTCTGCAACAAATCCTTCAATTGCTCCTATGCGGGCCACGACCTCTAGGGTGAACCGACATGCGTAGATTGCTGTTGAAGAGCCTCGTGCACGGCCCGCTCACGGAGGCCGCACCCACGAGAGATGACGCGTCGGTTGCCGAGCTAGCCGCGCGCGTGGATCAAGCCGCGCGCAGGCGGCTAGGGCGGACGCTCGCGATCCGCGAGGTCGATGCGGGATCCTGCAATGGTTGCGAGCTCGAGATCCATGCGCTCAACAACGTGCTCTACGATTTGGAGCGATTCGGTCTGCGCTTCGTCGCCTCTCCGCGCCACGCCGACGTGCTGCTGGTGACCGGTCCGGTGACCGCGAACATGCGCGAAGCGCTCGAACGCACCTACCAGGCGACGCCCGACCCGAAGTGGGTGGTGGCCGTAGGAGACTGCGCGCGTAACGGTGGGGTGTTTTCCGGCAGCTACGCCTGTATCGGAGGCGTCTCGGCCGTCGTGCCGGTCGATCTGCACATCCCGGGTTGCCCGCCATCGCCGATCGTCTTGCTCAAGGGGCTGCTGGCGCTTCTCGAAACGGTGTCGGCGGCGGGGCCGCGGAACGGCCGCCCGACCTGAAGACCCACGCGGTGGATGGAAGGAGGCGCCATGTGTGCGGAGCGGAACGGGTCGGCAACGTTCACCAAGGCAGCGGGACGGTGTCTGTCATCCCTCTTCGGAAAGCTCAGACGCGCCGAAGGGGAGGCCGGTCCCGTACCGTTGTCGGCGGAGCAGCTCGTCGTCGGCGCCCTGGTCGGTGGGGTGATCCTGGTTGTCGCCCTGATAGTCGTGACGGCCCTCATGACCGCCGTGCCAGGTTAACTGCGGACCCGGACTCCCGGTCCGCTTCGTGTCGGAAGGTGAACCGGGGATGCCGCGGCCACCATTCGGCCGCTCACTGCGATAGCCCGCGACCTCGGATGCGGGCGTCCCGTCGCGGTTTCAGGGTGGGAACTCGCAATCCGCTGTGCGTTCGGTTGCGACGGTCGGGCCGCTTGCTTCTACGCGACCTCCGCCAGCGGCGCGGCGCGCGTCGCGAGCCAGTCTAGGCTCGAGCGCAAGCTCACCACCTCGCCGACGACGATGAGTGCCGGCGGCCTCACGCGGGCTGCCGCCGCGACCTCGGCCAGCGTGCCGACCGTGGCGGGGACCACCCGCTGCTTCGGCGTGGTGGCTTTCTCGATGACCGCCGCGGGCGTCGCGGCATCCAGGCCGTGCGCCACGAGCTGCCCGCAGATCTCCGCGATCCGCGTCACGCCCATGTAGATCACGACGGTCTGTCGCGGGCGGGCGAGCATCGGCCAGTCGAGCTCGCAGGAGCCGTCCTTGAGGTGCCCGGTGACGAACACGACCGCGCGCGCGCGGTCGCGGTGGGTGAGCGGGATGCCCGCGTACGCCGAGGCGCCGCTCGCCGCAGTCACCCCGGGAACGACCTCGAAACGCACGCCGCGGTCGGCGAGGAACTCGGCCTCTTCGCCGCCGCGCCCGAAAATGAACGGGTCGCCGCCCTTGAGCCGCAGGACGCGTCTGCCACGCCGCGCGAGCGCGACGAGGAGCTGGTTGATCTCGTTCTGGGAAAGCGCGTGGCAGCCCTGCTGCTTGCCGGCGTAAATCCGCTCGGCGCGCGGATTGACGAAGCCGAGCACCGCGTCGCTGACCAGGTAGTCGTACACGACCACCTCGGCTTCGCGCATCAGCCGGGCCGCGCGCAGCGTCAGCAGGTCCGGGTCGCCCGGACCGGCGCCGACGAGGTAGACGACGCCGCGAGCCGGTCGCCAGGGCGCCGCGTGCCAGCGCGATCCATCCAGGGCCGCAATTGCGTCGCGTTCCCCGCGCCCGGCAGGAAGCAGCCGTTCGTCGAGCGAGACCGCGCACAGGGAGCGGTGCAACGGTTCTCGGCGTCTGCGGGCCATCGGGTCCTGCCTAGTCTGACGATGTCCGTACTATAGGAATGGGCTCTCCGCGATACTTTGATGCGGCTCAAAGCCGGGCGAGCCGGGGTCCAGCCCGTTGCATCGGGCGCGACCAGGGAATCCTGGATCCCGGCGTGCGCCGGAATAACGGGTTCAACCTGCTAGAGCACCCAGTGCTCGAACAGCGGGCCGTTCGCGCCGAATACCGGATCGCACGTGGGTAGCGGCACGCGCGCGACCGCCTCGGCGCTGCGCCGCGCGTTCGTGACAAGCGGCGTGCACGTGTCGGGATGCTGTCCCTCCGGGTACGCGCCGACGATGCCGAGCGCGCCGTGCGAGGCGAGCTTTTTGTGTCCGGTTCCCGCCGGCAGCACCACCACGTCGCCCGGGCGCGCGGTGACGACGACCCCGTCGTCGCCGCCGAACTGCACGGTCACCTCGCCGCTGTAGACGCCGAGCGCTTCGTGCGCGGTGCTGTGGTAGTGATGAAACGGAAACACGCCGTTGCGCCACGCGGCCGGCCAGCGGTTGCGGTCGAACAGCCGCTCGAAGACCGCGGCCGGATCGGAACCGCTGAGCGCAACGGCGCCCGGATACACCAGCAGCGGCCAGCGCGGGTGGTTCGGGATCGCGCCGTGCGCCGGCAGCAGGTGCGCGATGACGGTCGGGACTTCCATGCGCGTATTGCGCACGATCAGGTCCGCAGAGGTGGCCGCGGCTCGCGCTCGGCCTGCGCCTCGAGCGCGGCGTAGTCGGCCTCGGTGCGGCCGGTCGCCTCGCGCCGCTTGTGCTCGACGCCCTTGAGGAGGCAGGCGAGCGCATCGTTGTACGGCGTCGGCACGCCGAGCCGGCGGCCTTCCTCGACGAGGCGCGCGTTGAGCGCGTCGATCTCGGTGCGCTTGCCGGCCTCGATGTGCTGCAGCATCGAGGGCCGGTTGAACTTCTTCCAGCAATGCGCCTTCACGTGCGCCCGGAAGTCGGGATCGTCGAGCGTGATCCCCTTCGCACGCGTGACCGCGAGGATCTCGTCGATCACGTGGTCCTGAAGCCGGTCGAGCGCCGCCACGCGGGCGACCTCGCCCACCCGCAGCCCGGTGGTCGCGCAGATCGCGTTGACGGCGCAGTTGTGCGCGAATTTCGACCAGACGAGCGCCATGATGTCCGGATGCACGCGCACCTCGAAGCGGGCCTGCGCGAGCGCTTCGCGCAACCGCTCGACCCGGGCGCTGCCGCCGCCGTCGATCTCGCCGACCGAAGTCATCCCCATGTGGGTGAAGCTCGCGTGGCCGGGCCCGCGCATCGCGGCACTGCACATGCTCGAGCCGGCGGCGACGCGCGGCTTGCCGAGCACCTCGACCAGCGTCTCGACGTTGCCGATGCCGTTCTGCAGGGTGATCGCGAACCCGCCGGGGGCGAGCGCCGCGGCCGCAGTGACCGCAGCCCGGCGCGTGTTGTTCGCGTCGGTCCAGATCATCGCCAGATCAGCTTCGAGCCCGTGGGGCAAGCCGACGACGGCGTTGGCGGGGATCCGCAGCTCCCCCTTCACCCCGTCGAGGCGCACGCCGCTGGCGTTGATCGCGGCGACGTTCTCTTCCCAAGTGTCGACGAAGGTCACGTCGTGTCCGACGTGGGCCAGCAGCCCGCCGAAGACCGACCCCATGGCGCCCGCGCCGACTACGCACACTCTCATCTTCGCAACCTCCCGGTGCGAAGATTAGCCGATCCGTTCCCGTGTCGAGCGGGAGCCGGGCGTTCGGAGGAGAGGCGCAGCGCCGCGCTTCTCGACCGTCCTACAGCATCGGGCCCGGCTGCCCCAGCGCATGCTCGGCCAGCTGGCGGACGACCCATTCGTAGGCCTCGTCCACCGAATCGGTCCGGTAGACGAGATTGACGTCGGCGGGGGAGATGGTGCCGTGGCGCACCAGCGCATCGAAGTCGATGACCTCCCGCCAGTACTCGGTGCCGAAGAGCACGATCGGCATCGGTTTGGTCATCTTGTGCGTCTGCACGAGCGTCAGCAGCTCGAAGAGCTCGTCCAGCGTGCCGAATCCCCCCGGAAACACGATCACCGCCTTCGCGAGATAGGCGAACCAGAACTTGCGCATGAAGAAGTAGTGGAAGTGGAAGGCAAGCTCGCGAGTGACGTAGGGGTTGTCGAATTCCTCCACCGGGATGGAGATGGTCAAGCCGACGTTCATGCCGCGCGCCTCGGCGGCGCCGCGGTTGGCCGCTTCCATGATGCCGGGCCCGCCGCCGGTGCACACGACGAAGCGTCGCTCCCCCTCTGGATCCAGTTCCTTCGACCATAGCGTGAGCCGGTACGCAAGCTCGCGCGCCGCCTCGTAGTAGGCCGACATGCGCAGCTCCATGCGCGCGCGCCCGGGATCGGCTTCGCCCGCCTCGGCCCTGCGCAACGCCGCCTCGGCCTGCTCGCGCGACTGGGTGCGCGCCGAGCCCATGAAAACGATCGTGTCGTCGACGCGCAGGCGCTCGAACCGGGCCTTCGGCTCGAGATACTCGGCCAGGATGCGCAGGGCACGCGCCTCCTTGCTGTTCAGGAACGCGCGGTTGCGATAGGCCCGTGGCGGGAGACGCGATCGTTCGGTCATGGAGGGGATCCTTTCGCGCGGGATCGTACCGAAGAACTGGCTTCCGACGGTGAGGCCGGACGTCGATCACGCCGGATCACGACCCCGGAACTGTGACCCTCGGAGTGCACGGGCCCTGACGGGCAACGCGAACGGTGTTAGGCGACCCGCTCGCCGACGACCGACAGGCTCGACAAGACGGGCTTCCTGAGGAGCCGCTCGAACTCCTCCGCCGGGCCCGGGCGGGCATAGAGATAGCCCTGGACCTGTTCGCAGCCGAGCTCCCTCAGAAAGGCGGCCTGCTCCGTACGCTCGACCCCTTCGGCCGTGACCGTCAGGCCGAGGCTGCGGGCCATCGCCATGATCGCCGTGACGATGGCGCGGTCGTCGTCGTCCCGGGATACGTCGCGCAGGAACGAGCGATCGATCTTGAGTGTGCTCACCGGAAAACGCTTGAGGTAGCCGAGGCTCGAGTACCCGGTGCCGAAGTCGTCGATCGCCAGCTTCACGCCGAGCGCCTCGAAATCGCGCAGCATCCGGATGCTCGCTTCGGTCTGCTGCATCAGGACGCTCTCGGTGATCTCGAGCTCGAGCTGGGATGCCGGGAGCCCGGACTGCGCCAACGCGTTCCCCACCACCGAGACGAGACTCCCCTCGTGGAACTGGCGGGCCGAGAGATTCACCGCGACGAAGAGTGGGCCATTGCCCGTCTTCGGCCACGTCGCCGCGCGAGCACATGCCTCTTGCAGGACCCATTCGCCGATCGGAACGATCAGCCCGATGTCCTCGGCCACCGGAATGAACTCGGCCGGAGAAACGAGCCCGCGCTCGGGATGGTTCCAGCGAACGAGCGCCTCCGCGCCGACGAGCTTCCCGCTCCCGAGCTGGACGATCGGCTGGAAGTGCAGGACGAACTCCTTGCGCTCGAGCGCGCGGCGCAAGCCGAGCTCGAGCGCGAGGCGCCCCTTCACCCGCTCGGTCATCTGCGGCCGGAAGAAGTGGAACGTCCCGCGTCCGTCACCTTTGGCGTGATACATGGCCGTGTCCGCGTTGCGGATGAGCGTCTCGGCGTCCGCGCCGTCGGCCGGATAGAGGCTGATCCCGATGCTCGCATTGGCGTGCAGCTTGTGTCCGCCGATCTCGAAACCGCGGGTGATGTCGGCAAGAAGCCGCCGGGCCACGCTGCCCGCTTCCTCGGCCGAGCCGACGTCGCCGAGGCAGACGATGAACTCGTCTCCACCGAGACGCGCGACCGTGTCCGCCTCCCGCAGATCCTTCGCGCAGAGCGCGCCGACCATCTTGAGCATCTCGTCGCCGGTCGCGTGGCCGAGCGAATCGTTGATGTTCTTGAACCGGTCCAGATCGAGGAACAGGACCGCCACCGAGTGGCCGATTCGACCGGCTCGCGCGATGGCCTGCTGCAGCCGGTCCATGAAGAGCGCGCGGTTCGGCAGCCCGGTGAGCTCGTCGTGATGCGCGAGATAGCTCGCGCGCGCCTCGGCGAGCCGCCGATCGCGGACCTCGGCTTCGAGCGCGGCGGTCCGTTCCTCCACGCGTTGCTCGAGGGTGTCGTGGGCAGCCTCAAGGGCCGCCTGCGCGGCCTCGCGCTCGGCGTACTGGCGCTGGAGGATCCGCTCCGCATGCCGGACCACGGCATACAGCGCCGCGTAGAGAAGCAGGAGCACCGCAAGAACGGCCGCACTGACCGACACCTGCGTCTGCTCGATTCTTTGCACGAACGGCGTCACGTCCGAATAGATCTCGAACACGGCCGCGACCGGGTCCGCCGGGGAGGAGCGCAGGGAAATGTACGTCGACAGGACGTCCCGGTCTTCGATGACCTGCTCGAACGCGCTGAACCGGTCGCGGTGCGTGAGCTCGCTCGCGGTGCGTCCGGCCGCCGCGCTCTGAAAGCCCGCGTTCGACCGCTTGTCCTCGCCGATCTGCTTCGCCTCGGTCGAGAACACGGTTCGCCCGGCGAGGTCGTACACCTTGACTTTCACCACCGGCACCTGCCGCATGTGCGCCAGGATGGCTGAGCGAAGCCCCGGTAGCCCGGGGTGGCGGTTCAGCTCGCCGGCCGGTATCCCGCGGGCATTGTCGAGATAACCGGCAAGCGCCGGCCCGAGCGAATTCGCCATCGCATTCGCGAGCGACGTGTTGTTCTCCTCGCCCATCTCGACGAGCGACTGCACGGCGACGTGGCGATACACGCCGCCGAGCAGTGCTGCGGCGACGAGCACGACGACCAATCCGCTGAGCGAGAAGTACCTTAGGAGCTTGAACATGCCGTTGCATCGTCCCCGACTGCGGCACTGGCTACCGCAGCCAGCGTTCGCGGGCACTTTCGAGACCCGAGCCATGGTTCCAGAAGCGCGCCAAGACGGGGTGCAAGGACGGTGCCAGCCCTCCTGCCCAATGTGGTGTTTGCCACAGTCTGTCAGCACCACTTGCTTGGCTTGGCAAACCGAGGGTGCGAGTGGGCTCCAAAGCCCCGCGGTGGGACCCCGCCCTGGCGCAGCCGAGTGCTCAACCGGCTCGAGCGGTGTCGGGGTCGTGCCACTGCGCCGAGATTGGAACGTGCGGGCAGACCTCCGGGAGTTCTGCGTCAGCGCCGAGGAAAGGCAACGCGCGTCTCATTAAGGTATGCGATCGCGGATCCGAGCCCGTCTCGTCCCGCGGCAGCGCGATTGATGCAGGTCAAAGTTTGCCGGCGCCCGCGCGATTGAAATGGGCCACGGTCCGCCGCCAATGTCCGCCGTACGCGCCGCCATCGTTCTGCTGCTCGCCCTGCTGCTCGCGGTCGGTGCCGCGCGCGCGGCCGACATTGCCACCGACTATCCGCAGGTGCGGGGCTTCTTCCCCGAGGCCGACCGCTTCGGCGCCCTCGAGGGCACGCCGCCGGCCGCGCCCGTTTACCGGGGCGATCGGCTGCTCGGCTACGCGTTCCTCACCGCCGACGTCGTGCGCATCCCCGCCTACTCGGGCAGGCCGATCAACACCGTGGTCGGATTCGACCTCGCGGGTCGCATCACCGGGCTCGCGATCGTCCATCACGAGGAGCCGATCCTCGCGGCCGGCATCAGCGAGGAAAGGCTGCACGCGTTCACCAATCAGTATCGCGGCAAATCGGTGTTCGACCGCGTGACGATCGGTGCGCCGCGCGAGGGTTACGTCGCCGTCGACACCCTCTCGGGCGCGACCATCACGGTCATGGTGCAGAACGCGACCGTGATGCAGGCCGTCCGCCGCGTCGCCGAGTCGCGCGGGCTCACTCCCGCGCTTGCTGCAGCCCGGTCCGCCGAGTCGCTGCCTGGCGCGGCCGCGTCGCCCGCGGCGACGGCGCCGGTGCAACCGGTCGCGGTCGGGCCCGGCACGCGCGCCCAGACGCCGGAGCCAGCGCGCGCGGAGGCAGCGCCCGAGGAAGCGCTCTGGGTGAACGTCTGGCGCACCCGCAAGGCCGAGATCGCGCTGCTCGTCGTGGGCCTCGCGGCGCTCGCGTCGATCCTCGTCTTCCAGGACTGGCTCGCGCGGCACCCGACGCTCCTCTGGTACGTGCGCCGGGGCTTCCTCCTCTACACGCTGTTCTTCATCGGCTGGTACGCGCTCGCGCAACTCTCGATCGTGCACGTTTTTGCGTTCGTGCACGCCGTGACGCGCGAATTCCACTGGGAGACGTTCCTGATCGACCCGATGCTGTTCATCCTGTGGGGGTTCGTGGCGCTCACGCTGCTCCTGTGGGGGCGCGGCGTGTACTGCGGCTGGCTGTGCCCCTTCGGCGCGCTACAGGAGCTCGTCAACCAGGCCGCGCGGCGCTTCAACGTCAGGCAGCTCGAGTTCTCCGACGTGGTGCACGAGCGCCTTTCCGCGGTGAAGTACCTCATCCTGATCCTGCTCTTCGGCGTCTCGTTGCAGTCCACGATCCAGATGGTGCACTACGCCGAGGTGGAACCGTTCAAGACCGCGGTCACGCTGCGCTTCCAGCGCGAATGGCCGTTCGTGCTGTACGCGGCGGGGCTCATCGTCGTGTCGCTCTTCAACCGCAAGTTCTTCTGCAAGTACCTCTGCCCGCTCGGCGCGGCGCTCGCGATCCCGGGTCGGTTTCGGGTGTTCGACTGGTGGCTGCGCAGGCGCCGAGAGTGCGGTCGGCCCTGTCAGACCTGCGCCAAGGAGTGCGAGGTTCGGGCCATCCGTCCGACGGGCGAGATCAACGCCAACGAATGCCACTACTGCCTCGACTGCCAGGTGACGTACTACAACGAGGCGAAGTGCATGCCACTCCTCGAGCGGCGCACGCGGCACCTGCGCGCGGCGCGCGCGCGTGAAGTGGTGCGGTCCATGGAGCCGCACACCGGCGTCCAGGGGATCGAAGCGGGCGAGCGGCCCGAGCGGCGTCTTCCGCCCGACGGGGCGTGAGGCGTTCCCCGCCCCGGCGGGCGTCTCCCGGTTTGACTCGGGTCAAAGATAGGGCCGGAACCCACGCTTAGAGTGCGGCTACCGAATTTCCAATCGCCCTGACAAGGAACCCCCATGAGCCACAATGTTCTCGCACGCGCGACACTCGCCGCGGCAATCGCCGCGCTCGTCATCAGCGCGGCGCAGGCGCAACAGCCCGCGCCGGCCAAACCGGCGCACCCGGGCACGCCCGCCGAGGACCTGATGTACCGCGGCGCGCCGGTGCCGATCAAGCCGGGCGAGGCGCCCGACGTCGTCTCGCCGAAGGCGCCGCCGATGACCGCGGCCGAGTTCGAGCGCGCGAAGCAGATCTACTTCGAGCGCTGCGCCGGCTGCCACGGCGTGCTGCGCAAGGGCGCGACCGGCAAGCCGCTCACGCCCGACAT
>Ga0105095_10001595_pt1 | contig 11991 bp, 5 predicted proteins | sample PPLLak2March2015_2_FD_79180 | JGI IMG/M metagenome (GOLD analysis project Ga0105095, IMG submission 79180) | Freshwater sediment microbial communities from Prairie Pothole Lake near Jamestown, North Dakota, USA - PPLs Lake P8 Core (3) Depth... | ecosystem: Environmental > Aquatic > Freshwater >... | reverse complement strand
CACATGAATCGATTTCTTCATTCCCATTAGCACCGGACCGATAACAGTTGCCTGTCCAATCCTTGCCATTAATTTATAAGCAATATTTCCTGAATTAAGATCCGGGAAAATAAGAACGTTAGCTCCGCCTTTTAGAGTACTGAACGGGAAATTTTCCTCAATTATCTGCGGAACAACTGCCGTGTCCGCCTGCATTTCACCATCGACAAGCAATGAAGGTCTTAATTTTTTAATAATTGAGACAGCTTCTTTTACTTTAAGCGATTCCGGGTAAGGTGAACTTCCGAAATTGCTGAAGGAAAGCATTGCAACTTTAGGTACGATATCAAATGTTTGAACAGTATCAGAAGCGGAGATTGCAATTTCAGCAAGCTGTTCTGCTGTGGGATTTACATTAACTGTAGTATCTGCAAAAAAGTAAACATCCTTTTTCGTAACAACAATATAAAGCCCGGAAACTATTTTGAATCCTTCCTTAACACCTACGCATTGAAGTGCAGGTTTTATAGTTGTCGGATATTGAGTTGTTAATCCGCTTATTAAAGCATCCGCTTCGCCGCAATCAACCATCATTGGCCCAAAATAGTTAGGGTATTTCATAACTCTGTTTGCCTTATTCATGGTAACACCTTTTCTCTGCCGCTTTGCATAATATCTCTTGGCATACTCAGATATCTTTGGGCTTATAGCAGGATCTACAATCTCAAATTCATTAAGCCTATAACCCAGCTTTTTTATCTGCTCATTAATTATTTTTTCATTGCCAAGAAGAATCGGCGATGCAATGTTATTACTCTTTACGTCATGTGCGGCCCTGATAATTTTTTCTTCCTCTCCTTCAGGATAAACTACTCTCTTCGGGTTCTTTTGAGCTTTATGGATCATCACTCTGATTACCTCTTTTGATAATCCAAGTCTTTCCTTCAATTCCTCTTCATAGGCCTCCCAGTTTTCAATTTTCTTTTTTGCCACCCCGGTTTCAATTGCAGCTTTGGCAACCGCCGGGGCTACTTTCCAAAGTACCCTGGGATCAAATGGTTTAGGAATTATATATTCTTTTCCGAAAGAAAAATCGCTTCCGCCGTAAGCGTTTATTACAATTTCAGGAACTTTTTCCTTTGCCAGATCAGCCAATGCCCGGGTTGCAGCCATTTTCATCTGTTCATTAATAGCCATGGATCTTACGTCAAGAGCCCCGCGGAAAATAAAAGGAAATCCGAGAACATTATTCACCTGGTTAGGATAATCGCTGCGGCCTGTAGCCATAATAATGTCGTCTCTCACAGAAACAGCATCTTCATAACTAATTTCCGGATCCGGATTGGCCATTGCAAATACAATTGGATTGGCTGCCATCTCCTTAACCATTGCTTTTGAAACAACTCCTCCGACAGATAGACCTATAAAAACATCTGCGCCTTTCATTGCTTCAGCTAAGCTGCTGTATTCTTTATCGGTAACAAATTCTTCTTTGTACTTGTTTAAATCTTTCCTCTTTTTTGTAATGCATCCTTTTGAATCGAACATTATAATATTTTCTTTGACTACTCCGGCTCTGATGTAGTGTTTGCAGCAGGAAATTGCGGCTGCACCAGCACCGTTTACAACTATTTTTAATTCGGAAAGTTTTTTACCGGCAACTTCAGCAGCATTTATTAAGGCAGCACAAGAAATAATTGCAGTTCCATGCTGATCATCATGAAATACAGGAATGTTCATTGTTGCCTTCAGGGTTTCTTCAATCTCGAAACATTCCGGAGCTTTAATATCTTCAAGGTTTATTCCCCCGAAAGTAGGTTCAAGGAGCTGTACGCATTTTATAATTTCTTTAGGATCTTTACTCTTCAGTTCAATATCAAAAACATCGATGTCAGCAAACCTTTTGAAGAGAACACCCTTTCCTTCCATTACCGGTTTTCCGGCGTGAGGTCCGATATCACCTAAACCAAGCACAGCCGTTCCATTTGAAATAACCGCCACCAGATTTCCTTTTGCAGTATATTGATAAACTGCGTCATCGTCCTTTGCAATTTCACGGCAGGGTTCAGCTACGCCGGGTGTATATGCCAGGGAAAGATCCCGTGAAGTTAAACATGGTTTTGTCGAAACTACCTCGACTTTTCCTTTTCGCCCCTGGCTGTGGTATTCAAGGGCTTCTTCTTTTCTGATTTTCATTTGATTCTCCTAAATTCAATTATTTTGTATGAATTGTCTATCATCCACTTTTGATGGAATATAGAAATATTTTGATATAGCCGGCAGAAAGATAGATTGGTCATTTCTTTATAAAAGGGGAATTTACGTTTAATTTCCCCTGCCTCTTTCAATATAATTTTCTTTGCTGATATAACATTTTAGCTGTTAATAAGATATCTGTATTTACCCACAAATTGTGCCACTGAATTGCTAACTAAAATGCTTAGCATGAATTAAAAAGCCCCTTTAAAAAAGAGTTTTTTAATAATTTCTTTGAATATATATGAAAAGGTAATCATTCATTCTTGAATATGAAAATTAATTTTCTTACTTAAGAATTGCTGTATGAAAGGATCCCCATAATCTAAAACTGCTGATTAGGAAGGTTATTGGTCTAAAAGTTTATCGTTATCAAACTTTTTACTTTCATCAATCTTTTCAAGATAGGTAAGCTGCAATCCAAGATCTCTGATTTTCATTAATATACCGAATAATGCAGCCTGATCTTCTACAATTCCTTCAATTACTGTTTCATCCTCTTGTAAATTTTTTATTTCGAGGTTATTAAGCCATTTTGAAAATTTACAAGAAAGACAGCCATGAACTTTTATTCTATACGCAGAGGACATATTCTATTTCTAACAATAATAATTACAAATTTTTTATTCATTTTTATAATTGAAGTTCAAAGTGTAAGCCTGCCTGCCGCAGGCAGGTTCAAGTTCAAGAGCGCGTTAAATACAAACAAACTACATGAACTTGAACCTGAACTTGGACATGAACTTGAACCTGAACCTGAACTTGGACATGAACTTGAACCTGAACTTGGACATGAACTTGAACTTCCTTTCATTTCTGAAAATCTAATCTGCCTGGCGTAGGTTCAACAACTGCTTTTTCTTTTCTGCCGAACACCTTTCCGGCTAAAGCAGGTATCTTAACTTTAATGCTGTCCATGAAAGTATAAACAACAGGCACGAGCAGTAAAGTTAAAAACATCGAGCTTGTAAGACCGCCCACCAAAGCCCAGGCAAGACCGGCTTTCCATTCGGAACCGGCACTTGTCGACAAAGCAATCGGGAGCATACCGAAGACCATTGTTAATGTGGTCATTACTATAGGTCTTAATCTTATCTGACCTGCTTCAATCAATGCATCGTAAGTGCTTAAGCCTTCGTTTTTCATCTGGTTAGTTCTGTCCACCAAAAGAATTGCATTTTTACCCACGAGACCAACCAGCATAATTATACCAAGTATTGAAAATATACTTAATGAATTCATTGTCAATGCTAACGCCAGCAGAGCCCCGACCATTGCTACCGGAATTGAAAAGAGGACTACGAACGGATAGATATAAGAATCGTAAAGGGCAACCATAATCATGTAGACAAATAAAATTCCGGCAAGCAATGCAAGTCCTAAGCTGGCAAAAGAATCTTCCTGCATTTTTAAATCGCCTTCATAATTAATTTCAATACCGTCCGGCAATTTTGCTCTGCTTAAAGCAGCTTTGATGTCTTCACCGATACTTCCGCTCGGCCTTCCTACTGCTTGGGACAAAACCGTAATTGCGCTTATTCTGTCTTTTCTTTGAAGCTTCGTCGGTCCGGTTGTTTGATAGACATTTGCAAACTGCTGAAGCTCTATCTGTTCCCCTTTTCTATTTACAAAAGCCAGATTATTCAAATCCGATATTTTGCCTCTGTCAAATTCATCGAGAACAATGCGGATGTCGTATTCATCATTTCCGTCTCTGAATTTTGATTCATCATCTCCTGTAAGCGCAACCCTCAGAGTTGCACCGACTTCAGCAATGGACAACCCAAAAAATGCCAGCTTTTCCCTGTCTATATCTATTCTTGTTTCAGGTTTTCCTTCCTGGGATGATAACCTCACATCTGCCGTACCCGGAATATTTTTGAGGATATCTACTATTTTATCCGCAGCTACTTGAACATCTTCCCTATCAGGACTTCTTACAATTAACTGAATCGGCGATTCGTCGGCAGTTCCAAATATTCCAATCGGGTTTACTCTTACTTTAACTCCCGGTATTTCCTGAATATTTTCTTTTATTGCCTGTCCGACTTCATCGGTAGAGCGCTCACGGTTTTCTTTCTTTACAAGAGCCACACTCAATTCAGAAGAAAAATTGGATGACTGTCCGAACAAACCTTCATTTGAAGCGCCGACATTTACAAATATCTTTTCAACTTCAGGCATTGAGCTGATTATTTTTTCGACTTCCTGGGTCACGAAGTTTGTTTTATCAAGAGATACACCCGGGGCAAGTTCAATTGTAACTGTAAACTCGCCGCGGTCGGATACTGCAATAAATTCACTTCCGATAAATCCGCCGCCGATCAGTCCGAATGAAGCAAAGAATAATAGAGCCGAACCGATAATAATTTTCCATTTGTTGTTCAAGCTCCACTTCAGCAGACCTATGTAATGATTTGTAAATTTTTTAAATCCGCTTTCAAACCAGAGTGCAAATTTTCCGATTATGGTTTTATTCGTAAGTCTCTCAAGTTTTCCTATCCTTGAAGCAAAAAGCGGAGTTAAAGTAAACGAAACAAATAAGCTCATTAAAGTTGAAATTACTACTACAACTGCATACTGCCTTATTATATTTCCTATTAAACCGCCGGTTAATGCGAGCGGGACAAATACCACAATATCTACAAGAGTAATTGCAAGAGCGGCAAATCCGATTTCGTTCCTTCCCTTTAATGCGGCAGTTTTTCTGTCCTCGCCTTTTTCAAGATGATGATAAATATTTTCAAGAACTACAATCGAGTCATCAACAAGAATACCTACAACCAACGATAATCCGAGCAAGGTCATCAGGTTTAAAGTATAATTTAACATATACATTACAATGAATGTAGATATCATTGATGCCGGAATTGCCAAAAGCACCACAAGGGAATTCCTGATGCTGTGGAGAAAAAGAAGCATCACTATTGCAACCAAAACCACTGCGAGCATCAGGTCTGTTTTTACGGCATTAGCTGCATCTATTGTGAATATTGATCCGTCCTGCGCAATGTCAAACTTTACATTTATTTGCTTGAAATCTGATTCTATCTTTTTAATCTCTTCACGGACAAGTCTGCTTACTTCGACCGCATTTGCATCCGACTGCTTTTGAACCAGAATACCCACGGATGTAACACCGTTTAACCTAGTAATATTCGTATGTTCTTTAATTCCATCTTCAACTTCGGCAACATCGGATAATTTTATATCTCCACCCTGAGGCGAACGGGCAATAACAAGATTTCTTAATTCAGAAAGAGAATTAAATTTACCGGCAACTCTGACTATATATTCTTCATCCGTATTTTTAATCTTTCCTGTCGGAAAATCGAGGTTAGAAGTTGCTATAGCCTGGGTAACTTGAAGTATTGACAATCCGTAAGAACGGATCTTTTCTCCGTCAAGATTAATTTTAATTTCTCTTTCATCGCCGCCGATTAAAACTACCTGCGCAACTCCGGGAACTTTAGAGAATCTCTGTTTGACGTTATCATCCAGCCATTGATAAAATTCTTTTGAAGGAAGACTGCTTGTAACGCCGATTCTCAGCACCGGGATCTCATCAAGAGCAAATTTTGTAAGAGTAGGCGTCTTTGCTTCTTCCGGCAGTGTTGATACTATTTCATTAACTTTCCGCTGAACCGCCTGCAGTGTAAAATCAACATCTACAGCCTGATCAAATTCTGCCGTAAGAAATGAAACGCCTTCGTAGGATGTTGAAATCAGGGATTTAAGCTGGTCGACGCTTGATATAGCGTCTTCAATCGGTTTTGTAACAGAAGTTTCAACTTCGTTCGGCGATGCGCCGGGATAAACCGTTGTAACGGTAATCCACGGGGAATTCATCTTCGGGAGAAGCTCATAATTTAACTGAGTATAGCTGTATAAACCAAGGACTATTAAAGCCGAAAAAATTACAACTATTAGCGTCGGCCTCTTTATCGATAATTCAGTTATAGTCATTTTAAAATTCCTTATTTATTTAATTCATCGCTCGAATTATTTTTCAACAACCTTAACTCGATAATTGTTTTTCAAATTATTCTGCCCGTTTACAACAATCTGTTCCCCATCTTTTACGCCGTCAAGTACTTCCAGCATATCATCATAGGTACTGCCAATAACAATATTTTTTTCCTTGGCGATGCCGTTTTCAACGACAAACAGCTTTGCATTTTTAACGCTGCCGACTAAAGCTTCGCGCGGAATTAATATCGATTCATTATTCTTTATTGAAGTAAAGCTTATTCTTCCGAACATGCCGGCTTTTAAAGGATACTTGCTGTTGTTGGGAAGAGTTATCTCGACAGGATATGTATGAGATTCATCTCCTTGAGCGCTGATCGTTTCAATTTTTCCTTTGAAGGTTTCTCCGGGATAAATGTCAGTAAATATTTCAACCTTATCTCCTGGTTTGAGTCTGAATGCATCCTTTTCAGCGACATTCAGTTTAACTTTTAAATTGGAAATATCTACGATATTTGCCACTACCGATCCTTTATTCACATAATCCCCTTCGTCTACATTTTTCGCAGTGACTACGCCGGAAATCGGAGCAGTAATTTTTGTGTCATTGTACTCTCTTTTGGCAGTAATATACTGGGATTCCGCTGATTGAAGCTCAAGTTTTGCAGCTTCCAGTCTGGTAACGGCAATTGAACCTTCTTTAAATAACGACTCGTACCTTTCATAATCTTTCTTTGCTTTTTCATAATTAACTTCTGCTGTTAAATATGCGGCCCGTTTTAGTTCATCATCAAGCTGAATTAAGACAGAACCTTTGGATTTATTATCTCCGACTTTAGCATACACACCGGTAACCCTGCCGGATGCTTCCGCAACTACAGCTACATCGTTGCTACCAGTAATCGTCCCGATTAATTCAAGATTCTTGGAGACTTCTTTTTTACCGGCTTTTTCAACCGTAACCGAATATGTATCAATTACGGAGTTATTCGATTTTGCTTCCAATTTCGATTTGTTATTCATTAAAATGAAAATTATCCCGCCTATCACGAGAAATAAGACTAAACCTATCTTAAGCTTTTTCATTTCAGTATCCTTTATTTTATTAATATTTTAATTCTCTCATCAAAAATTCCTTATGCTTTACTCGGGCAGTTCCATTTCACCAATGGATCTTTCAAGGCTCGCTTTAGCAAGTTCATAATCAACAAGCGACTGAACGTGATTAGTTCTTGCGGTTAACAGCGCAACCTCGGCATCAATTAGTTCCGAATTCAAGGTTAATCCCTGCTTGAATAAATCATTAGTTACTTTGTAATTTTCCTGCGCCTGTTCAACACTTGATTCCGATACGGAAAGTCTTTCCCTTGCTTTAACAAGATTTAAATAATTGCTGCTTATATCCAGGGCCACCGCATCTTTTAAACTCTTATAAGTGTCTTTAGCCTGTTCATACTGCATTTCCGCCTGCGTAGTCTGGTTGCCGGTTTTATTCCAGTTCCAAAGATTGAATGACAACTGAACCCCGACATCCCAAGTGTCTTTAAATTTATCCTGAACAGGAAATATTCTTTGATTCGGCCTGGCGTAGTTGTAATTTCCAAAAAGGTATAGCTGAGGATACCAGCCCGACTGCGCGGCCGTAATTCCAGTTTCACTTGCTTTCACCCGGTAATCCATTGCTCTAAGTTCAGGCCTTTTGTCATAAGCCGTTTCCAGAAGCTGCTCAAAGTTTTTAACCGGCTGCATTTGCAGCTCAATATTATCAACTGTCTGCACATCGGCATTGACAGGAAGACCGACAATACTATTCAAATTAATTTTTGAAAGCCTTACCGCATTATCGGCATCTATTTGCCTGAGCTTTGCCTCGGCAAGCTGGACTTCTACCTTTAACATATCATTTCTTGTTACCAATCCTTCTTCGAACATATTTTTTACATCCGTAAGATGAGCATTCACCTGCTGAACATTTTCATCTACCACTTCCTTAATTTTATTAGCTTTGAATAATCCCCAGTAAGCAGATTTAATATCAAGAATCAGCTGATGCTCATCGCCGGTAAATTCCTCTTTTGCCGCATTAAAATTATATTCAGCCATCCGGCTGCTGCTGCTTAATCTGAAGCCTGTAAAAACCGGCTGCTTTAATGAAAGCTGGAGATTATAATTATCCGGTATGCTTGAGGAAATTTCAAAACTTCCGAGGGGCCCGGCATTAATCGTAAAAGGATCAATTTCGCTTAAGCGCGTATACGATGCATTGAATGTAAGAGAAGGAAGCCTGTCGGCATTTACTTCGCCGATTCTTGCTTCGGCGGAAACAACTCTTGCATTGGAAGAATGCAGCTCCTCGCTGTTTTCAATTCCAATCTTGAGAGCTTCATTTAAAGTGAGAATCCTTTCTCCTTGCGGTTTACCGGCTGAAGTATCCGATTCTTGAGCGGTAATAGTTCCAACAATAAAAATAAATAGCAGAGCAAAAATATTTTTAATATTGAATGTCATTATTATAAATTCTCCTTAAGTAATTCATCTTTAATATTCCGGATTTCCCGATACAAACTTAATAAGAGGTATAGGCGGAAATCATTGAACCAAGGTTTATTTTGAGGTTTATTTTTTAATAAACTATGCTGATGAGCGGTCGATCGGATATATGAATGGAAGTTTGGAGAGTTGTTAAAATTAACCGGTAAAATTTCTGTTTTAACTTATCTTTTAACTATGTCCTGCTTATGCCTTCGGCAGTGTAAAGAGAAAGGTAGTGCCTGTATTTTTTTTGCTGGTTACTTCAATAGTACCTTTATGCTTGTTAATAAATTCCTTGCAGATTAATAATCCCAATCCAATCCCCTTTTCCTGGTTGGTTCCTCTCTTGGAAATATTTTCTTCAACCTTGAATAATTTATCAACTTCATCTTTTTCCATCCCGATGCCGGTATCTTCAACAGCAACTACTACTTTATCTTTTTTGGCGAAGTTTTTAATCAATATCTTCCCTGACGGATTTGTAAACTTAATCGCATTGGATACTAAGTTCCTGACAACCGTTTCAATCATTGTTTTATCTGCAACGGCATACATTTCTTCGGTTTCGGTAATGACAGATATCCCCTTATTATTTGCTGTCAACTTTAGAAATTCACTCTGCTTTTCCAGAATCGAAGCTATATTAATCTTTTCCGGATTGTAGTCGATACGCCCGGTATTAGCAGCGGACCAAAGCAAAAGATTTTTTAAAAGCGCCGAAATCTCATTAGTTAATTCATTAATAGTCGCGGCAGTTTTCTTTTTTTCATCGTCTGTAAGTTCATCAAAACTTTCATTAAGAATATCAGTATAGCCTTTAAGCGCATTGATTGGATTAATCAGGTCATGCGAAATTATAGAATACATCCTGTCTTTATTAAAATTCAGTTCCCGCAGATTATTATTCAGCTTAATTAATTTAATCGTTCTTTGTTCAATTTCTCTGAAAAGCTTTTCCCGTTCTATTGCATGCCGCACCACGCGGTAAATAAAATCGCCTTCATAATTCCCTTTGTAAATATAATCCTGGGCCCCGCTGCGGATCGATTCCAAAGTAAGATTACTGTCATTCATCCCTGAAAGTATAATTACAGGTGTATTTCCGGATTTCTTTTTAATTTCATAAAATGTATTAATTCCGCTGCTGTCGGGAAGATTAAGGTCTGCTACAATTATGTCAAAAGATTTTTGAGAAATGTTTTCAATACCGGTTTTTACATTTGAGGTATGGGTAATTTCAAATTCATTGTAGTAATTATTAATTAAGTTTTCAGAGAAGAGCCTTGCATCGTGTATATTATCTTCAATCAGCAGGAGCTCGATTTTCTTCTCATCTTTTAACTCATCTAATCCGATACTCATCAAATCCTCTATAATTCTGGCAAATACTTATTAGAACTCACACTTAAAATAAAAGGGAAATATAATTTCCACGTGACCTATGATAAATTTTTCAAAAAATAAAAGCATTTTCTGTCTCATTTTAGGTCAAAAAATTATCTACACATTTTTTACTTCTTTTTTATAACTTTCAAAATCTGAATAATTAAACATCGGTAATGAAAATAAAGTTTCAAGAGAAACCGCTTTTTTATATTCTTTTATTTGTACTTCTGGTCATTGTAATCAGCATTGCCGGCATTCTCTTCTTTAATTACACACTGAATCAGGAGAGGAATAAAGCATACAGCAACTTATCAACATTGGCGAGATTAAAAGTAAATCAAATATCTAAATGGCGGGAAGACCGTATAAGCGAAGCGGAATTTATTCAAAGCAATCTCCAGTTTAAACGGCTGGTATGGGGTTATCTTAAATACCCTCAATTCCATGCAATTAAAAAAGATATTATTGAATGGCTGAGACCAATAAAAGAAAATCACGAGTATACAAATATCTCCATCATTGATACATCAGGGAAAATATATTCCCTCTTTCGGGAAAAAGACAGCTTAAATGTTCAGGATAAAATACTCTACAATTTATCTATTAAAACTAAAGAGATAATCCTAAGCGGTTTTTATAAGAAAGAATTTACTAATGAAGTCAGAATGGGGAGCTTTATTCCTTTGTCTCTGCCGGAAGTAAATAACGGGCAGACATTTGCCGTCCTGGAGCTTAGGATAGATCCAAGAATTAATTTGTATCCATTAATCGAATTATCACCCACTACCAGCGAAACCGCAGAATCCTTTATAGTAAAAGAAGAGGGTGACAGTGTGGTTTTCCTCAGCGATTTGAAATTTAAGGAAAATGCTGCGGCATCCTTCAAACTACCATTGTCTATGAAAGACTTGCCTGCTGTTATGGCCGTTAAAGGGAAAACAGGAATATATGAGGGAGTTGACTATGATGGTGAACAGGTTTTAGCCGATCTGAGCAGTATACCAAACTCTCCCTGGTATATCATTTCAGATATGTATCTCGATGAAGTGTATTCACCTATAAGGAGACAGGCATTCTATATCTTAGTAGGTGTATTAACGCTTATTCTTCTCAGCGGATCAATTGTATTTATTGCATGGAAAGATGAAAAAATAGAAGCCGTTAACAAGCAATTGCGCTTTGAACGCGAGAAAAAGGATCTGTTCAAAAATATGTCCGAGGGATACGCTTACTGTCTGATGATTTTAGAGAACGATGTCCCTTTAGATTTTTTGTTTATCGAGGTTAATGATGCATTTGCTGAATTAACGGGATTGAAAAATATAGTAGGTAAAAGAATTACCGAGCTTAATTCAAAGGTAAAAGAAAAGTATCCTGAGTTGCTCGAGATCTGCGTACGGGTTGTGCTTACCGGTGTACCTGAGAAATTTGAAACCTATAGACCTGCCATAGGGAAATGGATTTCTGTTTCGGTTTATAGTCCAAGGAAAGGATATTTTGTTGCAATAATTAACGACATTACTGCTCAAAAAAAATACGTCACTGAATTAAAAAAGTTATCAAGTGCAGTTGAGCAAAGCCCGGCGAGTGTTGTAATAACAGATTTAAACGGAAATATTGAATACGTGAATCCTAAGTTTACAGAGGTAACAGGCTACACTTTTGATGAAATGATCGGCAAAAATCCGCACATACTTAAGTCAGGGAAAACGCCGAGGCATGTATATACAAAATTATGGAAAGCTATTACTCAGGGCCGCGAATGGCAGGGTGAACTGCTCAACAAAAAGAAGAGCGGAGAATTGTTCTGGGAATATGCTTCTGTTTCGCCGATTAAAAATGAATCCGGTACAGTTACTCATTATGTTG
>Ga0105095_10001592_pt1 | contig 12004 bp, 1 predicted proteins | sample PPLLak2March2015_2_FD_79180 | JGI IMG/M metagenome (GOLD analysis project Ga0105095, IMG submission 79180) | Freshwater sediment microbial communities from Prairie Pothole Lake near Jamestown, North Dakota, USA - PPLs Lake P8 Core (3) Depth... | ecosystem: Environmental > Aquatic > Freshwater >... | reverse complement strand
GTTCTGACCACGATGGCCTCGCTCGCGTCGGCCCAGGCCCCCATCCAGACCTTCTACGTACCGCTTCCGGAGCAAGACATCCTGACCGCGCTCCGCGTGCTCTCGCCCGGCCTCGCCGACACGACGATCCGCACGACTATCGGAATCACTGCCGCGGGTAACGGCACCCTCGTCTACTACGACCACTGGGAAGACGGCTATGAGACGGACATCTCCAATCCCGTCCAGGCGACCTCCGAGGTGTGGGGCGATTCGAACCTCGCGAACGGGGCCCCTCCGGGGTGCGCGCTCGTCGCCTGCGACGTGGTGAACGCCGGCGACGTTTTCATCCTTCAGAACGACGTTTTCGCCGATCCCCGCAACCCGGCCAACATCTTCTACGACGGCCGAGACAAGATTGGCACCACTCTCCTCGTCGCCGTCACACGGGCCGGCTGGCCCGTCCCCACGGGCACCGTTCTCGCGGGCGCGGTGGAAGTCGTTTCCACGAACGACTGGGGAACGCATTACGAAGCGCCGGGCGGCGAAGGCTTCTCCGCGATGTTCGACGACTCCCGGTTCGTCATCATGGCGCAGCGGGCGAACACCATCGTCCGCATCGACCTCGACGACGACGGCGTCGACGACATCGTCCAGGTTCTGGGAGAAGGCCAGAGCTTCGTCGTGGACGGAATCCAGGTCGGAAGCCGCGTCTTGTCGAACCTCCCGGTCCAGGTGACGTTCCTCACGAGCGACATCGGCTCCAACTTCGAGATGCGCTGGTACGGCATGGTTCCCGTCAGCCGTTGGACCGACAGCTACATCGCTCCGGTGTCGACGACCAACGCCGCGATCCCGGCTACCGTGCTTCTTTACAACCCACACGCGACCGCGCTCTCCGTCGACGTGACCACGACGGGCGGCACCACGAACGTCAGCGTCCCGGCGGGAGGGCTGTTCCGCTACACCATGCCCCTCAACTCGGGCGCAATGTTCCAATCCACCGATGGGCGTGTGTTCTTCGCTATCTCCAACAGCGACGACGAGGGTCAGAGGAGCGAATGGGGACACAGTCTTCTTCCGGCTTCCAGCCTGGCGCCGGCGGTAAAGGTTGGTTGGGCTCCGGGGCAGATCACGCCCGGCCCGCCCCCGGCGGAGAACTCGAGCCCGATCTGGGTCACCGCGGCTTCGGCGACCACCCTGAACGTGCATTGGGACGACGACGGGACCGTGGACGCCACCGTGCCTATCGCCGCCTTTCAGTCCGTACGACTCTTCGACACCTCGGACGGCGACCAGACCGGCGCGCGGATCTTCACCACCGATGGAACCCTCATCGCCGCCGCCTGGGGCCAGGATGCGAGCGTATCCTCGCCCGCGGCACCGGCCCTCGACCTCGGAACCCTGGTGCTTCCGGCCCCCGATGTCTCAATCCTCAAGAACAGCTCGCTCGCGAACGACCTCAACGGGAACGGTCTTCTCGATCCCGGGGACACGCTCCTGTACACGCTGTTCGTGTTGAATACCGGCGTGGTGGACGCCGACGACGTCCTCGTCACCGACACGCCGGACCCGTATACCACGTATGCGGTCGGGACGATGGAGATCGGCGGAAGCCCCTATCCCGACGACGTGCCGCCGGCGACGCCGTTCCCCCTGGACGATGCGGGCATCAACCTCGGGACCTTGACTCCGGGACAGAGCGTCACCATCACCTACGAACGGCTGGTGGGGAATCCTCTCCCTTCCCCCGAACAGCAGATCATCAACGTCGCCGAGGTCACGTACGGAACCGGGGTCATCGTTTCCTCCACGAACGTCGGCGCGGTGACACCGCCGCAGTTCACCGTGACCAAGGCGTCGAACCTCTCGAGCCCCGCGCTTCCGGGACAGGTGATCCAGTACACCATCACCATCAACAACTCCACCCCGCTCACGCAGACGGGCATCAGCGTCCTCGATGCGCTTCCCGCCGGCACGAGCTACGTCGCCGAGAGCACCGTCGCCGCCGGCGCCCCGCCCCAGACGGTGCTGGATCTGGTCAACGCCGCGGCCTACGACAACAACGACGGAACCCTGAACTGGGCCGGAGACTGGGTCGAGGGAGGGGAGAACAACGGCGCTGGCGCAGGTGATGTTCGGGTGCTCGCCAACCTGGGCGCGGACCGGCTCGTGGTGGGCGACGACGACAACACCCTGACGCGTTCGGCCAATTTGACGGGGTTCGGATCGGCGTCCCTCAGCTTCTTCGCCAGGCGCGTCGGTCTCGACAGCCTCGCGGAGTACGTCGCGGTGCAACTGTCCGCCAACGGCGGCCCCTTCACCGAGATCGCGCGCTTCGCCGGCCCCACGAACGACGCCGCCTATGGCTTCTACACTTTCGATATCACCCCCTTCCTCTCGGCCAACACCCAGGTTCGTTTCGTTTCTCCCGCCGGCGGCATGGCCGGCGGCGAGCAGGTGTTCTTCGACGACGTGCAGATCTCGAGCCGGACGCCGCGCGCCTTCGCCGACAACTTCAACGCCGTGTCGTTCACCAACAACGACGGCAACCTGATCTGGACGGCGGGCTGGACCGAGATTGGAGAGGCCGGCGGCAACATCGGCCCCGCGGCCGGCGACGTCCGTATCGCCGCCGACGGAGGAGCCAACCGTCTGTTCGTGATGGACGACGACAACGCGCTTCAGCGCCAGGCGGACCTGACCGGGTTTACCTCGGCGACCTTGAGCTTCCTTTATCGGCGGGAGGGTCTGGACAGCGCCGGCGAGTACGTCGCGATTCGCGTCTCCAACAACGGGGGCGCGAGCTTCACCGAGCTCGCCCGGTTCGAGAACGGTGACGACGCCGCATTCATTCCCGTCCAGTTCGACATCACCGCTTTCATCGCCTCGAACACCATGATCGAGCTCCGCTCTCCCGCGGGGGGCATGGCGGGTAGCGATGGAGTTCTCTTCGACAACGTCGTAATCAGCGGCCCGCAGCCGGCGGTCATCGTGAAGACCAATCAGGCGGCGGCGGTGAATCCACTGCTCGACGGGGATCCGCCGAACCTGGTCCTTTCCGGCGACGGATTCTCGCTCGGTCCCGGCGAGTCGATGACCGTCACCTACAGCGTCCAGCTGGACGACCCGCTCGTTCCCTTCCTGCCCTCTATCGTGAACGTGGTCGAGGTCGACAGCGACCAAAGCCTCTCGCCCACCTTCGCGACGAGGCTCGACGCCGTCGCGCCCGGATCCATGGTCGGCGACCGCGTGTGGCTCGACGTGGACGGGGACGGCGTACAGGACGTCGGCGAGGTCGGGCTCTCGAACGTCCGCGTCCGACTCTTCCGCGATCCCGACGGAATCCCTGGAAACGGGGACGAGGTCGCCGCCGGCACCGCCTTTACGGACGGCAACGGTAACTACCTCTTCGATCGCGTCTATCCTTCGACGGGAACGTTCTACGCCGAAGTGGACTCGACGACGCTTCCCGCGGGGCTTCTCGCGTCGCCGGGCAACAACAACGGGCGCGGCCCGTCTCTCACCATCACCGGAAACGACATCTATCTGGGGAACGACTTCGGCTATACCGCCCCCGCGGGGACGGCGGTCGTCGGAGATCGGATCTGGAGCGACGCCGACGGCGACGGCGTGCAGGATCCGGGCGAGATCGGTATCGCGGGCGTCACCGTTCGGCTCATGGCGCCGGGACCGGACGGCCTCTTCGGAAACGGCGACGACGTGATCACGGCGAACACCAGCACCGCTTCCGATGGAACGTATCTGTTCATCGGCGTCGCTCCCGGGGTCTATCGCGTCGACGTGACCGATACCGGCGGTGTCCTCGCGGGGTACGTCCTGACCCTCGGGCCAGAGCCGAGCACCTCGATTCTGCTCGCCGCGGGAGACGTGGACGTCTCGCGCGACTTCGGGTATCGGAACCCCGCTTTGTTCTCGATCGCGAACGCCGTCTGGGACGACGAGGACGGAGACGGGGTTCGGGATCCGGGTGAGGCCGGAATCGGAGGCGTCACCGTGGCCCTTCGCGACTCCGGCGGAAACCTCATCGGGACCGCGGTGACCGATGCCAGCGGGAACTTCCAGTTCTCCGGTCTCGGCAACGGCAACTACACCATCGACCTCACCGACACCGGCGGCCTCCTCACGAACCTTCAGGCCACGACCGCCCCCGCGACCGCGGGACAACTCGCGGTCGCCGTCGCCGGCGCGAACGTTTCCGCGGAGAGCTTCGGCTACCGCAGCCTTGGAACCATCGGCGAGGTGGTCTGGAGCGACTCCGACGGGGACGGGGTCCGCGACCCGGGCGAGCCGGGAATCGGCGGGGTGACGGTGCGCATTATCATCTCGGGCCTCGACGGTTTCTTCGGGACGGCGGACGACGCGGTCATCGCCACCACCACGACCGCGATCGACGGCACCTACCGTTTCACGGGGCTCCCTCAGGCCTATTACCGGGTGCAGGTGACCGACACCGGAAACGTTCTCTCTGGATACGTCCAGACGGGCGATCCCGACGTTCTCCTCGACGAACAGGGGAACTCGCCCTTGCTCGCGGGCGCCGTCGACCTCGGCATGAACTTCGGCTACCAGAACGCGAGCCTGGGCGACGTCTCGGGCTCGGTCTTCGACGACACCGACACCGACGGCGTCCAGGACGCGGGGGAGAACGGAATCACCGGGGTGAGCCTCGATCTCGTGGCCGCGGGACCGGACGGGATCTTCGGGACCATCGACGACCTGGTGGTCGCCACCACGTTCAGCGATGGAGGCGGCAACTACAGCTTCGCCGACGTCCCGAACGGCAGCTATCGCGTCGTGGTCACCGACGTGGGCAACGCGCTCAACGGTTACACCCTCACGAGCGGTCTCGATCAGATTCCGGTGACGGTTGCCGGGCCCGACGTATCGAACGTCGACTTCGGCTACGCGCGGGTCCCGGGAACCGGCACCATCGGAACTCGAGTCTGGCTCGACGCGAACCGCGACGGGGTCATCAACCCCTCCGAGGACGGAATCGGAAACGTCACCGTGAATCTCTACACCCCCGGGCCCGACGGCATCGCCGGAAACGGGGACGACGTTCTCGTGGACACGGTCACTACCGACACCAACGGCTACTACACCTTCACCGGGCTCGGCCCTGGCGACTACTACGTGGACCTGGTCCTGGCGACCCTTCCTCCCGGGCTCGCTGCCACGGTGGGGACCTCCGATCCCACGGGAGTCATCCAGCTCGCGGACGGCCAGGCGTACACCGGAGCCAACTTCGGCTACGCCTCGGCATCGGGGAGCCTGCTCGGGGACGCGGTTTTCTTCGATGCCAACAGCGACGGCTTCCAGGATCCCGGCGAGGCGGGGATTGGCGGCGTGGGAATCACGGTGTCGGGCTCCTCGGGGACGTTCAACGTCGTGACCGATGCCGCGGGACTCTGGCTGGTCGCGGGGCTCGCACCCGGCAACTACACGGTCACGGTGAACACCGCGACGCTTCCGCCGGGCTACAACACCACGCCGACCAACGGACCGGCTTCGAGAAACTTCGCCATCGCCGCCGGCGCGGATTTCCTGAGAGCGGACTTCGGCTTCGACGCCCCCGCGGGCACGACGGGAACGATCGGTGACACCGTCTTCTTCGACACCAACGGCAACGGCGTCCAGAATGGCGGCGAGGGCGGCATCTCCGGAGTGACCGTTAGACTCCTGAACTCGAGCGGCAGCGTCGTCGCCACGACCACCACAGGCGTCAACGGAAGCTACGATTTCGTCGGCGTCCTCCCCGGCGACTACACCGTCGAGGTGACGGACATCTTCGGCGCTCTCGCGGGCCTGAACCTCTCCGCGGGCTCGAACCCCTCCGGGGTCGTCACTCTCGCCGCCGGCGGCGACGTCAATAACGTCGATTTCGGCTACACGTCCTCCGGGGGCGCCGGCTCGATCGGCGGCTTCGTCTGGCATGACACCAGCGGAAACGGAGTAGTCGACGGGATCGAGGCGAGCCTCGGCATCCAGGGCGTCACCCTCCGGCTCTATCTCGACGTCAATGGAAACGGCATCGTGGACGCGGGCGTCGACAACCTGATTCGGACCACGACGACCGACATCATCGGCGAATACCAGATGAACGGCCTTCCGCCGGGTAACTATCTCGTCGATGTGACCGACACCTTCGGCGCGCTCGCCGGGTTCGCCAAGACCACGGGAGCGGCCGGCGTCGACAACAACAGCCAGGCGGATCCCTACGCCATCACGCTCGGATCCGGGACCTCGAACTTCACTGCGGATTTCGGCTATCAAGCGGCGGGCACGAATACCCTGAGCGGCACCACGTTCTTCGACGTCGTCGGCGACGGCCTGCTGAACGGGACCGACACGGGGATCGACTCCGTCACGGTATATCTCTACCGCGACCTCGACGCCGACGGCGTCCTCGACGTCACCGACCCGCGCATCGGAGTCCTGAGCTCGGATGTCAACGGCGACTACGCCTTCACCAACCTCCCCTCGGGAAGCTTCATCGTGGCGGTGGACGTCACAGGAACGTTCCTCCAGAGCTCGTTCCAGACGACCCAGCTCGCGACCGGAGGGGTCCAGCCGGTGACGCTCGCGGGGAACTCCACCGGAAACCACTTCGGCTTCAACATCACGGCCACCCTCGTCACCCTCACGCGGTTCGACGCCTACGAAGAGGGCGGCCGGGTCGTGGTGGAGTGGGTGACGGGAACCGAAGTGGGAACTCTCGGGTTCTATCTCTTCCGGTGGGATCCCATGCAGCGCCGGTACGTGCAGGTCAACGATTCGCTCCTCCCCGGACTGCGCGCGCCGCAGGGCGGCCAGTACCGACTGGTCGACGAGGACGCCCCCGTCCGCGGGTCGCTCGCGTACCTCCTCTTCGAGGCAGAAGAAGGCGGCGGCGAGCGGCGCTACGGGCCGTTCGCACTCCGCCTCGGAGCGCCGAGCGCGTCCCGCGCGCACCTGACGGCCCTCTTCGAGCGCAGAGCCCGGAGTCAGTCGACGGCGTCGGTCGAGCGCGCCGAGAAAGCGCGACAGCGCCGCCTTCTGACCCGAGCCCGGCGCGACCCAGGCGAAATCGGTCGCCGCCTCCGGAACGACGCGGCGATGCGCCTCGAGATCCCGAGCACGGGAGTCTATTTCGTCAGCGCTTCACGCATCGCGACGGAGCTCGGCATCGGCGAGCGGGTGGCGTCCGGTCTCATCGCCATCGGCGGGCTCCGCCTCACGAACCGAGGGGTGCCCGTCGCCTGGCACCCGGCTCCCGCGGGAAGCGGCCTCTACTTCTACGGCGAGGATCTCTCGACGATGTACGCGAGCGAGAACGTCTATTGGCTCGCCGTCGGCCGCGGTCTCAAGGTGAGCTCCGTCGCCGGAGCTCCGACGCTCGACGGGCCCGGATTCCACGTACAGAGCGAGCACCTCGAGCAGGACGCGTTCGCCGCCACTCTCGCTTCGGTCGATCCCGACTCCGACTTCTGGTACTGGTCGTCGTTGATGGCGAGCCTCCCCGCATATCGGACGGGAACCTACGGGTTCCAGGCGAGCGCCGTCGACGGCGGTTCGGGCACGATGGCGACGGTTGCGGTTCACGCCTACGGGGCCACCACGACTCCTCATCGCATCCGGGTCCGCGTGAACGGAAGCTCGGTCGGAGAGGGAACTTTCAGCGGCGCGGTGTCGAGCACAGAACGCTTCGAGCTCGATCCGTCGGTTCTCGTCGAGGGCTCGAACACCATCACCGTCGAGACCGTGCTCGAGAGCGGAGTCGCGTTCGACGTCGTTTATATCGACAGCCTCGACGTCTCGTACCCTCGACGTCACGCCGCGGTCTCGGATCGCGCGGGCTTCACCGCCGTCGGGTCGGGGGCCGTTCACGTGACGGGATTCGCGAGCGACGACGCCCTGGTCCTCGACGTCACCAGCGCGGCAACTCCCGTTCTCGTGAACGGTACGACCCGGGTTGGCGGCGCCGTTCACTTCGAAGCCAGGGCCGGCAACCGGTACTTCGCCTACACCCCCGCGGCGGTCGCCGAGCCCGCGGCGAGCGCGGTGGCTACTCTGAGCTCGCTTCGCTCCGGCGGAGCCGACTACGTCGTGATCTCGCCCGCGAGCCTGAAGGACGCGGCCGGCGAGCTCGCGGCGCATCGCGAGAGCCAGGGCCTGAAGACGCGGGTGGTGACCCTCGAGACCATTCACGACGAGCTCGGCTTCGGCATTCCCTCGCCCCACAACGTCAAGGCGTTCCTGAAGCTCGCTCTGGAGAACTGGCGCCCCGCGCCGCGCTTCGCGGTGCTCGTGGGCAAGGGCACGTACGACTTCAAGGACGTTCAGGCGAAGGGCGACAACCTGATGCCTCCTCTGTTCGCGGCGACGCCCAACGGACTCTACGCCTCGGACAACCGCCTCGCGGACGTCTCCGGCGATGACGGCGTTCCCGATGTCATGATCGGACGCATCCCGGTCCTGAGCGACGAAGAGCTGCGCGGCTACCTCGCGAAGCTCCAGGCTTTCGAAGGGACGGGTCTGGGACGGGCCCTGTTCCTCGCGGACAACCCCGACGTGGCCGGCAACTTCTTCAGTGACAGCGAGCGGCTGGTAGCGCTCCTGCCCCAAGACGTCGACGTCCAGCGCGTCTACCTGTCCCAGCTCCCCCTCGCGCAGGCGCGGCAGGGCCTGGTGACGGCCCTGCAGTCGGGAGTCGGCTACTGGAACTACATCGGCCACGGCGGGCTCGACCGCTTCGCGAGCGAGGGGCTGTTGCTCACTACGGATGTGCCGCTCCTCGGTAACTCGGTGACTCCCATCGTCGCGAGCCTGACCTGCTCGGCGGGACGGTTCGAGATCCCGGGCTGGGACTCCCTGGGCGAGGCGCTGGTGATGAAGGAGGGCGGAGGCGCGGTCGCCGCCTGGACCCCGTCGGGGCTCTCCTACAACTCGCAGGCGTTGATCCTGAACGAAGCCCTGGTGAAGTCCCTGTACGACGGGAACACCGAATACCTGGGAGAAGCGATCCAGAGCGCTCTCGAGACCTTCTCCGAAGAGGGACAGCTCCGGTTCATGCTGTCCATCTACAATCTGCTGGGAGATCCCGCGACGCGCCTTCGCTGATACAGTGGCGGCGTGAAACTGGTTCTCGTCCAGCCTCCGATCGAGGACTTCTACGATACCGACGTGAGGCTGCAGCCCATCGGGCTCGCGTATCTCGCGGGCGCGGTGCGCGAGCGGCTTCCCGGGATCGCGGTCGAGATCCTCGATTTTCACCATGGCTGGGGGCGCCGGTCGCGCCCCTTGCCGAAAGAGCTCTCGTATCTCCGGGAGTACTACGCTCACCACGACGAAAGCCCGTTCTCCACCTTCCACCAGTACTATCGGTTCGGGGCGTCCGACGCCGACATCGCATCCGTGCTGCGTGAGAAGGACCCGGACGTCGTCGGCATATCGAGCCTCTTCACGCCGTACTACCGCGAGGCGCTCGCGGTCGCGCGGATCGCCAAGGAGCACACCCGGGCGAAAGTCGTCCTGGGAGGCTCCCATGTTTCCGCCGATCCGCATTCGGTCCTGCGAGAGCCGGCGGTGGACTTCGTCGTGACCGGAGAGGGCGAGCGGCCGCTGGTCGAGCTCCTGCGCGCCCTCGCGGCTGGAGCTCCCTGCGCAAGATGGTTCAACTCCGGCGGGGAGCACGAGCCCCCCGAGGAGCTCCCGATTCCGGATCTGAGCTCTCTGCGCCCGGAGAGCTATTGCCTTCGGGGAAAGCCGATGGTCTTTCTCGTCACCTCTCGGAGCTGCCCCCACCGGTGCTCCTTCTGCTCGGTCCATACCACGTTCGGTTTGCGGTACCGGCGAGCCTCGGTTCCGCGGGTCATCGAGGAGATGAAGCTCCGCTACCGGGAAGGCTATCGGGTCTTCGATTTCGAGGACGACAACCTCACCTACTACAAGGACGAGATGAAGGAGCTGTGCCGGGCCATCCGGAGGGAGTTCCCCGAAGGCCCGGAAGGCGCTATCGAGCTCCTCGCCATGAACGGTATCTCGTATCTGAGCCTCGACACCGAGCTCCTCCGGTTGATGAAAGAGGCCGGCTTCTCGCGATTGAACCTCGCGCTCGTGAGCTCCGACACCTCGGTTCTCGAGACCACCAAGCGCCCGCACACCGTCTCTCGGTACGTCGAGGTGGTCGAGGAGGCGCACCGGCTGGGATTCGAGATCACCTCGTACCAGATCCTCGGGCTGCCCTTCGAGTCGCTGGCGAGCATGGTGCAGACCCTCGTCTTCGCCGCGCGCCTGCCCGTGCTCCTGGGCGCCTCGCCGTTCTACCTCACGCCCGGCTCCCCGATTCAGCGACAGCTCGGAGTCGAGCTCACGGAGGCGGACTACTTTCGCGCGCGCCTTACCGCCATGGCCTGGGAGGGCCGCGACTTCACCCGCGACGACGTCTACACCCTCCTGGTGACGACCCGGATCGTGAACTTCCTCAAGACTCGAGGGCGGATCTCCCGCCGGCGGCGACTCGGCGAGGAGCTCCTCGCAACGCTGCTCTCGAACGGAGAGCTCCAGGCGGCGAGCGGGCGGTCCCGGCGCCCTCTAGCGCGCTTCCGCTCCGAGCTTTTCTTCGATGTCTGGAAGCAGCTCGAGTACGTGACCGACCTCGAGGGCCGTCGAATACACGAAGCTCAATGCCCGCCGCAGCCATGGAGCCAGCCCCGTCCCTCGCGCGCCATGAGAACGTCGGCACCCTCGGGGCCCCAGGTTCCGCGCTCGTAGAGCTCCAGGGGCGGACCGTCTCCGCTCTCGAACCCGCGGATGACCGGATCCACGATCTTCCACGAGAGCTCCACCTCGTCCTCTCGAGCGAAGAGTGCGGGGTCGCCGTGCAGCGCGTCCATGAGCAGCCGCTCGTACGCCTCGGGGATCTCGATGCCGTCGAAGTCCTCCGCGTAGTGGAACTCCATGTCGACGGAGCGCAGGGCGGCCACCGTGTCCGGCACCTTGGCCTCGAAACGGAAGTGCATCCCTTCATCGGGCTGGATACAGATCGCGAGGTAGTTGTTTCGGAGACGGGTACCCGCGGGAAGAGGGAAGAGGACGTGGGGAGGACAGCGGAACACGACGAGGATTTCGGAGCGCTTCCCGGCGAGCGCCTTTCCAGAGCGGAGATAGAAAGGCACTCCCTGCCAGCGCCAGTTCTCGATCGAGAGCTTCAGGGCGGCATAGGTCGGCGTCTCGGAGCCCGCTTTCACTCCTTCCGTTTCCCGATACCCCCGGTACTGGCCGCGGACCGAAACGAGCGAGAGTCTCTCAGGGTCGGGGCTCCCGACCGCGGACAGGACCTTCGCCTTCTCGTTGCGGATCGCGTCCGCGTCGAAGGAGTAGGGCGCCTCCATGGCCACGAGGGTCATGAGCTGGAACAGGTGACTCTGAAACATGTCGCGGAGAACGCCGGTCTCGTCGTAGAACGAAGCGCGATGTCCCGCGTCCACGGATTCCGCCACCGTGATCTGGACGTGGTCTACGTAGTTCCGATTCCACAGCGGCTCGAACACGGTGTTGGCGAACCGGAAGAAAAGGATGTTCTGCGCCGTCTCCTTGCCGAGGTAATGATCGATGCGGTAGATCTGCTTCTCCTGAAAGACCGCGCCCACCGCGCGGTTCAGCTTGCGGGCGCTCCCGAGATCGCTTCCGAAGGGCTTTTCGATGACGACGCGCCTTTCCCCTCGCTCTTCCGACGCCATCCCCGATCGACCGAGGTGAGCAACCGTAGGCTCGTAGAGCCGGGGAGCGACGGCGAGGTAGTAGATCCGGTTCGCGTTGCCGGCCTCGAGCTCTCGAAGCCTTCGTTCGAGCACTTCGAAGCTCGCCGGCACCGCCGAGTCACCGGAAAGGTAGAACAGGCGCTCGGCGAAGACGTCCCACATCGAGAGGTCAGCGGATGAGGAGCGAACCGCGTCTTTCATCCGATTTCGGAACTCGTCGTCCGACTGCGGAGTTCGAGAAAAGCCGACGATGCGCACCC
>Ga0105095_10001591_pt1 | contig 12011 bp, 11 predicted proteins | sample PPLLak2March2015_2_FD_79180 | JGI IMG/M metagenome (GOLD analysis project Ga0105095, IMG submission 79180) | Freshwater sediment microbial communities from Prairie Pothole Lake near Jamestown, North Dakota, USA - PPLs Lake P8 Core (3) Depth... | ecosystem: Environmental > Aquatic > Freshwater >... | reverse complement strand
CCGACGCTTCTCGAGATGGCCGGCGTCGGGCCGTTGGCCGGGGCCGAGGCGAGAAGCCTCGCACCACTTCTCCGCGGAGGCTCGCTACCCTACCTCACGGCTTTCGCCGAGAGCGCTCCGGCGAGAGCCCAGTTTCCGGAACAGGAGAAGATCTACCTTCCCGGGATTCGGGGGAAGTGGCGCATGGTGCGGACCGACCGCTGGAAGCTCATCCAGATCCCCCGATCCGAGGGAGATCTCCACGAGCTCTATGACCTCGTCGACGATCCGGGCGAGACGAAGAACCTCTTCGCCGATCTCGCCGGCGAAGCGGCGAAGCTCCAGCCGCTGCTCGATGCCTGGATGGCCGGAGATCCCCTGGGCGACAGCGAGTCCGCGGGGGAGGAAGGTCTGGAGGAACTGGACCCCTCGGCCCTGGAGCAGCTGAAGACTCTGGGCTATATCCAGTAACTCCTCTCGAGAGCGGCACTTTGACAGTTCCCGGCGCGGTTCTACCGCTTGCGGGACGAGCTCGAAGTCATACCTGGTTCAGGTGTCGCTTGCCGATCGCCTCGGATCGCCCGGAGCGCGCGCCTCGTTGCGGAGATCTTCGGCCCAGGGATGCGCAGAGAGCGGACCGCAGTGTCCAAAGGCGCTCGCCTCCTGACGAGCGGCTTCAGATCCAGCACCATTCGACAGGGATACCCCTCTCCCAGGCGGGCGAGACCGAACCGGTCGTAGAATCGCGCCGCGGTTTCGTCGATGGCGTCGGTGACGAACAGGCGAAACGCCACCGGCCCGGTCCGTGCGAGCTGGAGCGTGAGGCCCAGAGCTTCCTCGAATAGGAACCGCCCCAACCCCTGGCCTTGAGCGCGCTCGTCCACCGCGAGACGCGCGAGAAGGACCGCGGGGATGGGAAATCGAGGCAGCCGGTCGAGGGGTGGGATCGGCGATAGGCTGCTGCGCTCCACACTGGCGGTCGCGAGGGTGAAGTAGCCCGCGAGTCGTTCCCTTCCGCTCGATACGTCAATCGCGAGGAACGTCCTCGCCAGAAGGTCCTTCTCGGGGTGTCGAAGAGCGTATCGCTTGAGATAGTCGACGAGCGACTCGTGCTGGTTTCGAAAGTCGCGGAGGAGCGGTCGATGACGCCGGTCGAGCACCTCGATCCGGAGGGGCACCGCTATGCCGCGCCGCCTTTAAATCGAAGCTTCGGCGGCCTTCGCCTCGGTTCGGCGATGCGCGACAGGACTTTGCGCAGTGCTGGCGTCGGAGAGAAGCCACGGTCGAGCACCTCCGCCAGTCGCTCCACTTCCAAGTCTGTCAGCTCGATGCGCCCGACGATTCCCGCGCGGCCACGCTGCCGAAGGCGGTCGAGGAGAGGGCTCTCGAGTGCCTCGACGTCACGACCGCGCCGGGCTTCGATACTGCGGCCCGCCTCGGCTTGTCGGACCACCCAGGAAGCGAGCAAGGCGATCTCGCGAAGGAGATCGGCCCTCTGGTTCTGGCGCAGGCCGAGTCGCTCACGGAGACGATCGAGCTCCTCGTCGAGCACGGCGTTCGATTGGGCTTGAAAGCGCGACACCGGTCTTTCCCCCTCTGAGTAAGATACTACTCACAGGGAAATCCGGCAACTCGTCGAGCTATCCGTATCGCGGGCGCCGCAACGCTATCGTGCGTAGAAGCCGCGGATGGCGTCCGCGACGCGCTCGACTGCCGCCGTCGGGAGCGCGGGGTAGAGCGGAAGAGACAGGATCTCGCCGCAGGCTTTCTCTGCGTTGGGGCAGCTCCCCCGGCCCTGACCGAGGCTCTCGTACGCCCCCTGGAAGTGCGTCGGAATCGGGTAGTGGATCAGCGTTTCGATTCCGCGCTCCTTCAGGTGCGCCGCGAGAGCGTCGCGGTTCGGGGCGCGGATGACGAAGAGGTGCCGGGCCGACGTGCAGCCTTCTCGAACGGCGACCGGACGGACGCCCGAGCCTTCGAGCGCCTCTTCGTAGAGCCGGGCGAGCTCTCTCCGTCTTTCGTTATTGGACTCCAGATACTTCAACTTCACTCGCAGCACCGCGGCTTGAATCTCATCCAGGCGGCTGTTGATTCCGAACTCGTCGTGGCGGTAGCGGCTCGACTGGCCGCCGTTTCGGAGCCGCTTCAGCTTCGCGGCGATCTCATCGTCCCGCGTCACCACCATCCCTCCGTCTCCGAGGGCGCCGAGATTCTTGGTGGGGTAGAAGGAGAACGTTCCAACACGACCGATGCTTCCCAGGCTCTTTCCGTCGTGCCGCGCTCCGTGGGCCTGACAGGCGTCCTCCACGAAGGCAAGCTCGTGTTGTTTCGCGAGGGCTAGCAGGCCCTCGATATCCGCGGCGTTGCCGTAAAGATGCACCGGCAGGATGGCGCGCGTCTTCGACGTGATGTGGCGGGCCGCGCTCTCGGCGGAGAGAGTCAAGGTCTCCGGCTCGACGTCGGCGAAGACCGGCTTCGCGCCGAGACGACTCACGGCGAGCGCGGTGAAGGCAGCGGTGAGAGGCGTCGTCAACACCTCGTCGCCCGGCCCGACGCCGACGGCCGTGAGGGCGAGGGTGATCGAATCGGTGCCGTTGCCGACTCCTACGGCGTTCCCGCAGTCGAACGACGACACGATCTCCCGCTCGAACGCTTCCACCTCGGGACCGAGGATGAACCAGCCGGAGGCGAGTACTCTCGCGATCGCCGCCTCGATCTCGGACGCGGGCGCCGCGCCTTCGAGAGAGAGGTCGTTGAAACGAACGTCAGGAGACATAGTGCCGGATGTTCTCCCGGTAGAACTCTATGGTGCGTCGGGCGCCCTCGCGGAGATCCACGCGAGGCTCCCAACCAAGCGTTCTCTGGATCTTCCGGTAGTCGGTGTAGAAGTCACCGATGTCGATGCGGCGGCGTTCCTCGGGGAACGGGACCAGCCGGTAGTTCGGCCTCACGCCCGCGACCTCGTAGAGGATCTCGACGAACTCGCGGAGCGACGTGGGAGGCATCGCCCCGAGGTTGAAGACGTCTCCATGCGAATGTTCGCTCACCCCCGCCGTCAGGAACGCATCGACGACGTCGTCGACGTAGTTGAAGTCGCGCTTCTGCTCCCCGTCGCCGTAAAGGAGGATTTCCTCTCCCAGCACCACGCGCCGGATGAACCATCCGGCGAATCCCTGCCGGTTGTGCTTGATGAGCTGGCGCGGACCATAGGTGTTGGTGAGGCGAAGGGAGGTCGTGCGAAGCCCGTACACCTCTCCGTAGATCCGGTGATACATCTCCCCGCTCGCTTTGTTGATTCCGTTGACGTCGGTGGGGTGGAGAGGATGATCCTCGTCCGCGGGGAGGCGCACCGGTCGTCCGTAGATCTGGCGGGTGCTGGCGTAGACGATGTGAATCCCGGGGCTCACCTTGCGGCAGACCTCGAGAATGGCGAGCTGGCTCTTGCAGTTGATCTCGAGGTCGGTCATGGGGTCGGTCATGCTGTCGATGTGGCTGACCTGGCCAGCGAGGTTGAACAGCACATCCTGGCCGGAGACGAGGTACTGCATTCCGTTCGCGTCCCGCACGTCGGCGATATTGACCTTCACCCTGGACTCGATGCCGTCGATGTTGAAGAGGTTCCCTCCATAATCGGGAATCAGGGAATCGACGAGGAGAACGTCCGCCCCGAGCGGGAGCAGCGCCCGCGCGAGGTTGCTTCCGATGAAGCCGAGTCCGCCCGTGATGAGGACTTTCTTGCCCTCGTAGCTCTCCCGGCGGCGATCAGCGGACGGCGGTCTCACGGTCCCGGGCCGGCGTCTGTCCGGACACTGCGGCAGCCGGCACCTCCAGATGCACTTTGCGGATCACGAGGTCGTTCCAGAGACGGGCGAGGTCCAGGAGCGTACGCGCTACCCTGCGAAAATTGAAGAACTGGCTCCGGCCGTAAGCCCGGTGGTAGTGATGGACGGGCACCTGCTGAATCCGGTACCCGTGGTCCTGGACCTTCTTCATCAGCTCGACGCAGATGACGCCGCTGTCCTTGGTGAGCTCCACCTTTTCGAAGATTGCCCTCCGGAAGAGGCGAAAATCACAGTCGACGTCCTTGAGATCGAGCCCGAACGCGAAGCGCACGAACCAGTGATAGACGCGCCCGATGATCGCGCGGTGGAGCGGATCGGAACGGCCTATCTTGACCCCGTTCACGAAGTCGCTCCCCTCGCCCCAGACGGCGAACAGGCTCGCCATCTCGCGGGGATCGTACTGAGCGTCGCCGTCGGTGTAGAAGACGAGATCCTTCGTCGCCGTCAGGAATCCCGTGCGGAGGGCGCCGCCGTAGCCGCGGTTTTTCGGGTGATGGACCACGCGCAGCTCGGGAAACACCGCCTCGAGCTCCGAGAGGACCTCGGCCGTATGGTCGGCGCTTCCGTCGTTCACCACCACGATCTCGTAGTCGTCGGCGAGCCGCCGCGCGGCGATCCGGGCGGCGACCACCATGCTGGCGATGGTGCCGGCGTCGTTGTACGCGGGAAAGACGATGGAGAGCTCCACGCGCTTCTGAGAATTCTTGTCCATGACTGAAAAGAAACGGGGTAAGTATACGATACCTTCGATGGCGGGAACACTTTACGTGGTCTCGACGCCGATAGGCAACCTCGAGGACCTGAGCCCCCGCGCGCGCGACGTCCTCGCCCGGGCGGACATCATCGCCTGCGAGGATACCCGCGTTACGGGAAAGCTTCTCCGTCGTTTCGGAATTCGAACGCCGTCGGTGAGCTACCACGAGCACAACGAGCACGTGCGCGCTTCGGAGCTCCTCGGGCGCCTCGAAGAGGGGAAGGACGTGGCTCTCGTCTCCGACGCCGGGACCCCCCTGGTGTCCGATCCAGGGTACCGGCTCGTGCGAGCGGCGCGGGAGGCCGGAGTCGCGGTCCGGGCAATCCCGGGGCCGAGCGCGGTTCTCGCGGCACTCGCCGTTTCCGGCCTCCCCACGTCCCGGTTCACCTTTGTGGGATTCCTTCCCCCGAAAGGGAGGGCGCGGGAGATTGCCGTCTTTTCGCTCGCCTCGTTCGACCACACCGTCGTTCTCTTCGAGTCCGGGGCCCGGATCGCGCGGCTTCTCGCGGAGCTCTCGACCGCGCTCGGGCCGAGGGAGGCAACCGTCCTGCGCGAGATGACCAAGCTCCACGAGGAGCACCGCTCGGGAACCCTCCCCGATCTCGCGGCGTGGGCGGCCTCGCGCTCGTTCAAGGGCGAGGTGACTCTCGTCCTCGGCGGAAAGCCTGCGGAACCTCCGCGGGCGGCGTCGGTCTCCTCGCTCGAGCCCCGTTTCCTGGAGCTCCGCGCCCAGGGACTCTCGGCGCGCGCCGCCGCCAAGCTCCTCGCGAAAGAGCTCGGCCTTTCCTCGAGGGTGGTCTATAAAGAGCTCGCCGGAGAAAAGGAGTCCTCGGGATGAACCTCTTGTCGCGCATGCGGGAGGAAGGCGACTTCGAGCAGGTGATCGCCTTGAACGATCGCGCCTGCGGGCTCTCGGGCTTCATGGTCCTGCACGACACCTCGCGCGGTCCCGCCTCGGGCGGAATCCGGATCTATCCCTACGAGACCGAAGAGGCGGCGCTCACCGACGGTTTCCGTCTCGCGCGGGCGATGACGTTCAAGGCCGCCGCCGCCGATCTCCCCGTCGGCGGGGGCAAGATCGTCCTCAGGGAATCGGGCTCGCTCGTCCGCGAAGAGGCGCTGAAGGCGGTGGGGCGCGCCCTCGAGGTCCTCGGCGGACGCTTCCTCGCGGGTCGGGACGTCGGGGTTCCCGTCGCGGACGGCGCCTGGGTCCGGAGCGAGACGAGCTTCATGGTGGACGAATCCGAAGCGGGGGTCGGCGACCTCAACCGGGCGACGGCGATCGGCGTCGAGGCCGGAGCGCGGGCCGCGCTCGCGTTCGCCACCGGGGCGTCGAGCTGGAAAGGCGCGAGGGTCGTCCTGCAGGGCGCGGGGGGTGTTGGAACCTGGCTCGCGCGGATTCTCGCGGAGAATGGCGCCGAGCTCTTCGTGAGCGACCCGAACTCCCGCGCTCTCGAGGCGCTGCGGACCTGGGCCGCGTTCCACGAGATCGAGCCGGACCGGGTCTTCTCGATCGAGTGCGACGTCTTCGCACCCTGCGCCATCGGAGGGGTTATCGATTCCGCCCGCGCGCGGATGCTCGGGGCCAGGGCCGTCGCCGGTTCGGCGAACAACGTGCTCGCGTCCGGAGAGGCCGGGGAGGTGCTCTTCTCCCGAGGCATCGCTTACGCCCCGGATTACCTGGTGAACGCCGGAGCCCTTATCCAGGGGGTGCGTTTCCTCCGGAGGGGAGAGCGCTCCAGCCCCGGGGCGCTAGAGGCGATCGGAGAAAAAACCGGCGACCTTCTCGCGCGTTCCCGAAAAGCGGGTGTCCCTCCGGAGGCGCTGCTGGAGAAAGAGACTCTCGCGCGGCTCGGGGCCGGCCGGGGGTGGCGCCGCTGGTTCACTCCCGGGCGGCCTACCGAAACCGCCTGAGTTGACCGGCGGGGGCGCAGATCCTATAATTTCAAGCTCCCAACCACGGCATCTGCCACTCCGGACCCTCTCGTGATTTCGGATAATAGGGGTCAGTGGGCTCTGCCGTCGAAAACAGGAGGTCGAATGGCTCAGAAGAAAACTCGCTCCAAGACCGGTATCAAGAGCAAGAGAGCGGGACGCGCCCCCAGCGAGATCGAGCATTTCGAGAAGGCGATCGATGGCCTGGAGAAGGCTATTCGGGCGCTCTACAAAGGCGAGTTCGACAAGGCCAAGGAGCAGCTCGAACGGTTGAAAGAGGGTTACGCCAACGAGGGGGAGCTCATGGACCGCGTGAACACCTACCTCGCGGTCTGCGAGAAAAAGCTCGCCCCCCAGAGACGCCCGAAGACGACGGAAGAGATGGTCGCCTACGGCGTGATGCTTCACAACGACGGCGACTCCCGGGAAGCGATCAAGATGCTCGGCAAGGCGCTCGAGGCGGAACCGCAGAACTCGCATATCGAGTACTGCCTGGCCGCGGCCCACGCGAAGATCGGCGACGGCGCCGCGACCGCGAAGCACCTCCGGCAGGCTATCCTGGCGGACCCCCTCAGCCGGATTCACGCGCGCGCCGACGATGATTTCGCCCCTGTGCGCCACACGGCCGAAGTCGTGGCCCTGCTTTCCGAAAGCTGAACCGGCGAGATTCGAGGTGATCTACGGTCTCCGCGTGTTCGCCGTCGGCGGCGGGACGGGGCTCTCCGGGCTCCTCGCGGGCCTGAAACGATTCGTCGATCCGCCCTCGGCGGACGCGGGCACGAGCCGCGACAGCGTGTACTTCGCCGACCTCACGGCGATGGTGGCGGTGACCGACGACGGCGGGAGCTCGGGCCGCCTTCGGGACGAGTTCCAGATGCTCGCCCCCGGCGACATTCGCAACTGTCTGGTGGCGCTGTCCGCGGACGAGTCGCTTCTCTCCTCTCTCTTCCAGTACCGATTCGAGGGCGGCGGAGACCTGCGCGGCCACAACTTCGGAAACCTGTTCCTCACCGCGCTCACTTCCGTGACCGGGGATTTCGCCGAGGCCGTCCGGGCGGCGAGCCACGTGCTCGCGATCAAGGGACGCATCTTCCCGTCGACGACGGTGAGCACGTCCCTCGTCGCCGAGCTCGAGGACGGGCGCACGGTTCGCGGGGAGACCAGCATCAGCCGCGCGGACGCCCGTATTCGCCGGGTCTTTCTGGAGCCGCCCGGAGTACCGCCGCCCGAGGAGGCTCTCGACGCCTTGAAGCAGGCGGACCTCGTTCTCATCGGCCCCGGCTCACTCTACACCAGCTTGATTCCGAATCTCCTCGTTCCCGGCGTTTCCGAAGCCCTGGCGGCGAGCGACGCCCTCGTGGTGTTCGTGTCGAACGTGATGACCCAGCCGGGCGAGACCACGGGCTACGATCTGAAGGACCATGTGGATGCGCTCTTCGCGCACTCTCCGGGGCTTCGTCTCTCCTGCGTGCTCGCCAACTGCGCGCCCATCGATGGGGCGGCCCTCGCCCGCTATCGAGAAGAGGGCGCGGTGCCGGTGAGCGTCGACCGCCCCGCGCTTCCCTGTCCCCTGGTCCTCGAGCCGCTGCTTTCGCCGGGTCCGGTCGTGCGCCACGACGGGGTCAAGACCGCGCGGGCGCTCCAGGACCTTTTCCATCGAGCGCGGCTCGGCTCCGGGGTCGGTCGCGCGCGATGACGCTGACCGTAGCCCTTTGGCCCGATCGCAGCGGATACGCCTCGCTCGATCTCCTGGGAAAGCCGGTGTGGCGGAGGACTCTCGCGGCGGCCCGCGGGCTCGGCGCAGGGAGAACGTTGTGGGTTCGAGAGCGCGGGAGGAGCTTGCCCGATGGATTGGACGGAATGGACGCGGTCGATCCTCGCGAGCTCTCTTCGCTCAGGGAGATCGTGCTCGTGCTCTCGGCGGAGCTTCCTTGCCTCACTCCGGCCAGCTTGAAGAGTCTCCTGAAGAACGGAGGCTCCCGACCCCACGCTCTTTTCGAGCCCGGGGGGAGCCGCGCCCGCGCCGTCGCCGCCCGCGCTTCCGAATGGAAACGGGCGCTCGCGGGATTCCCCGCTACCGGCGCGAGCGACGTCGTCGACAGGCTTTCTCCTCGAGCTCTTCTGCCGCGGGACGAGAACGATCTGCTCCTGGTCGATACCGCGGAGTCCTGGGCGAAGGCGATCGCCGTACTCAGGAGACGTAAAGTAGAGGATCTTCTGCGTCGCGGCGTCCTGGTCTTCGATCCCGGGAGCGTCCTCGTGGAGCCCGAGGTCGAGATCAGCAGAGGAACGAAGCTCTTTCCCTGGGTGCACCTCCAGGGAGCGACGGTCGTCGGGCGCGATTCTTCGGTCGGAAGCTTCTCCCACATCGTGGATTCGACGCTCGGCGCGGGCACGACTGTCCTCGACCATTGCTTCATCCGTTCGAGCCGGATCGGAAGGAACGTACAGATCGGGCCCTTTGCTCACCTTCGCCCCGACTCTGACGTCGGCGACGGGGCGAAAGTGGGAAACTTCGTCGAGCTCAAGAAAACCCGGCTCGGCGCCGGCGCCAAGGCGCCGCACCTCTCCTACCTCGGGGACGCGGTCATAGGAAAGGGAGCGAACGTGGGCGCGGGCACCATCACCTGCAACTACGACGGCGTGAGAAAGCACGAGACGATCGTGGGAGACGGCGCTTTCATCGGAAGCGACGTCCAGCTGGTGGCGCCGGTCCGGGTGGGAAAGGGAGCCTACGTCGCCGCCGGCTCGTGCATCGTCGAGGACGTTCCCCCGAACGCCCTCGCCCTCGCCAGGAGCCGCCAGGTCATCAAGCTCGGCTGGGTCAAGGCGCGTAGCAGCGGAACGGCCTCCTCCCCGCGCGAGGAGCGCGGGGAGCGCGCGCCGCGAAGAGCGACGGTGTCGGACAGCGGGGCCCGGAGGGCCCCCTCCTCCCCGCGCGAGGAGCGCGGGGAGCGCGCGCCGCGAAGAGCGGCGCGCGCACTAAAGAAGTAGGTAACCCATGTGCGGAATCATCGGATACGTCGGAGAACGATCGGTACCCGAGGTGCTCCTCCAGGGATTGCGCTCCCTGGAGTACCGCGGCTATGACTCCGCGGGGATCGCCGTCGCCGATCACGGGCACCTCAAAGTGCTCCGCTCGGAGGGTAAGCTCGACAACCTGACTCGCCAGGTCGATCCAAAGACGTTCACCGGGACCTACGGTCTCGGCCATACCCGCTGGGCCACGCACGGGCGCCCGAACGAGGAGAACGCTCATCCCCATCGCGACTGCACCGGCGAAATCGTGGTGGTGCACAACGGGATCGTCGAGAACTACCTCGAGCTCAAGGCGCGTCTCATGAAGGAAGGGCATCGCTTCCAGACGGAGACCGACACCGAGGTCATCGCCCACACCCTGGAGAAGCATTTCCAGGGGGACCTCGTTCTGGCGGTGCGGAAGACGCTTTCCGAGCTCGAAGGGGTGTTCGCCTTCGTCGCCTTGTCGGCGAAAGCTCCGGACCTCCTGGTCGGAGCCCGAAACGGGCCGCCCCTCGTCGTCGGGATCGGCGAGGACGAGTCGTTCATCGCGTCCGACGTGCCCGCGTTCCTCGCCCACACCCGGAGCGCGATGTTCCTCGACGACGGCGACATCGCCGTCGTGCGGCGGGGCGAGGTCTCGATTCAGGATCGCGACGGCGTCGCGCTCGATCGGGAAGTCCACACGATTCTCTGGGACCCGGTCCAGGTCGAGAAACAGGGCTTCAAGCACTTCATGCTCAAGGAAATCTTCGAGCAGCCGCACGCCGTTCGCGACACCCTCCTCGGCCGCTACTCGCTCGACACCGGCCTGGTGCATCTGAACGAGCTCGCTATCGACGATGACCTGGTCCGTCGATTGAAGCGAATCGCGATCGTCGCCTGCGGGACGAGCTGGCTCGCGGCCCAGGTGGGGAAGTTCCTGATCGAGGAGCTCGCCCGGCTGCCGGTCGAAGTGGACGTCGCGTCCGAGTTCCGCTACCGGAATCCCATCCTCACAAAAGACGACCTGGTGGTCGGGATCACGCAGTCGGGAGAGACCGCCGACACCCTCGCCGCGCTCAAGACGGCGAAGGAAGCGGGAGCGTCGACTCTCGCGATCTGCAACGTCAGGGGCTCGATGGCGACCCGGCTCTGCGACCGGACACTCTACACCCATGCCGGGCCGGAGGTCGGAGTCGCCGCCACCAAGACCTTCACCGCTCAAGTGGTCGCGCTCTACCTCCTGGGGCTCCATCTCGCGCAGCGCCTCGACCGCATCGACGAGGATGCCGCGAGAAGACGCCTCGACGATCTGGCGCGGGCGCCTCATTACCTCGAGCGCACCCTCGCGCTCGACCCCGCGATCGAGGCCGTGGCCAGGGAGTTCTACATGGCCGGGAACTTCCTTTACCTCGGCCGGGGGACGCTCTATCCCATCGCTCTCGAGGGCGCTTTGAAGCTGAAGGAGCTCTCTTACATTCACGCCGAGGGATACCCCGCGGGAGAGATGAAACACGGACCGATCGCGCTCATCGACGAGAGGATGCCGGTGGTCGCCATCGCCCTCCAGAACCCGCTCTTCGAGAAGATGGCGAGCAACATCCAGGAGGCCAAGGCCAGGGGGGCGCGAATTCTCGCGATCGCGACCGAGGGCGACGACCGGATCGACCGGATCCTCGATCCGGTGCGCGACCGGGTCCTCAAAGTCCCGCCCCACCCCCACGCGCTCTCGCCACTGGTCGCGGCGATTCCGCTGCAACTCCTCGCCTACCACATCGCCGTCCTGCGCGGCTGCGACGTGGATCAGCCGAGGAACCTGGCGAAGTCGGTCACGGTGGAATAGCCCGCCTCCGCGCGAAGCGCGCTTCGGTGAGGTCAGAACCGGACGAGGCGAGTGAGCTTCACCGCCAGGCTGCGGCTCTGGAGAAGGAGGGGCTCGTCGAGCCCGGTGGCGCGCCCGTCGTTGTACACCACGAAGAAGTCGCTTCCCGGCTGGTATTCCCATCGGAACCGGAGGTTGGTCAGGACCTCGCCGTCGAACGAGCTGTACTGAACGAGGGCGCTCAGCGACATTCGCGGCGACACGTTCCAGGTCGTGCGTCCGCCCAGGAGAGTGGCGGTGAAAGCACCCTGGGGAAGGTCGACGCGGTTCACCGAGATGTTGGGCTCGAGCGAGAGGCTGGGGGAGGTATCGATCCGCCCCCGGTAGCTCCATTCGTTCCGCGTTCCTCCGTAGAAGCCACCGACCAGGTAGGTGATGCGGCCGGAGATCTTCCGCTGCGGCCCGAGCTGGTAGCTCATCCGGACGTTCTGAAAGTCGTACTCTCCGATCGGGATGAGGAACTCCGGGTAGACCTCGAAGGGCTCCGCCAGGAACTCGAAGTTGCTCTCGTAGTCGACGTTCCACTCGTCCCCGCTCTGGAGCTCCATGCGGAACGTCATCTGGGCCTGCCGGCTCTCGAGCCTTCCCCCGGGATCGGTCACGTACTCCAGGCCAGGCT
>Ga0105095_10001586_pt1 | contig 12025 bp, 21 predicted proteins | sample PPLLak2March2015_2_FD_79180 | JGI IMG/M metagenome (GOLD analysis project Ga0105095, IMG submission 79180) | Freshwater sediment microbial communities from Prairie Pothole Lake near Jamestown, North Dakota, USA - PPLs Lake P8 Core (3) Depth... | ecosystem: Environmental > Aquatic > Freshwater >... | reverse complement strand
GTCGGCCTTGAGCACCTCGGCATAAGGGGCCATCTTGTCTCTGAGATTCGTGAATACCCACGAGTCGGACCGGTATTCGAAGATTCGGCCATGCTCGAAAGTGAGGGTGTAATCGGTCCCTTTTGTGATTTTATCGCTCTCGCCGATAAGTGCTGAAAACATGGCTATACCCTCACCGTCTTTACCTTTGTGGCCCTCGGGCATTCCCATCCGAACCCCATGTCAGGCCGGGTGAGGTCAACAGGGACCCACTGTTCACTTCCCTCGTCGATGATGCGCACCAGGGCATACACGTGGCTATATTCATCATGTGGGGGGAGTGCGACGGCCCGCATGGCGCCTTGTAGGCCGATTGATTTGGCAAGCGAAAGGATAAGGACGGTCATGCAGTCGCAATCGAGTTGAGGTACTTCGCCCATCTCCATGAGTTGAAGGATGAGTTTCGGGGTCTTGATCATCTCAACCCCATCCATGTCCTTGCAGTAGTTAAGGGAGGACGATAGGTACGAATAAAGCGCCATGAGCTTTTGAGGGTCTTTCGGTCCGGATCCTTCGGTCATCTTCTCTGCCCACCGGCGCACGTAATAGTCTCGGGAGGCTTTTTGTATCAGTTCGCGCATGATCGAGAGGGTTTTCAGCATGGCCGATTCCCCCCATCCGATATCCCTTCGCTCGGTGGGTACTCCGTAAGTCTGCGCTGTGATGTTTCCGATCATGCTCGCTGTTTCCTAAAAATAAGGCCACGGTAATTTAAAAACCGGAGGAGATCAGTTAAGACCTGCTCAAAACGGTTCTCTACTCCGTGGCCTTTATATTTACACAGGGCTCATTTGTGCCGTTGTTGCCTGTACGTCTTCACGCTCCTGGTCTTTTGTTTTGTTGTAGGGCAATTTTTCACGCATCTTGACGATGATGGTTGCCTTGCACCGGGGACAAAATAGGTCTATCTCGTACCCCTCACCCTTGACCTTCGAGATGAGTATTTTGCCGCAGTTGTAGCAGCGGAACGGCCCGCCGCTAACCATTTCGTTCGTTCTGAAGTAAGTCCCCAAGTGCCCCCCTATCAATAAAAAAGGCCGGAGCGACATTTTCGCTTCGGCCTCACAGGGCTCATATTTATATCAACAGGCGGGGGTTAAGTTGTTACTCTCTCAAGTTCCCCGCCGCAGTCTTCGCACTTTTTCCCGTCCTGAGTCCATTCATCCTCGGACAGAAATTCGACTTCCGCATGACACGCTTTGCACCGGGCAATAATTAGATTCTTTTCCTCTTCGTCCTGGCACCATTTAACGAATAAGGTTACATATTCCCTGGCTTTGTCGGTATTGATTCCCGGCTCATTCAGTATCGTTGACATGGTTTGGCAGAACATCTCAGGGGTTGCCTGGCCGCTTATAAGCGGATCCCAAACCTGGGCACCAAGGTACGTCGGGATGATCTGCTGGAGCTTCGCATAATATCCGGTATCGTTTTTCTCGATGGCATCAAGGATCTCTTGTACCAGGGGATTTCTCACAACGGTCTCCTCTTTTTTGGGTGCCGGTGGTTGCGGAGTGGGAATTATTTCTGTTATCTGCGGCTCTCCGGTGGGTATCTGCACAGGTGCGGGTTCGGGCCTCTCCGTGGTCCTCGGGGCAGTCAACTGCTCGGGCCTTACCCCCATCTGAGCGGCGAGCTTGATTCGGGCGATATCCGCCACATCTCGGATCGTCCCGGTGACATCCTCGACAATCTTCGGCACGTGGGGACCTACGGTCCGGATCAGTTCGATGACTGGGCTTACCTCCCCTTCGCCTCCCCGCATCAGGGGGGAAAGGGTGTTCATCATCTCGACAACCTTGCCGATGGTATCCATGGGGTCGGATTTATCCTCCCCGACAACCTTGATAATGCCAGACTCGCGGAGCTGCTTGATAACCTCAAGCATACTCTCTTTTTTCTCTTCCTTGCGATTGAAGATACCGAGGTCCTTGACTGCCGCAATAAGTACGGGAACTGTTTTGAGCACATCGTCAAGGCAAAGGGGCCTGCTCGTGTCTTTGCCAAACATCCCGGCTTCTTTCAAGGTCTTGATGATGTCGAGAATATTGGTCTGGTTACCGTTTTGAGGGGGCATCATGCTTTTCACGGTATCAATGGAGGACTTGAAGGTATCGGTAAGGCACCGGGTAAGGTCTGAGGCCGGCTGCTGGCCGGGCATAAACTCTTTGACCATCCTGACGACTTCGCCGACTTCACTGAGCTTCCCCCGAAGGTCCTGATCCTGAGGATCTTTTTTCTTTGACTGGATATCAATGGTGACAATAACGGGCTTTGCAATACGCCTCGGACGACCTACGTCCCCAGCTCCACCCTTCCGCATGGCAACGATTTCGTACTCACCTGATCCCCATTCATTTTCAACGGCCATGTCCCGGACTGTTACCTCAAGGTCGGTGATTGATTTGATGTCGGTGATTTCTGTCTTGAACTCAGGGCCGCGCATGTTGGCGGGGAGGGGTTTGCGTTTGTAGATTTTCAGGTAATAGTCTTCGTTTCCGGGGAGAGAGCTGAATAGGTCGTAGATCTCTTCCTTGGCAATATCTTCTTCTGCCCCTGGGTCGAATCCAGGGAGAACAAGGGGATCTTCTGTCAGGTCGGAAGTTGTACCGTTTTCTAAGACCTCAGCGACCTTTTCCATTGATTCAATGGCTTTGTCGATAGCTTTAGTCTTAGCTCTTGTTGTCGTCCGTCTTCCGCCTCTTTTTGCGCTCACATTGCCACTGCCCTTCCAGATATAAGTTGACGGTTTCTCAATATTCGATCGTGTATAAATTAAATCATACACACTCAAAATAATTTGTCAAGTGTCTGGCCTATAGAACTATAGAAAACGCCTATATACAAAATTATATATTACGACGTTATGGTATGCGGAACGGTTATGCCATATATGGGTTATGGCTATAAATCAACGTGTTAAATTTCTCGATTTGATAGGGGGTTGACAGGGGAATGGCAGGATGGTATGTTTTAATTTAGATAATTAAACACCTAAGGCTGATGAGGATTTAAGATCCGAAATAGTAAGCACTATCCCTTAGGCCCATTAGAGGGGTTGTGAATGGGACAAGGTCCCCCCGCTTAATATAACGCGATGATTTAAAATTATTTAAATCATGAACCCAAGACTGGCCAGGGGGGATGGGGTAGCCAGATACGAAGCCCCTCAAACTGAATTTATAGCCCGTATTGGGCAAATAAAATAAGAGACGGCAGGTGGCCTTATGGCTTTCCTGCCGTTTCTGCTTTTTTACCCTTCTTTAATTATTTCACCAAAATATTTTTCTACTTCATCATAAGAAAGATAATTTTCAACAAAACATAATGCATCATATCTGGTATCAAATGGGATGATTTTATTCTCACCCTCAAATTTTGAAAGTTTTTCGCCACTGCCCGCTAAAAAATATGTCTCGTTTTTTGTCACGTACAAATCTGCCGTGAATGACCATTGTCCATCATCAGAAACGACCGGACAAATTTTCTCGGCGTTTTCGGTGTCATACCGTTTTCCCTTAATTATAGCTTTCATAAGTCTCCCCTTTCGTCAATCGTGGGGCATCCTGAGAGGGTTATTCTTGCCATCCATTACCCTCGACATCTTTTACGAATGCCCCAAATAATTTTTCTAATCCGTTAAATTTTTCTTCATCATCAGGATCTTCCGATCCATGATATGTTTGCAACATCGCATTTATCTCGCCTTTTGCCCGCTCCCATGCCATATTTCGCATAGCTCTTAATTCTCTCGATATCATATTTCACGGCCTCTTCACTTCCATAATCATCACGATCCGCCCCTCCGATACCCGCCATGTCGTCGGGGCGTCCACGACATCGGGAGTCAAATCGGACTGGCGCACCACGTCGGCAGGAATATTCATCCGGGGGTACTGCTTATCCCCGGCTGTCTGCCAGGTTATTCGTTGGATGTTTTTGATTTCGATCATTGGTTACCTTCTTTTACGCGGGTTTAACATCGGATGGTTCATAATGGCGTAATTCACCATTTTCCATTTCTACATGCAACCATCCATCATAATAGACCTGATAGATGATGCCCTCTTCGAGGGTTATCCTGTCCCTAACCTTTTGGCCTTCCACAAAATCGGTATCTTCAAATCTGTTCCCCATGGCCTTCTCCCTTGCCCTCGCAGGCGGTGGAATAATTGGGTTAATCCTCAGTATGGATAATTACCCTTGATACATGCTCTTCGTCCCAAGGGTAATCCTCTGGTAGCTCACGATTACAGCCGTCCTCGTCAAATAGATAATATACCGTGCATGGCTGCCCTTTAATGGTGCCGTCTTCCTTCCATTCTTCCGCGGCCCAAAAATCTTCGGGATCACAGGATAATAATCGACTTGTTGGCACAGCGTTTTCATCTTCATCTGGCACAAAATCATCAAATGTATAGCCTGTTACTTCTTTTCCGTGTCGATCATCAAGATATACTTTCATCGTCCGTTTCCCTGCCCTCGCGGGCTTTAGGTTCTCCCGGCGACTCTTGCCGGTTCATGCCTTCAGAAAAGGGCGGCTATTAATAACCGCCCTTGTAACAAACATTGCTTACACTGCATACACCAGTCAGCCTTGCCATGTAAAGGTTGTATGCTACCATCTCATCATCTGCGCAATCTGCGAGGATGGCGTCCTCACAGATACTATAGTCATATCCAGAATCTTTACTTTCTTCCAGGATCTCCGTCCTTATCTGGCTTCCTGTTTTCATCGCGGTCTCCTTTTCTGTTGGCCTTGTGGGTTGCCGATTGCTTATCATGCCTATTTAAGATTGCATATATTATACCAATATGGGCAAAAGGCGATAATATACGAAAATACAGGAAGTTAGAAAATTATGGATAGGTTTTCGATGGGGTAATTATGTTGCCAAACGCAACATTGTTGCACTCAACATATTGCGAAATGCAACAGGCGGGGAGGGTCAGGGCATCCCGATGAAATACCCTGCTCCGAATCCGATGAGCATGAGGCATACGATAACCATTGCAGTGATACCATCCTCAGATAGGGGACCAGAGCGGATATTCACTGCGATCAGGTATCCTATCGCCCCGTAAAACATAAACGATACCAGCCATCCTGCGAGATTCTTGAAGTTCATTTGCCCACCCCCCTCCAATACGCCTTTGCCTTCTCCATAAACAGGTCTATATCTTCTTCGGACATAGGCAAAGACTTCCCTGCCCGGTCTTTTATGACTGCCTCGGCATATCCCCAGGAGGCACCCAATGCAAATATAGACTCTTCGTAATCAGCGAAATCCCATTTGCTTGCATCCTCCTGAGCTGATGCTGACGCATGATAGGGTTGATTAACGTCATAGACGATGTACCCGCATAATGCCAGCACGACAAGAAAGGAAATACTGCATAGAACGATCGTGATTTTTAGTGATTTGTCCATGGTGCCTCCATCCCACCCCTCGCCGGGGTGCGAGTCAATCGTTGTATAGTTTTTGTATAGTAGACAGGTAAAAAAAGAACCAAATGGATACAAAATGAGTTTTCTCAAAATTGCCGTAAATACCGATGAATACAAGTGTATAGAAAGATATAGCAAGGCTGGCATACTGTCCGAAATCGGATTAGAAGTCCGATGCTCTATCCACTGAGCTACAGGCGCTTTCGGTTTCATTTACAACCCGTTACAGGATTTGTGATTTTTGCTTTCCTGCAATTTGTATAGTTTTTGTATAGTATCCTTTTTCGTGCATGCTCCATTATTGATATCTGCATAATGTTCGTTATCACTAAAGGCACCATCCAAAACATTAACGGCTGAAGCCTTGTGTGATGGCGCAAGATGGGAATATCTGAGGGTCATCGTCAATGATTTGTGCCCCAGGAGTTCCTTTACCGTAACAAGGTCTATTCCCCTCATGACCAGGTGCGATGCGAAGGTGTGCCGGAGGTCGTGGAAATGAAAGTCCCGTATGCCTGCCCGCCTGCACGCGGTAGTAAATGACTTTTTTGTGCTTCCGTATGGCTTGCCTGTTTTGGGATCATAGAACACATAGGGGACATCAATCCGCCTTGTGAGTTTCCCCCCTGAGAGAGACAAAAAGGTCTCCTTCAGCGTCCCGTTGATGGGGATCTCCCTCCGCTCCATGTTCTTCGTGTCCCGGTCGCTCAATAAAATAAAGCCATGTATCAAGTCCACCTGGTCCCATTTGAGGTTAAGGATCTCGCCGCGCCTCATGCCAGTATTCAAGGCCATGATAACGATCGGCCTTAGATGGGCGTCACACGCCTTGATAAGTGCCTGGCACTCATCTTCAGACAGATACCTTAGCCGCCGGTTATTCACAGGGAGCATTTTTACTTTTCGGACACGTTTCAGCGTTTCATCTGCGGCCATATCCCACTCAACGGCCTTCCTGATCATGTGCTTTATCAGCCCGACATAATGATTGACCGTGGCATTCTCAAACCCCCGGTCAATGAGTTCTGTCTGGTATTGCTCGACGACAAAGGTGGTGAAGTTTTTCAATGGCAGGTTGCCGAACCGGGTGAGTATGCCTTTTATGCGACACGCTTTTGTGCCCGCCGCCCTCTGTCTGCCATCAATCCATTGCAGGTATTGGTCTGCCAGGTCCCTGAAGGTGTCGTTTCCGATCCTCCTGGCACCCGGATTCTTGCCGTCCTTCACCATCTGCTTTCTTTCGATCAGCAGCGCCTCGGCATCCCTGAACTTATCGGAGCCCGAGGATTCAAAGACAGTCCGTCCGTCAATGCCTGCGTACCGTATCCAGTAGACTTTCCCCCGCTTATAGACCCCTTTTACTGGCATGCCCCGGCTCCCCTTTTTGCGAAGGCTTCAGGTCCACCCCGGTGAAAAATGACAGCAAGGCAACCGGTTTCCCGTTCCGGGTGATGACCATTTCATCCTTGCTTTTCTCAACCTCCCTCACCAGGGAGGGGGCCTTTAATCGCAGTTCCGACACGGTTATGAATTTCATGGAATCCCCTTTGTGAAGAAAAGATTACTATGATTATAGTAATTTTCTGAGGGGATAGCAATCATTTGCGCACTACCTTTATTGGTTTCCTGACTGCCTCCACTACGGGCACGCCATAAGAGTTTATCCATTTGTCGATCTGTGACTTTCGGAACCGGAGGAGCCCCTTGACCTTCAGGTGGGGAATCTGCTTCAGGTGGACATGCTTGTATATCCAGTCCGGGCCTACGGCCAGGTAGTCGGACAGGCCCTTGACATCGAAAAGGGTGTCAATAACCTGCGAGGGGGAGCTTCCAATCATCGGCTTTATCCGCTCAAGGATCATCTGCGCCAGCTCGTCGGCGAAATCAGGAGATATGGTGAGTTCGGCTTTCATTTCGATGCGTCCAGACGCTTTATAGGTTCACCGGTCATCAAAAAACCTCAAAACGTCTCGTAATTGTTTGCTTATATTTTCCAAGGAATTAATTGTTGTTCTCATTTGCGAGGGCAATTCATTCGGAATCTGTTGTGCAAATTGTTTAAGCCGTGGTTTTAGATCCCAATCAAAGTTCTCTCTCAAGTTTTTTTCATCAAATCCGATAGAGAGCATAAAATCTTTTATTTGTTTAAGATTTTCGGTTTCACGCTTTAGCCTCTTATTTTCAATGTCAACTACATCTATTCTTTTTTCTACCAATTCCATAATCTTTTTAGATACCCGATGGCCGATAGATTTTTCTTCATCCCTCGCAGCAAGCCAATGACGCCAATATTCATCCTTATTGTCATGCTCTGACCTAATTTCAGATCGACACATGAGAATATATTTATATAATTCTTCGGGTATCTGAACATCTCTTGTTATCGCCTTTTTAATCGTAAAAAGCCGCTTTGCGTTGGTACTGGTAATAACTAAACCAATTTCAGCGGGGAGTTCGCTTTTATCAATTAATCCTCGAGGACAGACAAAATAAAAATCGGTACAATAATCAAGGTATAGTCTCCATTTCTCATCTTTGAGGAAATCGTTGCGATTGACTTTTATCTCATAGCCAAATATGTTGGGTTTTATCCACGACCGGCGCATTGCCCAAAAATCAAGCCGTAGGCATAAAGGGTTATTCCATGTAGCCCCAGTTTTGCACTCTGGAACGCATAAGTCCTTGCTATGCCTCTCGTATAACAAATTCCTGATCGCAAGAGCGCTATATGTTTTTTCACCGCTCATCCGCTACCCTCTCCAAAATATGCAACCCTGCTTTGGTATAGCCGCAACGGTGCCATTGGGCTTGTAGGAAACAATACCCAGGATTCCGAGACGTGACAGCCTCAGCCCGAACATACGTGTAGTGCCTTTCACCAGGCCAGCAGAAAAAAGCAATGGCGTCTGCCTCTCTGATAAGGTCGGATGAGAGGATCGGGGACTCGTTTCTGAAGACGGCGCAGTTAACCCCTTGCTGGCCGCTATCGTCCTTGAATTTGCGCCAGACAAAGAGAGCTGTTCTATCTGGCAGGGTGAGCGCGATGTATTCTCCGGGGCCGACAAACTTTGCCGGTCTGCGTCCGTCGGCGTAGTGCCGTGCTGAGTAATGTCGCTCATAGAGTGCCCTGAGTTCCTTTTCACCGTCCTGGCCGACTATCCAATGGGGTTCACCGGGCATCCACTACCCTCTCGGCTTCCATCGGTCATCATCCCGCGCACCGAACGCCTCAGCATACAGCGCCTTAATCCGGGCATTATATTCATCCTGGGTGATCCTGCGCTCTCGCAGTAGCATGTCCAGTTCACGCTCTTTATCACGTATGGCTTTTTTGGTCATCCCATAACCCCCGCTGGCATTCCCCGGTTATCATCTCACCCCTGCCAAAAGGCAAGCCACAACATCGCAAAGGCGCAGATATGGAGTACACAGCAAAAGAAGGTATTCCATCCTTCTGGTTGCAGTAAATACGCATCAGTAATCAATCTTATTGCAATGAAAACGAAACACGCCTGTCTGGTTGCTTCCCATTTTGGGTTGATCATTCCTTCCCCCTGCGTTTTAGCACCTCGGTTGCTAAGGGTTTAAACCCTTTACATAATTTGGGATCAGTAATAAATCCAATATTTCTTTTCCGACAAAAATAGCCTTGCCAAAATCTACATGGATCACAAGTATGTTTAGGGGCTTTTGCGTCTTTATTTTCCGTCATGGGTTTCCCCTCCACAATCAGATACCGGCTCTCCCCTGTGGGGTCCGGGACTTTGTGCCCTGGCACGCAGTTAAGGCAATCCCCCTCGCAGAGAGGCATGTCCTCGATGGCGCAGCCGCATTCATACCTACACAGGCCGTCAAAGTCGTGCCTACACAGGCCGTCATAGCCGTGCTCGGTGAGCCATGCGGTGAGGATGTAGCGAACCGTCAAGGATTGCTTGTTGGTTGGCATGGGGCCTCCTTCTTCAACTTGTCTGCGCATGTGCAATGCGTGTGCTCTTCGTCGGTTGGGCAATAAATCTCATCACCGGGGCGAAAGTCTGCACCGCATATAGGGCACGCAGTAAGCGCCTGATAGCATTTAGCGCACCTTAATGCTTCGGTATGTATTACGTGTGTTGTTGCTTTATATTCGTTCATCGCTCGTCTCCTCTGGCTCTGGCTTGACCTGCTTTGGCTCGATCTTTTTCCATATCGCTGATCCCTCCCAAGGGCAGGCCCAGGGATGTTCATCGGGATCAGGGTTTAATTCCGAGGTCAAGACGCATCTCCCAAACCTGCATTTATCGCATACCCAGGTGGTCATGGTGTCTTCTCTGGTGCTGGCTCGACCTCTTCCCAATTTGCTTCAACAAGTTCGAAAACGCAATATTTAGGTTCAAAACTTTGGCCTGCCTCTACACTAAAAAAGCATGGCAATGTTCCGCATATACAGCATACATATTGTTTCATTAGGGTCATGGCTCTTCCTACAGGTTATCGTAATTATCATGGTTGATGTTTTGCTTGGGTTTGTTGAGGGCCTTTTCGTGGGCACGCCCCTCGGTCCAGCCATTATTCCAGCATTCCTCATAGAGGATGAAGATATCTCCGTAGCGGCCCGCCTTCGCCTCTGCGAGGGCCTTTACAACATCGATTTTGTTTTCTCGTCGCCACTTTTCAAATGTCATGGCGCCTCCCTTATTACCCCCGGCCCCGGCGTGAATAAATATGAATGATCACGACCGGATGTTTCAATCCACGCCCTCGTATAGCGGGCGACAATTTAAACCTGGATGAATGTGCCGAGACCGGGGGGCAGATTTATTTGCTATTTGCCAGCATCCAATCCGAAAAGCAAATTGCTTCCTTGAGGCAATATGCTTGATGGCAATATGCCTGGAGCGAGCTTCCCGGCAGCGACTAACATGGCATCTGCCTTCTTCATGGCAATTTCAAGTTCGAGCTTCTTGACCATTGCTTCATAAGCTTTAGCAAACTCTTGTGCAGCTTGCCGCTCTGTTACCGCAATGGATAGTATCCTCTCATTCTCATGTATCTGTGCAGCCTTCGACTGTTCGTTCTCTCGAATTTTCATCTCCGCAACATAAGCGTTATTAATTGCTGTTTGGATCTCGCTGTTCTCATAAGTAAGGCCGCCCACAAGCCCAGCATTTGAGATGGTTATCCCAAATTTTGCAAATTCTGGACCGAGACTCTTTGCTAAAACATCTTGAATGCTGTTCTTCTGATTTTTACAATCAGTCAAGTCCCTCTTGCCAAACTCCTGGCTCAATACAGATGTTATAAATCCTCTTACGTTTTCATCTGTAACTGCTCCCAAAGGCTTTCCAGCAAAGTAATAAAGAAATTTGGCAGAATCATCCTCCTTAACCATAGTTGTAATATTGATTCCGATATAAAATCCGATTGAATCCTTTGACTCAACATAGATTGCCTGGTCCTTGTCCGACGTGCCTGTGCTCTTCTCTTCTGTCCACTCTCTTGTAATTGGGGTACGATCAACTTTAATCACCCTCATCGTCGGAATCCATTCAATTTCATGAGAAAATCGTCCAATCTTCCTCTCACGCTGGGGAATGGTAATGCGTTTTGTCGCTGCCTTGGCCTGTTCAAGATACTCAATAGACATAAACTGTCCTTGACCTTCCATAGTTTTCCCTTCGAGGGGGACGACAAAGGCTGTTTCATTTGTTTCGATCTGCTCGATAAGCTCGATCTTTGGTGGTTTTACACAGCCCGATGATAAGAACGAAATAACCAAAAGAAGAATAAATAAGTTAATTATTATCTTGCTTTTCATTTTTGATTCCTTTCAATAATTGGGAAATTGGCCCACCCCATAAAATTAATAAACACATAAGCCAAAATATATTTACTGCTTTTAATATTAATTCATTCCTCGCAACCTCCCTTGAGATGGCATAATCAATTACGCTATCTTTTAATTGATTAACTGCGATTTCTGATTCAACTGGTCCTTGGATCATTCGATAAATAGAACCAGAAAAAATCAGCAGAATTAAAACTAATGCTGTGATAAAGATTCTAAATTTCATACGTTTCTCCTTTCGTGTGCCGAGACCGGGGGCAGGTTTATGCCAAGCATCACAATGGTTAGGGTTTGTCGATGCCGTTAACTTCCTCGTAACCTACCGAGTTATCAAACCCCGCTATAATCTTAGAGATTACATGCCGTGCAGAGGTAACATAAAATTATATGCCCTTTCCCCGTAGCGCAGGAGTGCCAATATTTATCGTGGCGCACTACTATTTCCACAGGCTTTTTGTGATGCTCGGCTATTTTATTTTTTACTCAGCGACACCAACGGACTCGGTTTATCCGGGTCAATGTCAACGTGAATATAGTTTGACCCGATTTCGATACGGGCAAAACCAGCACGCAGCAATGCCCATAAAATGTGGTATCGATGCCATGAGCTTGGGACTGCAATATCAGCCGCAAGCCCTTTCAAATGGCTTGATGTAGGCGAGCCGCCCACCTCTTTGTCTTTGTTGTGTGCTTCACAGCGATACCCGGAG
>Ga0105095_10001585_pt1 | contig 12027 bp, 12 predicted proteins | sample PPLLak2March2015_2_FD_79180 | JGI IMG/M metagenome (GOLD analysis project Ga0105095, IMG submission 79180) | Freshwater sediment microbial communities from Prairie Pothole Lake near Jamestown, North Dakota, USA - PPLs Lake P8 Core (3) Depth... | ecosystem: Environmental > Aquatic > Freshwater >... | reverse complement strand
GCCGGTAATCAGCGCTTTTTTCATCAGAATCCTTTTTCCTTACACCCAAAATCAGATTATCTAGTTCTACTTGGCGCCTTTGCGCCTTTGCGGTTAATCACTTTTCTTATCCCGCGCTCCGCCCTTCCGACATACCCCCCTCGGAGCACCTGCCGCCTCAGCCGATGATCTATGCCCGCCCCAGTCAGCATGCCCCCGGGATCGGGCCTTCAGCGCCCTACTTCTTTTTCTGCATGCGCTGGATGTGGATCGAATCTAGCTCCATGGGCACCTGCCGCTGGCTGTTGAGCAGCTGCAGCAGCACCCGCACCCGCTCGCTGCCCGGCAGGCGGGCGTCGAAAATAGCCTCATAGCCCGCAAACGGCCCTTCACTGATCAGCACTTTATCGCCTGGATTGAGCCCCTCGAACAGCTCGCCTCCCGCCGCCGCGATCTGCTCGACCCGTCTCTGGATGGCATGCACCAGGTTCTCGGGCACCACTGCCGGCTCATCGCCGAAGCACACCAGCCCCAGCGCATGCGGCATCCATTGGAACGTCGACAGCCCCACCTGCTCGATATCCACCTGCACGAACATATACCCCGGGAAGTAAGGCCGCACCTTGCGTGAGCGCGGGTTCACCGGGCGCACGCGCAGGCGCGGGTAATACACCTCGTACCCCTGGGTGTGAAGCTGCCGCCAGACGATATCCTCTTTGCGGGGTTTACTGCGCAAGGCATACCAGTGGAGTGCCATAGTTGTCCCTATTCCGAGATCAGGCCCGGCTGCCATTTGAACGCGTCGAAGCTCTTCTGGGTGACCAGGAAGCGCAGCCGCCCTTTCTCGACGATCAGCCGCACCTCACCGTACTCGCCCACCGAGCTCAATGCTTCGTCCACCATGGATACCTGGTGGAGCTCCATAAACTTCAGTTCGCAGGTTTCGCCGTCTGAAGTGATGATCTGCGGTTTGATTATATGGTCCATCATTTTCCTTCCCTCCGAGCATTTCCCCCTATACCTGAGGCAATAAAAATCACCCCGCGGGATTTTTCACCTCTGCATAGGGCTCGGGTTGGCTGGTATTCGTGCCTGGCGGTCAAATCCAGGAGATGCGTTGTTTCATGCCGTCAAAGATGCAATAGATACTAACTCGCTTGTCGTTTCACCCACTGCTTGCATATGATTTTACTTTTGCTCAGCGGTTATTTTACCAGTCTTTTCATCCTGCAGTGAAGGCGTAATATCTCATAACACTTCTGATAACCTCCCGCAGGGTACTGCTTTCTATGCCACCCGCATGCCGGTCAGTTGGGAAAGGAACAGGCTGGACAGGTAAAACGGGATGAGCAGCGCGGCCTGCACCACCAGGCTGATGCCCAGTACCCAGACTGACGACCAGATCGCCAGGTTCAACCACGGCGCCAGGTTCTCGATAAACCACTCCCCCGCACCGGATATCACCACCAGGAGGATCAGCAGCGCCGCCACCAGCCCCACCGGCAGCCATGCCCGGCGGTCCGCGCTGGAGGGGAACATCGTGCTGCTCACCGCCAGCGTCAGGTAGAACCACAGCCAGAAATCCGGCAGCTGGTAGATGCTCACCAAGATCGGTTTCAGGGAGGCCCAATCGGTTGGCGCGGCGTTGGCCTGGATCTCTGCCCCGCCTAGGTGCACGAAGCCGGCATACGCCACGAACAAGCCGCCTGCCAGCAGCGGCGCCGCGCCGATCAGGGCGTCTCGAAAGACATCGGCCTCCGCCGTCTCGACATACCCCATCCGCAAGCGCCCGTCCGCCATGCGCCTGGGCAGCAGGGACAGGTGTCCGGTGCGCACCCCGACCAGGCGCGCTACCAGCCAGTGGCTGAATTCGTGGATCACCACCCCGGGGAAGAAAAGTATCGAAAACAGCGTAATAGCGATGGCTGGCTGGCGTGAGATTAACAAGAAAGTGGTCTGGATTTGCCTGTGCAGCGCACGCTGCACGAGCAGCAGTGGTCCGAGCAGCGCCAGCAGCCAGACCAATCCCGGGTATTGGATCAACCCGCGGCTGCCTGCACGATGCCGGTAAAATCGTCGGCTTTCAAGCTGGCCCCGCCCACCAGCGCACCGTCGATATCCGGCTGGGTGAAAAACTCGGCTGCATTGGAGGCTTTGACCGAGCCGCCGTATAGCACACGCACATCCGCTGCAAAGGCCGGTCCGAACATCTCGCTCAGCACCGGTCGGATGTGGTCTGCCACCACCGCATTGGCGCCCTCGGGGGTTGCCGCGCGTCCGGTGCCGATCGCCCACACCGGCTCGTAAGCCAGCACGATCGCATTCCCCTCCGCCAGGTCCAGCCGCGCCAACCCTTCGCTCACCTGCCGGGAAACCACTTCGCCCGTGCGCCCGGCTTCGTTCTCCTGCAGGGTCTCACCAACACATACGATCGGTGTCAGCCCGTGCACCAGCGCCGCCTGGACTCTGCGGTTGACCGTCATATCCGTCTCACCGAAATACGCCCGGCGCTCCGAATGACCCAGGATAACGTACTGGCACAGCTCAGCCACCATAGCCGGAGAAACCTCGCCGGTGAAGGCACCCGCGGCTTCCCAATAGATATTTTGCGCCCCCAAACCGATGTCGGTGCCTTCCAGCAAAGCTCGTACAGCCAGCAGCGCAGTGAAGGGTGGGCACAGCACTTTATCCACGCCTTTTATTGCCTGCATCCCGGGTACCAGCTCCGAGACCAAATGGCGGGCTTCTGCGACCGTTTTATACATCTTCCAGTTGCCAGCGACGAATGGTGTGCGCATATGGACCTCTTATCTAATAAGAACCTATCCGGAAATTATTTTTGTGGTGTGTGCGGCGGCTACGCCGCCGCACACACCACAAATAAAATTCAACTTTCGGATAGATACTAAATGATCATAGCATGGCGAAGGACGAAGGGAGATCAATGCCGCCCTTCGCCCTTCTGCCATTGCGGTGTTGGTTACTTGTCTTGTAGAGCTACCACGCCGGGGAGAGCCAACCCCTCCAGCATTTCCAGGGAGGCCCCGCCGCCGGTCGAGATATGCGTGATCTTATCAGCCAGGCCCGATTGTTTGATAGCCGCCACCGAGTCTCCGCCGCCGATGATCGTCGTTCCACCGCTGGTTGCGACAGCCCTGGCGACCCCGTAGGTGCCCTCAGCGAAGGGCAGGAATTCGAACACGCCCATCGGTCCATTCCAAACAACCGTCCCGGCATGGGCAAGGATCTTACTGAAAGCCGCCACGCTGTCTGGCCCGATATCCATAATCCGCCAGCCATCCGGGACCGGTCGCATGGAGATGGTTTTATGCTCCGCCTCGGCTGCAAAGCGATCAGCGATCACCACATCCACAGGCAGGCGCAGGCGTTCGCTGCCTTCCTGGATGAGCTGCCGGGCAGTTTCAAGCGCTTCATCTTCGACCAGAGAATCGCCAACCGGATACCCTTGTGCCTCGAAAAAGGTGTTTGCCATGCCGCCGCCGATCAATACCTTGTCGGCCTTTTGGAGCAAGTTGCGAATAACTCCGATCTTATCGCTGATCTTGGCTCCGCCGAGGATGGCGATAAAAGGTCGCTTAGGATCGGCGATGGCCTGACCCAGGTACTGGATCTCTTTCTCCATGAGGAAGCCAGCCACGGCCGGCAGGAGATGGGCGACGCCCTCGGTGGATGCGTGGGCACGGTGAGCCGAGCCGAATGCATCGTTGACATACACATCCGCCAGCGCAGCCAGCTGGCGGGACATCTCGGCATCGTTCTTGGTTTCACCCGCATAGAACCGGGTGTTCTCCAGTACGAGGATGTCTCCCGGCTTCAGCGCTGCGGCAGCCTTCTCTGCTGCCGGCCCGACGCACTCTTCGGAAAATGCCACCGGGCGCTTCATCACCTTACTGAGATGGTCGGCAACCGGCCGCATAGAAAATTCTGGGGAAGGTCCGCCCTTCGGTCGCCCCAGGTGAGAGCACAGCACCAGCGCCGCGCCCTGGTCGAGCAGGTAGTTCAAGGTAGGCAGAGCCGCCTGGATGCGCGTATCATCACCGACCTTGCCTTCCTTGATCGGCACATTGAAATCAACGCGCACCAAAACGCGTTTGCCGTGAAAATCGTAATCTCGGATAGTTTTCTTTTTAAACATCAGTACCTCTGGCTTTCAAAGGCATATTCCAGGGGAGATTACAAATACTTCGCCATCATTGCAGCCAGGTCTGCCGTGCGCACAGAGTAGCCCCACTCGTTATCATACCAGGCGACTACTTTAGCGAAAGTGTTGCTCTCTTTTCCGAGTACCATGGTTAACGGCAGGTCGACAGATGAGCTGTGCGGATCACCCTTGTAATCGATGCTCACCAGGGGTTCGTCCACTGCTTGCAGGATACCCTTCATAGGTCCAGCCGCAGCATCGCGAAAGGCCTGGCGCAGTTCCTCGGTTGTCGCCGACTTCTCTATCTCGACGGTCAGGTCGATCACCGAAACCGTGGAGATTGGTACTCGCAATGAATAACCATCCAGTTTGCCGGCCATCTCAGGGATCACCAGTTTGAGGGCGCGTGCAGCCCCGGTGCTGGTCGGGATGATGCTCATCGCAGCCGCCCGGGCGCGGCGCAGGTCGCTGTGCGGCAGGTCCAGGATCTTTTGATCGTTGGTGTAGGCGTGGATGGTGGTCATAAAGCCGCGCAAAATGCGGAATTTATCGTGAACTACTTTCACCGCTGGTGCCAGACCATTGGTCGTGCAGGATGCATTTGAGATCACATGATGTTTCTTTGGATCGTATTTATCGTCATTCACGCCCAGCACAATGGTCAGGTCTTCCCCTTCTGCCGGCGATGAGATGATCACCTTTTTCGCCCCACCCTTCGTGATGTGATTCTCTGCACCTTTTACAGTTTTACCCTTTTTGTTTACACCATCTTGCTTAATGGTGAAAATGCCGGTGCTCTCAACTACGATCTCTACACCCAGGTCTCCCCAGGGGATGTTCGCTGGGTCGGTCTCTTTGAAAGCCTTCACTGGCTTGCCGTCGATGATCAAGCCATCGTCAGCGACCTCAACAGTACCGTCAAAGCGCCCGTAGTTCGAGTCGTATTTTAGCAGGTGAGCCATGGTATTCATGTCACCGATGTCATTGAACGCAACTACTTCGAGCTTTTCAGGATAATAATCCCGGATAGCTTTTAGTACTTGCCGGCCGATACGGCCAAAACCATTGATCCCGACTTTTACTGTCATATCAAACCTCCATACAGAAATTTTTCATAAGAATGCGACCGCCAGCACAGCCTGGCCGTCGCTGATTCGCTATTAATCCAATTAAGTATACTCGCAAGTTTCTATTCTACCAGAGGCCCGGTGCGTTCTTCAAGTAAATCGATCAGCACTCGGGATAATTTCTCCGAATCATGCCGCCATGGACGATCTTCATCCGAGAGGTCTGCGATATAGACCGGATACTCTTTATCCAGGTCCGGATCGATCTTCACCCAGTCGGATCCTTCCGAGAGCTTGCCGTGCTGCTTCCTGTTTACGACGATGATGTCAAATAAATCCAGGCCGGTATGCTCCTGGATCGCCATCAGGTGATCTCTGCATGAATAGTTGTCGGTCTCTCCAGGTTGGGTGGCTACATTACTGACATAAATCTTCAACGCCCGGCTGGCGTGGACTGCCTGGGCAATATCAGACACGAGCAAATTGGGGAGCAAGCTGGTGTAGAGACTGCCCGGTCCGACAACGATCAAGTCCGCGGATAAAATCGCGCGTATGGCCTGAGGAAATGCCGGGGGAGAATTAGGCTCCAGCCATACATGGCGGACTTTGCCCGACGCTTCGGGGATGCTGCTTTCTCCCTCGACTCTCACTTCATTGATCAAATTTGGCAGGGCAATATCAGCAACCAGCTTTACGTCATGCAAGGTAGAAGGAAGCACCCGCCCATGTACTGAGAGAACCCGACCCGACTCTGCAACCGCAACTTCGAAGCTCCCGGTGATTTCCGCCAGGGCGCTGATGAATAAATTCCCAAATGAATGCCCTTCCAGACCGTCATCACCTGCAGGAAACCGGTATTGGAACAGCTGTGATAGAAGCGCTTCATCGCTGGAAAGAGATGCCAGGCAGTTGCGGATATCTCCGGGCGGCAGGATACCCATCTCGCGCCGCAGCCGTCCAGACGAACCACCATCGTCGGCTACAGTCACAATCGCAGTGATATTATGGGTATATTCTTTTAATCCTCGCAGCAGAGTGGAAAGGCCGGTCCCACCGCCGATCACCGCGATCCTCGGCCCCCGTTCGCGCCTGCGGTGCTGCGAGAGTTCATCAACAACTGTTCGCCCGGGCCGCAGGTAGGGTTTCATCAAAGCTCGATTGAAACCATATATACCTACCAGTATAAAGCCCAGTCCCAGCCCACCAAAAATAATGGCCCTCAGCGGGCGGTACAAGAATCGCAGCGATGCCGCGGAGAGGATCGGCGTCCACCAGGTGTCAGGAGCGTTCCGATAAACATCCAGGATTAATATTGCCAGACCCACCCCGATCAACGTTGTTCCGGCTAAGATTAATAAGAGCCAGCGTTTTACCCCCAGGCCAGGAACTAACCACTGTAATGAACGCTGAATACCTGACCAGGTCCGTCGAAAAAAATTGGTTTCTCCAGATGCCATACAAACTGATCATAGCAGTATTTACATCACTCGTCAACCAGACACTAGTACTTATGCTATACTTATTCCATGAACTACCATCTAGCCATCGATATCGGTGGCACTCAGATGCGTGCCGCGATTTACCCCCCCGACCAGATCGTTCCAGCACATATTTCTCGAATTACTACCCAGCATCCAACAGATACCCCCTTGGAACGTCTTGAAGAGCTGATCGAATCGGTGCTACCCTCAGATGGTGTGGTCGAGCGGATCGCAGTCGCCACCCCAGGACCGACTGATCCATACCGCGGCATTCTTTACGAGGCACCCAATATCCCTCACTGGGTGAATATGCCTCTAAAAGACCACCTCGAAAAGCGTTTTCAAATTCCAGTAGACCTCGGCAACGATGCCAACCTGGCCGCGTTGGGCGAGTGGAAATACGGCTCAGGGCAAGGGCACCATTACCTGGTGTATCTGACAGTCAGCACCGGGATAGGTGGGGGCATCATTGTCGATGATCGCCTCCTCCTGGGAGCACATGGACTGGCAGCCGAGCTGGGACACGTCAGCGTTATGCCAGATGGACCGATGTGCGGCTGTGGCCAGCCCGGGCATCTCGAAGCCGTCGCATCTGGAACTGCCATAGCCCATTGGGTTGAGCAGCAGCTCGTCGAAGGTGCTCAATCCGCCCTGCGTGCACTTCCGCGTGTCACCGCAAGGAATGTCGCAGAGGCAGCCCAAAAAGGAGACTTGTTGGCGATCGCAGCACTACAGCGTGCGGGTGATTTCCTCGGAATTGCTATCGCTGGTTTTTTGTGCATATTTAATCCAACCGTGGTGATCCTCGGAGGTGGCGTATCTCGCAGTGGACCTGCTCTTCTGGATCCATTGCGCGCATCCTTGCACCGTCATGCGTTTACCCCCCAATACGTCGAAAACCTGGTGATCACTACTGCATATCTAGGAGACGACGCCGGTTTGTTAGGTGCGTTAGCTCTGGCTCGCGGTACTCGTTAATCGGACCGCTTCATTTCACAGGTACATGAATACAACACCTCTGCGCAAGCGTTGGGTTATCGCCCAACGCATCTCTCCTGAAGTAGACCTCGCGCTCCAGGCTTATCACCCAGCGCTGCGCCAGATACTCTATAACCGCGGTTACATCACGGCGGAATCCGCTCAGAGCTTTCTGGAAGCACGGACCCCGGTTGGAACTGAGCCAGGTGGGATGCTGGGAATCCCCGAATCGGTAGACCGCATAAGCTATGCATTGATGCACAGTGAACCGATTGCGGTTTATGGCGATTACGATGCAGATGGCGTTACTGCAACTGCCTTGCTGGTGAACACCTTGGGGTCCCTGGGAGGCAAGGTCACCGGTTACATCCCCAATCGTTTCGATGAAGGTTATGGTCTTAATAAAGAAGCTCTCGAGAGTCTGTACACGCAGGGCAGCAGGCTGGTCATCACAGTTGATTGCGGCATCCGTTCCCCGGAAGAGGCGGACTTTGCACGCCATCTGGGTTTAGATCTGATCATCAGCGATCATCACCACCCCGCGGCTGAATTACCAGACGCGTTTGCTATTATTAATCCCAAGCAGTCGGGAGATTCATATCCCGACAAAGACCTGGCTGGCGTAGGTCTTGCGTACAAGCTTGCATCAGCACTGTCCTCCAGCAATTTGATCGCCACACCGCGCACATTTGACGTCGATTCAACCCTCGACCTGGTAGCCCTGGGTACTGTGGCTGATCTGGCTCCATTGGTTAACGAAAATCGGTCTTTGGTTCGAAAGGGGCTGGAATATATCCGCCGGCCCAATCGCCAGGGGATTATGGCATTGATCGGCGTATCGGGGTTGTTCCCAGACCAGATCAATGCCGGACACATCGGTTTCGCGCTCGGACCGCGCTTGAATGCTGCTGGCAGGCTCGAGTCTGCCCTGGCAGCCTTACAGCTGCTGACGACCAGCGATGTCGGTGAAGCTGCCCGCCTCGCCCAGCAGCTTGAGATCCAAAACCGAGACCGGCAGCAAATCACCCGCCAGATCCAGGAGCAGGCAGAAATCATCGCTCTGGCTGACGATCCTGAGGCGCTGCTGCTGTTCGCCGCCCATCCAGAATTCAATCCTGGCGTAGTTGGCTTGGCAGCCTCCCGCTTGAGCGAAGTCTATTACCGCCCGGCTATCGTCGCCCAGCTGGGAGAGAAATTTACCCGCGCCTCCTGCCGCAGCATCCCTGAATTCCATATCACCCAGGCGCTCGATCGGTGTGCTGATTTATTAGAACATCACGGAGGGCATGCTGCAGCCGCGGGTTTCACCGTTCGGAATGAGAACTTGCCCGTTCTGGTGGAAAGTCTGCGCGCCATTGCCAGTCAGGAGCTGGCTGACAAGGATTTGCGACCGAAGCTGTATGCCGACCTTGAACTTCCGCTTTCAGAGCTGAAACCCGAATTACTGCGCTATCTGGAGTGGCTGCAGCCAACCGGTTTCGGCAATCGCCAGGTGTTATTTGTGTCAAGGGAGCTGAAGGTCACCTCTGCGCGCACGGTCGGACGAGAAAGCAATCATTTGCGTCTGAGCGTCAGCGACGGGCGGATAACGTACGATGCAATCGCCTTCCAACAGGGCCATTGGATCGATATATTGCCCCCCAAGATTGACCTCATCTATCATTTCGAGAAAAACGAATACAATGGGCGTACCTCGCTGCAGCTCAATGTGCGCGATATCAAGCCGAGCGGGATGCCCGATTGAATTTGGATCAGATGGGAATCAATCAACAAAGCGGTACTTTATCAGCGCCCACATAGCCTCGAAAGCATCCTTCAATTTTATCTTCTTGCCTTCGCTGTAATCCCTGGGATTGAAAACAATCGGAACTTCAAAAATCCGGAGTTTACGCTTCAGGATTTTGGCGGTAAACTCGGGTTCAAAATCGAAACGGCGGGCGCGCAGGGGTATCCCTTCGATTGCCTCACGTCGGAAGACTTTATAGCCAGTCTCCATATCCGTGAGGATGTTGTTGTACAGGACGTTTGTTACCAGGGTCAGGATTTTGTTCGCCACCATGTTCCAGAATAAAATAGGGCGCCGGGCTGCCCCCAAGAACCTCGAACCATACACTACTTCTGCCAGGCCTTCCTCGATGGGGCGCAATAAATTGGGATACTCGCGCGGATCGTACTCCAGGTCAGCGTCCTGGATGATGACGATCTCGCCCCTCGATTCCCGTATGCCTCGCCGGACTGCAGCTCCCTTACCTTGGTTGCTATCCTGATAATAAACCCTGATAGACGATCTGTCTTTTAACTCCTCCAGGAGTTGCCGGGTGCCATCGGTCGAGGCGTCATCGACGACCACGATCTCGTCTACCAGACCTGTCTTTGTTACCCGGCGGATGATCTCCTCGATTGTACGGACTTCGTTGTAAACGGGTATGACTACGCTGATGTGCATAGGGATTATTATAGCTGATGGATCGGTCCGAACCAGCGTCTATATTTGTTGCGCAGGCAGCATGTTATAATTTTCACATTGCATATTTGTCAGACCTACGGCTTCAAATGGCAGACCTACACCTGATTACCAACCACAAAAACCTCCTTTACAGTTTGCCGCGTCCGGTCATTTACGCCCATCGAGGTGCCAGCCGATACGCGCCGGAAAATACGCTGGTTGCCTTTGAGCTGGCAATTCGCCAAGGCGCCGATGCCATAGAGCTGGATGCCCGACTAACCGCTGATGAGAACGTGGTGGTTTTTCACGATGAGACCCTCGATCGGGTTACCTCCTCAGCTGGTGATGTTAGCGCGAAAACCCTGTTGGAGCTGAAAGCCTTGGATGCCGGCAGTCATTTCGACATTGCTTTCCATGGTGAACCGATACCTGCCCTGGATGAAGTGCTAGAAGCCGTAGGACGCAGAATATTCATCAACATCGAGCTAAAAAATTACCGCGCCATATTTAATCAGCTCCCCGAAAAAGTCTCCGAATCGATTAAAAAACACAATCTCGAACATCGGGTGATGTTTTCGTCCTTCAACCCAGTGGCGTTAATCAAAGCCAAGCGCATGCTGCCGCAAGTTCCCATTGGATTGCTGGCTTTGAGCGGATCACGCGGCAGATGGGCTCGTTCCTGGACAGGTACACTGATCGATTATCATGCGCTGCACCCCCATTACACAGATGTGGATGCGGCTCTCATCGCCAAAATGCACCAGAAGCATCGCTGGGTACAGACATATACTGTCAAAGAGGCTGCTGAAATGCAGCGCTTGGCAGCGCTGGATATCGACGGCATCATCACCTACGATCCCCTTCTGGCTAATAACACCATTCGCCGCGATAGGCTGTAAATATGAGATGCCAGGAAAGTATTCACGACATGACCGAGCATGAGATGATACCTTGCATATGGTTTCAGGAAGCCCGGCAGCGTATCGCCGACTTTGTTCGCACGACACCCCTGACCCACGATCCCCAGCTTAATCTGTACATCAAATGGGAAAATCAACAGCTTACTGGCTCCTTCAAGCTGCGTGGGGCCCTTAATAAGACATTGGGGCTGCAGTTTTGGGAGAGAGAACGCGGACTTATCACTGCATCCGCAGGGAATCACGGACAGGGTGTAGCTCTGGCAGGTCAAATAACCGGGGCGCCTGTCACCGTCTTTGCACCGCACAATGCTCCCCAAATCAAATTAGATGGCATCCGCAAGTACGGAGCCCAATTGAGATTAATCCCTGGCGGATATGGGGAAGCAGAACGAGTCGGTTTGGAATTCGCGCGCACACACAATGGTACCTGGATCTCGCCTTACAACGACGTCCAGGTCATTGCTGGTCAAGGCACCCTGGCTCTGGAAATACTCCCAGAACTGCCGCTAGAGGACACATACACCTGGGTGATCCCTTGTGGCGGTGGGGGGTTGATCTCCGGGATTGGGTTGGCAATCCACTGCTCAGGGAGGCAATCACCTCATCACCGGGTGGTCGGGATTCAATCAGAAGCATCTCCGTATATGCATGCAATATTCCACCAAGGTACACAGGCAGGAGTAGCAGAACTCGATTCTATGGCTGATGGGCTATCCGGACCAGTCGAGAACGGGTCAGTTACCATTCCAATCACACCGACGATCGCAGATGATTTTCGCCTTGTCAGTGAAGAGCAGATCGCCGGCGCTGTCGTCTATGCCTGGCACCATTATCATGAGGTGATAGAGCCATCTTCCGCTGCCGCGCTTGCGGCGGTCATTTATGGAATTGTAAATGAGCGCCCCGCAGTCGTGATCATTTCTGGTGGTAATATACAGCCAGAAATTCATCAAAGGCTAATTGGAAACTCTACCGCTCGAGGTTAAAATACTAG
>Ga0105095_10001583_pt1 | contig 12039 bp, 9 predicted proteins | sample PPLLak2March2015_2_FD_79180 | JGI IMG/M metagenome (GOLD analysis project Ga0105095, IMG submission 79180) | Freshwater sediment microbial communities from Prairie Pothole Lake near Jamestown, North Dakota, USA - PPLs Lake P8 Core (3) Depth... | ecosystem: Environmental > Aquatic > Freshwater >... | reverse complement strand
GGGCTCGAAGCGAAAGCCGATGTAGATCAGCATCGCCAGGAGCGAGAACAACGTGGCGTTTCTCGCCTGCCGCCGGAGCTCTTTTCCGACTACCGGGCCCACGATCTCCGTCGATGAGTCCACCAGCCGATTGTCGGAGATGTCGCGCTCGAGGATCGCCAGGATTCGGTTGGCGGTGGTGTCGAGATCGGTTCCGTCGGAGCTCCCCCGCTCCACCCGGATCATCACCAAGTTGAGCTCCTCCCGGTCGAAGCGCTGGATCACCGCCTCTCCCATGCCGCCTTCCGTGAGCTTCTGCCGCACGACGTCGATCTCGGGCGTCTTTTCGAACTTGGCGTAGACGATGGTCCCTTCCGAGAAGTCGATGCCGAAGCGGAGACCGCCCTTTCTCGCGATGTCGAGAGCCCCGAGCCCGATGACCAGGAGAGACAGGCCGATGAAGTGCCAGCGATACTTCAGCCAGTCGATGTGGGTGTCGCGGATGATATCCATGTTTTCCCTCTTTCCCCTAGATGCTCAGCGACTCGACTTGCCTGCGACTCGCGTAGAAGAGGTCGAAGAGGAAGTGCGAGACGAATATGGAAGTGAACATGTTCGCGATGAGCCCGATGCTGAGCGTCACCGCGAAACCCTGCACCGGGCCGGTCCCGAACTGGAACAGGATCGCCGCCGCGATGAGACTCGTGAGGTGGGAGTCGAAAATCGTCCAGAAGACCTTGGAGAAGCTGGCGGAGATCGCGGTGCGCACCGTCTTTCCCGCGCGCATCTCCTCCTTGATCCGCTCGAATATGAGGACGTTGCTGTCGACGCCCATGCCGATGGTGAGGATGACCCCGGCGATTCCGGGAAGGGTGAGGGTGGCGTCGAGGTAGGCGAGCGCCCCCAGAAGGACGACCAGATTGAGAGCCAGGGCGACGACGGCGTTGAATCCCGCGAGCTTGTAGTAGAACATCACGAACGCCACCACCGCCGTGAGACCGACGAGAGAGGCCATGATGCCGCTCTGGATGGCGTCGGCGCCGAGGCTCGGACCCACGCTGCGCTCTTCCAGGTACTCCAGAGAAGCGGGAAGGGCGCCCGAGCGCAGCTTGATCGCAAGGTCTCTAGCCTCTTCCAGAGTGTAATTGCCGGTGATCTGGCCCTGATCGTAAATCGCGCTCTGGATGGTCGGGGCGGAGACCACCTGGTTGTCGAGCACGATCCCGAGCGGTCGGCCGATGTTCTCCCCGGTCACCTGCCGGAAGCGGCTCGCGGCTTCCGGCTTCAGCGTGAAGGAGACGTTCGGGGTATTGGTGTCGTAGTCTATGGAGGTCCGCGCGTTCTTCAGGTCCCGACCCGTCACCACCGGGGAACGGTCGATGAGGTAGTAGGTCTTGTTGCCGCCGGGGTCGACTCCGGAAAGGATCTCCGTTCCCGGCGGCTGGGCGCGCCCTTGAAGGACTTGATCCTCGGAGAACCCCGCCCCTCGGACCAACCGAAGCTCCAGCTTCGCGGTGGATCGGATGAGCTCCTTGGCGCGGGCCACGTCGTCGAAGCCCGGAAGCTGGATCAGAATCTGGTCGCCGGTGTCGCCATGGGGCACGATGACCGGCTCGGCGACTCCGATCTCGTCCACCCGCCGGCGGATGGTATCGATGGCCTGGGTAACCGTCTCCGCCCGCAGGACCGCCACCTCCGCCGGCCTCAGCACCAGCTCCCAGGTCCCCGAACCGAGGCTCCTCGCCTCCCAGGCGGGGAAGCTCCCCTGCACCAGCTGGCGGAAGGCCGCATCTTTATTGATGTCGACTCCGGTGACCGAGATCCGCTGGGGCTGCGCCCGTTCCGCGCTCGCGAACGAGATGCTCTGTTCGTCCAGGAGCTGGGTGAGCATTCCCGCGACCTCGTCCGTGACGGCGACGATGGCGTCGTCGGTGTTCACCTTCATGACCAGGTGGATGCCGCCTCGCAGATCGAGACCGAGCTTGATCTTTTCCGCGGGCGGGTAGAAAGCCCAGATCGACAGGCCGGTAACCAGAAGGATCAGCCCGGCCTTCCATTGCAGGTTCTTCTTCATGAAATCCGTTCTCCGAATGACTTTCCTCGAGGTCGCGCGAGCCAGCCGGGCGACGACGCAGGCGGAAACCATTCCCGCCTGAAGGGTCGCTCCAGGCTCAGGAGCGCTTGGAGCTGTCCTCGACGAGCTGAGTGACCGCGGACTTGGCCACCTTAATCTTCACGTGTTCCGCGACCCGAAGCTGGATTTGATCGTCGGTCACCCCGACGACGGTTCCGTAAATCCCACCGCTGGTCACCACCTCGTCGCCGTTCTTGAGCTGGCCGAGCATCGTTTCCATCTGCAGCTGCTTCTTTCGCATCGGTCGGACCACGATGAGGTAGAAGACGCCGAAGATCAGCACCATCAGAAGAAGCTGACTTCCGAAAAATGAGGTCGAGCCCTGGAGCGGCGCGACCCAGGCGGTGAACATCGCATCATCATAGTTCACGGCCCAGGCGGGCTTCAAGCCGCCGAATCGTCGAGTCGTTCCCTCGAGGCCGCGAGGAAGGCGGAGAAACGGTCCTCCTCGATCGAGAGCCGGACGCGCCTCATGAGGTCCAGGTAGAAGTGGAGGTTGTGAATGGTGTTCAAGGTCGCGGCGGTCATCTCGCGAGCCACGAACAGGTGCCGGAGGTACGCGCGGGAAAAGGTGGAGCAGGTGTAGCAGCGGCACCCGGGGTCGAGGGGGCTCTCGTCCGAGGCGTAGCGCGCGTTCTTGATGGCGATCTTTCCCAGGCCGGTGAAGAGCGTGCCGTTCCGGGCGTTTCGCGTCGGAAGCACGCAGTCGAACATGTCGATCCCGAGGGCCACCGACTCCAGGATGTCGACGGGGGTGCCGACGCCCATCAGGTAGCGAGCGCGGTCCTCTGGAAGCTCCGCCGTCGAGACGGCGGTCATCTCTCTCATCATCTCCTTGGGCTCACCGACGGCGAGACCGCCGACGCCGTAGCCGTCGAACCCGAGATCGACGAGCGCGCGGGCGTTCTCGCGCCTCAGGTCCGTGAAGGAGCCTCCCTGAACGATTCCGAAGAGGGCCTGGTCGGGCCGCGAGCGGACCTTCTTCGAGCGCGCGGCCCAGTCGAGGCTCCGCGCCGCCGCGGCGCGCACCTCCCCTCGCTCCGACGGATAGAGAAGGCATTCGTCGAGGACCATCGCCACGTCGGAGCCGAGCTTCTCCTGAATCTCGACCGCGCGCTCCGGAGTCAGGGAGTGCAGACTGCCATCGAGGTGTGAGCGAAAGGTCACGCCCTCGTCTTCGACCCGCCGCAGGGCCGAAAGACTGGCGACCTGGAAGCCGCCGCTGTCGGTGAGCACCGGCTTCGTCCAGCTCATGAACCGGTGGAGTCCGCCGAGCGCCGCCACCCGGTCGGCGCCGGGGCGCAGCATCAGGTGGTACGTATTGGAGAGCAGGATCTCGGCGCCGAGCTCGTCGACCTGCTTCTGAGTGAGCGACTTGACCGAGGCCGCGGTTGCGACGGGCATGAACGCCGGAGTGGCCACCTCGCCGTGGGAGGTGGTGAGCCGGCCCCTGCGAGCCCCCGCCGACTGCGAGAGCCGCTCGAACCGAGGCCTTTCTCCGCGTCCCGCTTCTAACGCGTTCATGGCAAAAGCATAACCCCCCGCGCCCTCGCGGAAAAGCCCGGAAAAGCCTTGACAGGCCGTATGGCCTTCCATATGCTACATCTAGTATGCCAATCTCGGACTCAGGCCATCTCTAGTTGTTTGCTCCCCCGCGGGCCGAAGTTTCGGTACGAGGTGGGCGCTGGAGAGGCGAGAGGTCGGGGTCGGCGAGCGGAAAAGGCTGAGAAAACCGTGAAACATTTCGAGCTTTCGATATGCGAAAACGGCCCGGCCCCCTCCGCTCTAACCCCTGAAAGAGAGGAGGCGAAAAGCATGGCCAAGAAGAAAGCTTCGACCGCGAAGAAAGCTAGCAAGAAAAAGAAGTAAGAAACTCCTCAGGGGTACCGAGAGCGGGGGTGGCATCCACCCCCTTTTTTTTTCGCGCTGGCCCGCGGTCCCAGCGCCGATTTCCGTGTCAGAAGGGGATGTGGGGATTGGGAGATGTGGAGATGAAGGCGGCCCGATCTCGTTAACCGCGCCGGTATCCCCTTCTCCCCCGGTCTCCCCATCCCCCTTTGTATTTGAAGGCGCTGCCAGAACGAGGAGTCTGATTTTTCGAGGCTTTGCGCTTTTGCGTTCTGTTCTTGTGTTTTTGGACTCAGAGCAGATAGTTCTCTATCGCCTGGGCGACGCCGTTCTCGTCGTTGGTTCCGGTCTCCGCCAGCCCTCGACTTCGGAGATCCATGTCGGCGTTCCCCATGATCACGCCGAGGCCGGCCGTCTCGAGCATTTCCAGGTCGTTCCAGTTGTCACCCACGGCCATGGTGCTCGACAGAGTGATGCCGAGGAGCGCGGCGAGGAACTCGAGCGCTCGGGATTTGGTCGCCTCGATGCCGAGAACGTCGAGGAGCGCGAGATCCTCCTCGAGGTACTCCGTTCGGGCGAGGCTCGCGCGATGTCCGCTCGACGAGAGGCCCAGCGCCAGCGCGGACTCGAAGCTTCGCATCTCTCTCACACCGCCGGTGAAACCGATCTGGACCGGGGATCGCTCCACCCGCAGGGACTCGACCCAGATCGGCGGAGGTGACGTCTGGTGGAGATAGCGGCCCATCGAGGCGACGTTCCGCGCCGAAGTCCTCAAGACGAGATGACCCTCCGCGTCCGGGCCGTCGTGGATCACGGGTTCCATCCGCTCCTCCTCGGCCAGATCGAGAACCCGGTGCGCGCATTCGAGCGGTAGAAGGCTCCTTCTCAGGATCGGACCTTCGAGCCCGCGGCGAACGATGGCGCCGCTGTTCGCGACGGCGAAGGTCTCGGGCCCGAGCGGCTCGAGATACCGGCGGACGGAGGGGAACCTCCGGCCGGTGACGAGGGCGATGACGACTCCTTCGCGGACGGCGGCCTCGATCGCGCGAAGGTTCGCTTCGGGGATCTCCCGATCGGTGTTCAGGAGCGTGCCGTCGAGGTCCAGGGCGAGGAGTCGGTAGCGAGGCAAGCGCCTTACCGCTCGTAGGGAGAGGTCACCCCGTCCCAGATCGTCACCTCTTCGACCACGTCGTCCGGCTCCAGGCTATCGACGACCTCCATTCCCGAGGTAACGAGGCCGAACACGGTAACGCGGCCCTCGAGGCCGGGCTCCGGCAGGTGGGTGATGAGGAATCGGCTGCCGGCCGAATCCCGCCCATCCTCGATCATCGCCAGGGTGCCGCGGACGACGGGCCTTTCGTTGATCTCGGACCGGATGAGGTAGCCCGGGCCTCCGCTTCCGTCGCCTCGGGGGTCACCCGACGCGACGTGGCCGTTGGGGATGACCTCGTAGAAGTTGTTCCCGGTGAAGAATCCCTTACGAGCCAGGCCGATGAAGTTCTCGACCGTCCGGGGCGCGTCGGCGATGAAGAGCTCTACCGTGACCGTCCCGCGAGAGGTGCGAAGAAAAGCCTGCGGGGAGTAGAGAGCTCTCAGGCTCGCCAGGTAGTCGTCGAGACCGCGCTCGCTCGACCGCGGACGCACGATCGCCTCGATGCCCGATTGCGCCAGGACCGCTGCCGCGGTCCGCCTCACGAAGTGGCTCGTATCGTCGAGCGCTCCGGTGGCGACGGGCCGGGCCTTCTCCGCGTCGAGAGACGAGAGCGCTTTCAGGAGCGCCGCCCGGATCCGGGGGTCTTCGTCCTTCTCCTCGAGAAACGCCTGTTCGACCGGCGCGAACGCCTCCTTCGCTCCGGCGACAGCGAGCGTCTCCGCGGCCGTCACGCGCTCGAAAGGATCGGGGGCCGAGAGATGGCGGATGGAGACCGCGGCGGCGGCTTCGGGTGAGACGGCGCCGAGAGACCTCAGCGCCGATGCGCGAACGCGCGCGTCGGGGTCCTCGATCATCTCGCGAAGGAGCTGGCTCGGTCGCTCGCCGGGCAAGCCGGCGAAGAGCACCGCCAGCGTCCGCCGCACCCTCCAATCGGCGTCGGCCCCGATCCCGGAAAGCAGCAGCCAGAAGCTGTCCGGGTCCTGTCGCGCCAGGGCTTCGAGCGCGAGACCCCGAATCCACGGGCTCGGATCGCCGATGCGATCGATCAGAGGCTCGACTGCGGCCTCGCTCCGGAGCACGGAGAGCGCCCGCAGGACCTCCGTCTGCACGTAGCGCGAGTCGGCCTCGAGATGGCCCAGGAGATCGGGCACGAGCTCGAGAGCCCCGAGCCGTGCCGCCGCCCGAATCGCCTCGATCCGGACCTTCTCGCTCGGGTCGAACAGAAGCGGTCGCAGGTGGGCGCGGGCCCGCTCCGGGCTGAGATTTCCGATTCCCCGCGCGCCGTAGAGACGCAGGACCGGGTCCGGGGAGCCCGCGTAGAAGAGATGGAGAGGCTCGGCTGCGTCGCCTTCGAGCTCACTCACTGTCCAGGCCGCGGGCCACCAGGAGAAACGCGGAGTGGCTCCTTCGGTCGCGACGGCGCTCCAGACCAGTTCGGAGCTCCGAAACCGTCCGAGGGCGAAAAGGCCGCCTCGGACGTCGGGATGCGGGAGTGTCACCGAGGAGAGCGCGAGCTCTTCGGTCCATTCGTAGGGCTCGGCTCCGCGCGGGACCCACTTCGCGAGCGCCGAACCGATGGCCTCGGCGGCGCTCTCTCCCTGGTTGCGGGCGAGAGCCTCCGCGACCCGTCCGCGGACCCTCGGGTCCTCGTCGCCGAGAGCGGCGGTCAAGAGCGCGGCCTCGTCCTCGGGAATCGCTCCGTCGAGAATCCCGAGGGAAAAAGCGGCGCTCGCGCGAACGTAAGCCGAAGGGTCGGTCAAAAGCGGAGCGATTCGGCCCGACGCCGAATTCGAGCCGAGGCGGCCCAGTGCGAGAGCCGCGCGGGCGCGCACGCCGGAGTCCGGGTCCTGGAGGAAAGCGTCGAGCTCTGAATCGCCCGTCGAGCGCTCGTCCTCGAGCTTCATCGTCCGGGCGAGCCGGGTCTCGACCGACGGCACCTCCACCACCGGCGCCGGAGCTTCGGGACAAGCGGTGAGGAAGAGAGTCGAGAGAGAGAAAGCCTTCAGCCGCGCGTTCCGCATCCTTACGGCTTCAGCACGCGCCGGGAGACGAGGTGCTTCTCCACTCGATCCCAGCGCACCTCGTAGCCGATCCCCGGCCCGTCGGGGACGGCGATGGTGCCGTCCTTCCGCACCTGCACCGTGGGCTCGATGATCTCCTCCACGAAGTAGCGCTTGCTGTCGGCGACGTCGCCGGGGAGGGTGAAGTTGTCGAGTGTCGAGAGGTGCACGTTGTGGGCCCGGCCGACGCCGCTCTCGAGCATCCCTCCGCACCAGACGGGGATGCCGTGCTCGGCCGCGAGCTTCTGGATGTTCCTCGCGCTCGAGAGCCCGCCCACGCGGCCCGCCTTGATATTGATGATGCGGGTCGCTCCCATCTCGATGGCGCGGCGCGCGTCCTCCAGGGAGTGGATCGATTCGTCCAGGCAAATCGGGGTCTTGATCTGCTTCTGGAGCTTCGCGTGGTCCCACATGTCCTCGTAGTGGAGAGGCTGTTCGATCATCATCAGGTCGTAGGCGTCCATCTTCTGGAAGAGGGGGACGTCCGCGAGGCTGTAAGCGCTGTTCGCGTCGACCATCAACGGGGTCTCGGGAAAACGCTCGCGCACCTTCTTGACCACGTCGACGTCCCAGCCCGGCTTGATCTTCATCTTGATGCGCCGGTAGCCGTCCTCGAGCTCCCCCTCGATCTTGGCGAGGAGCTGGTCGACGCTGTCCTGGATGCCGATGGAGACTCCGGAGGCGATCTCCCGCCGGGTCCCGCCGAGGGCTTTCGACAGGGACTCGCCCCGCATCCGCGCGTAGGCCTCCCAGAGGCCCATCTCCACCGCCGCCTTCGCCATGTTGTGGCCGCGGATGTTCCGCATCGACGGGAGAAACTCGTCGGGATGCGCGTACTCCGTCCGGAACGCGATCGGGGCTACGAAGTCCTCGAGGACGTGGAGGGCGGTCTTCACCGTCTCGTACGAGTAGCTCGGTCCCTCGTCCGCCACGCATTCGCTGATTCCGACGACGCCGTCCACCTGGACCCGCAGAAGGAGAAATCGCTGGTAAGTGACGCGGGAGAAGCTGGTCTCGAAGAAGTGCTTGAGGTCGAGCTTCAACTCGAGGATTTCGATCGATTCAATCTTCATCGGCGGTTTGTTCCTCGCGAAATACTAGCAGATTCCCCCGGGCGCCTAGGCGCGGGAAGCTCACCAGGGCAGGTATTTGCCGATGGCCTCGATCTTCGAGAGGTCCACGTAGATCACCGTCACCATGAGCAGGAGCAGCATGATGAAGCCCACCTGGAGAATGCGCTCCTTCATCTGGAGGCTGAAGTCGCGGCCCGAGAGCCCCTCGAGGGCGATGATCGCCATGTGCCCGCCGTCGAGGAGCGGAATCGGAAGCAGGTTCAGGACCGCCAGGTTCACGCTCAGGAGCGCCATGAACCAGAAGAGCACCTTGGGGCCCTGTCGGGCGGTCTCTCCCGACGCCTGGGCGATCCCGATGGGCCCCGACATGTTCTTCACCGAGGCCCGGCCGGTGACCATCTTTCCCAGAATGACGAAGGTCATGCGGGTGAGCCGGACGATCTCTCTCGTCCCCGCCCCGAGCGCCTGGATCGGGTTCGTATAGCGCTCGATCGTGGTCGGCGGGGGGCTGAAGGTGATCCCGATGAGCCACCGGCCATCGCTCTCCCGCGGCGTGATGTTGAATACCAGGGACTCCTGTCCGCGAAGCACCTCGATCTCGACTTCGCTTCCCGCGCGCGCCTCGATGGCGTCGATGAGCTCGTCGAAGTGGAAGATCCGCTTGCCGCCGACCTTGGTAATCACGTCTCCCGGCTGAATCCCGGCCTGTTCCGCGGGAAAACCGGGGTTGAGGCTTCCCACCTCCGGCTGGATGGCGGGGAAGAGTCCGGCGACCCCCGCCCCGTCCTCCTCCCGCACCGCGACCTCGAGCTCGGTCTCGATCCGCTCTCCGTTTCGAAGGACGGCGACCGAGAGCTTTTCGTTGGCGCTCACGATCACGTGATCGAGGACGTCGCTCCAGGTTTCGGTCTCGCTTCCCTCGATCTCGAGGATTCGATCGCCCTGGACGATCCCCGCCCTTCCCGCGGGCGAGTCCTGGGCCACGTAGCGGATCACCGGAGGATCGTCGATCCCCGCGGGCCTCTCGAGCCCCACCATGAACAGAACGGTCAGGATCAGGATCGCCAGCACCAGGTTGGCCAATGGACCTGCGAACAGAATCGCGAGCCGCTCCCATTTGGACCGGCTCATGAACTCCGCGGGATCCCCGCTCGACTCGGCCGGGTTGTCCCCCGCCATCTTCACGTAACCGCCGATCGGCAGGAGGCCGATCACGTACTCGGTCTCGCCCCACTTGCGGCCGAGAAGCTTCGGCGGAAATCCGAGCGAGAACGTCTTGACCCGCACCCCCACCCATTTGGCGGTGAGGAAATGACCCGACTCGTGGAAGAAGACGAGAACCCCCAGGACGAATACGAAGGCGAGTAGAGTGGTCATTGCGCTTCAGGAACCTCAGCCGATCTCGACCGGCGCCGTGCGGGAAACGAGGCGCTCCGCCTCCTCGCGCGCGAGGAGGTCGGCCTCGAGCACCGACTCCAGATCCCCCGCGGCACGGGTCTCGATCCGGTCCAGCGTCTCCTCGAGGATCTCCGCGATCGAGAGAAACCCGATGCGGTCGTGAAGGAACGCGTCGACCGCCACTTCGTTCGCGGCGTTGAGCGTTGCCGGCGCCGTCCCTCCCGACTCCAGCGCCCGGTAGGCGAGCCCGATTGCCGGGAACCGCTCGTGGTCCGGCGGATGGAAGTCGAGGCTCATCGGGGAGCCGAGGTCGAGCGGCGGAAGATCGCTCTCGACGCGCTCGGGGTAGGTGAGCGCGTACTGGATGGGAAGCCTCATGTCGGTCACGCCGAGCTGGGCCACGAGCGAGCCGTCCTCGAACTCCACCATGGAGTGGATCGTGGACTGGGGATGGACCACCACCCGCACCCGCTCGGCGGGAACCCCGAAGAGCCAATGGGCCTCGATGATCTCGAGCCCCTTGTTCATCATCGTCGCCGAATCGATGCTGATCTTCCGACCCATGTTCCAGGTCGGATGCTTCAACGCTTCCGCTTTGGTGGCGCGCCGCATGTCCTCGAGACTCGAAAGTCGGAAGGGCCCTCCCGAGGCGGTGAGCCAGATTTTCCTGACGTCATGCGAACGGCCTTCCAGGCACTGGTGCACGGCATTGTGCTCGCTGTCGACGGGAAGAAGAGCGCTGCCCGAGCTCGCGACCGCCCGGGTCATGAGCTCTCCCGCCATGACCATCGTCTCTTTGTTCGCGAGACCCACCGTCTTTCCCGCCTCGATCGCCCGCAGCGTGGGAACGAGCCCGACCGCGCCCACCGTCGCCGACATCACGAAGTCGCAATCGGGGTGGGTCGCGACCTCGACCATTCCCTCGATGCCCCGGAGCACCTGGACTCCGGGGAACTCGGAGCGGACGCGCGCTCCGTCCTCCTCGGGCGCGTCGGCGGAAAGACTCACCACTCGCGGGCGATGCCTTGCGATCTGCTCCATCAGGCGGTCGGTCTGCCGGCCGGCGGCGAGCCCCACCACCCGGAACCGATCGGCGAACCGCTCCAGGACCTTCAGTGTGTTGGTTCCGATCGACCCGGTGGAGCCGAGAATCGAGATTCCTCTGGACTGCATGGCGGTAGCTTTCTTCATTCTAGCCTTACGCCGGGGACTTCCAAAGAGCCCGCGCCCGCCTGTCTCAGAGCGCCGCCCACTTCGTGTAGAGAAAGAGGAAGGGGGCGGCGAACAGCAGGCTGTCGATGCGATCGAGGACTCCGCCATGGCCCGGGATGAGGGAAGAGGTGTCCTTGACCTGGGCGGACCGCTTCAGGAGGGACTCGAAGAGATCTCCGACGACTCCCAGAATCGCCATGGAGAGGCCGAGACCCGCGGCGATCGGAAGAGCGATCCCGGGGACCGCCATGCGGCCCAGGAGAATCGCCGTTGCCACCGAGAACGCGATGCCGCCCGCGAGCCCTTCGACGGTCTTCTTCGGGCTGAGGACGGGAGCGAGAGGGTGCCTGCCGCAGGCCCGTCCGACGAAATAAGCGCCGGCGTCGCCGACCATGACGACCGCGAGCAGGAAGATGAGCCAGAGCCGCCCGCGATCGTCGGGCGCCGTCATCCGGAGTCCCACCACCGTCCCGAGGAGGGCCCCGGCGTAGAGAACCGCGAACACGGTCGCCACGACCGAGCCGAGGGTCTCTCTGCCGGGCTCGCGGGTGAAGACCGCCGCCAGTCCGACGACGAGAAAGGTCGCGAGCGCCGCCTCCTGGAGCCCGGGAAAGCCGGGATAGAAAGCGATGACCGAGAGGGCGACGAGGGGATAGCCGACGGCGAAGAGGCTCCATCCCACCTTCGACGCCAATCGCGAAAGCTCCCAGTAGCTCGCGAGAGCGAAGACGAGAGCGAGCGCGAGAAAGAGCCAGGCGGGGCCCTTCAGGATGGCGAGAAGCAGCAAAGGAACGGCGACGAGCGCCGTCAGAATCCGGGACATGCTGGACCCGTTCCCTCACACAAATCCCGGGAAGAAAACGCAAAGGCGCAAAGACGCGAAGACGCAAAGAAGAAAGGGGAAAAGACAAGAGGTCGCGGTTGCGCCGTTGCGCCCTTGCGCCTTTGCGTTGCGGGTTTTCTTTCGGGGCTCAAGCGGAGCTAAGCCGTGCTTCGGGTGGGTGCCGCGGCGATGCCGCCGTAGCGGCGCTCGCGCTTCTGGAAGTCGACGATGGCTTCGAAGAGGTCGCGCTTGCGGAAGTCGGGCCACAGGGTCTCGGTCACCCAGATCTCGGCGTAGGCGATCTGCCACAGGAGAAAGTTCGAGATCCGGAGCTCGCCGCTCGTCCGGACGAGGAGGTC